>Ga0123356_10001522_pt1 | contig 25527 bp, 21 predicted proteins | sample TergutEmb28metaG_2_FD_92546 | JGI IMG/M metagenome (GOLD analysis project Ga0123356, IMG submission 92546) | Embiratermes neotenicus P3 segment gut microbial communities from Petit-Saut dam, French Guiana - Emb289 P3 | ecosystem: Host-associated > Arthropoda: Insects > Digestive system > Gut ...
CAAATCGAAAATTACGTGAGAAACCAAGGAAGAAAGTACACAAAATTGCACCAAGGTCAACTATCTATGTTTGACTAGGGGCAAACCGATACCCCGACGTCTTGCGTCGGGGAGGTTCATTATCGGAAAAAGTCGGCGGAGAAGCACGACCCTGACGGAATGTTTTGGTATGGGACTTGTTTTGAAGACGGAATTGGAACAGAAAAAGACTACGTTAAGGCTAAAGAATGGTATGAAAGAGCGACGGCGGATAGAAGAAGTCCGCAAGCTAATATAAACGCGATGAATGCCTTAGCGCGAATGCGTCAAAAAGGGTTGATATGATTTTCATACAGAGTACGCCATCGATTAAAACTTAACGAGGTCAATTTTCAATGCCAAAAAACAAAAAAGAGTTCGCTTTATCTAGCGAGCCGCAAATCGACGAGAGGCCCATATTCACCCGAATATCGGAAATCATCGAAAGCCGAAAAAGCCGCGCGGGGGCATACGCCAACCGCGAGGTTACGCTTATGTTTTGGGAAGTGGGCCGATATATCAATTCGGTGATACTCGGTAACGAGCGTGCTGAATACGGCAAAAAGATTGTGTCGTCGCTGGCGACACAATTGGTTGAAAAGTTCGGCAGGTCTTTCGAATTAAGAAATCTCCGTCGCATGATGCAATTTGCGGAATATTTTGTAGACTTTGAAATTGTGTCGACGCTGTCTACACAATTGGCGTGGTCGCATATTATTGAGTTGCTTCCGTTAGGTAACAACGACGCGCGGCTGTACTACGCAGAGGAAGCAGCCGAAAGGCGTCTAAGCACAAAGGAACTTCGCAACCAAATCTCCCGCAAAGCCTTTGAGCGCCGCGAGATTGCCAACACACAACTTGCCAATCAATCTGCCATCCCCTTTAACGTATTTAAAGACCCCTACTTATTAGATACGCTTGGGCTAAAAGAGAACTTCTTAGAGGCCGATTTAGAAAAAGCAATCCTAGTCGAGCTTGAAAAGTTCATCTTGGAATTCGGGCGCGGGTTTGCGTTTGTCGAGCGTCAAAAACGCATGATAATAGACGGCGACGACGTGGTGCTAGATTTATTGTTTTATCACCGCCATCTGCGGCGGTTGGTGGCGGTCGAGCTCAAAATGGGCGCGTTTAAGGCAGAGCACATGGGGCAAATGGCGTTGTACCTCAAATGGCTCAACCGCTACGAACGCCAAGAATGGGAGGAAGCCCCCGTCGGATTGATACTTTGCGCCACGGCAAAGCGCGAAAAAATCGAGCTGCTGGAGCTTGAAAAAGCGGGTATCGCCGTCGCGGAGTTTTGGACGCACCTGCCGCCCAAAGCCGAGTTTGAAAAGAAGATAGCGCAAATACTGGCGGAGGCGAAAGAGCGGTTAGCGCGCCGTAAAACGTTCCCGCTCGGCAAAACTCAAAAACAAATCAAATACTTCTTCGACCCGAAAGACGACGAGGAAGGAAACTGACAACAAAAATTACATCCGCCATACGCCGTAGGCGTTAAATGTGGATAACCTCGCTTGCTGGGCGAAGCGCAGCTCGGGGAAAGGAGAAATTAATAATTATGAAAACGGAAACCAAATGTGTTCAAAGCGGCTACAGCCCCAAAAACGGGGAGCCGAGGGTGATACCCATCGCGCATTCCACCACGTATAAGTACGATACGACGGATGCGGTGGGGGATTTATTCGACCTAAAAGCGGCGGGGTATTTTTACACGCGGCTTGCAAACCCCACCTGCGGGTTTGTCGAGGAAAAGCTGGCGTCGCTCGAGGGCGGCACCATGGCGGTAATGACCTCGTCCGGCCAAGCCGCGTCGCTGATGAGTATTATGAACGTAGCGAGTTGCGGCCAGCATATCGTGACGGCGGGCGAGATTTACGGCGGCACGACGAACCTTTTTTCGGTGACGCTAAAAAAATTCGGCATCGATTTTACGTTTGTCAATATCAATGACCTGGCGGCAGTGGAGGCGGCGATAAAGCCGGAAACGAGGGCCGTGTTTTGCGAAACGCTGGCAAACCCCGCGCTTTCGATCGCCGACATCGAGGGGCTGGCAAAGCTTTCTCACCGCCGCGGCATCCCTTTAATCGTCGATTCGACGTTCGCGACCCCCGTGTTGTGCCGGCCTTTCGAATTCGGCGCGGACATCGTGGTGCACTCGTCCTCTAAGTACTTAGACGGCCATGCGGTGGCTTTGGGGGGCTTTATCGTAGACGGCGGCAAATTTGATTGGGCGGCGAGCGGCAAATTCCCCGGCTTTACCGAGCCGGACGAGAGCTACCACGGCACGGTGTATGCGCGCGATTTCGGCGGCGCGGCGTTTGCCGTTAAGGCGCGCGTGCAGCTTATGCGCGACCTTGGCCCCGCCCCGAGCCCCATGAACGCATTTTTAACCAACATCGGCATGGAGACGCTGCACCTCAGAATGCCGCGCCACTCGGAGAACGCTTTAAAGGTTGCCGAGTTTTTGCAAAAGAGCGGCAAATGCGAATCGGTAAAGTACCCGGGTCTCAAATCCGATCCCGATTACGCGCGTTGCAAAAAATACATGGGCGGGCTTGCAAGCGGCGTCGTTACGTTTGACTTGGGCACCCGCGCACGAGCGGTAAAATTCATGGACTCCTTAAAACTCGCCGCCATCGTCGTACACGTCGCCGACGCACGCACCGGCGCTTTGCACCCGGCTTCCGCCACGCACCGACAGCTTTCCGACGAGCTCTTAAAAGCCGCCGGCATCGGTCCCGGCACGATTCGCTTTAGTTGCGGCATCGAAGCGGCGGACGACATTTTAGAGGACGTGGCGCAAGCGCTGGCTAGGGTTTAGGGAGGCAAGTATGCTAGTATTAGTCCCCATCCTTATCACGGTTGTTGCCGCGGCGCTTTTTGTTCCGTCGTTTTTGTCGTACCGCCGGAATGCCGAACTTTGGGCGCGTTTTAGTGAGCCGACTAAGGATCGCTTTATATGCGGTTTTGGTTCGGGAGCTTTTTGGATTGGGGTTGTTTGCATGGCTCTTTTTGACGCAGTGTATTGGATTTTTTTCTTTACCGCCAACCTCAATCAATTTGCGGATATTTTCATGCCATGCTTTTGTTCGTTTTTCATCCTGGTGGGTCTGTTTTTGTGCTATGCCGTTCCGCGGGAACTCGTTGCCGTGGACGGTGACACCGTAACACGCTCGTCGTTGTTTACCAAGACCCGCATATATTACTTTGCCGGCATGACGCACGCCAAGCATACGCATAACGGAATCACGGTGTATTCCGACTAAAAAAAGCTGTTTACGGTACTGTCTCATTATCATGTCGGGAGGCACAGCAGCGGTATTGTTTCGTACCCCAATTTCGACCTGTTTTATCAAAAGCTCGTCCGGGAGAACATTCCGATAGAAAAAACGGGCTTTCACCATTAGAGCCTAAAAAACAAATTTCACACCTAACTTTGTTTTTGCATACAATGAACCAATGAATGCGTGGCCCATAGGCGTTTTTGACAGCGGGGCGGGGGGCTTGAGCGTACTCGAGGCTTGCCGCGCCCTTTTGCCACGCGAGGATTTTATCTATTTATCGGATGCACGCCACGCGCCGTACGGCAATAAAGCGGACGCGGAAATTGCCGGACGGGTTTTTACTTGTTGCGAGCGGCTGATAAATCTCAACTGCAAAGCGATTGTCGTCGCTTGCAACACGGCGACGGGCGTTGGTATAAGGACGTTACGGGAGAGGTATGAGCGGCCGTTCGTCGGGTTAGAGCCCGCCATAAAACCCGCAATCGAGGCGGGTTTCAAGGGGGAGATTGTTTTATTTTGCACCGAGGCCACCGCCCGTCAGGAGAAGTTTTTGAAATTGCTTGGGCAATTTCAAAAGGGGAACGGAGAATGGGGGATGGGGAATGGAGATATCGTAGGGGCGGATGGCAAGCCGTCCGAATCCGTAGGGGTCGCCGTCCCCGGCGACCCGTACCTTTATTCGCAAGAATCACAAAGTATAAACAATGTCGGCATCGGCGGGTCGCCGTCCCCGGCGACCCCTACGGGAAGGAACGTAATTAGGCCAATCCCGGACTCCGGATTCCGAACCCCGAATCCCGAATCTCCATCCCCCATAATCATCTCTCCGCAAAAAAACCTTGCCGCGCTGATTGAAAATCACTTTGACAACCTAGATCTCATCCGCCCGCAGGTTTACGATATCCTATCGGCTCACAAAAACGCCGCTGCTATTATTTTAGGTTGCACGCATTACGTATTTGTCCGCGAAATGATTTTAGATTTTTATCGGGAGCAAGGGTGTGAAATCCGGATTTTCGACGGCAACGCGGGCGCGGCTCGGCGCTTGAAAAGTCTTTTAAAGCAAGGGCAATTATTGACAAACAGAAAAACAGCAGGGGGTGTGCGGCTTATTTTAGGATAAAAAGTTATTGACTTTTTCGTCGTGACATGATAGGATGTACGGAAAAAAGGAGACGAGCGTGTTTGGATTTTTTTTCAAAAGAAAGAGTCAAAAAAGAGGGAAAGGCCCTTATTTTGCGATGCCGAAAAAGGTTGAATGCGAAAAGACGATGAAATTGACGGGTATGACGAAGGCTGAGCGCATTAAAGAAATCCTGAGAGTCGCCGGATGGAGTGAGGGAAGAAACGTCGATATAGCAGCTATAGAAGAATTGTACCAAAAACACGGCGCGTTGCTGACAGAGGGCGCAAAAAATTTTTATCGGGAGTTCTATGGCATTGCCGAATACTGGTGGGTCAAATGGGAGTTCAATCCTGCGTGGGGAGCCGACGTTAGTTTTGCGTTGGTTCCGGATTTCGACACGTTATTATTAAACGAATATGACAGACGCATAGAAGAAGTATTTGAAGAAGATTTTTTTGATCAGAAGGAGTTAGCGGAACTTACGGCTATGGCACAGGAAGCTTTTAGCTATGTCGGAGATATTGGATACTACTATCCGTCGGATATATTTGTCGGCGAAAGCGGAAAGATATATAAACTCAATTCAAATCATATCGAGAGGATGCAAACGTTTGCATCGATATGGGAGTTTTTAGAATGGGACTTAAAGAACTTGGATTTAGCTTATATAACGGCATTGAACAGCGAAGAATGGAAAAGTATGGGGTAGTCTACCTTTGGAACGGTAAAAAGTCTTCATCATCCGTCTTGTCGTAGATAAAGTCGCGCTCGATAAGGTCGGCGCGCAGGATGGAAGTTGCGCCGTATTTACGGCGGATTTTTTCGACCGCGAGGTCGAGGGAATCCGCTTTTTTCTTTCCGCCAAGACTCGTGTCGAACATCGAGGCTTGTCCGAATCCGCCGTGAATTAAATCAAAAACACTCACCGTCACCGTACGCAAGGGGGGAGAGCCGTTCCAAAGGGTTTTTGCAAGATCCGTCGCGGCGGCGGCAATTTCATTAGAACTGCATACCGCCTCCGGAAGCGTGCATTGCTTGGCAACGTGACGTAGCTCATTCGAGCGCAAATCGATTGCGATGCCAAACCCCCGAACATCGCCATGGCGCAAGCGGGCGGCAATGCGGTCGGACAAGTAATACACCAAAGCGGATAAATCGGCCAAATCGCATATATCGCGCTTTGCGGTCATGCCGTGCCCGTAGCTTTTGTTTTGATGGGAGGACACCGCCTCGCGCACGGGCTCGTCGTCGAAACCTGCCGCCGCGTTTTTTAGCTTAACCCCTACGATGCCGAATTTTTCTTTTAACACCGTCTCGTCCGCAGTCGCCAAGTCGCCGATGTTGCGAATGTTGCACTTTATCAGTTTTTCCGCCGTTTTTCGCCCCACCATAAACAATTCACCCACGGGGAGCGGCCACACGACGGACTTAAAGTTCTCAGGGCTTATCACCGTGGTTGCATCGGGTTTTTTAAGGTCCGAGCCTAATTTTGCAAAAATCTTATTAAAGCTAACGCCCACGGACGCGGTGAGACCGAGCTCGTTTTTGAGCGCGGCGCGGATTTCGTCCGCCGCTTCTTTCGCATATGCGAAAGAAGCGGCGGACGAAATTGAGTGAGAAATTAGGAGTGAGGAGTGAGGAATGTCGGAAGGATAATTTACGCTGTTGCCCGTAGGAGCCGCACTCCCGTGCGGCCCGCCGGGACGAACGTTGTTTGTAAGGTGCGAGCCGATGAGGGCGTCGGCCCCTACGATTGGTTGCGTACTCTCGGGCTTTTGTTCCCTTACCACGCCATTCATCCGCCGTTCCTGCTCAGCCGGGCGAGACGAGGCCGATGCGGAAACCACGTCAGTATTCCTAATCCCTAATTCCTCATTTTTCCTAACTTCTTGCTCCTCGCACCCTGTGTAGTCCAGCCAGCACTCATCCGCACCGAAGGGCTCGACCAGCGGGGTATAGCGGTTATAGATTTCCTTCGCCTTTTTTGAAAAATGCATATAGCGGTCAAACTGCGGCTTAACGGCGACCAATCCCGGGATTTTTTGTCGTGCCTCCCACACCGTATCGCCGGTTTTAATGCCCGCCGCTTTAGCAATATCGTTTTTTGCCAGCACGACGCCGTGTCGGTTTTCGGGGTCGCCAGCGACAATCAAGGGCATGTTTTTAAGCGCCGGGTCTCGAAGGCATTCGACCGACGCGTAAAAGTTGTTGAGATCGCAATGGAGGATTATGCGGGGCATAAGGATAGTATAGCATTACAAATTACAAATTACAAATAGCGGACAAAAATAAAATCACTGCCGGAAGCAGTAATTTTACCAAAATCTGGAAATGGCGGAGAGGGGGGGATTCGAACCCCCGTGCGCTTTTGGCGCAAACTGATTTCGAGTCAGCCCCGTTATGACCTCTTCGATACCTCTCCGTACGGCGTTATTATAGCACGGCAAAAAGGGAATGTCAAACAAGTTGCCGCTATATTTTTGCTTGCTTTTTTTGTTAAAAGGGTATAAAATAACACGTATGCACCACAACGTATTAATTATCGACGATGAGGCGGAACTCGCAAGCGCCACCAAAGAGTACTTTGAGGCGTTTGACGTTTCGGCGGACGTTGCAAAATGCGCGGCCGAGGCGCTTGCGTGGCTAAAAAGCAACACGGCGGATTTAATACTGCTGGATATCAACCTTAAAAACGAGAGCGGCTTTGAGCTGTGCAAAACGCTGCGGCGCGAGTTTAACATGCCGATCTTGTTTATCAGCGCAAGGCTGTCTCGCGACGATATTTTGCTGGCGCTCAACATCGGCGGCGACGATTACATCACCAAGCCCTATGAATTGAGCATTTTATTGGCGAAAGTAAAGGCGCGGCTTGCAAGGGCTCGGCAAATTAATAACAAGGTGATTAAGGCGGGGGATTTGACGATTGATTTGGAGCTGCGGCGAGCCTATAAAAACGGTGCCGAGGTGGAGCTCAAAAACAAGGAGTTTTTGCTGCTTGGGTATCTTTTGCAGCATAAGAATAAACCGCTGAGTAAGGACGAGATTTTTTCCGCCGTTTGGGGCGACGGCTTTTTTTCGGACGGGACATTAACCGTTCACATTCGTCGGCTGCGGGAAAAAATAGAAAAAGACCCGGAAAACCCCGAATTCATCAAAACGGTGTGGGGTGTGGGGTATGAGTTTAATGAAGAATAAATCCCTCCCCATTTTAATCGCTTGTATTGTTCTCGCGGCTGTAACGGTTTGCGTAGTTTTGGCGACGCAAAACCCGGGTGAGGTCGATACCGTGAAGCTCAACGAGATAAAAAACCGGATCGGGCAGAGTGCGGCGGAGGGCGAAAAGCCCGAGCTGTCCGGAATAGCGTTAACGGTTACCGTCATCGATTTTGACGGCACGGTTTTGTATTCCAATTCAAGGCAGGCGAAAGAGATGCAGGGTTTCGACGCTTGGCTGAATCATGCATATAAAAACGGTTGTGTGATTATGGACTTTTCGCAAGGGAAAATTTTGGTGGAAAGGCCTAAAAGCCATGCCGCCGGCGTCGCTATGTGGGCGGTGGCTGTTTTTTCGGCGGTGCTCGCCGCGCTGCTGTTTTTATACAACGCCTACATCCAAAAGACGATGTTCGCGCCTTTTAAACGGCTCGAGGGCTTTGCGGCCTCCGTTGCCGCGGGCAATTTGGACGCAGCGCTCCCGATGGATAAGCGCAACGCGTTCGGTAAATTCTCCGAGAGCTTCGATATTATGCGTGCCGAGCTGAAAAAGTCTAAGGAAAAAGAAATCGAGCTGGAAAAAAGCAAAAAACAGCTCGTCGCCGAACTCAGCCACGACATCAAAACGCCCATCGCGAGTATCAAAGCGGTCGCCGAGGTGCTTGCTTTGCGTGAAGCGGACGAAAAAAAGCGGAAAGACGTCGGTATTATCCACCAAAAAGCCGCCGAAATGGACGCGCTCGTTACGGATTTATTTAATTCGGCACTCCAAGACTTGTCCGAGTTAAAAATTACGGCCGTCCCCGTGGCTTCCGATGAGATAGCGCGCATCGTAACGGGTGCAGATTATCTTTCTAAAATAGGCGGCGGCGTTAAAATTCCGGATTGCCTTGTTTTAGCCGACCCGCAAAGATTTAGCCAAATAGTCGGGAACATCGTGGGCAATTCCTACAAATACGCCGACACGCAAATTTCGGTGACGGCGGAGATTGTTGAGCGCTGTCACGGGGTCGGGCTTACTGACAGCGGCGGCGACAGCGGCAACGCAGTTAAGGTTGGTTGCGCTGTCAGTAAGCCTGACCCCGTGACAGTTATGGTGAACCGCGCTGTCAGTAAGCCTGACCCTGTGACAGCGCTGGCGGTCGAATTCCGTGATTACGGGGAAGGGGTTGCCGATGAAGAGCTCCCGCTGATTACTCAACGGTTTTATCGCGGCAAGAATAGTCAAAAGTCGGCAGGATCGGGGCTGGGCCTCTATATTTGTAAGCTTTTGCTGCAGCGCATGGGCGGGTTTTTGGACTGCTACAACACCGGTGACGGACTTGCGGTAAAAGTGTTTTTGCGCCTGGCGTAGAGGCCGGAGCCTGCACCGACCCGAAAAGCCGGACAATGGCTCTGGCCATAATACGTTTTTAAGGTGTCGCCGGATTCGGGTTGACCAGAATCAAGGGCTGAGTGAAGCGGAAGGTGGCACCGGAGTTCATCTGCATTTGCGAGGTCGGGTGAATGTAGATTCCGGTTGCGTCAAAATAAATCGGTATCGCTTCCGGCTTGGTTAAGGAGCCGCCCTGCATGTTTTGGAACCAAACGGTTCCCATCGTAGGGTTGCCTTGATACCACGCGAGCTCCGGGAATTCGGCGGGCGTCGCCAGATAAACGTTCGTGTCTTGCGTCCACGTGTGGCTGCCGCTCAGCGTGCCGACCCCCCAGTAATTGTACGTCGGGCCTATCGATATCACCGAGGTGCCCAAACCAAACATAAGGTCGGACGGGGGAAAGCCGTTTTGGGTATTCCGGATGACGGTTCGCACGTCCGAAATTTCGACGGATTGCTCGATGATCGCAATGTGATTCCAAATATTCTCGATTTCGGAGGTGAATTTTTGGTCGAGGTTTACGATATCCTGCCGAATCGTCGTGATATCGCCTTGGATTTCGGTGATATCATTGCGTAGCTCCGTTAAGCTGTTGCTGATTGCCTCGCAGTCGCAAAGGCTGTTTTCAATTTCGGTAAGCCGCGCGTTGATTGCGTCGCAATCGCAAGCGATGCCGCGCACGCCGAGCCGCGCGATGTTGGTGAACTGTGCCATTATGCGTGATCTCCTTGTACAAAGCTGTTGGGGGGATTTTCGGGACTCGGGGCTCGGGATTCGGGGTTCGGAAAAGGATAACAATTATCTGCTTACGAGCTTCGAATCCCGAGCCCCAAACCCTGAAAAAAAAACTGCTTACGAATCCCGAACCCCGAACCCCGAATCCCGAATCGAACAAAACACCACGCTGACGCTTGCCTTGTTGCTTACGGCATCGCCTGCAGGCGCAGTCACCACTCCCGTGATAACCACCGCCCTGGCCTCGCCCGGCGCCATGTCGTCGACGGCCAAAACTCCGGCCCAATCGAGCCAGGTTTTGCCTCCGTCCGTCGTATATTGCAGCTCCGCGAGTTTTTCGTCAAACGCATCGGTCAAAAGCATTTTTGTCGCGTAATACTCCGTCGGATTTTCGATGGCGATTTCATAATACAGCCGCCCGCCCGTAGTGGCGATAGGGCTAGAGACCGCTTTTGTGACGAGAAGTGTCGGCATAGTGCTCCTCTTAACGAAAACGCCGGGTGGCCGGTGGTTTGTGGTTGGTAAGCAGTTAAAAAAGGGTGTAGGTATCAGGGCACAAGGCACAGGTATCGGTCAAACAGATTATCCACTACCTGTGCCTTGTGCCCTGTGCCTTGATACTTTAGTTTGTCAACCGCTCGAAAAAGAAATCTGCTTATCAACCACCAACCACCAACCACCAACCGCAACCACCGCCTACGCCTCCGTGTTCCCGACGGCCGTTGCGCAGAAGGTAATTACGACGGGCTCGCCGCCGGCAGGAACGCTCTCTAACAGGTACGTTAAATCCGGTGACGTCGTGGCGGGCTCGACCGGCGTGCCGTCCACCTCCAGCGAGCCCTCGACGTAAACGAGGCCGCTAGGCAGCGGGTCGCGGAACATTACGTCCAAAAGCTCTACGTCGCTGTTGTTGGTGACGGTTACCGTGTAGCAAATGTTTTTGCCCAGGATTACGTACGCGCAACTTGCTTCTTTGACGATGCTAAGGTCGATAACGGTCGTTACCACCTCGTTGCTTTCTACGCTGATGGCCTCTTCGCAGAGGTCAAGGTCTAAAAAAGACGTGTTTTCTAAGGTTGCCATAGGGGATTCTCCTTTCAGTAAAATAATAGTAGGTACAAAAAGCACAGCATCATGCAATCACAGCGGCAACAACAACGGCCGTATCGACGGCACGGGATGCGAACGCGTGTCGTCACGCGGTTACTTGCCGCTATATAAGGCGCGCCGCAAACGCGCAATTCTACAAAGGACTGGTTGGTTATCTCGTTATACATCGCGCGGCCTCTCTTTAGTTGCAAAAATAGAGCTTCCTATCTCCATTGTATGCGCTTGCTCTTTTTAGGTGTGCGGGAAACTAAAAGGTTGTCGAGGGGTCAGACCCCGCGACAACCTTTTATTCGCTTTTTACTAGCCCCTACTCTCTACTTCCTGTCTTTGAGTTTGGTGTATCCGGTCGGTTCCATCACGCATTCGTAGTTGGGGCGGATAATTTTGCCGTTGTTGGACATTTCTTCGATGCGGTGGGCGCTCCAGCCGGCGATGCGTGCCATGGCGAAAATCGGCGCGTACAATTCGGGCGGAAAGTTGAGCATCGAGTTTACAAATCCCGAATAAAAGTCGATGTTGGCCGAAACGCCCTTATAGATGTTGCGTTTTTCGGCGATGACCTCGGGCGCGAGGCGTTCAATTTTCTCATACAATTCAAAATCGTCACACTGTTTTTTGTCCTCGCACAAGGCCCTCACGTACTTTTTTAAAATCAGCGCGCGCGGGTCGGAGAGGGAATACACCGCGTGGCCCATGCCGTAAATGAGGCCTAAGCCGTCGAAAGCTTCCTTGTTGAGGATTTTTAACAGGTATGCCTTTACGGTTTTGTCCGATCGGTCTTTTAAGTTTGCCTTCATGTCCTCGAACATTTTGACGACCTTGATATTTGCCCCGCCGTGGCGCGGGCCTTTGAGGCTTCCGAGCGCCGCCGCGATCACCGAATAAGTGTCGGACGCCGAACTAGACACCACGTGCGTCGTAAACGTCGAATTGTTGCCGCCGCCGTGCTCGGCGTGCAATACCAGCATCAAATCCAGCACCTTGGCTTCGACTTCCGAATATTTAGAATCGGGCCGCAAGAGGCGCAACATGTTCTCGCACGTCGATAATTTTGGGTCGGGGTTGTGGATGTACATGCTCTCGCCGTCGTGATAGTGCTTGTAGGCGTGGTACGAGTATACCGCGATTAAAGGGAACTGGCTAATCAGCCCGATGCACTGGCGCAGAATGTTCGGGATTGAAATGTCGTCGGCGTTTTCATCGTAGGAATACAGCGTTAAAACGCCGCGCGATAGGGAATTCATCATGTCGGATGAGGGCGCCTTCATAATCACGTCCCGTACAAAAGAACTCGGCAGCATCCGGAACTTGCCGAGCAAGCTGCAAAATTCCTTCAGCTCTTTTGCAGTCGGAAGCTTGCCGAACAGCAAAAGGTAAACGGTTTCCTCAAAGCCGAACCGCTTTTCCGCGTCAAAACCCGCCACCAAATCGCGGATGTCGATGCCGCGGTAGCGTAAAATCCCGTCGCACGGCGTCGTGCGATGCCCGTGCTCGTCTTTATCGAACGCGATAATCTCCGAAATTTCGGTCAAGCCCGCCAGTACGCCCTCGCCCGTCACGTCGCGCAAACCGCGCTTTACATCGTACTGCTTATAGTACGAGTTGTCGATTACCGTGCTTTGCCGCGCCATTTCGGCCAATCTCTCAATTTCCGGCGCGGTGTCTTTTAACATTTTTTCATAATTCTGCATAACTCAATCCTCCTGTATGCCATTATTCCATTATGCAGTATAACATATAAATCGAAAAAAATCAACAAAAAACGGCAGGTGTTTTACAACGAAAAACAAAACGAAAAACGAAAGCCCGCATGAAAACGGTCTAAGGTGTGTTTATGCAAAATCCGGCGATTAGGCGGAAGCCCAAATCGCATAAAGCGTTGTGCCGACGGGGATTAAGGAGTATTCCGCATTGTTGGCAAGTGCATAGGCTGTGCCGGAGCCGTCGGCGGCCGTATTCCAGCCGTCAAAGACGAAGCCTGCGCGGTACGGAGCGGAAATGCCGTTTGCCGCGTTAGGGTTCGTGACGGTATTCGCCGTAGCCTTGGTAAACGATACCACGTATGTTTTATCTCCCGAGAGCGTGCAACCCCACACGACGGGGCGGCTCCCGTAGTTCCAGGTGCTGACCTGCCAACCGGCCGGTCGGACGGGCGCGTCGGTAAAAATGGTCGCCCCGGCGCAATTGAACCCGTTTGAGCCGATATTCACCACGGAGGAGGGCAGCACAACGGAGGTAACGGAGGGAAGATAGGAAAACGCGTAGCTGCCGATATCCGTCACGGCGGCGGGAATGACGAGCGTCGTTAAGCCGGAGCAGCGGGTAAATGCGGATTCGCCGATGCTTTTAACGGAGGCGGGCAACTTCAGCTCGGTCAGGCTGCAGTTTTCAAACGCCCGGTCTGCGATGGCCGTCACGGATGTCGGTATCACGCTGTTTTTACAGCCGACTACTAAGGCATTGTCCGCTTTTCGGACCAAGCAGTCCCCCTCGTCCGAAAAATAGGCGTTCCCGCCCGCCATCGTGATGCGCTCCACATTGCCACAGCCTACCAAAGCGCTCTCGCCGATTTCCGTCACCGTGCTTGGGAGCTCGACGGCGGTAAGCTCCGTGCAGCTGTAGAATGCGAGCGCGCCGATGCTCGTGCAAACGCTGCCCGGGCTAAAATCGACCTTTTTGACCTTAGCCACGTTGCGCAGCAGCCGTCCCGGAATCCTCGTAACGTCTGCGCCGATTGTCACCGTAATCCCGGTGCCCGTGTTGCCGACGAGTGAAAAGACTCCGTCCCCCGTTATATCGAGCATATTAACCGCGTTAAAGTTAATTTCGGTAACCGCATAGCATTGGTAAAACGCTTGGGTGCCGAGCCCGCCCATGAGACTTGTGCCGACGGCGCTGCTGCCGATGGTGATGCCCGTGATAGCGGAGCAGTTTTTAAACGCGTAGCTTCCCACAATGGTCACCGCGTCTGGGATTACGACGGAGGTGAGCGACGTACATTCCTCAAAGGCGTTGCTGCTGATGCTCGTAAGGGAGGCGGGGAAACTGATGCTCGTTAAGCCGCTGCAATACCTAAAGGCGCTGCCGCCGATCGCCGTACAGACGCTGTTTGCGGCAAAAACTACTTTTTTGATTCCGGGCTCGTTGTAAAACAGGTTGCTCGGTATCCTGGTTACGTTCGCCCCGATATTCACGATGACGCCCCCGCTCGCAGAGCCCGCGCCGCTAAAAGCGCCCATGGTGTTTAAGTCGCTTGCGTTTGTCGCGTTGTAGTTGATTTCGTTGAGCGCCGCGCCGCCGTTGAACGCGCTTTGGCCGATGGTTGTCACGCCGGCCGGGATAGTGATGGAGGTTAAGTCCCGGCAGCGGTAGAACGCGCTCTGACCGATGGTGGCGCAGACGCCGTTCGGCGCAAAATTCACCGCTTTCAGCTTCGGCGTGCCCTGATCCGGCGGATTGATATAGCCGCTGGAATGCGGGTAAAACAAATATGCCGGAACCTGTTTTACGTTTGCCCCGATATTCACCGTAACGCCTACGCCGTCGATGCCCGCATTGTAAAACACGAGGTTGCTGTAGGATAGGTGCGGCATTTCTGTAGCGTTAAAGTTGAATTCCGTCAACTTTTTGCAGTCGCGAAACGCTTCGGAGCCGACGGAAGCCAGGCCTTTTCCGATCGTAACCGAGGTAAGCGAGGTGCAGCCGTTAAACGCGGAATTCGCAATGCTCGTCACGCTGTCCGGCAGAATGACGGTGGTAAGCCCGGTCATGCTCTCAAATGCATATTGACCGATTGCCGTGATCGCCTTGCCCTCGTATTCGTCGGGGATGACCAGCACGGAACGGTTGAAGTCCCCGCGTGAAACCGTGTAGGTGTCCCCGGTCGGCATGCGGTACAAGTCGTCCAGGCCGTTCCAAAATGCGTAAACGGTCACATCGGAGGCCACCTTCCATACCGATGTGCTTGCGCCGTTGCTTCCCGTGTAGCGCGTACCGCCGGGGAATGCCGAATACCAGCCGCCAAAGGCGCAGTACGGGCGCGGCGTCGTGGGGACGTCCAATGTGTAAGCGCTGTCAAAGGTGATCCGCGCCGTCTTAACCGCCGAATCCCCGCCGCGAAACGAATACGTCACGGTATATTGGTTTGCCGTCCAAACGGCCGTCACCGTTTTATTTCCCATACTGCCCTTAGGGATTGAAACGGTATCCCACCCTCCCGTATAGCCCGTCCGCGTCGGGACGGTAAAGGTGTATGCGTCGGATTCTATCGTGAAAGTGGTTTTGGCGGAATTTGGGTTAACGACGCCGGAATATCCGATATTTGCGTACGTAACGGTGTAAACGACGGGCGTCCAGATTGCCGTGACCGTTTTGTTTCCGTACGAGCCTTTCGGGAAACTCGATGTGCTCCAAATCCCCGTATAGCCCGGGCGGGCCGGAGCGGCGAACACAATCGCGTCTGATTCCGGCGTAAATTCGGTGACGCTTGCGTTCGGATTGACGACGCCTGGATAATCGAGATTCGCGTACGTAATCGTATAGGTAATCGGCGTCCACACCGCTGTCACGGTTTTGTCGCCGATGTTGCCCTTTGGAATGGACTCGGCATCCCATACACCGGTATAGCCCGGACGGGTCGGGAGGATAAACGAGTAGGTATCGGATTCTACGGTGAAGGTTGTTTTTGCCGCGTTCGGATTTGCGGCGTCGGGAAATCCGAGGTTCAAATACGTAATCGTGTAGGTGATCGGCATCCACGCCGCCGTAACGGTTTTGTCGCCGATGCTACCCGTGTGGATGGCCGCCTGACTCCAAACGCCCGTGTATCCGGGGCGGGTCGGGGCGGCTAGATGGATGGCACCCGACTCGGGGGTGAATTCGGTGACGCTTGCGTTCGGGTTGACGACGCCCGCAAAATCGAGATTCGCGTACGTAATCGTATAGGTAATCGGCGTCCACACCGCCGTAATTGTTTTTGCTCCCGCACTGCCTTTCGGGATGCTTAAAACGTCCCACGTTCCCGTATAGCCGGGGCGGGTGGGCGGCAAAAAGTCGATGGCTTCGTTTTCGGCGGTAAAAACCGTATAAACGTTCGGGTTTTCGACGCCGGGGAAGCTGAGATTGCCGTAGGTAATGGGGTATATCGCGCCGCTGTAGAGCGGGACCCAAACCGCCGTTATGACTTTATCGCCCGTAGAGCCTTTAGGAATGGATAAAACATCCCACGTTCCCGTAAAACCGTTCCGGCCGTCGGGCAGCGCGAAGGTGATGGTGTCGCTTTCTACGGTATAGGCGGTAATTTCGTTGGGGTTCGAACCGGCCAAAAGGTTTGCGTATGTTATGGCGTATGTGATCGGCGCCCATCTTGCCCAAACTTCGACTTGCTTATTTTTGGGTTTAATTTCCGCGTCGAATACGGCGGCCTCCGAGACATCGGCCGAGCTGGTGTACAGTGCCAGAGCGTATCCGGGACGCGGTTCGATACCGGACAAATCCAGTTCGGGCGCTGTCCTTCCGTAAACATAAGTCAGCGATTTTTGCGGGAGGGCGCTGCCGGATTCGTCGATTATAGTATAGGTAAGCTGAATCGTGTTTTCGCGAACGTATTTTTGCTCTGCCCTTGCGTCGGAGGTTGCCGCTAACACCGAAATCAACACGATTGCGCAAACCGCGATCAATCCCGCAGCCGCGCCTAAAAGGATAAACATTTTTTTGCGTTTCGGTGAGGGCGGCGCAGGGGCAATCGCCGTCGGTGAGGGCGGCGCGATGAGGGCATCGCGCCCTACGGGTGGCGGGACGCCCGACGGGTCGTCCCCTGCGGTTTGGGATGCGGGCGGGTCGCTCGGGAAGCTTGCGGCGCTGGCGGGAACCTGTCGGCCATCACCGTTCGCCCCCGTAGGGCGGGGACTTGCCCCGGTTGACCCTGACCCATCGAGCGCCTCATTGGTTATTGCGGGTTCGTTGCGCTCTCCTGTAAGCAGTTCGTCTACGCTCACGCCCAAAGCTTTGGCAAGCGGCGCTAAGGTGTCGATGCCGGGCATGGTTTCGCCCGTTTCCCACTTTGACACCGCCTTATTCGATAAGCCCAATTGCGCGCTGAGCTCCGCTTGTGTTAAGCCTTTCTCTTTGCGGAGCTCGTATATAAAGTTGCCGAACTTGTTTTCCATAGGATAAGTATACTAAATTTGCGGCAAAACGCAATAGAATTTTGTCGCCTGCCAAGAGAATTCAAAAAAAACCCTAACAAAAAACCTCCCGCTAAAATCGGGGAGGCTTCTTGTCGCTCTACTTGCAGGACTTCGTCGCCGAAGAGTTCGAACAAGCTTTGCTTGCCCTTGCCGCTCTCGCGGTAAAGGCTTTTGCGTGCGCTTTGCTCATAGATGGCATCGAGGGCACACTCCTTTGTAGCTTTTAACACTACAAAGGTTAGTTTGCGGGAATAAAACAAGTTTTATTCAACGAAAAACGAAAAGTGAAAAACGAAAAACGAAAGATAAGTGTCTATCGGTTCAAAAAACGCTTACTTTTGTTCCTAAGCTATTTTTTGTCTCTAACCCCAAATCCCTCCACCGTTTTTCATTTTTAGTTTTTCGTTTTTCGTTCCACAGGCTACCTTCCGATGAAGGCGATTTCGTTGGTTTTTTTCATTTCCAAATATTCGCGCGCGTATTTTTCTACGTATTCGTTCGTTTGGCGGTATTCGATTTCGTCGTTGGACCTCTCAATAATCCCGTCCAGTTCATCGATTTGCGCTTGTAACTTTGCAATCCGGTTGGTTTTTGCAACCAACGAGACGACGTTGGCAATCAGCCCGATCAGCAAAAATATCGCGAATATGACGCACGCCGAAACGATGATGCTTTGGATGCGCCGTGTTTTTTCTTTTTCGGTCATGCCCATACTATATCATAAAAAAATTTGTTTGTAAAGAAAAAAACTTATGTAAAATAATTGACAAGAGGCGACTAAGCGTATATACTATTCAAGGTTTAGCATCTTTAAACAAAAAGTTTACTAAAAACTTACAAAGTAAATCAAAAGTTTAGTATGCCTAATCTTCGGAGTGCTATGGAAATCGGAGTAAAAATTAAAGAATTGCGGCTAAAAAACCAACTGACGCAAGAAGAGTTGGCGGATCGCTGCGAACTTACCAAGGGTTATATCAGCCAGCTTGAGAACGACCTGACCAGCCCGTCGATTGCGACGCTCTTGGACATTTTGCAGTCCTTGGGAATTTCGGCGTCGGAATTTTTTGCCCACGAAGAGGACGAGCAGTTGGTGTTCTCCGCGAGCGACATGTTCGAAAAGGAAAGCGGCGGACAGCGGATTCGGTGGCTGGTGCCGAGTGCGCAAAAGAACGCGATGGAGCCGATATTGACAGAGTTATCGCCCGGCATGGAAACCGAGAAGGACCTGCCGCACGACGGCGAGGAATTCGGCTATGTGTTAGAGGGCAAAATCACGCTAAACGTGGGCAAGCGTTCCGTGGCGGCGGGGGAGGGCGACACCTTTTATTTTCGGCCCGCAAAAACGCATTTTATTAAAAATTCCGGCAAAAACAGGGCGAGGGTGCTTTGGGTGAGCTGCCCGCCTACTTTTTAATCCAAAGGTGTGCCGTGGCAAAAGAAATAAAAAGAAAAACCGAACCGAAAAACGGCCAAGCGTCCGCAGGCTCCGAGAAATTTGATAAAATCATAGAGCTTCGAAACGTATCAAAGGTTTACGACGGGACGACCGCCGTAGACGATATCACGCTGTCGATTAAGCGCGGTGATTTTGTGACGCTGTTAGGGCCGTCGGGCTGCGGTAAAACGACGCTTTTAAGGATGATTGCGGGATTTGAGGAGCCGACGAAGGGTACAATATTCATCGAAAAAGAGGATGTCACCGACCTTCCGCCGCATAAGAGGCCCGTCAACACGGTGTTTCAAAAATACGCGCTCTTCCCGCATTTATCCGTGTTTGGCAACGTTGCGTTCGGGTTAAAATTAAAAAGGGTTCCTGCCGGGTGTAAGACGGGCAAGGGCGGCGCCGAAGTCCCGCTGCTCAGAAAATATACCAAGGCCGAAATCAACGAAAAGGTGGATAGAGCGCTAAGACTCGTAGGGCTCTCCGGGTACGAAAAACGCGACGTAAACACGCTGTCGGGCGGCCAGCAGCAGCGCGTCGCGATCGCCCGCGCCGTCGTGTTAGAGCCCAAGGTGTTATTGTTGGACGAGCCGCTCGGCGCGCTTGACCTTAAGATGCGCAAGGAAATGCAAATCGAGCTGATGGCCATGCATAAAAACCTCGGCATCACGTTCATCTACGTCACGCACGACCAAGAAGAAGCCTTAACGATGTCGGATAAGATTGTTGTGGTCAACGACGGCGCAATCCAGCAGGCGGGCACGCCCAAAAAGATTTACGACGAGCCCGCCAACGCCTTTGTCGCCAACTTTATCGGTGAGTCTAACATCCTGTCCGGCACGATGGCCGCCGACTACAAAATCGAATTTTGCGGCGCGGAATTCGAGTGCGAGGACAGAGGGTTTTTAAAAAACGAAAGGGTAGACATCGTCGTCCGTCCCGAGGATATCCGGGTATACGCAAAGGGGAGCGGCAAGGGGACTTTGAGCGGGAAAGTGCTTTCCACCGTGTTTAAGGGCACGTATTACGAGATGAACATCGCTACCGAGCATTATGAGTTTACCGCGCAAAACACCGAGGGGAAGGCCGCGGGCGCCGAGGTAGAAATAAAAATCCCGCCCCATGCTATTCACATCATGAAAAAAATGCGCACGGTCAACGAGTTTGTAACGGAGGTTTCGGGTGAGGATACGGTGGAAATTGCGGGCGGTGAATTTTCTTTTATTAACACGCAAGGATTTAGCAAAGGAGATAAAGTAAAGGTATCCGTTCCGTTCGACAAAATTGAGCTCACCGACAGCGAGGACGACGGGGTAATCGGCGGCAACATCGGCCAAAGCCTGTATAAGGGCGCGTATTACCAGGTGCAGGTGTACACCGACACGGACGAGGATTTTTATCTCGACACCACCGACGAATGGGACTTAAACGACCGCGTGGGAATCAATATCGCGCCGGAGGGAATCAAGGTGGAGCGGTGTGACGGGGAAAGTGAGGAAGTAGGAAGTAGGAAGGAGGAAGTAGAAAGTGGAGGAGAGTAAGAGGCAGGCAGAAGACATTATAAAAATTAAGAGCCTTCAATTTGCAAAACGTATCTTGAAATTATATAGGCATTTGTGCGAAACAAAAAAGGAGTTTGTACTAGCTAAGCAAATTCTTAGAAGCGGAACAAGTATTGGCGCAAATGTTACCGAGGCAAAATGCGCCGTCAGCAGAAGAGAGTTTTTGGTTAAAATGCAAATCGCGTTTAAGGAGTGCGTCGAGACGCTTTTTTGGTTGGAATTATTAGAATCGGACAGCTATATTACAACGAATGAGTATGATTCCCTAAATAAGGATTGCGAAGAAATTAGAAAAATACTGTCGGCAATAACCAAATCAACAAAAAGCAAAGCATCCAAAGTATAGATAACTTTCGTAACCATAAGTATCTGCACTTCCTACTTTCTAATTCCTACTTTCTACTTTAATTTATAAGGAGTTCCATGACCCAACCGGCACACATCGCAATTAAGAAGCGCAAGCGCCATTTCGCGCTCCGGCGGCAGCACTTCAGCTTTCCGTACTTTTTTCTTTCCGCGCTGTTTGTTGTGATTCCGTTGGTAATTTTATTGGTGTACGCGTTTCGGGATTTGGGGGGAGCGTTTAGTTTTTCTAACTTTGCCAAATTTTTTACCGAGGCGACGGTGCGCAATGCTATGGGCAGGTCACTGTTGCTGGCGCTTGCCACCACCGCCGTTTGTCTGGCGCTCTCATACCCCGTCGCGCTGGTTTTGGCAAATTCCCGCTTCAATAAAACCGTGGTGCTGGTGCTTTTGTTTATTTTGCCGATGTATATCAATTCACTGCTCCGGACGCTGGCCTTAAAATCCGTTTTTGAAATGATAGGCCTGTCGGACGTTTTTACCCGGCTGGTCATCGCGCATGTGTACGACTTTTTCCCGTTCATGCTGCTGCCGATTTACACCGTGCTCGTCAACATGGACAAAAGCTATTTGGAGGCCTCTAACGACCTCGGCGGCAACGCGGCCAGTACGTTTTTAAAGGTGACGCTGCCGCTTTCCGTCCCGGGCATCGTCAGCGGGATCCTGATGGTGTTTATGCCGACCGTATCAATGTTTGCCATCCGCGATATCGTGGCGGACAGCGACCGGTGGTCGTTGTTCGGGAATTCTATAGAGCGCAAATTTAAGTACGAAGAAACCTACGGCGAGGGCGCGGCATACGCGATTATACTGCTTGCGATGGTGCTTGTGACGATGCTGGTGGCAAGCCGGCTGAACCGAAAGATACAGGAAGATAAAAGATAACAGATAAAAGATAACCGAAATCGGCTGAAGGAGTAACGAAAGTTTGAAAAACAAAAAAATGCAAAAAACGATTGCCTTGTCGTTCGTGTTTGTCGTGCTGGCACTCATGTACGTGCCGATATTGTTTTTGATTATCTATTCGTTCACCTATACGAACAGCGGCCTGGTCGGAGATTGGGGCGGGTTCGATTTAAGGTCTTACGGCTACATTTTTGAGACGGAGCGGAACGGCTCATTCGAAAACACGCTGCTGGCCGCGCTCGGCAACACCCTGCTGATTGCCGTTACCTCCGGGTTGCTCGCCGTTTTAATCGGAACCGTTTCGGCGGTGGGGATTTTTTACCTTAAGCGCAGGATGAAGGCGACGGCGAACACGTTAAATCAAATCATCGTCGTCAACGCGGACATTGTAACGGCCGTTGCGTTTATGACGTTTTTCTTTCTGATAGGCTTAAGGGATTACGGCCTTGTGACGCTGATCATCGCCCATACCATGATTACGGTGCCCTTTGTCATCCTGACCGTTTCGCCGCGCTTAGGCCAGCTCAACAAAAACCTCTATGACGCGGGGCTCGATTTGGGCGCGGGCCCCATGCGCACGCTGTTTACCGTGGTCATGCCGCAGTTAATCCCATCGATGCTTGCCGCGTTTGCCATCGCGTTTACGCTTTCGGTGGACGACTTTGTGGTAACCTACTTTAACAACGGCGGCGCGGGCGGCATCAATACGCTCTCCACCTACCTTTACACCAGCTTTAAGCAAACCCGGGTGGTTCAGCAATTGCGCGCGCTTTCGAGTCTGATTTTTATCCTAAGTTTTGCAATATTATTGTTTGTGAATTTCCGAAAAAAGCGCAAGGCAAAAAAAGACAATTCCCCGATTCATTCGGTTTAAAAGATAGATAAAACAAAAAATAAATTTTTCAAGGAGAACAAAAAAATGAAAAAAAGAATGGTAATGCTGCTTTGCGCCACGTTTGCGATGTTTGTATTTACGGCCGGCTTTGCAGGTTGCGGCGGCGCGGCGCGCGAGGACACCCTCAAGATTTACAACTGGGGCGAGTACATCGACCCGGACGTTATCTCGATGTTTAAGGACTGGTACAAAGAGGAAACCAAAGGCAAGACGATTAAGGTCGTCTACCGCGAGTTCGAAGAAAACGAGGACATCCTGACCAGCCTTAACAAGGGCGGCGATTGGGATGTCGTATGCCCGTCGGATTACATGATTGCCAATTTGATGCGTAGGGATATGCTGCAGGAATTGGATCCGGCCGTCATCGCGGAATTTTCGGCTAAGGGCGACCCGATGATAAAGGAGCTGATTCAAAGCATCGACAAGGACAACAAGTATTGCGTCCCCTACATTTGGGGTACGTTCGGCATCATGTACGATTCCACCAAGTTTAACGAGGCTCAAACGGCAAAGCTCGACTCGTGGGCCGCGCTGTGGGACGAGGAATTTGCGGGCAAAATTTACATGAAAAAACAGGTGCGCGACGCTTATACCGTTGCGATGCTGTACCATTACCGCGAGGATCTAAAGGCGGCGTCTAAGGATTTTGACGACTATGAGGCCGAGGAATACAGAGCCTTACTCGATAAAATCTTTCAGGTATTTTCGGACGCCGAGCTAGAAAAGGCCCAAAAGGAGCTTAACGTGCAAAAGACCAAAAGGCTTTTAAAGAAGTACGAGGGTGACGAGGGCAAGATTGAAATGGCCTCGGGGCTGAACACTGCGGGGAGCTTGGGGATGTTTTGGTCGTGCGACGCGGGCTTTGCGATGAACGACATGGAAGAGGAAGCGTCGTTTTTCTCGTGCGGCGGCTCGCCGAAAGTTGTGCCGGGCAACAAAAACCTCGGCTATATTATCCCCAAAGAGGGCGCGAACCTTTGGGCGGACGCCTGGTGCATCCCGAAAAACGCCAAAAATGCGGCTGCGGCGAACATGTTCATTAAGTTCACGCTGCAAAAGGATGTCGCGAAGCTGAATTCCGAATACGCGGGCGCGCCGAGCGCGAACAAAGACGCGTTTAGCGAGCTGAAAGCGCAGTACGAGGCGGATACCGAGTTCTTTAAGGATGCCGGCAACCCCAAATTTAAGGAGCAATACATGGAAGCGCGTTTCCCGTCGGCAAAGACTTTGGAGCGTTGCGCGGTGATGGCGGACTTCGGCGAGCTGTTCCAAGCGTTTAACGACATGTATGACAATATCATTAACGGCTGATAATCAAGATTATTTTTTTGATGCCGTCGTGGTCGGGATAGGCCACGCCGGCATCGAAGCCGCTTTAGCGCTTGCCCGGAGCGGGTTTAAGACGCTCGCGTTGTCAATATCACTTGACAACGCGGGCTTTTTGGCTTGCAACCCGAGCATCGGCGGCACGGCTAAGGGGCATTTGGTGTGCGAGGTGGACGCCTTGGGCGGGGAGATGGGCAAGGCGGCGGATGAGACGATGACGCATCTAAGGATGTTGAATTCCTCCAAAGGCCCGGCGGTGCAATCCTTGCGCGCCCAAATCGACAAATACCGCTACCACGACCGCATGAAGTCCGTCCTCGAAAACGAGCCGAACCTCACCCTGCGCCAAGGCGAAGTGCGGGAGATATTAACGGAAAATTGTCAGGGGGACGGTGGTGTTGACAATATTTTGGGTTATGTAAAAAAAGGTATAGCTATTAACCATGTGTATGAGGACTCGAATATTGTCAACACCACCGTCCCCCTGACAATTTTCGGCGTAAAAACCGTTTCGGGGCTTAAATACTGCGCAAAAGTTGTCGTGATTGCTACGGGCGTGTATTTAAACAGCGCAATCATTACCGGCGATGTGATAGAGGAGCGGGGGCCGAGCGGCTTTGCGCGGTCCAACTATTTGGCGGACAGCTTATCCAAGCTCGGTTTTCGGCTGCGGCGTTTTTAAACCGGCACGCCCGCCAGGGTGAAGCGCGATTCCGTGGATTTAGGAAAGTTAGAGGTTCAGTACGGGGAGGTTACCTCCTATACTTTTTCGACTGCGTCGAAAAAAGTGGCCGGTGGCCAGTGGTCAGTGGTCAGTGAAGCGGAAAGGGAAGAGGGGTCAGGGGTCAGGGGTCAGGGGTCAGGGAAAGCGGATGGGAGCAATATTACAAATGCGGATGGGGATAAGAATGAACCCATAGGGGCGGTTGATATTCTGCCCGAACGTATGGGCAATGCGCAAACTGCGGGCGGAATATCAACCGCCCCTACGGAAAACAATTCGTCGAAGCCCACCGCACTTCCTACTTCCTACTTCCTACTTCCTACTTCATCCGCCGTTCCTCACTCCTCACTTCTCACTCTTCGCTCTTCCCCCCCGAACCCCGAACCCCGAATCCCGAACCCCGATGCCCAAGTATGCTATTTAGGATATACCAACCCCTCCACCCACCGCATCATCGCCGACAACCTCTCTAAAAGCCCCAAATACGCCGGGCTCATCAAGGGCGCGGGCGCGCGGTACTGCCCGTCGGTCGAGGACAAAATCGTTCGGTTTGCCGATAAAGAGCGCCACCCGTTCTTTTTAGAGCCCGAGGGCGCAAAAACGCAGGAAATGTATGTGCAGGGCCTCTCGACCGGCCTGCCCGCCGACGTTCAGCTAAAGCTTTACCGCTCGATTGAGGGTTTTGAGAACGTGCAAATCATGCGCGACGCGTACGCGATTGAATACGAGTGCATCGACCCGACCGAATTGTTCGCTACCTTGCAGTGCAAGCGTTGTGCCGGACTGTTTTTTGCGGGGCAAATCAACGGGACGTCGGGCTATGAGGAGGCCGCGGCGCAAGGCGTTGTGGCGGGAATTAACGCCGCTCGGTTTTTAAGGGGAGAGCCCGGCCTTATTTTGCCGCGTGAGAGCTCGTATACGGGCGTTTTAATCGACGATTTAGTGACCAAGGGCACGGATGAGCCATACCGCATGATGACCAGCCGCGCCGAATACCGCCTGCTGTTGCGCCAAGACAACGCGGATTTACGCATGGAAGAGTTTGCGAGGCTCGGCGGGATTTTGGGGAAGGAACGATTAGACGCGGTCGCTCAAAAACGCGCGCAAATCGAATTAGGGAAGAAGCGCTTAGAAAAGCGTCTGTCCCAAAAAGCCGTAACGCAATTTTTTGAGCGCATCGGCGAGCCCGCGCCGCAATCGGGGCTCACCGTTTCGGACGTCATCCGGCGCAATCTCGTTACCTTTGAAAATTTTACGGCA
>Ga0123356_10001523_pt1 | contig 25524 bp, 15 predicted proteins | sample TergutEmb28metaG_2_FD_92546 | JGI IMG/M metagenome (GOLD analysis project Ga0123356, IMG submission 92546) | Embiratermes neotenicus P3 segment gut microbial communities from Petit-Saut dam, French Guiana - Emb289 P3 | ecosystem: Host-associated > Arthropoda: Insects > Digestive system > Gut ...
GCACTGCTGCCAAAAACACGCACAATGTGGTATTTATTCTGAAGTTTGCCATTGTCAGCCTCCTTAGGGAGGTGTATACACACCCACCTACCATAAATTATACCATATAAAATGGATTTGGGCAATCACATCTTATTCAAAAACAGGCGGAAATAGCAAAAAAAAGGGGGTTGACATCTTGCGCCTTTTTGCAAACTTTGCTATATTTTGCGAAAAGAGGCATCTTTTACCAAGGAGTAACCAAAGCAAATGGGCATTGACATTACCAGAATGCGGAACATTGGGATTAGCGCGCATATCGACTCGGGGAAAACGACCCTGTCAGAACGCATTCTGTTTTACAGTAAGAAAATTCACGCCATCCACGAAGTTCGGGGGAAAGACGGCGTAGGAGCTACCATGGATCACATGGAGCTTGAACGGGAACGGGGCATTACGATTCAGTCTGCCGCAACACAGGTAACCTGGAAAGATTACACGGTCAACGTCATTGACACACCGGGACACGTTGACTTTACCATTGAAGTTGAGCGCTCCCTGCGGGTGCTGGACGGAGCGATTCTGGTGTTGTGCGCAGTGGGCGGGGTGCAGTCCCAGTCCATCACGGTTGACCGGCAGCTTAAGCGCTACCATGTACCGCGCATCGCCTTTGTGAACAAGTGTGACCGTACCGGCTCCAATCCAATAAAGGTGCGGAATCAGCTTCGGGAAAAACTGGGGTTGAATGCGGTGATGATTCAAATTCCGATAGGGCTGGAAGACAAACTTGAAGGAGTGGTAGACCTCATCACCATGCAAGCAGTGTACTTTGACGGCGATCAGGGCGAAACCCTGCGTTATGCAGAGATTCCCGCCAAACTTAAAGACGAAGCGGAAACATACCGCGATGAAATGCTTGATGCCATTTCCATGTTTTCTGATGAGCTTGCGGAATTATATCTTGCGGGAGAAACTGTTCCCGAAGCATTGATTCACACGGCTATACGCAAAGGAACCCTGTCTGAACAATTGGTGCCGGTAATGTTGGGCTCCGCCTATAAGTTCAAAGGGATTCAACTGCTGCTGGACGGGGTTACCAATTACCTTCCCAATCCAACGGAAGTAAAAAACTTCGCCCTTGATCTGGACAACAACGAGGAACAAAAAGAACTTTCCAACAGTGAAAAAAATCCAACGGTTGCATTGGGATTCAAACTGGAAGACGGCCAGTACGGTCAGCTTACCTATGTGCGGATTTATCAGGGTATGCTGAAAAAAGGCGAAGACCTGCAAAATACCCGCTCCCGTAAAAAATTTAAAATTGGCCGTTTGGTCCGTATGCACTCGGACAATATGGAAGACATCAACGAAGCGCATCCCGGCGACATTGTGGCCCTGTTTGGCATTGACTGCGCATCGGGCGATACCTTCTGCGGCGGCGGTCTTAACTATGCCATGACTTCGATGCATGTGCCGGAACCGGTCATCTCGCTGGCGCTGAACCCCAAAGATAAAAAGAGCGCGGATCAAATGGGAAAAGCCCTGAACCGCTTTACCAAAGAAGACCCGACATTCCAAACCTATGTTGATGCCGAATCGAACGAGACCATCATCAAGGGGATGGGAGAACTGCATCTGGAAGTATATATTGAACGGATGCGCCGCGAGTACAAGTGCGATGTGGAAACCGGAATGCCTCAGGTTGCCTACCGCGAAGCTATTACCCAGCGGGCGGAATTTAATTACACCCACAAAAAGCAAACCGGCGGCGCCGGTCAATTTGGGCGGGTTGCCGGTTACATGGAACCATATCCAACAGGCGACTACGAGTTTGTCGACATGATCAAGGGCGGCACCATTCCCACCGAGTATGTGCCAAGCTGCGACAAAGGCTTTAAGGAAGCGGTTAAAAAAGGCAGCGTCATTGGATTCCCCGTTGTCAATATGCGCTGCGTGGTCAATGACGGCCAAAGCCATCCGGTGGACTCATCGGACATTGCCTTCCAGTCAGCGGCCATAGGCGCATTCCGCGAAGCGTATAACAAGGCCAAACCGGTTATACTTGAGCCGATTATGAAAGTGTCGGTGGAAGGCCCCTCGGAATTTCAGGGCAACATTTTTGCATCGATTAACCAAAGGCGCGGCATGATATTATCCTCCACCGAAGACGGTCTATTCTCCCGTGTTGAAGCCGAAGTCCCATTAAGTGAAATGTTTGGTTACTCCACAGTCCTGCGCTCCCTGACTCAGGGCAAAGCGGAATTTACAATGGAATTTGATAAATACGGCAAGGTTCCCCAAAGCGTATCGGAAGCTTTGATTAAGGAATACGGGAGGAAAAAAAATGATTAAAGAAGAACTTATACAACGCAGTCCCATTCGCATATTTGAGCAGTCCATTCATGGCGGATTAAAGGCCGGGGAAATCGGCATTATCGCTTCTCAGGCCGGTATTGGCAAAACATCGGTACTGGTGCAGATTGCCCTGGATAAACTGCTGCAGGGAAAAAAAGTGATTCACGTTTCTTTCACCCAGCACACTCATCATGTACTAAGCTGGTACGAAGATATTTTTGAAGAGATTATCAGTAAAAAGAATCTGGAAAATGCCAAGGAAATAAAAGACGAACTGGTAAAAGACCGGGTTCTGATGAACTTTAACCAGGACGGCATGGCAAAAGAGCAGATTATCAAAAGCCTGCGGGCCATGATTGTTGAGGGCGGTTTTGCCGCCGAAGCGATTATTATCGACGGGTTTGACTTTTTCCGCGCCAACAACGAGTCCTGCCTGCAAACAAGTCTGGCCTGTGTAAAAGCCTTTGCTCAGGAACTGAATCTTTCGATCTGGTATAGCTGCACGATCAATGATGGAAACCAACAATACGACAAAATCCCTGCGATACTTACAGATGTTGCCAATTTTATTGACGTGGTAATCGCGCTGAAACCCCATCAGGACCATATTGAGCTTTCGGTTACCAAGGACAGAGACGCCCATGACACCAAAGCAATGGCAATGCAGCTTGATCCCAGGACATTGCTGATTAGAGAATAGGAAAAGATTCTACCGTTTCCGTTTCCATCTGATATACACTTGCCTGCCCGTTCCGCCGGCCTGGGGGCGTTCCTCGGTTTCAAACTGGGGAAGGGCGCGGAACATATCGCCCAGCTTTTTATAACCATAGTTACGGGGGTCAAAATCCGCCATGCGGTTGTTGATCTTCTGGCCTACGCTGCCAAGATACGCCCAGCCGGATTCTTCGGCAATGTCATCCACGGTTTCCCGCAGCAGCTTAAGGAGCTTTCGATCCAGTTTAAGGTCTTTTTTGGGTTTGGCGGCAGGCGCATCGTCAGTTTCTTCCTGATTGTCCCTGAGAATTTCGGTGTAAATAAATTTATCACATACCGAGACAAAGGCCCGCGGGGTTTTCTTTTCGCCAAAACCGTAGACGATACGGCCGCTCTCCCGCAGCCGCGCGGCAAGGCGGGTAAAATCGGAATCGCTTGACACAATGCAAAACCCGTCAAGTTTTTCGGTATAGAGCAGATCCATCGCATCGATAATCATCGCCGAGTCGGTGGCGTTTTTACCGGATGTGTATGAAAACTGCTGTATCGGCTGAATCGCATATTCCAGCAGCCGATCCTTCCATGAACGGAGGCTGGTGCTGGTCCAGTCGCCGTAAATTCGCTTAACGCTGGCAATGCCGTATTTGGCAACCTCGTCCAAAAGCCCTTCGATGATTGCGGGCTGGGTATTGTCCGCATCGATTAAAACGGCAAGTTTTGCCTGGCGTATTTGAGCCGATTGATTATCAGTCATCTGAAAACCGGAAAAAGGCAATAAAGGCATAATACATTCTCCTTACTTAATGTTCAAAAATTGATTTTTTTATGCGTCGTAAAACGCTAATTTTTCCCAGAGGGATTCGGCGCATATTGGAAATACGCGGCGTATTTTCAATATGCGCATTCCCGCCATCCAACAAATCGATAACAAGGATACTTTCACCATCCGCTTTTTCCAATGCTTTTGGTATTCCAAAAAGACATTCCCTGCCCGAACACATAATTTCCACCGGTGCTTGCATACTAACGGCCTGTTTTGCAATCATGGCCTTACCCACATAATCCAAACCGCGAGCCTCAAGTTTTTCATATCGAACAAGCGCGTCTTTTAACTGGGATTCGCATAACACCAGCCGCCGGTCAATACGGGCCGCCAGTTCGGTTCGTTCTTCCCCTCCAAGGCGCATCTGATTCAGTATAGAATGAAAACCTTCAATTAAGGTAGAGGGGGAGTGCGGCAACGCCGCATTGGGGTGCGAAATAGGGAGCGGGGGTGCGGCAACGCCGCATTGGGGAGCAGGGAGCGGCGTGAAAAAATGAAACGTGGACCTGCCGGAGGCTTCATCATCACCGGAAGCGCCGGGTGCGGTTCGCTGTGCAATAATGGCAACGCCTGCCTTATGCAGGATTTCGATTGCTTTTTCTTCCGCCGTCTCCGGTAATACATACACCCCCGGCGCAAGGGTTTCGGTAATGAGCTTTGCCAGCGGCTTTGTTTGGGCCAAATGGCGTTGTTCCGGCGCAAGGGTCAGCACCAGTCCCCGGCGCACCATTACTTCCCCGTGGCGTTTTTCCCAGTCACGCAGGCTGTAGATCAGGTTTTCATCAATACGGTTTTGTGAAAGCCGCTGCAACAGCTCGATAATGGTTTCGGCGGACAGGCCGCGGTTAAAGGCTGCCACAGCCGAATCGCGGCTTATTGCAAAGCGGACGGTTGAGCCGGCTTCAATAACGCCGGAAAAAGCGGCAAGACCTATCGCATCGTTATACGCAATTTCAGGATACATGACAAAAGTAAAAGGGGTATCCATAGCGATCCGCGCGCATTCTGAAGAAGGCGCACTCTCAAAATCAACTTTGCGCCAGTATGTATCCACCGGCACAAGTAAACCGGTTTTTTCCATTATTTCAATGATTCTGTTATCTTCATGACCGTCATTGCATTTCATGCTATACGCCAGTTTTCGCAGGGTTTCATGGGAATACAGGCGTTTCGAATCAAGCGCGTTATGGAATTGGCTGATGAATGCCGCATAATTACGAATCTTTGTGCGGGACAGCCAGGGGGAAAATGTTTCCGGTTGATTATCGCAATAACACCAAATGCCTGCCGCGCAGTATGCCATCTGTTCCTGGGAGCTTAGGCTGCCGAAAGCAGCAAAACGATTGTAATCGGGTATCAATAATTGAGAATCTTTGACAAGAAACAAACCCAACACCTGCATTCCGCCAATGAATAATTCCAGCGGCAAACCGGGAAATATTGTTTTTGCCGTATTCATTATTTTCCGGCGTATTCCCCTCCCTTCCCCCGTAAAAAATTCCCTGTTTTGAGACACAAATGAAAGCAGCGCTGCCAAAATACGGCTGTTACAAATGGTGGCCGCATCAGGCGGAATCTCATTTGTTGCAACAGGAACCGAAGGAAACAACAGGGATTTGTCCTTAATAAACGGTACCAGAATTGGTTCCAAAACCGGATTCAGGGCAAGGCGGCTTACTCCCTGCCTTGGGTCACGGCCGCTGTCCAAAAACCGGTAGATGATAAACCGTTCTTCCAGATTAATAACCCTGTCGTGCAGTTCGGCATAACTCAACTCACCGGCAAAGAACGTTTCCAGCGCTTCCGGAACCGGTTCGTTGAGGGCGGCTACTGCGGCAATAATACGGGCATCGTTTTGGCTGATATAAGCGGCGATAGTTTCCCGCATACGCAATAAAAACTTTTCAAGATCGCCAAGCAAAACCTGTTTATTAAAAGGCGTTTTAATTTTACCAAACACAGTCCGCAGTAATTCAAAAAAAGCAGCGTCCGGCAAAGTCATTATTGCCGATTTCCAAAATTCGACAGAACGAAAATTACTCATGATCGGTATTCCAATGCTGAATCGAATATTTATAGCCCTGCTCGGCCAAAAACTTTTGTCTATGTGCCGCAAAATCTTCCTCTACGGTATGACGGGAAACCAGGGTAAAAAATAACGCATTGCCATTACCGTGGCAATCGCCATGGCGATTACCTTTGCCTTTTGGCCGTAAAATTCGTCCCAGCCGCTGGGCTTCTTCCTGCCGCGAACCGAATGAGCCGGAAACCTGCACTGCCATTGAAGCATCCGGTAAATCAATGGCAAAATTGGCAACCCGCGAAACCACAATAACCTTTACTTCATTGCGCCTAAAGCAGGCGTATATCTGTTCACGTTCGGCGTTAGGTGTTTTTCCGGTAATCAGCGGCGCATTAAGCATTTTTGCCAGCGAGTTAAGCTGCGTCAAATATTGGCCAATAACCAAAATCTGATCATCGGGGTGATTTTCGATAAGCTGTGCGACAATATCTTCTTTAAGCGGATTCTCGCTGGCAATGCGGTATTTTTCGCGGGGAGCTGCAACCGCATACGGTATTTTAAGCCGCTGCGGCAGATCCAGCCGGATCTCCGTGCAGAATGCTTCGGCGATCCAGCCTTTGCCTTCAAGGTCTTTCCATGGCACATCGTAGCGTTTTGGCCCCACCAGGCTGAATACCGCATCCTCGGCGCCGTCCTCGCGGATTAAGGTAGCGGTTAGTCCCAGCCGCCGCACTGCCTGTAATTCCGCCGTTACGCGAAATACCGGCGCAGGCAATAGATGCACTTCATCGTAAATGATAAGCCCCCAGTGCCGCTCCCTAAATAATTTGAAATGGGGAAAATCAGACTCCCGATCCTGACGCCAGGTAATAATCTGATAGGTAGCAACGGTAACCGGCGCAACGGACTTGGAATCGCCTGAATATTCGGCAATCTGCTCACGGCTTAATCCGGTTTTGTCCAGCAGTTCCTCGATCCACTGGTGCACCGCCGCAACGTTAGTCGTCAGTATTAATGTATTGGTTTTTAACAGGGACATAATCACCATACCGACAATGGTTTTGCCGGATCCGCAGGGCAGCGCCACCACCCCGTAACCGGTACCGGGGCCGCCGTCTCCCAGTACGGCGCGGGCCGCTTCCATCTGGTAATCCCTAAGGGCAAACGGTCTCCCGGATTGACATTCACTCCGCAGCGTAATATCCAAATCCTCGCCGGCAAGCAGCGGCGCTTCATCCTGCACCGGCCAGCCCTGCCGGATAAGCTCCCGTTTAACGCTGCCCCGGTCTACCAGGCGCAGCATAAAACCATCGCCGGTTTTGTGTACATATTTTTCCAGCGATTTAAGCGCTTCGACCTCGGCCCGTACTGCCGGGTCGGCTATTTCCAGAAATAGCATGGTATCGTTTTCTGCTGCCGCACGCATTTTAATTTTTCCGTAACGGGACATGGTATCAGAAAAGCCCTCGATTATGCCGGATGGAATTTGATAACGGCTGTACTGAACCAGCGCTTTGACAATATCGGCGGGGCTAAAGCCGGCGCTGGCGGCATTCCACAAAGACAACGGCGTAATGCGATAGGTGTGCATATGCTCCGGCGACTTTTCCAGCTCCGCAAACGGGATTATTGCCGCACGGGCCTGCTCGGCCTTTTCTGTATGCACATCAAGCAGCAGAGTCTTATCACTTTGTACAATCAATGGATTCGCCGTATCAACCATAAGCGATACATTATACCACAGGCATACGGCTTTCACAATGGAATTTTGCTATTTTTTTGGGATCGATAAAAAATATGGGTCGCGCATAAACCTATTGCCAAAAGGCACAGATTCAGGATAAAGGGAAAATTCCGGGAAAAGCCCGAAAGCAGGCCGGCTATCCAGCCAAACGGGGCGGTGCTTGCCATAATGATTAAACTTTTGATGGCCTGCACTCTGGCCCGTTCCTCGGGATTGATATAGAATGCCGCCAAAGATTTGGAAAGCATAAACAGATAACCTGAACCAAAACTGTCAAACATCAATGATATGCATAATACGGCGTATTTGACGGGGCCTTCAACAGGGGCAAGAATGAGCAGAGTCTGCCCGATAAAATAGCAGCCAAAAGCGGTAAGCAAAGATAGTTTGAGCATCCCTCCCCTGGTTAGATGCGGCGCCACAAAAAATAAAAAAGCAATGACGATCATGGATTTGAGAATCGGGAAAAAAGGCAAATACACATCGGGCACCAGCAGTTTCTTATGTACGATAACCTGCCAAAAGGTATTATTAATCATCCCCACAATGCTTGCCACCGCAGTAACGACCATGACAAAAATGGTCCCGCGGGATTTAATAATCATTTTAAGCACATCACCGTAACCGGCAGCCAGCGAAAAAATACTTTTTCCCCGGCTTTCCTCAATGCGCCTTTTTCCAATCGCAGTCTCGCGGGAAAAAACAAACAATAGCGATAATTTCAAGGCCATTACTACAGAAGCGTTCAGGTACAGAATCCGAATGGCAGGAACCAGTGTCAGCCGGGAAAATAAAATTGCCGAGATAGGCGCAAATAAAACCGATACGTGCATCGCGGCAACCATAAGCGAATGTATTTTGGTGATTTGACTTTTTTCGGCATCTTCTATTAAAAGGCAGTCCCATGAATTGGCCGGAAGCTGCATGGCGCCATTACACAGGGCGGCAACAAAGAAAAACCAAAAACCTTCGGCCCGCCACCAGATCAGACAGGGGATACACCAGGCAACAATATCAAAAATGGCCGTCGTTTTCCGCCTGCCCAGCTTGTCGGTAACAGGCCCGCTCAAAAAGGCGCACCCCGCCTGGGAACACATACAGACCGTTGCAACAAACCCTACCTGGGCATCGCTCAAGCCCAAATTCAGCATATACACCGATGCATACGGCAAGCACAACCCCATGGAAAGTCCCCACAGCGGCTGGGTATACACACAAGCCCGCGGATTCCCCTTGAGATTTTTTAAGGTGTTCAACAAAGAATTTTTCAAGCTGTTTCTAGATTATGATAGGCACCTTATGCATATATTTAACCACGGAGTACACAGCGTTTCACGGAAGAAGTAAGGTTACTCCGTGTTTCTCCGTGGTTTTTATATAAATCTGGCGCTATTCCAGCCAGATGGCGTCGATCTTGACGGTTGCGCGGGGTCCTGGACTTGACGGGTTCCATCTTCCCCAGAAACCAATAATCCATCCGGTTAAGTTGTTCAGGTGTTCTTCTGTAAACCTTTTTTCATCTGGGCTATCAAGAGGAATCGATACATTAACCCATTTTTTGGCAACAGGTACATTAACATAATAGGCAGCGTTCTCTAAAGGAGCGCTCAGCCACAAAAACGTAAAAACATACCCTTTAACGGTCGATTTAACCCTAAAGTTCAATGTGGTAAAACCGTCAGCGTTTTTTACCCCAAGATCGGGGTTCTCTGCAAAATTGTGTCCAAAACAATCATCCCATGTTGCACGAGGCCCAAGTTCCATACTGAGTGATGCAGATCCGAGGGCAAAGTCATCGGTATCAAAACCCGGGTAAGGGGCATTCCACCAACGATAGGTATCCCTGGGAGCTCCAAATGCGGTATTCCAGCCGCCACGCCCGTTAAAGTGTTCGATTACACCATCCCATGTACCATCGGCATTACTTCTGACACCGGCCTTGCCGCCATTGCCAAAGTCAACTGGTGTGCTTTCGCATCCGATAAATGCCCAGCACATCACCATCACCATTGAGAACAGAACTGCTTTTCTTTTCATAAAAATCTCCTTACCTTAGTATCGGTGTCAATCACCACTATGCATTACCCCAAAAATCAACTATTATAAGGATAATTATTATGGAATTCAAAGAATTGAGTCTACACCCCGACTTGCAGCGGGGCATTGCCGAAACCGAATATATTACTTGTATGCCGGTTCAGGAACAGGTACTGACCAACGCCTTTGGCGGGCAGGATTTGTATGTGCAGTCCCAAACCGGGACCGGAAAGACAGCTGCGTTTTTGATCGTTATTTTCCAGCGGCTGCTCAGCGAAGATATGCTGGCGGGAAAAAAGGCCCTTATTATGGCGCCCACCAGGGAATTAGCCGTTCAGATCGAAGAAGAAGCGAAAATGCTGGCAAAATACCTGCCTTTTAAGGTTGGCAGCTTCTACGGCGGAGTGGGTTATACCCAGCAGGAAAAGCTGCTGCGGGAAAATGTGCAAATAATGGTAGGAACACCGGGCCGGGTACTGGATTTGAACAAATCGGGCAAGATGAACCTGATGGACATTGCCTTTCTGGTGCTGGATGAAGCCGACCGTATGTTCGATATGGGTTTTTACCCGGATCTCCGCAAATTAATCAAAGTGGTTCCTCCGGCCAACCGCCGCCAGACCATGCTGTTCAGCGCGACGCTCAATGCATGGGTAAAAAATCTTGCATGGGAATACACCAGCTCGCCTTTTGAAATTGAGATTAAACCGGAAGTGGTGACCGTTGAGGAAATCGATCAAGTACTCTACCATGTGCCTTCCGAGGAAAAAATGAATCTGCTCCTGGGTATACTTGAGCGGGAACAACCCGAAAGCGCTATCATTTTCTGTAATACCAAACGTTACACGGAAATTGTTGCCAAGCGGCTGCGGATTAATGGCTATGACTGTGAATTTATCATTGGTGATCTGCCCCAGTCCCGGCGGCTTAAAGTCATTGATGACGTTAAGGCAGGAAAGACCAAATTCCTGGTTGCCACCGATGTCGCGGCGCGAGGCCTGGACATTGAAGGCCTGTCGATGGTCGTAAATTACGATCTGCCAAATGAAGCGGAGAATTATGTGCACCGCATTGGGCGCACGGCACGGGCAGGCAAATCCGGCAGGGCAATTACCCTGGCAAGCGAACAGGATGTGTACGAATTGCCTGCTATCGAACGCTATATCGGTAAAAAAATTCCATCGGAAATTACTGCGCCGGAACTGCACGCCGAAGATAAAAGCGCCGGGCAGCATATCCGTACCGATTTTGCAGCCATATCACATGAGGGCCGCCGGGATGACCGTCGCCCGACAAGGTCGCCGGCACGATCGCCGCGAGACAAAGCCGGCAAAGGCAATACCGGCGCCAGCCGTCACGGCGAACGCCAGGACAAACGGCGGGGCGGTAAAAACCCGCGCGACGAAGGCCAACGGCACAACCGGCGGCAGGGAAATGAAGCAGAAACAAGCGCTCACAAGCGCGGCGCCGGCGGGCGTGCCGATGGCAAAGCCGTCCGCCAAAACCGTCAAACACAGGATCTCTCCCATCTCAGCTTTGACGAGCGGATGGCCTTGTACAAGCAAAAATACGACTCAAGTGCATCAGGAACCGGCGGTTTGAAAACCGGCGGTGAAAAAGCGGCATCAAACGCAAAACACAAACGCGACAATCAGGAGCAACGCTCAGGGCAACGCCCCGGGCGCCGCCCGGAACGCCGCCAGGGCAAAAATGCTGGCCAAAACCAGCGCGGCAAAGCGCAAGATATCAAGCAGCAATCAAAGCCGGCGGCCACTGCGAAGAAAAGCCTATTTTCCCGCCTGCTGGAAAAATTAACTCACCATTCCCGCGGGAAATAATTGTCTTGGGGCGCAGTAATGGTAAAAGTCTCTCCGGAAGGTTCTATAACATAAAAGCCGTTTTTTAAGGCAAAGCTCCGTTCGTTGTCATTTACAATCATTCCCGCAATAGCGCCCAGAAATACACGCTTGTCGCCGTTTTCAAGAATAATGTCAATTTCCGCGAATATATCGTGTTTTTTATCTTTGCAAGTAAAAAAAAATAAAAATATTTTTCAAAACACTAATGCATTTTACCAGTATTCGCCATATATAGAGTATAGAGCTTAAGTGCTTGAGCACTTAAGCTTTTGTACAAACTACTTAATTGTAAATTGTAATGCAATTGCAATTGGTAATTGCATTACAGAAAGGAACAGGGATTATGGCAATACAAACCATTTTTGACAAATTTGCGGGGAAGCCAAGGGCGGCTGAATTGGTAAACGCCCTCCCCTGGGCTTACTGTGTTACGCGTAACGAATACGTCACTGACAGTCTCAAGATTGAAAATTGTGTGGTAATACACAAGGACGGCTGCATCCAGCAAAGTTTTGGGTTTCGCGGAAACGACCTTGACAGTTACAGCGCGTCATACATCAATTCGGTCAGCGCTTACTTTAACGAATCGGTCAAAAGGCTGGGAGATGGATGGATGGTTTCAATTGAAGCCCAGCGGTATATCACCAGTGATTACCCGGAAAGCGATTTTGAGCTTGAGGCAGGTTATCTTGTTGAACAGGAGCGGAAAAAAAGTTTTCAGAGTTACGGCGAACATTTTGATTCTTCCTATTATTTAACTTTTGTGTATAAACCGGAAATGGAAATAAAGCGCAAAGTGACCAAAGTGTTTTTCACGGAAATGGAATTTGAAAAAGCCCAGGATGAAATAATTACGTTTTTTCTGAAAGAAACCAACCGGCTGACCGGCGTATTGGAAGCAAAACTGCTTATCAGGCCGCTTAATTACAAAGAGACTGTGGAATATCTTCATTCAACCGTCTCATTGCGAAGGCATGAATGTATACTGCCGGATCATTTTTTATTTCTTGACACATTTATCTCGGACATGACACTGCATATAGGTCAGACACTGAAGCTGGATGACTATTACATACCTATACTGTGCATTAATGATTTCCCCATGGAAACCTACCCGTCTATTTTACATGAACTGAACAAAAGTTATGTTGAGTATCGCTGGGTGTCACGGTTTTTCCCCATGGAAAAAAATGAAGCCATGAAGGAACTGGACAAATGGCAGGGCAAACACCACGGCGCGCGGAAAAGCACCAAACAGCTAATGACTGAAATGGCAATGAATGTAGAAACCCATAAAGAAAATATCGGGGCAGGCGAACTGGAGCGGGATGTTGGCGAAGCCATGAAGGAACTGACCATGGATTATGTAGGGCTTGGGTATTACAACTCCTGCATTATGGTATGGGATCTGGAATACGAAAAGGCAATGGCCAAACTGATGGCCCTGCGGACCATTATTGAAAGCGTCGGATTTACCTGCAAAGAAGAAACATTTAATGCGTATAACGCTTTTTTGGGAATGTGCGCCGGAGATGTGTACCGGAACATACGCAGGCCGATGATTTCATCGGGAAACTATGCCCATGTGCTTCCATTGTCGGCGGTTTGGGCGGGAATGATCCATAACCGGTTTACCAATGAAGTATGCGGAGTGGACGCGCCGCTGGTTACCTGCTCTACCAATTACGGAACGCCGTTTTTTCTGAACCTGAATGACGGAGATGTAGGTCATTCGCTGATATTCGGACCAACCGGAGCAGGAAAATCAACGCTTCTGGGGCTATTGTCGATTAGTCATTTGAAATACCCAATGGGGCAGGTATTTATAATCGACAAAGGCTCAAGCGCGCTTACCATGACTTTGGCGGTAGGAGGAGAATATGTTGATCCGGCGATGGTAACCAAATGCTTTCAGCCATTAGGTGACATTGACACTCCGTCTGACAAGGCATGGGCCTGCGAATTTATTGAAACATTGCTTGAGCTGCAGGGAGTACAGATACTGCCAAAAATGCTGGTACAGATACGGATAACCATAGATCTGATGGCAACAATGGAAAAAAAACGAAGAACTCTGACTACATTCAGACAAACCTGTATGTACCGGGATGAAATAACCGGCAGAAATCCCATTGACGATGCGGTACAGCCGTACACGCTTGACGGCCCTTATGGCAATATTTTTGACGGCGATGAAACAAAAATAAACGACAGCAGATGGGTGTTATTTGAAATGAGCGAATTGATGGAATTCAAGGAAAAGGTGGTTGCCCCGGCGATAATGTTTATATTTCACTTTTTGGAAAAAAAGTTTAACGGTCAAATGACATTGCTTATTATCGATGAGGCATGGCGATTCTTGGATCATGAGGTATTCAGAAATAAAATGCGGCAGTGGCTCAAAGAACTGCGCAAAAAGCACGTATTTTGCGTGTTTGCAACGCAGGAAGTCGCCGACGGAGCAAACAGCGCCATTGCCTCAACATTGATTCAAAATTGCCCGACAAAAATTTACCTTGCGGATCCTGAAGCGTTCAACAATCAGGATGCTTACGAAAAATTCGGCCTTACGGCGGAAGAAATACAAATGCTGGCATTATCAAGAAAGAAGCAGGATTACTATTACAAAAGTCCGTCCGGCTCAAGGCTTTTCCAGCTCTCGCTGGGACCTATAACGCTTGGGCTTATGCGGCAGCAGGATCAAACGGTAAAAACACCAAAAGGAGAACAGATACGATGGCATGATTATTGCCGGTTTTTACTTGATCTTAAAAAAAACCAAAATATTGAAAAGGGGTTCGTTGAAGAAATACTCGATATGCAAGGCATACGGTATCGCCATTACCTTGAGGGAATGGAAATAGATGAAATTTATCATACCAGAAGCGAGGAGAAAACAGTATGAAAAAAGCATTGGCACTAATACTGGGGATTATGGTACACACGGGTATATTTGCCCAGGGTTATCCGGTTATTGATATTACCGCCATAATCGCAGCGATTGAAAATGGATACACATTGGTTGAGCAGCTACAGGCCATGTACAACAATGTAAGGACATCCTACAGCCAGTTACAGCAGCAAATCAAGAATTTTGAAGCATTTGATTTGCGTGAACTGGATGCAAAAGACCCTTTGGGATCATGGCGATCGATAATGACGTACGCAGACAGGATGATGACGTATGAAGAAAACATAGAAACAATAATCAAAAAAAAGAATCTCAAAATAGGAAACGCTTCATACTCATTGGGGGATATATTTACGAATCCGCCAAACAAAACAATACAAAATATGTCAAAGGACGGAGTAAAATTCATGACAGATCCGTTTGAGACCAGTTTAACAACGCACGAAAAAGCCGTATTTCACCGGAAATACGGTATGAGCTACGGGAATTACATGAGATACAACCATCTGGGAGAAGTACTGAAAAAGAAAGCAGCAGAAGTAACCGCATACACTGAAGCTTTAGAGGAAAATTTATCCGAAGACCGGGAACGGCTTGACAATATCAGCGAGGGTTTATTCGAAAGCGAGAGTACCATACAACAGCAGCAGATAAATAATGCAACGATGACGACCATGGCGCAGGATACCAAAACAAAGGCAAGGCTGCTTGGAAATATAGCGCAGCAACTTGCACTAATGTCGGCGCAGGCTGAAATAGAAAAGCAGGCAATGCAGGATGAATTAAACATGAACGATATTGAAATATCGGAAGGGCTTATGCATATGCTTGGCGATATGCCGCCTTCAAGCGCATACAAATAGGCGGGGCATATGTTTAGCAATATTAACGGAACATGGCTTGATGGCGCGTTTTTTAATGTACTCGGATATGTGGATAATATGCATTTATTCTACATGAAGCAGGTACGTATTCTTGCGATGATATGTTTTGCCCTTTCTCTTGGTATTTCATGCATAAAAATGGCAATGGGAGCCATGGAAATCAACAAGGCGCTGACGCAGACATTTATGGCGGTAATTACCTACTTTGTCATGATATTCCTGTTTCCGCATATCATGATTCAAATGCAAAAAATAATATCTGAATTGGCCCATGGATCGGTATTTTCACAGGGTTTCAGTGTCAATTTTGACAGCAAATACGGAAGAGGAGAAGATTTTTACAACTATCTTGATGAGATTGGCAGTGACAAAAACGGTAATACCGTGTGGGCAATAAAAGAGAGTAACGGGAACGCTCCCAAAGCGCTGGATTTACAGGTAACAAACAAGGAAACCGGGATTATTTCATTAAACAAAATATTTCAGATGATAATAACAACATTTAAGGCACTATGGAAGTCGATTAACATCGCCAATCTAAAAGATTTTTTCAGACACTTCCCGGATATTTTATTGGTATTTGTAATATGTCTGGCGTATTTATGGGCATTAACAACCGCGATTGTGAATTATGCCATGACAGTAGTGGAATACGCATTTTTATACGGAATGGGAGCATTATTCATTCCATTGATGCTGTGGGATGGAAGCAAACATGCATTTGAAAAATTATGCGGTTCGATTTTCAATATCGGAATAAAACTATTGGTAGTACAGACCACATTGTATTTAGTAGTTATGACAAATGTAGATATATTGAAAAATATGTTCATTATATCAAGCGGACAGGTAGATTTTCTGCAGGGACTGGAATTTTATCTTTCGATTATATTTATGGTCGCGTTCATCAAATTATTTGTAAATCAGGCGCCTGCAATAGCTGAATTTTTATGCGGCGGCCAGCCGCGGATAGGATTCAGGGAATTTACGCAGGCGGCAAAATCCACTGCAGCAGCAGGCATGGCAGCAGCGGGCATCGGCGGAACAATAGTTAAAGGCGCGGCAACTACAGGCGCAGCGATTGGCGGAGCGGTTGGCGCTGCAGGAAGTTCCGCCGGCGCGGCTTCAAGCGCGGCAAGGGCGCAAGGAGGAAGCGCCGGGGCCGGCTTTATGGCAGGTCTGGCCAGTTTCGGAAAAAGCATTGGGCAAAGCGCAAAACAGGGAGGAGCAAATATCCTGGACAAAGGGATAGATGCGGTGGCAAATGCCCCACAGGCAATAAAAAACACCGGAAAATTAATGGGATTTGGCATAGATCCTTCAGCCCCGTTATCAATGGAATCAATGGGACTGGGAAGCAGAAAACCGGCAAACAACGGCGGCGGAGCAGCGAATAACGGCGGTGGAAATTTTATGCTTGCGGGCGGCAGCAATGGCCACGGGTCAAGCTGGTTTCTCGCAAGCGGCGAATCCGGCATGGGAGGAAACAAAAATCAGTCTACAGGAGGCGAACGTCAGATGCAGTCAAATAATATCTCTGACAGAGTACAGGGCATGGGGGCTTTGTATAACGAAAAACGGAATCAGGGCGGCGAGTATTCGGGTCTAAGCGGAAGGTTCAAGGCATTGAAAAGTTCAATTGGAGATTTTCATGCCGCAAACAAACAAGCCGCTCCCGGTAATGCGCCGTCCAAAGAAGGAGGCGCCGTCTAAAGAAGGCGGATATAATCATGAGAATACAACCAAAAGAAATTTTCAAAACTCCATCCGGACCGGTTGAAACAAAATTTAACCGCGTAATAAACCAGTACGATCAGTACATCAATAAACTAATCAAGGACAACCGGATATGGCAGTTAACGGGATTATGTTCGGTAATAATGATTTTGGGAACCATAATAGGCTGGTTCCATATATTGCGGATACAACAGAATATTCCAATAGTGATTGAAGTTAATGAATTGGGACGGGCAAAGTATGTTGGAGATATCAGAAATAAATCATATCTGCAGGGGTACACGGTAAAGGACTACATGATAGAGTCTGTTCTGCGTGACTTTATTGCCTACACCAGAAATATTTACGTTGATCAGGAGGTTATGTCAAAAAATTACCAGCAAGCGTCAGCCTGGTGCAGTAATGAGATTAAGTCAAAGCTCCGCGACGCATTAATTGATGAAGACCCATTTTCGATGATAGGCAGAATAAAAAGAACTGTCTCAATAGAAAGCGGGATCAAAATAACCAACGGCACATGGCAGTATGACTGGTATGATGTCACTTACGATATATACGGAAAAGAATTATCAAGATTACGCTATCGGGGAATGTTTACGGTTGCGATAAAAGAACCGCAAACTGACAATGAACGATTTAATAATCCACTTGGGATTTACATTATTGACTATAACATATCCAAAATTAACGAGGTGCTCAGATGAACAGAATTATTAATTTCATATGCATAACAGGCGCATTATTGCTTATCTCATGCGGAACGGTTGATGTACAGGCAAAAAAAATTAAAGAAATAAAAGAACTCAATAAAAAGATGGGAAATGCAACTCCTGCGATGTACATTACCGGCGAAGAATCCGACAAAAGGGAAATGGAACGGCAAGACGCCAATACGAATGTCATTATATTGAAAGATGAAGTATTTGTTCCCGTCGACAGCCAAACGCAAAAACCGCTGTCCAGAGAACAAGTAGTGCAAAGATCCATGCAGGATGCAATGGTAACTCCGCAAAATTTTATCGGCGGAACCCAATTTTACGATTACAACGAACACAAACAATACCCGGTGGTATGCAAAGTGCTCAGTTTAACCGTTATTCTGCTTGAAAACGGCGAAGTGCCTATCGGGGTTCCGTATTTATCCGACACCCTGCGATGGGAGGTAACCGGAGACGTATGGAGAACGGTTGACGGTTTATCGGTGCAATTGATAATGCTTAAACCGCTTGAGCCGGGCCTGACTACCAATATGATTTTGGTAACCAATCAAAGGATATATCAGTTTGTATTGACAAGCACGCGGGACAGTTATATGCCGATGGTAAAATTCAGGTATCCGCTTTTGCAGGGAAGGTTTATAACAGCTGAATCAATTCAGCGGGGTTCGGAACAAAAAGAAAGGGCGGCAGAAGGATATTACCTGTCATATAACTACAAAATAGTGTCCGGCTTGCCGCTGACAGGATGGTTCAAGCCCGAATGGACGCCCACAGAAGTATGGGATGACGGGCATAAAACATACATACGGCTTCCAAAAAATGTACTGCAAATGGAGTATCCAACAATATTTGAAAAGGCAACCTATATTATCAATTATCGGGTAAGTGAAAATGTGATGATACTGGATAAACTCATTACCAATGCAAGTCTGAAGCTAAACGGAAAAAGGGTAAAAGTTGTAAAGAATAAAGGGGAAGCTGAAGATTTACGCCGTTACGTGAAACGTGAAGCGGAAATAACAGGCGAAAAACCGCAATTACAGAATGCGGTTCGGTTTGAAATCAAGGGGGATGCGCCGTGGATACCCGAAAAAGTTATAGAGTATGACGGTGAAACCCATATACTTTTTACAGATGGCGTATTTAACGACAGCGTATTGCAGATAATTGATGAAAAACGCAATTCTGTGGAATATCGCAAGTCAGGGAATGTAATAACAATTCCCGCTGTGATTAAAAAGATTCAACTGGCGTATAACAACCAGATGCTGACCATAACAAGAAAGTAGGGGTTACAAAAAATGGCAATTAACATCAATGATCAATTCGATGAATGGAAAAATGACGAATCATTTGATTTTACGGAAATGCAGGAAAACAGCGAAGAACCGGAAAAGAATGAAGACACAGAAGAGCCTGATAACGCCGTTACATCAAATAAAACTTCATTTGCCGAACTGCGGCATAAAAGAAAGATCCCAAGACTAAAAAAATCAATGGTACTGGGAATAATAGCCGGAGGAACATTTATTTTCCTGCTTGTAGTGAATTTATTCATACAAAAAAAAGAGGAACAAAAAAAATATTTTGATGAACAAAGAAATACAGTCGCTGTTGGGCATGATTTTTCCCTTGGAGATATGGCGAAAAGACCAAGGCAGAAGGAGAATGAAATTACCGAAATAACGGAACACGAAGAACCGCTCTGGAAAACGCCGCCATCATATGCGCCGGTTTCTGAGTACAAACTCGCATCAATGCCGCCGGGAGGGGTTACTGTTACTCCCATTCCAAATGATTCCGGTAATTTTTCCGACAGCGATCTTTTGGCCATGAAGGCGCAAATTGGAAAAGAAGGGGGATATGGCCTGGCAATTAAAGCCGTTAACCATAATTCCATTCCGGAAGCATGGGGACACATTCCATCGCGGGAAGAATATACCAAACAAAGACTGGACGATATTGCAAGATTTGCGCAGACAGCAGGCGGCGGAGGGCAAGCCAGCGCAAACCGGCTAAACACCGGAAGATTTACCGAGGCCGGAAGCTACAATCCAGACAATACACAGGCAGGACTAAATATATCCTATTTAGATGATAATTGCCTGTTTCCGGGCGCGATAATACATGCAATATTGGTCAGCAGAATTGATACAGACTACCCCGGTCCCATTCATGCGCGGGTAACAGAAAACGTATACGATTCGATGACCGGAAAAAATCTGCTCATACCGCAGGGAACCATTTTACAGGGAAATTACTCAAGCTCTTCCATTGGAGTGGCAAAAGTACAAATCGCATGGGAATCAATGGTCGTTAATTACGGAGGAATAGCGTATCAGGTATCACTGGGCGGGATGGCTGGAGTTGATAAACGGGGACGGGCAGGAATAGCCGGAACACTGGATGAACATTACTTTGAATGGCTAAAAGCGGCGGGTGTTGTCAGTTTATTTACCATATTACATTCGGAAATGGCATACCAGACACGGGGACAAAACAATACGCAAATCCGGGAATTAATGGATGTGAATCAGGGAATCGTAAATCAGCTGGGAGCAAAAATTATTGATCGCGCGCTTAATATTCAGCCAACGGTAAGAGTTGCAAACGGCACGGCAGTAAGCGTTTCGGTAAACGCTCCCGTCAATGTAAGGCCGTTTCCGGCAATAAAAGCGGAGGAAAAATATGTCAGGAAGAAATAATATCCTTTTTTTGGCGGCGATTGCCGCATTAATGGTTTCATGTCATTTGTTTGATGATTATTCGGTTGATGACACCGTCGCGCTGTTTTTTAATGAAACAAACGTATCGGTATTTGAAGGAGGAATGGCATCGGTATCACTCCGTGTAGAACCTACAACCGTATTGGAAGGCAATAATGTATTATACAGCATAAGCAATGAAGATGTTGCGGTAATTTACCGGGCCGATAAAAGAGGCTGTGTATTTATCGGAAGATCCGAGGGCGCAGCTGTTTTGACCGCAAGACTGAAAGAAGCGGAAGCAAAAATGGTAATAACCGTTTTAAAAAACTAAAAATAACAGGAGAAACAACATGAAAAATACCTATATTACGGCGATAATTGGCATTGTTTTTTTGTTCAGCAGTATCGGGTGCAGAAATGATGAAACAGAATTAACGAATCAGTCAGTCAGGAGCATTCAATTTACTGAAGAAAAAATCAGGCTAAAAGCAGGAGAACAGGTAACGGTAAGACTGAATATTGATCCGGCGGAAGCAAAAAATAATACAACAGTGCAATACAGGGCAAGTACAAATGGATACATTGATATAAGCAATGCAAGCAACGATGGATGTATTATTAAAGCGCTTAAAGGCGGCAGTGTAATATTAATCGCAGAATCCGGAAAATATACCGCATATCTTGAAATAGAAATAGATATGCAGGAATCCGTACCTTATATAATAATTCCGATGCAGGTCATCGAATTAAACGAAGGAGCGATGAAATCGGTACAGGTAAGTTTGTACAACGGCAGCGCTTTGGATAATCATGCGTTTGAATGGACAACGGAAACAGGCAAAGATAACATCAGCATATTTGCAACGGCAAATACCGTTGTGGTAAAGGGAGAAAAACGAGGCAGCCAAAAAATTATCGTCAGGCATGAGAAAACACAATTTGAAGGAGAAATACTGATATTTGTTATAGGAGTCGATGAAGTTCCAAGGTACATTACCAGCGCCAGCAATGTGTTGGTTATGGAAACCGGCGGAGTGAACAGGCAGTTTAACGTATCGCTGGTAAACGGAAAAGAAACCGACAAAGCCGGATTCACGTTTAATGTTATTGAAGGCGATGGCGTGGTAAACATCCTGACAAGCAATGAAACGTGCAATGTGCTGCCGGTAAAGAACGGCACAGCGCTTATAAGGGCGCGGCATCCACTGGCGGAATACCCGCTGGATATCAGAGTTATTGTGGTATTGGGAAACGAGCCGGTTATCAGTCTGGATAAAACTTTTTTATTAATGAACAACAACAGCACCGATTTTATTACCGCCAGAATAGAAGGAAACCATCAGGTGCAGTGGCTCAACGATTTTGAATATACATTAAGCGATTCTGATGTCATTGATATAACAAAAACCAACAATTCCCTGTTTATTACCGCAAAAAAACCAGGCAGCTGCGTCATTGCAATCAGAAACAGGCATATTACCTACAGCAGGGAAGCGCTCATCATTGTAAGAAGCGAAAAAGAAATTGTGCCCGATGACTATTATATCACCACAAGTCAAAATGTATTGCAGCTTGAGGTTGGGCAAAAACTGCCAACACAGCTTACCATGCAGCTTGTCGGCGGCATAGAAGCGGATAAAAATCTATTTACCTGGGTAGTGGATGACGGCACGATCATTGATGTCGAATCAGCGTACGGCACAGTGCAGTATGCCCGCGGAATAATAGCAAGATCGATAATAACCGATGTATTCAGCGCTGCTGCAATAATAACGCCGAAAAAAACAGGGTTGGCAAAAATAACATTAATCCATCCCAAATCAAGCGTTACCGCTTCGGTAATCGTTAAAGTATATCCAAGGGGGACATTCAGCGGCGTACCGTTTATTCTGGGAAACAATGAAGGCGGACTGATACGGGTTGATACAACCAAAGCGGATAAAAGAGTCGTATTGCATATGGTTTCCGGCAATGAGACTGAACTTGGACCGCTTGTCTGGGAGATTGAAAATACCAATATAGCAAGCGTAAGCGCCCTTACCGGCCTGGAAAATGAAATACACGGCATAACAAGAGGCACAACAAAACTCATCGTTAATAATAATAACCTAAAGTACCCGTATGAAGCGCTGGTGATGGCCGGAACAACGGAAGAACTGGCCAGGATGAATGTGCTGTATACGGATAACGTATATCAAACAGTGGCAGTAGGCCAGAGTATATCGGTGCAGATTAAAGACTCCAGCGATTTGCTGTCACAAGATTTCAATTTTTCGGTATCAGTACAGGGAGCAAATACGGTTAATGCGGTAATGATTAAAAGCCGGCTGCTGCTGCAGGGAATGGACGAAGGATCGGCAAGAGTAGTGATAAGCCATCCGCAGGCGGAAAATACGGTAACCATATATGTACAAACAGAGCCGGGAGCAATTTCCATTGACAAGCCATATACCATAACTGGTCCGTCGTTTGTGGGTATGTATTACGGACAAAAACTGGATTCAAGCGTACAAATGAACGGAGCTGCACCTATAGAGCTTGATCGGATTAAATGGCATTCGCAGGACAACAGCATTGTAAGCGTTACGGGCAATGGGCCGATGGCGAAGATTGAAGCAGGAACTACAACCGGACAAACCAATATAACAGTAACGCATACCAAAAGCATGAACGAAAAGAACATTGTGTATTATGTGGTGCCAACTGCGGCTGATTTGGCATCAAGCGTTGTATTGGGAATTGCAAAAGAAAATTGGCTCGTCAAAACCGGCGATGAATTGCTGTTAAAGCTGGTAACCAATGCGACTGATGACCAGAAGAAAGGCATTGTATGGGGCGGCTTTGACATTAGCGTTGTGCATGTTGATTTTAACGGAGACAGCGCATTTGTCCGCGCAACAGGAGAAGGCAATACAGCCATAACCGTACATCACCCGCAGAATGTAATACCGCTCAAAATATATATATCGGTAGGCAATATACCTCCTGAAACAAAGAGCATCAGCCTTCCATCAATTATTGAAATGATTATTGGTGAAAATAAAATTATTAAGGCTGATACAACAGGATTAACAATAAATGAAAAAGCGGCTATTCAATGGTCAATAGAAGACGACAGTATCGCAGCAATCAGCAATGACGGTGAACAATCATTTATATTAGGAAAGAAAAAAGGACAAACATATATTAATGTTACACAAACTGCCATCGGGTTCCAGAAACGTATTTTGCTGGTATGCGCTGCCAGTTATGAAGAATTACAAAATACCTATGTAATGGCAGCCCCTGAAACATTTTATCGGCTAAAAACCGGCGAACAGCGGAATATCACGCTTTTATTCGGGCAGGCAGGATTTCCGGAGGCGGAAAAACAAAATATAACATGGAAAGAAGGCGGAAATAATGTATTAGCGCTGTATCCCAACGGAGACAAGCTGCAATTCGAAGGAAAAAACGAAGGCATCAGCAAAATAACAGCGACTCATCCGCTGGCCTTTAGTTCGGTTGTCATTACGGTTGAAGTGTATAAAGAAACCATTCCGGGCATTGATTACCGCTTTGAGTATGAAGCGATGAAAGGCATGGTTGTCGGCAGCAGCGCGGTAATAACGATAATGCTTACACCAAACGGCGCCATAAATGGACAGCTCACTTTTGAAAATGAAAATGATTCGACAGCGAGCGTTATTCAGACCGGAGCAGGAAATGAATTTTATGTTACGGCATTACAGAAAGGGCAGACCTATTTGACCGTGCGTCATCCGTTGGCGCTTGATCCGGCGAGAATCCTGATATATACGGCAAATACGGAGGCGGAATTACAGATGATGTTTCCGATAAGCCTGGCAAAGCCAAATTATCTTTTAACTATTGGGGGAAAATCGGAAACAATAAAAATTGAGACCCCCAATGACGATCCGGCAAAACTGGCGCTCATCAGCTGGAGTCCCGATGACACAAGCATTGTGGATTATACAATCAAATCAAAAAAAGAAATTGAGATTACCGGTAAAAAAGAAGGAAACTGCACATTCAGCATCAGGTACAACAATGTTGTCGTTGAAAAGGCGTATATATCGGTTAAAGCGGCGGGAAACATTGATTTCAGCAAGCGCATTGCTACCGAAAGCATTATCGGGATTATGCGCGGGGAAAAACGGCAGACGATTATTGCGCATAACTTAACAGGCAATGAAGCTGCGCTGCTGGAATGGGAAACGCACAACCCGGCAGTGGCAAGGGTAATGCCGATTGCGGGTGACCGATCAAAAGCGGAAATAGAAGCAATCGGCAGCGGTGAAACGGAAATCGTTGTCAGCCTGGGCCAGATCAAACGGTATATTAAAGTGTATGTATGCGATACCGAAACGGAAATTATGGCGTACAAGGCGCTTAACATTGACTGCCGGTATTACCAGATACGCCGAAATGATGAAATTACCCTGACTGCGTACCATGCGGCGGCAAATACGGCCAGCAGCGATACATGGATTCATTCGCCGTATGATGCCAATGTGGTGAGCATCACCGCAAACGGCAAAAACAAAGCGCAAATAAAAGGAATTAACGAAGGGATAGCGGCTATTCTGCTTGAAAATATTGAATGTGCCACACCGGTAATGATTATGGTTGAAGTGTCGAATACAGCTCCATCGGTAACAGAAAACACGGACGGATGGTTTTTAACCACATCAAAAACGGTATACGCGCTTGATCCGCAAAAAACGACTGAATTAACCAGAATTACGGTAACACCGGTTAAATTTAACGAGGCGGAAATACCAAAAATCAAGTGGCAGATAATAAGCGGATCGAATTTAATCTCAATGTACTCAAATGGCGGCGTTTTTTGTGATGTAGCACCTAACGGCGGAAGCGGAACAGCGGTAATACGGGCGGAACATCCCAAGAGCGCCAATTACATTGATATAACAATAATATGCAGCGTTGATCCGATACCGGATGACGGCACGCCGTTTATCACGTCAAGTGAAGAAGTGGTTCGTTTGGCAAACGGCAGCGAAAAACAAA
>Ga0123356_10001524_pt1 | contig 25523 bp, 26 predicted proteins | sample TergutEmb28metaG_2_FD_92546 | JGI IMG/M metagenome (GOLD analysis project Ga0123356, IMG submission 92546) | Embiratermes neotenicus P3 segment gut microbial communities from Petit-Saut dam, French Guiana - Emb289 P3 | ecosystem: Host-associated > Arthropoda: Insects > Digestive system > Gut ...
ACATATCTATCTATTACACGCTTCGCTTTTGGAATATATTCTTCAATATTCTCAATTGTAGGAAGAATGAGAGTGTTTGCTTTAAGGTACTCTTTATCCATTATTTCTAATTTAAATTTATTCTCATTGATGGTTAATAGTTTTCCACCACGATAATAAATAATTACTTTCTCTCCGCGCAACTCCATATCAAGAGTGTCATCAGATTTGACATATTCAAGAATTGGGTTTAACGATTTTCCTTTACCAAATTCGTCTAAAAAACTGTTTGAAATTTTTCTTGCCATAATTTTAATCTCCTATTTTAAGTTTATGATTTTGCACTCAATAAGCATTTATAAGCATACTGCAAAGAGCTTTCATGAAACCCATAATTCGACAAAATTTTGATGATGTCGGTAGGGTTGTTTTCCAATGCAATTTCCAGTGTGGTTTTGCCTGTTTCGTCGGTAAGGGTACCGACGACGTTTTCGATCAGTTTTTCGAGGTAGAACTTGACTTTTTCTGTATCTCCGATGTATGAAGATTTTAAAAACATCTTTTTGATGCACTCGGTATAGGTTTCGACTTCTCTATTGTCGCTATATTCAGTTAAAAATGTGGCAATTTCCCATCTGTTTTTTTCGAGGGCAACGTCAATGGCTGTCAAGAACGCTTTTTCGCTTACTTCTTCTTCCAACAACTCCTTTACTTTTTTGAGTTTACCTTCTCCTGCGCTTTGGATGAACAGGTTGTCTCTTGAGCTTTTTTCAGGTACAAAGATGCCGTCCTCGAGGCAAAATTTTGTTTTTGAGCGATTTTGGTTAGTGTTGTTGTGGATGGTTACACTCTTTTTGTGGGCGACAGCGCCGTATTGGAGCAGAAGGTTGACCGATTCTTCGTTTCCTGCTCGAACGGCGTTTGAGAGTGCAGGTTGTGCAGTGCGTCGCCAAAAGAGCTCGCGGTCAATTTTTTGGCCATTTTCTAAGAGCATTTTTAAAATTTGGGAGCTCTCCTTTTTGGCTGCAAAAACAATGGATTTTGCTCCGTAATAGGTTGTGGGATTGATTTTTTCCTCTTTAAGAGCCTCTTCAACTTTTACGGGGTCGCCAGATGCGACTGCGGCGAATAGAGCCTCGTTTACGAATTGATTCATATTTGTCGATTTTAAAGTTATCACTACATAATAATACGAATGAGAAATTTGATAAGAGGCCTAAATGCAACAAAATTATTAACAATATTTATGTAATTAAATGATTGTTAATAAAAATGATTGTTGATAACTTTTTTCAATCAGAACGCCTTAGCAATAGCTATGAACTCGTCGGCCTGGAGCGAGGCGCCGCCAATAAGTCCGCCGTCGATGTCTTTTTGCGCAAAGAGCTCCGCTGCATTGGAGGATTTGCAGCTCCCGCCGTAGAGGATAGAGGTTTGGGCGGCGAGGACACCAAAAGATTCGGCCAAAATTTTGCGAATAAACGCGTGCGCTTCCTGGGCTTGTTCGGAGGTGGCCGTTTTTCCTGTACCAATGGCCCAAACCGGCTCGTAAGCAATCACTACTTTAGAAAAATCAGAAGGAGTGAGCACGGTGATCGCCTCTTTCAGTTGAGACGCAATCACTTCAAAATGACGACCTGCCTCCCGCTCTTCGAGACGCTCACCTACACAGAAGATGGGGATAAGCCCCGCCTGTAGTGCCAGAGCCAGCTTCTTGTTGAGAATCGGGGCGTCCTCTCTGTAATATTCGCGACGCTCCGAGTGTCCGATGATCACATATTTACAAGGCACAGACGCCAGCATGGCGGCGGACACCTCTCCGGTGTAGGCGCCTTTATCATAAGCAGCGCAGTTTTGCGCTCCAAGCGCTATCCTGCTGTTAACAATTTGCTGATATACAGAATAGAGATGTGTAAAAGGAGGCGCGATGGCCAAAATAACATCCTCAGGAACTTGGGAAATCTGTTCCAGTAGCGATTGGGACAAGGCTACGCCCTGCTCCACGGTGGTATTCATTTTCCAGTTTCCGGCAACAATTTTTAAACGCATGAGTATTTAATGTTTATGGGTTATGAATGATGAGATATGTTTGTAGTTTCTTTGCAAAGGTAACAACATTCCCCGTTTTCTCCTAACTTTGTAAACCTATGTCCCAAACGATTCGCTCATATCGACCTCACTACATTTTGCTTACTATATTGTTGGCGCTCATATTTATGGCTGAATTGGTATTTGGGTCGGTCTCCATCCCCATTTCTCAGTTGATCCACGCCCTGTTGCACCCTCAGGATGCCGATTTTGCGGCTAAAATACTTTGGTCTTTTCGTTTGCCCAGGGCAACAACCGCCCTTTTGGCAGGCGCCGCCCTCTCTGTGTGCGGAGTTCAGATGCAAACCCTGTTCCGCAACCCCTTGGCAGATCCTTATGTATTAGGAATCAGTTCCGGCGCCGGACTCGGAGTCGCCTTTTTTGTGATGGGATTCTCTGCAGGCGTTTTTAGCGCGGGCATCTCATGGATCATGAATTTAGGGATAGCGGCGGCGGCTTGGGCGGGGGCGCTTACGGTTAGTTTTGTGGTGACGGCTGCGGCAAAACGCCTTAGCAGCACCATGTCGTTGCTCATCTTAGGCATCATGATCGGCAGCGTGGGGCATGCACTCATCACCATGCTTCAATACGTATCTTCTGCCTCTGCACTTAAAATGTATGTATTGTGGACATTAGGCAGTTTTAACGGCGTCACCGGCGCCAGCCTGATCATCATGGCGACGCTTATTGTGGCGGGCATCTTGCTCTCCGTGTATAACATAAAGGATCTTAACATTCTGTTAATGGGAGAAGTATACGCCAAAAGTCTGGGAATCCAAATGAACTCCATCAGACGGCGTATTTTTATCAGCACTGCGCTTTTGGCCGGGAGCGTTACCGCTTTTTGCGGCCCCATCGGCTTTATTGGAATCGCCGTGCCGCACCTTGCACGCATGATTTTTAAAAATGCAAACCACAAGATCCTCATTCCCGCTTGCGCTTTGTTGGGCGCCACGATGATGCTTCTTGCCGATTTTGCTTCTCAGCTTCCCGGAACGCAACAGGTGCTCCCCATCAACACAGTAGCTGAGTTGTTGGGCATACCGGTCATCATATTGATTATTATTCAAAACCGTTCTCATGAGTGATATGACGCCCATCATGGAGCTGCAACAGCTGAGCATTGGTTATGCCGGAGGCAAAAAAGAGCCCCTGTTCAGCAACATTTCTGCCCAAATCTCTAAAGGCATGCTCATTGCCCTCTTTGGACGAAACGGAATAGGAAAGAGCACCCTCCTTAGAACCATGGCCCGATTGCAACCTCCCACAGGGGGAACCGCCATACTCTTAGGACGTGAACTCCCAAAATGGACACCTGCCCAAGTCGCAAGACAGATCGCCTTTGTCCCTTCCCACCCCATACGCACCCCCCGGCTCAGCGTGGCCGACATGGTGGGCGCAGGCCGGTACGGATTTACCAACTGGATGGGCGCCCAACAACAGAGCGACCGCGAAGCCATCGCCCGTGCGTTGGAAGCAACATCCCTCACCCCTTTGGCACACCGCGACTCCTCCACACTTAGCGACGGAGAACTCCAGCGCGCCTCCATCGCCCGCAGCCTTGCCCAGGAGACCCCCCTCATCTTTTTAGACGAACCCACAGCATTTTTAGATTTAGGCAACAAGTACAAAACAGTATACCTGCTCAAAGAACTCACCCAAACCGCACAAAAGGGGATCCTCTTCACAACCCACGACCTCACATTGGCTTTACAGGTGTGCGATACCATTTGGCACATGGCAGACGATGGCTTCCACGCCCTATCACCCGCCCAGTTCATTCAATCCCAATGTCACCCCGAGTGGCACATCGTGCCACGAGGGGCCTCAGGAGCACATTAGCACGAGGGGCCTCAGGAGCACATTAGCACGAGGGGCCTCAGGAGCACATTAGCACGAGGGGCCTCAGGAGCCCCAAAACACTTAAGGTACCCCAGCACCCTCTCCCCCAACTTATCTACCCCCTCCCCCCTTTTCCCCCCCCACATATATGGAAGGGGATTTTTTAAAATTTGCAAATAATTATATAATAACAATTTACAAATTTTAAAAAAGACGAATCTATTTATTGTAATCCATCTAATATGAATTTTTAAAATTTTAATTAAAATTTTGAATTAAATTTTATTAAAATTAGATAAATAACGTAAAAAAAATTTGTAACTTCAATATTTATTTCTATCTTTGCACATCTTTTCTAATTAAATATAAAAAAAATATTTTACTCGTTCATTTTTAAACCTATTAAATTTTTTATTTATGGATTTCACAACTATTATCCCAATTTTGACAGCCATTATTGCTGTGTTGACTCTTTTGCTTCCCTTGCTAAAAGAGCTTCTTGCCATTTTCTCTCAAACTGAAGTTGAGTAGACGGGACAAAAAAAAAGAGGCCAAAAGCCTCTTTTTTTTCTTTTATTTGGTTATTACCTTACACGCCCATCATCTTGCGAACAGCGGCGGCAAGGCGGCGGACACCCTCCTCTGCGCGCGCTTCCGGCATGTACGAGAAGTTGATGCGTAAGGTGTTTTTACCCGAACCGTCGCAATGGAAAGCCTCGCCTACAATAAAGGCGACGTTCTCTTCGATCGCAAGTTTAAAGAGGTCGGCAGCGTCGTATTGTTCCGGCAGGGTTACAAAGAGGAAGAGGCCGCCTTCTGGTTTTGTCCAGGTTACACCGGCGGGCATATACTTTTCAAAAGCGGCTAACATGTTGTCGCGCTTCTTTCTATAGTTATCAATCGTGCTTTTCATGTTTTGATCCAAATACCCTTTTTCTACGTAACGGGCAGCGATGCATTGATCAAACACAGGAGAGCACAGGTCGGTACCCTGCTTGGCTACTGCCAATCGATCAATGATATCGGGATGGGCAATAACCCAACCTATGCGGAATCCCGGGGCAAAAATCTTTGAGAAAGTACCCAGGGTAACCACGCGCTCGGAGTCGTCCAAAGCATACATCATGGTCTCAGCCTCGCCATCAAAACGCAACTCTCTGTAGGGGCTGTCTTCTATAATCAAAAGATCGTATTTTTTTGCCACTTCGATCACTTCGAGACGTTGTTTGCGGGTCATGGTGATGCCGGAGGGGTTTTGAAAATCGGGGATGGCATAGATGAATTTAGGCTTTTTACCACTGGTGATCAGGGCGCGAACCACTGTATCAAGCTCCTCATCCTTGGGGATCCCAACCGGACAAGCCTGATAGGCAAAAAACGACTGAAGGGCGCCCAAATAGGAGGGCAAACCGCAAATCAGGGTGTCGCCAGGATCGAGAAAAGTTTTGGAAACAAGGTCAATAGCTTGTTGAGAAGAGGTGGTGATCATAATATTATCTTTGGTCACTTTTAGTCCTTCCCTTTGGTAGCGTTGTGCCAAAGCTTCCCTTAATTTGGGGTTCCCTTCTGTAGGTCCGTACTGGAGTGCGGATACGCTCTCTTGCTCCAGAACTTCCATGGTGATGCCCTTTAACTGTTCAATCGGAAAGGTGTTGGGGTCGGGAAAACCGCCTCCAAAAGAGATCACTTCTGGCCGCGAGGCCACTTTTAAAAGATCGCGAATGGCGGAACGCCTCATGTTGCGTGCATTTGAGGATAGAATGTTGTTGATGTTTGTTACCATAGTATTAAGTATTTTTTTGCAAACATAGAAATTTATTAGAATAATCGCAAATTTTATTACAAATTATTAGAAAGAGAGCCTTTTTCGTTTTTTTTACATAGCTTTGGTTTTTTTATCATTCTAACCCGACTATGAATACAATTCGACTAACCAAAGAGTTTCGGTTTGAGGGAGCCCACGCTTTGACAGGGTACGACGGCTTGTGCCGGCATATCCACGGGCACTCCTACCGGCTGCAGGTGACCATCTGCGGAAAAACCAACAACCATCCCGATAGCCCAAAGGACGGAATGGTGATAGATTTTGGCTCGCTCAAAGAACTGGTGACCCATATTATTATTGAGCCGTTTGACCATGCGCTCCTTCTGCGGAGCGACGCCAAGCTTGCGTCAGAGCTCCAACAACAGTATCAAAACGTACAAATCCTTCCTTTTCAGCCTACTTGCGAACAGCTTTGTATCCATTTTGCCTCTCTGCTTGTGCCCGCCATTCCCAAACCGGCAGAACTTTTTAGCATCCGGTTGTACGAAACGTCGAGCTCTTTTGTGGAGTGGTTAGCAACTGACAATCCTCAAAAAAGGGAAATCGATGGATAAATTTTTTCTGTTAGATGGCTACGCCCTTATTTACAGGGCCTACTACGCCTTTATGAGACGCCCCATGGTCAACAGCAAAGGGGTCGACATGTCGGCGCTCTTTGGTTTTACCAAAACGCTCATCGACATCATCATCAAAGAGAAGCCAACGCATCTTGCCGTGGGACTCGATCCTGGCGGCAAAACTTTTCGTCACCAAAGCTATCCGCAATATAAGGCAAACAGGGAGGAGACCCCCCAAGTGATCAAAGCCTCTTTGCCAATGATTCGCAAAGTATTAGACGCTTTTCATATCCCGATCTATTTGGTAGATGGATACGAAGCGGACGATGTGTTGGGAACAGTAGCCAAAGAGGCCGAAAAAGAGGGGTATCCCGTATGGCTGGTCACCTCCGACAAGGATTATGGCCAATTGATCTCTCCTAATATTAAGCAATATAAGCCCGGACGTTCCGGTGATGAGTGGGAATTGCTGGGCGTAAAAGAGATTTGCGAAAAGTATCAGATCGACCACCCTGAGCAAATAATTGATATTCTTGCTATTCAGGGAGACGCTTCTGACAATGTTCCGGGGGTTCCCGGAATTGGTGAGGTGGGTGCAAAAAAACTGATTTCCAAGTATAAAAGCGTAGAGAATCTGTTGGCGCATGTTGACGAACTGCCAGAAAAACAGCGACTGGGCATTAAGGAAAACGTAGCTCAACTCAAACAAGCCAAAGAGTTGGTGACCATCCACACTTCTGTTCCGATTGCGTGGAGGGAAACCGATTTTAAGGTTTATGCTCCTGACCTAAAGGAGGTGGAAGCATTGTTTAGGGAGTATGAATTTACCTCCCTCCGTCAATCGATCCCCACTTTAAAGCTCCTCTTTTGTCCTCAAGCCACAGATGAAGAGCCGGTCGAAGAGAGAGAGGACGCTCCTCCCCCGTACACAATCGTAGAGGCATGGCCCGACGTGAACAAGCCATATCCTCTGATCTCCATTGCTCCGCTCCTCAATGAGGAGGGAGGGATCAAAGCATTGGCCATCTGTGTGGAACCAAATCGGGTGCATTGGCTCCCCTGCACCGGCAAGCAACAACAGCAACAGGCGCTCCAACTCCTCAGGCCATGGATGGAGTCGCCCCAAACCGCTTTGGTTGGACACGCCCTTAAACCCCTCTTGCGACTCTTTTTCCAAAATGGCATGGGTGTGGCGGGGGATGTTTGGGATATTGAACTGATGCACTACCTGCTCAATCCTGAGCGTTCACATAAGATTGAGTTGCTGTCTATAAGCTATTTACAATTTAGCTATCCCCAAACAGAGGCGACGCCTGTTCGTCAGGTTTCACTCTTTGACCCTATTGATGAGGCGCCCTCTGCGGGAGATCAAGCCCATCTTTGCGCCGGCGCATATTCGTCGATGATGCTCTATCCCATTCTGTGGCAACAGCTCCAATCGGAGAAGATGGAGTCCCTCTACAAAGAGGTGGAGATGCCTCTTGTCTCTATCTTGTCTCAGATGGAGATCGAAGGAATCGCTCTTGATATTCCGCGCCTCAAAAAGTATGGAGCCGAATGCATGAAGGAGTTGTTGGCCTTGTCTAACGAAATCCGGAGCCTCTGCGACGAGCCTCAGCTCAACATATCGTCGCCCAAGCAATTGGGGATTGTTTTGTTTGAAAAGCTCAAATTAGATCCGCAAGCGAGGCTCACCCCGGGCAAGCAGTACGCCACCGATGAGGAGACACTCTTGTCGCTCTCCCACAAGCACCCCGTTATCCAACTCATTTTGGAGTACCGGTCGGTCAGTAAATTGCTCTCCACCTATATTGAACCGCTGCCCGGTTTGGTGCATCCGGCCGATGGAAGAATCCACACTACTTTTAACCAGGCTCTTACTGCCACAGGTCGGTTAAGTTCCCAAAAGCCAAACATGCAAAACATCCCTATTAGGGAGGAGCGTGGCAGGGAGCTCAGGCGGGTCTTTATTCCCCGAAATAGTGAACACCTGCTGCTCTCGGCCGACTATTCACAGATTGAATTGCGCGTGATGGCGCACCTGAGTCAGGACGACTCTTTTATTGAGGCTTTCCGTAATGGCGAGGATATTCACCTGGCTACCGCTGCAAAAATCTTTCATTGTCCTGTAGAAGAGGTTACAAAAGAGCAACGCAACCGTGCCAAAACGGCCAACTTTGGCATCATCTACGGAATCTCCTCTTTTGGCCTCTCTCAACGGTTACATATACCCAGGGCAGAGTCCAAAGCCTTGATTGATGAATATTTTAAGACCTATCCCAAGGTACAGAAGTACATCCAAAACCAAATAGAGAGCGCCAAAGAGCTTGGGTATGTCTCTACGTTGCTGAACAGAAGAAGATACCTGCCCGATATTCTCTCCAAAAATGCAGCGTTGAGAAGCTTGTCGGAGAGAAACGCCGTCAATGCGCCCATTCAGGGCAGCGCCGCGGACATCATTAAGATTGCCATGGTGCGGATTGCCGACAAAATCGCCCGTAAAAAACTTCGCAGCCGGATGGTTCTGCAGGTGCACGACGAGTTGGTTTTTGATCTGTTCCGTCCCGAAAAAGAAGAGATGATTCATCTTGTAAAGACAGAAATGGAACAATGTGTTTTACTGAGTGTTCCCCTTATTGCCGATTGCGGAGTCGGAGAACATTGGCTCGAGGCGCACTAAATCCCGATTTATACACTATCTTCGCGCCAATATGAATACGCTTTTTTTGTTGTTTACTCCTTTTGAATGGTGCGCTATTGCATTGGTATTTACCTTATTTATTATCATCACACTCTACCAGTTGATGATATACCGTCAACCTGCATACCGCAAAAACAGGGCGCCGCGACAAGAGGATGCGTCTTTGCCATCGGTATCGGTGGCGCTGTGCGTAACCAACGAATATAAAGTGTTGCGCCGCGTGCTCCCCATCCTGCTGACGCAAGACTACCCTACCTACGAAGTGGTGGTGATTAATGACCGGTCAGAAGATAACTCCGAGATCCTTTTGCGTGTCCTTAAGGAGCAATACCCGCATTTGCAAGTACGTACAACCAGCACCGATGACCGCTTTGGCCGCTCTCCCTCTTTGGCCCTGGGCATGGCCATTCGTGCCGCTCAATACGACACAATCCTTTGTATAGAGGCTGATTGTCAGATCAAAGACGCCAACTGGATTCGCTCTATGGCTGCCCCCTTTGGCGGGGAGGCGGAGATTGTGCTGGGACATACCACCTACCGCAAGTCATCCGTTTGGGTGCGCTGTAACCTTTTGCAACACGCGCTGCACTACCTGGGGAGGGCTGCGATCAGGCGGCCCTATACGGGCACCGGCTCCAATCTGCTCTTTAAAAAGTCTCTCTTTTACGACAATAACGGATTCAATGTGCGTTTGACCAGAGATCACTTTCCACTCCGCGTATTTATTGGCGAGGTTGCCAACAAAAACAACTGCAGGATCTGTACGCTCCCGTCGGGCGTAACCCATTCCCACATGAAACTAAGCGGACACCTGCGCCGGCAATACCGTAAAATGGAAAAACGCTCCTTAGCCATCTCTCCCCAGGGCGTCAGGCGCCCCATGCTCATGGAATCGGTGTTCCGACTCTTCTTCTACTTGTCGGTGTGTAGCGCTATCATCATGTTTCACAATAGATTGGAGCTACTTATCTTCTTTGGCACGTTGCTGCTGTTGCGCCCCCTGTCGGTATTGATGCTCTATGTTGGCGTCAGGAGAAAGCTGGATGATAAAGGACTGGCTATTCCCTTTGTCTGTTGGGACTTTGTGTTCCCGTTCATTAATATCTTTAGGATCTTTTTCTAAACATGTTGATTGATGACCGCGATCTGGTGATTTTGGCATTGGAGGGAAAGCAACACGCTTTTTCTCAACTGATGCAACGCCACAAGGATTCTTTGCGCTCATACCTGCAACACCAATTCTCTCCCGGAGTGGCCACAGAAGATCTGTTGCTTGTTATTTTTGATAAAGCATTTAGGAAATTGGAGAGTTACGATCCTCAATTTGCTTTCTCGACCTGGCTTTTTACCATCGCCGATAATAGCTGTATCGACTACATCCGCAAACAAAAGAGCCTTGCCAAAGCCATCCGTCAGGTCACCCATAGATCGGAGTTGCACGATTCAAGTGCCTCCTCCGACCCCGAATCGGAGATGATCGCAGCGCAGGAGGCGGCGATGCTCCTTGACCATATTGACCGGCTTAAGCCCATTTACCGTGAACCCGCCCGCCTCCGTTTTCTCCAGGACTATGCCTACGAAGAGATTGCTCAGGAGCTCTCCATTCCCCTGGGCACCATAAAGACACGCATTCACCGCGCCAAAGAAATCCTTGCAAAATGGATCACGCCCTTATAAACCATTACTTTCCGCACCTGTCGCCACTGCAACAACAACAGTTTGCCGCCCTGGGCCCCTGTTACCAAAGCTGGAACGCCCGCATCAACGTCATCTCCCGTAAAGATATTGACCGGCTCTACCTGCACCACGTATTGCACTCTCTGGCTATTGCCAGGTTTACCTCTTTTCCTGACGGGACGAGTGTGTTGGATGTGGGCACGGGGGGCGGTTTTCCCGGGATTCCGCTGGCCATTATGTTTCCGCAGGTGCACTTCTTTCTTTGCGACTCTATAGCCAAAAAAATCAGGGTGGTGAATGAGGTGGTCACCGCCTTGGGCTTAAAGAATGTCTCTGCAGCGCAGATTCGGGTAGAGGAGATCATGCAACCATTTGATTATGTGATTTGCAGGGCGGTTGCGCCTTTACGGGAGTTGTTGGACTGGGTGTGGGGCAAGACCACCAAAGGGGTCATTTGTTTAAAGGGGGGGGATTTGAAAGAGGAGGTCGCTGCTTGTAACCCGATTGTTGGTGAGATTGAGGAGATTTCTGTTTCCCAATGGTTCAAAGAGCCCTTTTTTGAGGGAAAGATGGTCATTTTTATTAAAAAAAGGTATTAAATACTATTTTTTTTGTATTTTTGTTGACAAGACCTAAACTGAAAGCATTGAAAAAACTACTCTTTATTCTATTGCTAGTTACCCCTTTGTGCCTATACGGGAAGATCTTTGCCGTGTTTGTGGGTGTCTCTGAATATGATCAACCTGTTGGTAATCTGACCTATTGTCACCGAGATGCGATTGCGATGTATGAACTGATGAAAGGGCATACCACGCCGGAGTGTATGGTGTTGCTCACCGACGAACAGGCCAGACACGATAGCGTCGTACACCATACAAGGAGACTCTTTAGAGAGGCTCAGCGTGATGATATTGTGCTTTTTTTCTTTTCCGGTCACGGGAACGATAACCTCTTTTGCCTCTATGATCGAAACCTCCGTTTTTCTACGTTGCAACAAATTTTTAAAGAGTGTAAAGCCAACCGGAAGTTGATTTTTGCAGACGCCTGCCACTCGGGAACGCTGCGTCAGGAGGGGTCGTCGAATCATTCGATGACAGAGAGTAACGTTTTGCTTTTTCTCTCGTCCCGCTCGGATCAACAATCTCAAGAGGACTCTTGGTTGAGGAACGGCGTGTTTACTTTTTTTTTACTGGCAGGCTTGAGAGGAGGCGCCGACACCAATAAAGATGGATACATCACCGCTATAGAACTCTTTAGTTTTGTAAATCCAAGGGTGAAACAACGTTCGGGCGGGAGTCAGGTTCCCGTCATGTGGGGAAGATTTAACAAAAATATGATTATCCTTAAGCTATAAATAACCAACCTAAACCACATCATGAACATCAATAGGTACATCTATTTTAACTCACGCGACACTTTCTTTAGGATCGCACTGCCACAAATCATTTTCTTTTCTGCCGATAAAAACTATACGTTGCTGCAATTGACCAATGGGCAAAAACTTGTTTTTACCTTTTCTTTACAAAAGATGGAACAGTATCTCACCGAAAAATTAAACGAAGACGCCAAAATTTTTGCCCGGATCGGAAAATCGTGCATCATCAACCTCACTTATGTCTATCAAATCGACATTGTCAAACAAAAATTACACCTCTATGATCCGGTTTCTTCCAAAAACTTTGCCCTCGATATTTCAAAGGAAGCATTAAAAAATTTACGTAAAATATTTATAAATAAGTGATCTAAAAATGGAAAAAAATGAATTATTTATTGGGAGAGAGGTAGAAAAAGGAGATTATCCGATTGACAAGCAATACGCATTGGTGGGACGAAAACACGCCCGCATGACGCGAATGGCTGACGGGCTCTATATCGAAGACCTTGATTCTGCAAATGGAACTTATGTAAATGGTACCAGGGTATCCCGAAAAAAGATCAATACATCCGACAAAGTCACATTAGGAGGAATAGACCATTTTCAATTGAACATAGGACAGGCGCTCAAGTTGTTGCCTATGTCAGCCAAAGAGTTTCAAACTAAGTTTACCCAATTAAAACATGTATATGCAAATTACCAAAAAGAAAAAGTTAAAATCCAATCCGAAAGTCAGGGAAAAATGATGTTGAAACGCTCAATACCCATGGCTTTGCCAGGTTTGGTAATGGTGGTGGTACCATTCTTTTTGGATAAGAACAGCCACGATGTAAAGTTGCTGATTCAAATGTCGGGCGGTATCCTCTCTGCGCTCTCGATGGTGATAGGCTCAATATGGGCTTCGAAGAGCATGGCCAAAGTGCCGGAACGCCTCAATGACTTGCGTGAGCGTTTTTTGATCGATTATGTTTGCCCCGACTGTGGCAACGATTTTGGAGAGCGTCCGTGGGAAAATATCAAACGGCAGGGAAAGTGCAAGGCTTGCCAACGAGATTTTGGCGTTTGATCGCATAAACCTGGCATTTGGTACCAATATCTCTTTTTTGTAGATAATCTTGGAAATTTTATCTATTTCTTTGCAGTGAAAACAAATCATAAAAACAATCAAAAAATAAACAATCATGGAAACAAACAACAAAAACATCAACGACGAAACTTACTTTGAAAACAGCGGTCAAAACGAAGTGGAAGAAAAGAGAAGCAGAAATATGAAAATTGCCGGAGCGGTCGGCGGAGGCGCCGTTGCAGGAGCGGGCATCGTGGCAATCATGAGTTTTATGCCGGCCCCCGAAAATGTTTCAAATCCTGAAGCGGGGGCACAACCGATAGCTCCTGAAGGAGTAGAGCCGGACTTTGATGGCTCGCAAGTGCCCATCGCCTACAACGTAAACGACGACATGAGCTTTGGCGAAGCACACGCTGCCGCCCGCAGTGAAGTTGGCCGGGGTGGCGTATTCCCATGGCGCAATAACGTCTACAGCACCTACTATGCAGAAGAGTGGGAAGAGCTTTCCGATAATAAACGGGCGGCTTTCAGCAGCTATCAATATGAAGTAGAGTTTGAACAAAAAGTTGAAGAAGAGGTAGGGGCACCGGCAGAGGCGCCACAACAAGTCGAGCAAGAAAAAGCAATTGAAGAAGAGGTCACTGTTGAAGAAACCAAAGAAGAAAAGGTCACTGTTGAGGAAACAGCCACCACAGAAGAACAAGTCACTGTTGAGGAAACAACCACCACAGAAGAACAAGTCTCTGTTGAGGAAACAACCACCACAGAAGAACAAGTCACTGTTGAGGAAACAACCACCACAGAAGAACAAGTCACTGTTGAGGAAACAACCACCACAGAAGAACAAGACACTGTTGAGGAAACAACCACCACAGAAGAAGCTGATGAGATCGTTGTAGTTGTTGAGAATGAGGATAATGTGACAATTCTAAATGCCGAACAAGTACAATTCGACGGACAAGAAGTCGCCGTTGTCTCAACAGTGATCGACGGGCAAAATGTAATGTACGTAGACACCAATCTCGATGGCAACTACGACATCGCTGTTGTAAACGACACCGGAGATCCCGAAAATCCATCTATACGCATACTCGAAAACGGAGGACTCACCCTTGACCAGATTCAGGATCTGCACAACGCATCCAACACCGCCAACGACCTCTCCGATTTTAACAACGAAGCAGATATCAGTAATTTTGTCTAACCCATCATCACCGATATGAAAAGTCGAAGTATCTGTCCATCATGTAAAACTGTTTTGGAATTTGACCGCGTTGCCCTCAGCGTGGTCAAATGTCCAAAATGTCAATACTCCGGTAAGGTCGCTGATTATATTGAGAAAGATCCTGCTCCCAAAACCGAAGTAAACCACAAGGTCGGCAAGTTTTATAAACCCGGAAAGCTGGAACTCATAGAAAGCGACGCCGAATGGTTGAGCAGCGATAAAAAGGTCGATCTGTTGTGCGGCATCAATACCCTGGGACGAAAATCGCCCAACTCCACTGCCACCATCCAGTTGCCCACCACCGACACCTTTATGAGCAGGGAGCACGCCACCATTGAGGTGGTCCAGAGAGCCGATGGTATTTATGAGCATCGTTTGTGGGACGACCGGAGCAGGAACAGTACACTACATAACGGGGTGGCTATTGAGAAGGGAGATGTGATTGTGCTGATGCCCGGGGATACTGTTAAGTTGGGGCGTACAATATTTAATCTAGAATTATCTTGAACCATTCATCAAAGTAAACTGTCATGAAAAAACTTCTTTGTCTCCTGTTTCCCATGCTGTTTGGTCAGCAAATAGAAAATCAGCCCATCATCTTTGACGAACCTCCCAGGGTCGCCGATCTGGAGATCTCCTTTAAGAGTGTTGAGAATCCCTTTCTTCCCGATCATTTAGCCCAGACCATTGTCTTGGAGATTAATAAATCCGTTTTTCCTGCTAAGGTAAATCCAAGGGATTATCTGTCCACAAGTTATGGAATTCAAAGTGATCATGCAGAGATTATTGCATTGGCAAAAGAGATCACTTCCAAACACCGCGACGACTACAGCAAAGTAAAAGCCGTTCACGACTGGTTGGCCACCAATATTTACTACGATCTTGAGGCCTATTTTTCTAACAGAAGGGCCTACTCCTTTATCTCAATGGATGTGCTTAAAAACAAAAGGGGCGTATGTCAGGGGTATGCCAATCTTAGCGCCGCCCTGCTCAGAAGCGTAGGCATCCCTTGCAGGGTGGTAACGGGATTGGGTTTAGGCATGAGCACCAACGGAAAATGGGACGCCCAAAATCTGGAGAAGAGAATCAACCACGCCTGGAACGAAGTCTATGTCTCCGGCAGGTGGATCATTATGGACGTCACATGGGACTGCGACATGACCTACATCAATGGCAACTATTATACAGGCATGGGGCTTAAACATCAATATTTTGATCCCACTATTGACTCCTTTTCGCTCTCCCACAGGATAGAGCCTGAGAACCCCGATGGAGTGCTCAGAATGGAGCGCATTAAAGAGGATCACATCTGGAACCACATTGCAGGCAAAAATACCCTGGACTTTTACCGATACTATTTGCAGCACTATCCAAATGGCAGGTATTATGATCAGTGTATGGCGAATATGAGGAGGCAGCTGATGAATGTTTATGGGAGGAGGTAGTATGAAAAGGTTGGTTTTAATGGTTTTGTTGTTGGGGTGCTGGCAGGCTTCCGGTCAGGAGTACCTTAAGATGGCCAATGATTGCTTTGATAAAGGCGACTATGAATGTGCAAAAAGGAATTATGAACTGTATCAATTTTTAGAAAGTGTTGATGTGTCTGCGCAAATCCAAAAGAGCGAAAGGTGCATCAATGCTTTACGTGAAGCCAACAACTTCTTTGGAAGACGGATGTACGAGGCTGCGCGTAACCAATACAAAATTGTTTTGGACAACAATCCAAAAGATGCTTACGCCAAAAGGCAGTACGATGAGTGTGTTAAACAGCTTACTCCGGCCATCACACTGGCTGTGGCGCCCCGAGAGATCAGCTTTGCACCTGAGGGCGGAGTGGCGTCATTGGCTGTTGCTACCAACGCAAATAGTTATCAGGTAACTTCTTTGCCCGGCTGGTGCTCGATTGAGAACAGGAGTCCTCAAAACTTTAGTATTAAGTGCGATTTATGGGGAGGAAGTTCACCGCGAGAAGGTTTTTTCTATGTGCAGGCCGGGGATAAATCGGAAAGAATCAACGTAATACAGTCCGGCGCATTCACATTGACACTCTCCTCCGGTAACCTCGCCTTTTCATCGTCGGGGGGAACAGCGTCTGTGACGGTGACCACCAATGCCAACGATTATGACATCGGTTCATTGCCAAGTTGGTGTCTGGTCGTTAACAAAGATGCAGATGCCTTTGACATTCAATGCATTCCATGGAGCGGAGCCTCACCTCGCGAGGGTTATTTTGACGTATTGGCAGGTGACAAGTCAGAGAGGGTCACGATCGTGCAAACGGCTACCATCGTTTTTACCGTCACTCCCGATCGCATCTCTTTTGCTTCGACAGGCGGCACTGTTCCTTTGTCTGTGACCACCAATTTTGATGATTACGAGATTGCTTCATTGCCTAACTGGTGTTCCGTTGCCGGTAAGGATGCAAAAGGTTTTAGCATTACATGCAATCCTTTACCCGGAAGTTCCCTGCGCGAGAGTTATTTTATTGTCCGTGCCGGTGAAATGACCAAAACAGTGATGGTGACACAACATGCCCCTACCACCTTTTCGATCTCTCCCCAAAACGCATTGTTTGCGTCTTCCGGTGGCAGGGAATCTTTTACGGTTTCTACCAACGCTGCCGATTGGCAGGTTACTTCGCTGCCAAGCTGGTGTACGGTGGTTGACAAAAAAGCGGAGGGTTTTGTGATCGTGTGCGATCCGTGGAGTGGAAGCTCCCCCCGCCAAGGTTTTTTTGATGTACAGGCCGGCGACAAATCAGAGAGGGTAACGGTATCGCAATCTCCCGCAACTCAATTGTCTGTCGCACCCAATGAATATGCATTCACATCGTCAGGAGGGACCTGGTTTTTTGCGGTCAGTACCAATTTCAGTAACTACGACATTACCTCATTACCAACTTGGTGTGCCATTACCGACATGTCGGCGAACGGCTTTGTCGTTGTATGTGATCCCTGGGATGGAAACTTGCCGCGGGAAGGCCATTTTTATGTCCACGCAGATGACAAATCTCAAATAGTTAAAGTGATACAATCACCTCGTCCAAGGAGTTCAACAAGGCTTCTATTTGGAATCGATTTTGGTGTGGGTGCGCCAAAAGGATCCGATTGGGGAAGCTCTATTGATGGCGCCGTCCGATGGACTCTTCTCACTTCTCCCTACTTTGGTTTGGATTTGGTTAACCTCAAAGTTCATGGGCTCATTAAGGGAGGTGACTTTTTTGAGAACGCGCTGCTTCAGGGCATGACCGGAATACGGATTTTTACCCCTGCTTTAACAAAAGAGGTGAAACTGTTTGTTTCTCTTAAAGGGGGGTGGGGCTATCAACAATCTTCAAAAGGTCAAGGTTTTGGATATGAACTTGAGGCAGGATTGTACCTGGCTAAAGCCCTTTCCATAGGTTTTGTATATAACGCTCAAAATCTTAAAGGAGAGCTCGATGATTCTAAATTTGATATAGATGGTTCGTACACAAGCGTGCGTATTGGTTTACACTTTTAGCCCTCATATACCATGCAACTACAGAACGGATATACTTTAAAAAACGGTAGGGACCCTTACCTTGTTCAGGAAAAAATCGGGCAGGGTGGTTTTGGGATTACTTACCGTGCTTTTTGGAAGACCAAAGTGCAAGGCGCCATTGGCTCCATGGAGACTAAAGTACCGGTGGTTGTCAAAGAGTTCTTTTGGAAAGATTATTGTGCACGGGAAGAGGGCTCCAGCCATGTCAGCATTAGCTCTGTTACAGGTAAGGAGTTGTTTGCACGGTTTAAGGAGAAGCTAAAAAAAGAGGCAAAAATCCTCTCCCGTCTCTCCCATCCCAACATTGTGAGCGTATTAGATATTTTTGAGGAGAACAATACCGCCTACATGGTGCTACAGTTGGTTGAGGGCGAATCGCTCAAAGACAAAATAGCACGTTTGGGCAAACTGGACGAATCCTCAGCGCTCAAATATACACAACAACTCTGCTCCGCCCTGTGCGAAGTACATCGCCATCGTATTTTGCACCTTGATATTAAGCCGGGGAATGTGATTATTGATAAAAAAGACAATGCTCAGTTGCTCGACTTTGGCATCAGCAAGCAATATGACGACAAGCATCAGGAGACGAGTACTACGCCCATTGGGATCAGCAAGGGTTATGCGCCTATTGAGCAATACTCCGGATTGGAAACATTTAGTCCGCCGACCGATGTGTATGCTTTGGGGGCAACGCTCTACACCATGCTTACGGGGCAAGTGCCGCCTGAGGCCACTCAATTGGTCATGAGCAAAATGGAACCGGTGCAAAAAATCAATAGCGTGGTGAGCAACCATACGGCGGCTTTAGTAGCAAAAGCGATGGAGATCAATCCAATAAGTCGATTCCAAACCATTCAGGATTTTTTAGTCGCCATCAACGACCAAACAGCCATTCTAACCCCCTCCCCCCCTCCTGAACCGCCCAAAAAGCCGGAGCCACCAAAAATAGTTGATCCGCCAAAGCCAGCTCCCAAGCAGGCTAAGTACATTCTTATTGTAGTGGGTACTATGTTGCTCATTGTTTTAGGTGCAATCGTGCTAAAAAACGGGAAACAGAAAAGCTCTGTTAACGATACGGCCATTCTCTTCTTGCAACAAGCCGACAGCACTTTTAACGACCGCACTTTAAGGGCAAAACGGTTTGATGATGCATTTGAGTTGTATAAAAAAGCTAAGGATTTGGGCGCTGATGTTTCTGCCGGACGCCTTAGCTATCTGTCTACAGTTGACTCGCTCATCAAGATGGGGGCGGATCGGGATGCTCCCATCGTTAAAAAATTGCTCGAATATGCAGAAGAGTTAAAATGAAGCGCACTTTTTATATCACCCTTTTTTTGTTGGTCTGCTCGCAGGCAAGCGGTCAGGACTATCTGCAGATAGCCGGTGATTGTTTTGAAAAGGGCGACTATGAATGTGCAAGAAGGAACTACACGCTTTATCAGACTTTTGAAGGCAAGGACATGAGCGTTCAAATTAAACAGATGAACGAACTGCTGCAAACCCTGAGTTCTGCCAACGCCCTTTTTGAGAAAAAGGGATACGAAAAAGCGCAAGCCCTTTACAAAACGGTGATGGACGCCAACCCCAAAGATCCGTATGCAAAAAAGCAATATGATGAGTGTGTGCAACAGATCAGAATGAGCCGCCTGGTCAACTACACCGAAAAGAGCTCCAGGTTGGGCATCGAGATGGTGGCCGTGGAGGGCGGAATGTCCCTCATGGGATGTACCAAAGAGCAGGAGAGCGAATGCTCTGAACGGGAAAAACCGGTTCACTTGGTCATCCTTAACGATTTTTTTATTGGTAAGTACCCGATTACGCAAAGACAGTGGAGGTTGTTGATGGGAACCACCCTTAAAAAACAGCGTGATAAAGAGAGTCCGAGCGCCCCTATTTTTGGAGAAGGGGACAACTATCCCATGTATTATGTAAGTTGGGAGGAAGCACAGGAGTTTATCCGCCGTCTAAATGTTAGATCCCGCAAAGAGTACCGGTTGGCCACAGAAGCGGAGTGGGAGTATGCTGCACGCGGGGGAAATAAAAGTCAGGGATTCAAATACAGTGGGAGTAACCACTTGAGTGAAGTGGGATGGTATCAGGGGAACAGCAAAAATATTTCACACCCCGTTGGTACCAAATCGTCTAATGAGTTAGGCATTTATGATATGAACGGCAATATTTGGGAGTGGTGCAGCGATTGGTACGATGACTACACCCGCAGCATGAAAACAGATCCCACAGGCCCCCCCTCGGGGACGCTGCGTGTATCCCGCGGTGGAAGCTGGGGCAATGATGCCAACCGATGCCGCACCTCCTCCCGAGCCGGCAACTTTCCGGCTCGCCGGTATTATGTTCTGGGTTTTAGGATTGCACACTCACTTTAATGATTGTTTTTTGATTTGGAACGAGAAAAAAAAGATACCATGCAGCTGCCAAACGGCCACGAACTACTAAACGGCAGAGACCCTTATTCGATCGAGAAAAAAATGGGCCAGGGTGGTTTTGGTATTACCTACCTCGCTTTATGGAAAACAAGAGTGAGGGGCGCCATTGGCGCCATCTATACAGAGATTCCGGTTGTTGTCAAAGAGTTTTTTTGGAAAGAGTATTGTACCCGCGATGAAAAAAGCGGCATGGTCTCTTTTAGCTCCGCTACCGGAAAGGATCTGTTTGCACGTTTTAAAGAGAAACTAAAAAAGGAGGCGGTCATCCTTGCCCGTCTCACCCACCCCAACATTGTGCGCGTACTCGACGTTTTTGAGGAGAACAATACCGCATATATGGTGCTGCAGTGGGTCGAAGGTGAGTCGCTCAAAGAGAAAATAAAACGATTGGGCAGGTTAGACGAAGCCTCTGCGATCAAATATACCAAACAACTCTGTGCCGCATTGAGCGAAGCACACGACAAGCGCATCCTGCACTTAGACGTCAAACCCGGCAACATCATTATAGACAGCGAAGACAATGCCCAACTGTTTGACTTTGGCATCAGCAAGCAGTACGACGACCGGCACCAGGAGACCAGCAATACACCCCTTGGCGTGAGCAAGGGCTACTCTCCTTTAGAACAATACACAGGCATTAGAACCTTTAGCCCCCCCTCTGACGTGTACGCTTTGGGCGCAACACTCTACACCATGCTCACCGGACAAATACCCCCCGAAGCCATACAATTGGCCATGAAGGAGATGGAACCGGTAAAAAAGTTTAACCCCAAAGTAAGCAACCGCACGGTAGCTGCCCTTGCCAAAGCAATGGACGTGAAACCGGGCATGCGGTTTCAAAAGATTCTGGACTTTGGCAACGCTATAGACACCCACCCCATTTCTCATGATATTGTGGACGACCTTACGGTTGCTGACATTCCCGTCAAAGCGCCACCACCCCCTAAACCCCCTCCCCCTCCTAAACCACCCAAACCCCCTAAGCCACCTAAACCACCCAAGCCGCCCAAACCACCCAAACCACCCAAACCACCCAAGCCGCCAAAGCCGCCAAAGCCCCCTAAACCTCCCAAGCCGCCTAAGCCGCTATTGAAAATTGCCTTACCCGCTATGGGCGCCACTATACTGGTTTTGGCAGTGGTTCTTATCTTCTCTCTAAGAAAGAGTCCTTCAACTAATCACCCCCCCGCTCATCCATTGGTTGTTGCAGACAGTGTGCAGGCCCCCTCCATAGAATCGCCACCCATTGTTCAGGAATCCACTCCTGTAGCTGTTAAACAGCCAACTGTGGTGCAGCCGGTTGTAAACAAAGAAGAGGAAGAGAGGCTCAAAGAGATCGCCACCCTTTTGCAGCAAGCCAACACCATTTTTAGCGACATCAGTCTGGGAATCTCCAGATATGAAGACGCTTTTCAGCTGTACAGTCAAGCAAAGAGCTTGGGCGGAAATGTATCGGCAGGTTATCGGAACTATTTTACCAAAGCCGAGTCGCTAAACAGAAGAGGAGCTGATTTTGACGCAAATGTAAAAATGATCCTTCTCTACGCCCAGCAATTGAATGACTCAAGGGAGGTGAAAAATCTATTGGAGAAATGTGTGCAAACAGCCCCCCCCGACTACCTCAAATGGGCGCAAGAGTGCTTTGAAAAAGGCATCTACAGCGATGCCATCAAAAGATACAACACCTACGCTGAGTTTGACGGCCGAATCAACGTTAGCGCTCAAATCCAAAAGGCCGAAGAGTGTTCCAAGACCATCACCACAGCCGACACCCGTTTTAAAGAGAAGGAGTACGAAAAAGCGCGACTCCTTTACAAAGCCCTCCTCGAGATCAATCCCCTTGATCCATACGCCCAAACACAACACGATGAGTGCGTCAGGCAACTCAAAGAGATCGAAGAACAAAACAAACGTGAAGCCGCCAACCTTGTGCAACAAGCCAACACCGCCTTTAGAAACAGTGACCTTGGGTCGTCACGATTTACCCAATCCCATCAATTATACCTAAAAGCAAAGGAGTTAGGTGGCGACGTTTCCCAGGGATACCTCAATTTTCTAAGTATTGCCCAGTCGATGATTAAAGACGGCGCCGAGAACAATGACGCCAATGTGAGAAGGATGCTTCTATTTGCGCAACAGTTGAATGATACAAAGGAGGTGAGGGATTTGTTGGATAAAAGCAGGTAAGCAGATGAATATAATTAAATTAAAAAATATGGAGTATATCGATTATCTTTCACTAAACAATTGGATAACAAAATGTTTCGATGATATGGATGAGGCAAAATTCCTAAAACTTATGGAAAAAAAAAGTTTTGGGAATTATATAACAGAAAGCGATGTAACTGAATACTATAATCAAAAAATGATTGGTACACAAAAATACTGTACTTATAAATAAATACCGTAACTTTGTGCCAAAAATATTGAATATGGAAAATACAATAGAGATATTTAGAACAAATTCCGGTTTTCTGAAATCGAAAGAAATATTGGGTAGAACACAAAGGAGGACGTTGAACAAAATGTTAAACGAAAATTTGGTATCGAAAGTAAAGAGGGGGTTGTATAGGATGAACGATTATGAACATGATACCTCATTTGTGGAAGTATCGCACATTGTTCCATGCGGCGTTGTATGCATGTTTTCTGCTTGGTTCTATTATGGTTTGACAACAACCATCCCTGCCGAAAATCATGTTGCAGTGATGCAAAGTAAAAAGGTTAGGCTACCTGATTATCCGCCAATAAAACTCTATTATTTGTCAGATAAGTTCTATCAGTTGGGCATTACAAATATTATCATTGATAATCAACATGTGAAAATGTATGACTTGGAAAAATCGGTTTGTGACGCGGTGCGTTTCCGCAACAAAGTAGGATTGGATACCACCTACGAAGTCGTGAAAAACTATGTCAGAAGAAGAGACAGGGATTTAAGCAAGCTCACAAACTATGCCCGTCTGATGAGGGTAGAAAAAACAATGCAAAGTATAATCATGCCCATGCTATGAAAAATATGAAACACCTTATAGAGCGCAAGCAGTACATGCAAACACTTCGTAACCTAAAAGACCAGAATATTATCAAGGTCATTACAGGTGTGCGCCGGTGTGGGAAATCAACGCTGTTACAGATGTTTGCAGATGAGCTTTTGCGGGAAGGTGTTTTACCGGAGCAAATTCAGTTTTATAATTTTGAAGATCCTGATATATACACAATCGGGAACTGGAAAGATATTTATGATTACATTAAAGTGAGGCTTCTGCCGGACAAAATGAACTATGTTTTTCTGGATGAGGTTCAACATATTGATATTTTTCAACGTCTTGTAGATGGCCTTTATATCAAGAAAAATGTTGATTTGTATGTTACCGGTTCCAATGCTTACCTGCTGTCCGGCGAGTTGGCTACGCTACTTACAGGAAGATATATTGAGACATCTATTTTACCACTTCAATTTACAGAGTATTATGATTTTATCTCTTTATATTCCTCAAACTTATCAAAAAAAGAAAGTTTGGGGAATTACATTACAGAAGGCGGTGTTCCTGAATATTATAATCAAAAAATAATTAGTCAAAAGCAGGCAGATGATTTTATAACAAGTGTACTTAGTACGATTGTCGAAAAAGACATTTTCCAGCGTCTAAACACTAAAGACAAACATGACTTTAATAAAATTATCGATTTTGTATTTGACTCTGTGGGCTCATTTATCTCACCACGTTCCATATCAAATACACTTCGTACATATGGCACAGTGGTTGACAACAAAACTGTTTCGAAATATTTAGATGCACTTTGCGACGCATTTTTGCTCTATAAAGCGCCGCGCTACGAAATAAAAGGTAAAGGGCTTTTACAAACACTCAATAAATACTATCTCGTTGACCCCTGTTTTCGTAAAGTACGATTGAAACGGGATATGAAAAAAGATATTTCACACTGGTTGGAAAACATGGTGTATTTAGAACTATTACGACGATACAAAAATATTTATGTTGGAAAAATTGGCGACAAAGAAGTTGATTTTGTTGTTACCGACCATCAAGGCTATACATCATATTATCAGGTTGCCTGGACTACGATGAATGCCGAAACACTTGAAAGAGAGCTTGCCTCATTAAGCGCCATCAGAGATTCAAATCCAAAATATTTGCTGACCACAGACATCGATCTAAATCCCGTTTACAACGGAATCCGCAAACTCAACGTTGCAGACTGGCTACTATCCCCTATCGTATAACAAACACAAAAACAATATGGAAACTCAATACACCAAAGCATACGCCCTCCACCAACAAGGCAAACGCTCCAACAACGAAGACGCCATCTTCCCACCCAAAAACCAGGCAGATGAAACTACCCATTTCTACATCGTCTGCGACGGCATGGGCGGACACGAGCACGGTGAAGTGGCCAGCAACAGCGTGTGTGAAAGTTTTGCCACCTATCTAAAAGACCTCTCCCCCGACGACTTTGACGAGACTGTGTTTGACCACGCCCTTGACTTTGCCTACGACCGGTTAGATCAGATAGACGACGCAATCGAAATGAACAAAAAGATGGGAACCACACTCGCCTTTCTCCACTTAAATAAAAAGCAGGCATTTATGGCGCACATCGGCGACAGCCGTATCTACCATTTGAGAAAAGGCAACGATGGCAATGTGCAGATTTTATACCAATCATCCGACCACTCATTGGTTAATGAGCTGGTAAAAGCAGAGATGATCACCGAGGAGGAGGCGGCGCACCATCCCAAAAAGAACATCATTACCCGCGCCATGCAGCCCCATTTAGAAGATCGCTTTAGAGCCACCATCCATACCACCCGCGATGTGAAGGCCGGCGACCGCTTTTTCCTCTGCTCCGACGGTGTGCTCGAGGGCGTGACCAACGATCAGCTTTGCGACATTGTTGCCCACAACGACCATGAAGCGTCGATCATCAACGCCATCAACGAGCTCTGCCAGGCGCACAGCCGCGACAACTACTCTGCCTGGCTTGTACCCGTCAGAGGAGGTAGCTTTTGATTTACAAAATAATTGAAAATGAAATAAATATGAAAAATTTCTATCTTTTTAAAAAAATGTTTGGGTGGACGCTCTGTGTAAGCATGGCCGCCTTACTCTTTAACGCCTGTTCAGGAGACAACTTAAAGGACGTCTTACCCGTAACTGACTTTGACCTGCAATTCTCAACTCCAAATGGTC
>Ga0123356_10001525_pt1 | contig 25519 bp, 20 predicted proteins | sample TergutEmb28metaG_2_FD_92546 | JGI IMG/M metagenome (GOLD analysis project Ga0123356, IMG submission 92546) | Embiratermes neotenicus P3 segment gut microbial communities from Petit-Saut dam, French Guiana - Emb289 P3 | ecosystem: Host-associated > Arthropoda: Insects > Digestive system > Gut ...
GGCCCGGCAGTACAAGAAAGTTCGAAGCGAGCACGCACTACCAGAATGATCCGGCAACTCCGAAAACTCGGATATCGCGTCGAACTGCTGGTAGAGAGCCCAGCCTAGGAGTTTTCGACGCTGCTCGGCACACACAAAAAAGGCCGACCTAGCGGCCGGCCTTCATTCATGCTCTGGCAATCAACCGATGCACTGTCACACCGAAGCCCGGTCTAGAACACCAGCTTCGCGCTGAGCTGCATCACGCGCGGCGATGAGTCGAAGCCGAGGAAGTTACCATACGGACTGGTCGGGGTTCCCTGCATCGTGTTGATCCCGCCGAAGGTCGGATCCCCCGTAAGGAAGTTTGCATTGGGGAGGCCGAAATTCGGGTGGTTCAGCACGTTGAACGCCTGCGCGCCGATCGCGAGATTGAACCGCTCGGCGAACTTAAAGTTCTTGAAGAGGTTCAAGTCCAGGTCAAAGTAGTGCGGCCCACGGTACTGGTTGCGGTGCTGTAGTGGATATGCCATCTGCGGAGCACCCGGAATGGCGAAATAGTTATTCAGCAGGGCCTGAGTGTCGGCTAACCCTGCTGGGTCGAGACAGCCCGGCTTTGACAGGTCGAAAGCTGCATTGGCTTTTCCACAACTGCCTGGCTGGGCATTTCCAATAATGGTACCCGGCACGGAATCGCCACCGTTGGTGACGTAGCCACTGAGATTACCGTCGGTTATGGTATAGGGCAGCCCGGTACGCCAGAACATCTTACCCGACAACTGCCAGCCTTCCGTCACCCACTTTAAAGCGTCGCTTCTATGGAACTCTGGATTGAGGATAAAGTCTCCGTTTACCAGGTGACGTACGTCGTAGTCTGTATTGCCATAGTTGGAGGTTCTAAGGCTGACCGGACTGATCTGACCTAGGATGCTGTTGTTGCCTTCAAAGCCGTAATTAAACAAACCACCGTTGGAAGTCTCGTCAAGGTTGTGGGACCAGGTATAGTTCAAGTGGCCCGCAAACCAGTGACTGAACTGGCGTGCGAGGCTGAAAGTGAGGCCGTTGTAGTTAGAGATCGCGCCCTGACGAAGCTCAGTCACAGTGGAATAGTTTGAGGCCGGAGTCACTTCCGGAACATTGCTAAAGAAGCCATAGGTTTGGTTCGGAGTGCCGTTCGCAACGGAGATCGCTTGCGTCTGGTCCCAGGCATTCGGCCACGCATTCGAATAGGTAATCCGCGAGCCATGATTGCCAGCGTAGTTGAGGGTGAACACCGTGCTCCGGTTCAGTTGCTGCTGGACAGAAAGGTTCCATTCTGTCCATTGCGGAGCCTTGGTCGTGCCTACAATCGCCCCAAAAGCAGGTGGATTGAAGGCCACGCCTGAGGGCAGTGCGGCGGCGATCTGATTGAAGCTGTCGGTGATCGTGAAAGCGCTGGCTGAAGCTTGCCAGGTCGCTGGGGCCCCGGCCGGATCGAAAGGAAGAACACCCAAACTGCTCGGATTATTCTTCACGCGGATAGCAACCGTAGCCGGCGGATTGCCTAGCAAGTTGTCAACCATGCCAGCCGCAGGATTGTCATAGAACAAGCCAATGCCGCCGCTGATCACGGTCTTTCCAGTACTCCGGGGATCCCAGCTAAATCCGACACGAGGGGAGACCAGTATCGAATCAACCCCGTGATACGCCTGATGTTGGCCGTACTTGATGTCAGAGCTATACGGTACATCGAGCTCGGCACCGGTGCCGCCCAGTCCTGCTTGAAACGATGGGGTGGCCGAAAACGGTCCAGCAAAGTTAGCGAAACAGTTCGTCTGGCACACCGGATTCGAGTTGTGTTCCAACCTCAAGGCGAGGGTCAGCTTCAGGTTACGAGTAGCCCTCCACTCGTCTTGCCCATAGCCGCCAATGCCCCACATCGCAATCGGCACATTGCTGGCGGTGTTGAAGTTCTTGCGATACTGGTAAGCTTCGCTGTTAGCGAAGGACTGCAGGAAGTTGGTGGTGTAGCCCCAGTAAACGACAGGACTGTTGTAAAAAAAGTTGTGGTCGCTGACGTCATATCGGCGGAAGTTCACACCAAACTTGAAGGTGTGATTTCCGCGGGTCCATGAGAAATCGTCTATGAACTGATACTGGGTGATGTTACGACCCTGCGGGAAGCTGGCAGCTCCGCGGTTCGGGCTGGTAAAGTTGTAGATCGTCTGATCCATGCTGAAGGCCTGGGCGTAGTTGAATGTCTGCGCCGCAGTGGGAGCGTCGAAAATGGCTACGTAATGGCTGACGGTAGCCGTGAATTGGTTGGTTTTATTGGCACTGGCAACGTGTGTCCACGATGCTTGTGCGTCCCAGGATGGCTGCAGCGAGTTGGCGTCGAACAGTGAATTGATTGGATCGAGCGATGTTGGCTGCAACCCGTGATCCAGTTTGTAGCGACCGAACATGTTGTCTTTGGAGCTCAGTCTCTGATCCACCCGGACCCCAAAGATGTATTCCCAGGCCAAGGCTTTGGGGGTGGTCGTATAAGTCAGGGAGCAGGGCGTCGCACCCCAATTTGCGAAATTCAGGGAACTGCATGAGTCGCCCGCTACCTGCTGGTTATACGAAGCTGGGTTTGCAGCAGCGGCAGCATAGCCCGGTGCAGTCTGATACAGACTCATCAGCTTGTTGTAGGCGCTCGATTGTGCCGGGTGAAGAGTGGCAACGTTGGCTTCCGCAGCGGTGATGAACTGAGGACTCGGGGCGGTCACCTGGTCCACGTTGGGGAGAAGGAACCGCAATCCCTCAAAGTCCAGGAAGAAGAAGGTGTGATCCTTGACGATGGGTCCGCCAAACGAAGTAGCCCATTGATTTGCATTCGAGAAGGGCCGGGGCGAACCTGAATTGTTCGACATCCAATCATTCGCATTGAGGTACCGCCCGTTCCACCAATAGAGCGCATTTCCGTGATACTGGTTGGTACCAGACTTGGTCACGTAAGTGACCTGCGCGCCGGCCAGTTGCCCGTACTGTCCGCCATATGGGTTGGCGATGACCGTGGCCTCGGCGATTTCGTTCTGGCCGAGGGTGAGGTTCGATGCCCCCGAATTGTTGATATTGAAATACGGGTCCATGTCGTTCTCGCCGTTGACCGTGAACAGGTTCGAAGTCGCCGGCAGGCCGTTAATCGTGAAATTGCCGTAGCCCCCCGTACCGTTGACGACAACGCCTGGAGCGGTATTCGCGATATTCGTGATGTCGCCGCCTGCGCTGGGAAGCTGCGTGACTTGCTGCTCCGTAAACGCAGTGATCGTGCTTGGTTCAGTGTTAATCAGTGGAGCCGTGCCCGAAACCTCAACTGTTTCGCTACCTTTCGCGACAACGAGATCGATATCGGCTTTGGTGATCTGGCCGACCTGAACGTCCATCGTCTGCGAAACCTCGGCAAATCCGGCCTGCCTCACGGTCACCTGATAGCGGCCCGGCTTTAACAATCCGAAGTTGTAAGCACCGCTGGAACCGGTGACGGCCGTTTCGGTCAAACCTGTATCCAAACTTTTCAAGAGCACCGTGGCGTTCGGCACAATGGCGTGGGACGGATCAAACACCGTTCCCGAGATGCTCCCGGTGGTCAACGACTGGCCGAACAGCGGTGCGGTCGCTACACAAAGCGTTAACAACAGTGCGATACGAATAGGAAAACGGCGCATTTCCTTGCCTCCTTAGAACTTTTGTCGTTCAGACGCGGATCGTCAGCGCCTTGACTGATTCCTGGGACCGACGGCGCGATCCGGTAGATTGCTGCGAAACCTTTGAGACCCCTAAACCTGTGCGAGCTGGAAACCAACCGAGTACGGCCTCTGAATAATCCCCCACATGCGGCTCTGCCTTCGCGGACTATTCTCCCTCGCTACCTGTGAAGGCGAAACCTTAGGTTGTGCAAGTCACACTCCAAAACAGCAGTGCGACAAACAATTTGTTTTCAGCGGATTAGTCTCTGAGTGTCTATGCTCAATACCGAAATACATAGAACGGGGCGGCCATCAATATGGCTTTTGGAATAAATGAACAGCTACGCGATTTCGCTTAGCAGTGCGCTACGTCTTGCTGTGATCAAAAGGTGAAAGGATGCATCTTCCAGTTGATCTCTATCGTCGGCTTGTACCCGATTGGGACACAATCAAGCCGAGCACGTCGAATAAAAAAACGCCGGCCCCGAAGGACCGGCAGCTGAAGAGACCCCTCACATTCCGGTCTAGAAATCGATCCTGAGTCCGAATTCGGCTTGTCGCGGCGCGCCCGCGGCAAAGACGCCCGTGCCCAAGCCAGAGCGGTTGACGTTGTGGCTCGGATCGTTGCCCGCGATGGTGCCATTGACGAATCCCGGACCACCGGCAAGAATCCCGTTCAGTGGAGCGAAGTTGGCGAAGTTGAACACGTTAAAGAACGAGACACTGGGCTCAATCGTGAACCGCTCCTTGATCTTGAAGGGCCACGACAGAACTGTGTCCACGTCCTTGTACATGGTGTTGCCGGCGTTGTTCGCAGGCGGAACCCCAATGCTCGGAACAACGGCGCCCAGCTTGACGAGCTCCGACTGAGTAAACAAGTTGGCGTTGACTAACGCCTGACCTGCCGGCGTTAGAGTTCCGGCGACACTCGAGTTAAATGTGTTGATCGCCGACACCAACCCACTCGGCGAGACGCCGCGCATGAACGTTCCGGGCTTGCCTTTGCCACCGACGGAGTTGATCAGATCCCCCACCGTGCCATCACCGGTCAGATCAGTACGGAAGATCTCCCCGGGTGTAAAGCCGCCGTTGGAGTTTAGAACCAAAGTCGAGGGCGGCGCCGACAGGAAACTGCCGATCACGCTGAAACGCGGACCGTGATGGGCAATGTCGAACGTAGCACCAAACTTGAACTGGTGAGTGCGATCGAGGCTGGTTGGGCCAAAGAATCCGGTTGGGTTCCGGAAATCGAATGCCGTGGCACTGAAGTTCTGGTCGTTCCCCCCGTTGCCCTGGAAGCGTGACAGAGTGTATGCGATCTGCACGTTCATCCCAGAAATACCCCGGAACGGACTGCGAACCTGCTGCTTGAACTCAGTCTGCAGTGCGTTATAGACCGAACGCCCCATGGGATACTGGAAGTAGCCGATACCCATCGCCGGGTTGATACCAGCAAAGGCAGCGCCGGTATCGGGTGTCCGACCAAAGGCTGCCGCTCCGTATCCAAACAGCAATGCTCGTCCGGAGTCGAGCCCGTTGGCTGCGAAGTTGTTGATGGTTGCAGGGCCGCCGGCGTTAAGTGCACACGAAGTAATCGCGGCGTCAATCGAAGACGCCCCACAGGCCGACAACGTTGCTGCGATCGCGTTGTTCGCCGCGTTCATGTCTAGATGGTTCGCATCCCCCACGTGATTCACATCGATTGTTAGCGGGAAGTGCAGGCTGACGTTGCGAACGTAATCAGCGGTGAATACGCCACCTCTCACGATCTCGCGCTGAATGCCAACGTTCATCTGATAAGCACGAGTGGCGCGATAATTGGGGGCATAAGCGGCATAACCCGCGGCCGGACCCAGAGTGAGGGTATTCCCCACAAAGTTGGCGTTGGCCGCTGGTCCGGCGGCCGCGACAGCAGCATCGTAGGCAGTTTGCAAATCCGCAACCGCTTTTCCCGCGGTGGCCAGGGGGTTGAAGCAAACCTGGGTCGCCAGATCGAGGCCGTCAATCGAGGTTACGTTGTTGAAGCCGCTGGACGTAGGAAATGGGACACTGACGCTGCCCGCCGCTGCGCCCGGGCTGCAACTTAATGGTGCCGTTGCCCAGAACAGTCCAGATGCGAGTTTACCCGGACGGTCAAAGAGCACATTGTTGAAGATCGAATTCTCGTAATAGATGCCGGCCCCAGCGCGAATCACGGTCTTGCCACTGTGAGTCGGGTCCCAGGCAAATCCAAGCTGTGGGCCAAAGTTGGTGTTCGGCTGGCGTACCCGGTTGCCGAGTCCTGGAGTATTTCCGAACTGGTCAAGCAAGTTGCCAGTGCAGGAAATGAGGGTCGTCGCCGAGCAAGGAATCGGAGCCAAATCGCTGTCGGTGCGGCCCGTATCCCTCAGATAACGTAGCCCATACGTCAGAGTGAAATTTGGACGGATCTTCCACGAGTCACCCACGTACGCTTCGAATCGAGTATCCGCCTGTCCGCCAGCAGGATTGCCGAAACTAGGTTTCTCGGTGAAGAATCCTTGACCATTACTCATCGTGGCGCCCGTTACCGGGTAGTCCAGAGCATTGCTTGAGCATGTCGCGAAGGTCGGGTCGGTGCAGAAGTACCCAACCCCCGCCGTGGTGCCGTACACCGCGGACGAATTTACAAAAGTTGTGACGTTCGGTCCTAATCCATAGAACGAAGCGAAGCCGCCTCCCAGGATCCGGTTCACCGTACCGCCAAACCGGATGATGTGCGCGCCCAACACCTTGCTGCCGTCGTACTTTACCTGCTTGTTGCTCTGAAACGTCTGCTGCGGCGCCAGGAAGTTCGGTCCGGTCGCGAAGTTGGTATCCCCGAAGGTGATCAGAGCTCCGGGCACTGGATTGAACTGCGGGGCCAGACCGCCCGTTGCTCCACCGATCAGGTTATGGAACTTCAGGTAGCCGAAACGAAAGCTGTGCGACCAGCTCCCCCTGTTCCAATCCACGCCGACGGCATGCGAAGGAGTGTTGTCGCGGTTTGAATAAATCGAGTAATCACCGGCGAAAGCATTGCTGTTCGAGTAGTTCACGTCATAAGCGAACTTATAGAAAACATGAATGTCGCGCATCGCCTGCCAATCCAGCCGGCCGCTTGCCTGTGTGCTGCGGAACGGCGACGTGTACCCGTTCGACAGAGCCCCGAACGGAGCGCCGATGGAAACCGCATTGAAGCTGTCCTGCTTGATGCGCTCGGCATCGGCGAAAAAGAAGAGTTTGTCTTTGATCAGTGCACCACCGAACCGCCCCCCAAACTGGTTCCGCTGGAAGGGAAACGATTGCCCGTCGGGAAAATTGGCAAACCCGGCGCGCTGATCGCGGAAATTGTAAAGCCCTTGCCCGTGGTAAGTGTTCGTGCCTGACCGTGTCGCCAGATTGATCGCGCCGGAAGCTGTCACTTCGGTCGAAAGATCAAGTGACGACCGGCTGATATTAAACTCCTGAATGGAGCTCATGGCAATGTTCTGCGTGGTCGTTCCCACCGTTTCATCGCTGACATCCAAGCCGTCGACTTCGATGCGCGGGGTACGCCCGAACACTCCATTGATTGAGACGGACGTGTAACCGGCTTTCGTCGGATCGAAGGTGGTGCCATCTTGCATCTGGACGCCAGGTTCCAATTGGGCCAAATCAAGGAAGTTGCGGCCATTCACCGGTAAATTATCAATCTGATCTCCCGTCAGCACTCCTTGCACAGTCGCCTGTTCGGTATTCACCGTCACTGCGGTTGACTGAACATCGATGACTGTACTCTCCTGACCAACTTCCAGCTTCACACTGCCTGAGGCCGTCACCGCCACCTGAACCGGCACCACCAATTGCGTGGTTTTGAAGCCCCTGGCTTCTACGCGCACCAAATAGTCGCCCACAATAAGACCGCCAGAGTTGTAGGCGCCGCTCGATGAGGTTGCAGTCGTGACGACTTGCCCGGTCGCTTTGTTCGTGATCGTGACCTTGGCTCCAGTTACGATCGCGCCGCTCGGGTCTGTCACTGTTCCCTGAATGCTCCCTTGGGCAACTGTTGTCTGGGCGATGGCGGGGGAAGCAAGGATCAGTGCAGACAGCGTGAGCAACGTTAGCACGGAACCCCACGCAATCAAGCGATGGGACTGAAGTCCAAAACTGCTTGTCTTGGCAACCTCGCGCTTTCCACAGAACCTCGCAACAAATCGCATTTGCTGTCCTCCTTGAATCCTGGTCGTTTATGATGGGTCGAGCGCGTCCGCCCTGTGTCCTGGTACAGCACGACCCACTGGCCTTGCTCGCTTGCTTTGCGAAGACATCGAAATCGTTCGGGAGAGCTGGGAACTGAGACTTTCGTGATCAACACCCGTCTACGCAGGTTTCTATGCCGTTAAATGCAAACGGCGTATACATATAACATTGCAACATCTGGATGTGCAACTCTAGACCCAAAACAATACCTACAACAAACAATTTGTTTTCAACTGGTTGTCAGTGGTAGCAGATGTTTATAATACTGAAAATCGTAGGGATTGACCCCGAACAATATGACAATTGGTAGATTCGTCGCCGTTCTATCCCTGCAGCAAAGCTAATTCTTCTTGTTCTTCTTGCGCGCCGGGTGGGAAATGACTTCGCCGGGGGATAGAACACGGCGAACCAGAGGTGTATTCAATTTGTATCTGCGTTCGGCTGTGCTGCCTGCTTCGTCCCGCACGCGCAGGCTGAACACTGGTAGAGTGCCTTCCTTATCGAAGTTCTCAGTGCCCACCGTAACCGGCAAAACGCCCTCAAGTCTGTGCTCCCTGTAGGCGGTCTCGTAGCGGTGCTTGCGGACGTTCCACGTGAACACGCGGACTTGGTCGTAGTCGTACGGCAGGCCGTCGTGCGGTTCAGTGAGGAGGCAGAGGTACTGCGGGACTTTCTTGTCGCGGTCTTCGACTTCATTGAGCGTGAAGAAGGCGACGAAGCGCTGGCCCCCGGCGTACTGTGAAATCTCAAGGGGAGCGTCGACGTCCACCATCCGCGCCAGCACCCATCCCACGTGGCCTTGGTCGTCGCGCACCAGCCACCAGTCCTCGAGCACGGGAGCGGAAGGAGATTTCGCTGCGGGCCTGTCGGACACGGGCTTGGCGACGGGCGCTCCGGCCACTTGCCTTTCGGCCGTAGCGCGTTTCAGGATCTGGACCTTCGCATTGGCGGCGAGTTGGTAGAGGTGCTCGGTCTCCCGGCCTGGGGTTACGTGCAGGTTCGTCTCATTCCGCAGAACTCCGGGAGCCTGCACGGGATCGTTCTGATTACCCTGCGCGAGTTTCTGCATGTCATCGAAGGTCTTCTGATCGACGAGGTAGCGCTGCTCGATCCAGCCTTCGAGGCCGGCGGAGGTGCGGACGCGCACGAAGCGCTTTTCGCGGTCGAGGATCTCGACTCGCTCTCCGTTCTTTACCATGCCAACGCGGTTGTAGATCTGCGCGACCTGATCCCGCAACGAGGCCTGCGGCGCCGAGACGTAGGCCGCCTCGAGCAGTCGTGGACGCCGGCTGCAACCAGCAAGGGCACCAATGGCCAGCAGAACCAGCAAACACGCCAACCGGCCAGCAGGGTATAAGCCTAACGGTTTCGCCATTCGAATATGGTTGAACTATTTACTATAGCGCGTTGCGGCCACGCTTCACGACACGGAAGGGTTACGACGAAGGCACCTTGAGACGTAGCGAGCGGTGAAGACACAAGTCCGTCTCGTCGGTTACCATAGACACTTGGCTTTTAGCCGCCCGGAGCCATGGGCAGGCTGCAAAATCGGCGTTTCGTGCGTCTAAACAGAAGTAGGGGTACTTCCCGAAAGTAGTCTCAGACCCAGACAGAACAAGTGTAGAAACTCATGACTCAAAGATATTGCAATCGTTTCGCTCTCGTCTCGATCGCCTGCGTGATGCTGGCGGTAACAAGTCTTCGAACCTCTGCACAGGACACGGTTGCGACCGTGTTGCGTCCGCCCAAAGGGTCGCAGGTCGCCATTGTGGTCTTTGAGGATCTCGAATGTCCCATGTGCCGGCGCACCGCGCCGCTGCTGGAGCAAGCTTCCAAGACGTACCATATTCCGGTCGTCCGTCACGATTTTCCCTTGGGCCCGATGCATCCGTGGTCATTCCAGGCGGCCGTGATGGCGCGCTACTTCGACACGCATTCCAAGGCGCTCGGGAACGAGTTCCGCGACTACATTTTCCAGAACCAGCTTGAGATCAATCTGACGAACCTGCGCAGCTACGCCGAGAAGTTCGCGGCCGACCACAAAGTGGATTTCCCGTTTGTGATCGATCCTCAAGGCAAGCTTGCTGCGCTGGTCACCGCGGATCATGACCTGGGCACGGCAATCAAGCTCGATCACACGCCGACGGTTTACATCGTCAGCAGCCGGAATCCCAGCCGGCCTTACGTGGAAGTCAAGGACAATAGTCAGCTTTACTCGACGATTGACGCGATGATGAAAGAGTAGGCTTCGGGCTTCCGCTTCGGCAACAACTCGGGACTATCGACGATCTTCAGCTTGGATGGCCTGTGCAGTGCTCGACTGGAGTGCACACGCTCTTCGTTGGTCTGCAGCGATTCCAGGTGGGTCATCACTTCGGCGGGGCTTGCCTATTTCCGCGCCCTTCGCTCATGCATAAGAAGTAACCAAGGGAAAAGAGGGCTTCCCAGAGTGCGGATTTCCGCTTTGAAGAAGTTGCATCCTTAAGGCTGGCTGCCGAAGCACCGGCGCAAAGGCTTAAAAAAAACCTGGTCTGTAACGATTACATGCCCTTTTCGAGCAGCCTGCGCTCGATGGCGCTGACGCGATCTTCGATCACACTGAGCCGCTGTTCGGTGGCGGGCAAGGACTTGAGCCGCAACTCCATTGTGGTGGACCAGCCGTGAAAAGCGGAGAGTAGATTCGTCTCCACCTCCCTGATTTTCTCGTCCGTTTCCTCGAACCGCTTCATGATCCGAGCTTCCGTTTCCTCGAACCGCTTGGCGACACCGGCTTCCGTTTTCTCAAACCGCTTCAAGACCTGGGTTTCGGTTTCCTCGAGCCGATTCACGATCCGGGCTTCCATCGCCCCCAGGGCTTGCCTGCTTTCGTCATCCATATTGAGAATATACACTGCGAACGCTACGGCTGGACGAGGAGTTGCGGCAGGCGGCGAAAGAGGAATTAAGGCACGGCCGTCCGCTTCTTGGGCAGAGCTAGGGTCGAGATCGACCCAACAGATTCCAGACTGGTTTGCGCTTAACTCTGAACAAGTGCTTGCCAAAACGACTCAGGGACTGCTAACGATTACCTGCCTTTATCGAGCACCTTGCGCTCGACGACGCTGATGCGCTCCTCCGGCAAACCCACGCGCTGATCCAGCAGAGGCAGGGGTCCGCATCCGCATCTCAATCGGCTGCGACCAATCGCGAAATGCGGAAAGCAGCTTCGTTTCTGCATCGTAGATACGCTCCGAAAGGCGCGTCTCCATTACCTCCAGTTGCTTGTTCAGCGCTTGGAACGCCTGCTTGGTTTCGTCGTTCATATTGAGAAATATACACTGTGATCGCTAGGTTGGCGACGCTGGACGAGGAGCGGCAGGCACCGAAGTGGAATAAAGGCACAGACGTCCGCTGTCTGAAGCGGACGGCCCTCAAATTCCCTATGGTGACACTGTTATCGTTGCCGCATTGCTTGTGATGTTGCCGATAGAGGCGGATACGATGACGGTTCCACTGTCATGATGCGAGACACGATCGTGACCGTGTCGGCGGACACGGTCGCCAGGCTTGTATTGCTTGAGTTCCAGGTCGCGGCGGTGGTGAGGTGGGGACGATCCATTGCAGGTCGTCGGTCGTCGCAGTCGCAGTAACGCTGACACTAGGCTGGTTAGTGATTACCGTGCCGCTCGTCGGCGTTACCGAAATCGAACGATACATCCAGATGATTGTCGAAGAACGGCCGAAGTGGTACGACGAACCGGGAATGACTCTTTGGCGGTAGTTGCGGCATTTCGCGAATTGGAACGTAACGAGGTCCAGTGGCAGTCCCCTACAAGAATCATCTAGTCTAATCAGATTTTTCTAACATGCGAACCTCCTGCCGAGAAGGCAAGAAAGTCACTGATGCGTCGATCTCAAACAAATCGAGACGGGCAATTCCTCTTCGGAGAGTTCCGATTTCGTAATACCTCGCGAATGGATTTGGATTTCCACTGAGGGATCCAGTACATCGACACTTGGCTCTCGTTTTTCGGCGCCATCAACGACGACAATCGAGAAGCCTAAGGAGATTACCCATGAAAAGATTGGTTCGCTTGTTGGCTGTCCTCACCTTCTTCACCGTATCAGCAAACCTTCACAGCTTCGGCTCTAGCGTGTTATGCCAGAGCATGCCTGCAGCGGTGACTGTCGGCCAGAGTTTTGAGATTCTGTTGGAGTGCTACGTCCCTGCTTCGTGGGGTAGTGTCAAACGTGGAGGTCAACGGGAACCTCATTGCGAGTAGCGAAACGTTAGCTCAGTCCGCCGAGCAGAACTGGAACCTTTTGACTACGAACATTGGGGGAACGAGTTTCTCAATCGGAGGAACCAGTACGGCCAGTCAGTCCACACTGGCATGGGGACCAGCCACAGTTATCCATCCGGCGATCCCGTGGTCCAGCGGCTTTTATCTGCAAATCCAGGTAGCCTTTAACAGCGGAACCTACACCGTAGACGGCGATTTCCTCCTAGTAGAGATAATTGACTAGCGCATGGAGACAACCCGACTGGAGAACGCGGGCGTTACTTTAAGCCCACTTCTCGCAGAAGAACGCGAGAAGTGGGCACGGCTATGGCGAGACGTTGATCGTTGCTGCGTTGCTGACAACATTGCCGATGGAGGCAGTAACTGTGACCGGTCCGCCGGTTGTTAAACCTGCGACTCCCGAGACCAGCCCGGCGGACACGGTCGCCAAGCTTGTATTGCTCGAGTTCCACGTCGCGACAGAGGTGACGTCGGGCGATCCATTGCAGGTCACCGCTGTGGCTTTGAGTTGTACGGTCAAACCAGACCCATTGCTCACGCTACCGCTAGTCGGCGATAACGTAATCGAACTGATGCATCCAACTGTAACGGTCACAGTTTGGGTGGCTGTTACCGAGGGAATCTGATTCGAGGTCGCGGTGACGGTCGCGGTTCCGACGCTGGCGGATGTTACGAGGCCGGTGGCAGAAACAGTCGCCACCGTGGTAGGAGTGATGGTCCAGGATATGGACGGGTTGGTAGCAGTGCTGCCATCATTGTTAGTGCCGACCGCGTTCATCTGCACGGTATTATTCGTGTTTCCCGTCTCAATGGTAGGGTTGGCCGGTCCGACTGCAAGTGAACTTAGCGTCGGATTCACGAAGAATCCGCGGCAACTGATGGCCAAGGCCAGCGAGGCCAGGGCGGCGAAGGCACCGATGAGGCGGAGTTTGGACTTCAGTGCGAACATAGTTTTTTCTACGGCTCCTGTCGGGCGCCCGCTGGCTTGCTCTGGGTCTGGTTTCGTATCTAAAAATTGTAGCAGAGAGAATTCTCTCGAGCGCACTCTGGTACCTGAACTGCGGGCGTGGAACCGCCTCTGCCAATCGGCCGCGCTTGGAAAGAACGAGCGTTCCAAACCAACTTGCAGGAAAAGCTGCCGGGCGGGAAAGTAAAGTTTTGTGTCAGGTGCGCCGAGCCCCCAGCTTGCCCCCTCACATCTGCTGCTATCTTCTGCCGGACAGCCGAGCGTGACTGCCCCACATTTCAGAACTTCCCCGCCTCACTGTGACTTAACATCAAAATACCCTGGCAAAACCGGCCCGAATGGGGGCAGCCTGCCCTATCCCTATAGCTTTACGTTACCTGGCTTTACCTTACCTTTGTGCCTTCAGGCTTCCGTCACTCGAACCTTTACTTGCCGTGTTTCGGGGGGTTCGAGTGGTGCTGTGGAGGTGGACTCGATTTGTGCTCGTTGGATGGCCGCGGGTTCTCCTTCGGTTGCGAGTTGTGCGACACGGTCTGCGCCCGATTCTCGTTGTTGCGGTTTTGGTTCGCATTGTTGTGTGCGCTGTTGTTCGCCGGATTGCTCTTGGGCGGAGTGAAGGGGCGGAATCCGTCGTTGCCCTTGTTCCCGCCGGCGTTGCCTTTGTTGGCCGCCGAGGTTTCCCTGTTGTTCGCCATGTTTCCTTTGTTTCCGTTGGTGCCAGGCGTGGCGCGCGCTTCGCTGGGAGACATCTTGGGCGCACGGTATTCGCCGCCGGCGGAGCGGGCCGGGACCGCGGAACGGGCACTGAAATCGCCGGGCTTCGCGGTGGCCGCGATGGCCGGCCTTCCGTGGTTTTCAGCGGCGAAGCTCTGGCGATTCTGGCTGGCCAGGTGTTCATGCTCAGTCTGCGAAGCCAGCGGCGCCGTGTGCTTTTCTCTGGCATAGGCTTCTTCCTGAGCCGTGGGGCGAGCCTGGACGCCACCCGCGCCGCCATTGAATGCGGTGTGATTCTCGTTGACGATGACCGTCCTGTTGTAGACGTTGGTCACGTTGGTGACGCTGACGTTGGTGACGGAGCGGTTATAGAAGAACGCGCCCCGGCGCCACTCGCCGCCGGCAAATCCAACGCCGCCGTAGCCGAATCCGTAATGAATGCCGCCGTAGAAGCCGACGTGCGGGCCCCAGTATCCGGCGTGCCACAGGTACAGTCCACCGGCCCATCCCCAGTAGCCGGGGGTCCACAACAAACCGACGGGCGCGACGACCCAGGTGCCCGGCACCCAGTAATAGCCGCCCGCATCGTTCCAGGCCCAGTAGCCGGGAGTCCACATATAGCCCGGGCCAGGGCAGATCGGCTGCGCGTACACGGGCAGCGCGGGAGGCCCGATGCGCACCGAGATGCCAACTGCGATTTGACCAAACGAAGCAACAGAAAATGAAAGCAAAACGAGACTTAGAATCATCCAGCGAGCGATGGATCGGTTCATGTGGATTGCCCTTCTTAAGTTTTGTTGCGAGACCAAACGGAATTTGTCGTTCTCGATGTAACCCATCTTGACGCAGAAGGCTGCGGGCAGCGTGGTTACGTTCCTCCTCTATAAACACTGAACTTTCGCCTATGTTGCGGAGGAAAATGGTTCGTAGTCAGTAACTTCGGACGATGAGCGTGAGGGGTGAGCGATGAGCTTAAAACCTCTGACTGAAGCTAGCTCGCCTTCTGTCCGACGACTTGGGGACGGGGATTCGCTCGCTACCGAAAAGTCCTTGCTCCTGGCGGGCGACTCAGGACTAGTTCACTTTTTTTGCGCGGGCGATGCGTTCGTCGATGGGCTTGCGGCCGGCGAAGCCTTCCTCGGTGCCGTGCCAGTGAGTGATGGCTTTTTCGCCGAGCCGCCAGCAAAGCAGGATGATCTGGCCGTCGACTTGGCAGGGGAAGTCGAGCAGTCCAATATCGAGATCCTTGATTTGCACTCCGATGGAGCCGATTTCGGCGAGGGCATCCTTGGCGCGCTGTTCGGCCTTCATGCGCTCGGCTTTCTTGCGCGCCAGAGGAACGATATCGAGAAACATGCCGCCGGTTAGAAAAATGCGCTGCTGCAGACCCTGCTGGTCGTGCTCGAACTGCTCGACCACTTTGCGGGCGCTGCTCGCCGTGCGCAACAGCGATTCGAGCACTGGGAGCAAGGATTGGGCTTCGTCGAGAGTAAAGGTGCGGTCAGACATTGTGGCCTTCCTGATTTTATCGCAACCACAGCGCGAAGCTACGGTTTGACGGCGCCTGCCATGGCATTCGCGCGGGTCGTTAGTGCTTGCATGTCGGAGATGATGCGATCCTCGGCCTGATCGAAGTTCTTTTCGCGGTTGCCTTGCAAAACGGCCGGTTCGACGTGCTCGCTGAATCCCCAGAGCACAGCGTTCGTTTTGGGATCCCGGATCATCAGGCGGAATCGGGGATCGAAGTCCACAGTCGGGGCAATGGGAACCAGGAACCGAACTTCAAAGATCAGATCGGCCTCGGCGGGCGAACCCACGAGTTCGTAGTTCCCAATCTTTTTCATAGCTGCGTAGAACTGGTTATAGGACCGGTCAGGACCGCCTTTGAAGATCGGATCTTCGAAGGAGCGCTCGTCGCCGCCTCCATTGGCGATGAACACCTTCTTGGCCGTCGCGATCTGGGTTGGGATCGGGGCAGGAGCAGTTCCCGGCTCCGCGGCTCTCAGAATTGCGGCAGGGGCGAGCGAAGTCAGAAGAACTGTGCAAATGACGGCTTTGAGATGTCTGGTCATAGCGCCTCCGGAACTTCCCATGGTGTCACTCTATAGACGAGGGAAGAATATGGCCGATGTAGATTTTCGCAAAGCTTCAGTAAAGTTCTGTGTGATTCTGCTCAGCTCGATCTGGGCTGAAGCCGTCAGTGGGTACGGCCGTGGGAGGGATCTTCGGAGGTGGCGGAATTTAAATCGATGTGAAGGCCTTCGGAAGGTGGGATTCCCGGAGGATAGCAGTTGCCGTCGCTGCTGTAGTTGGTGCAGTGGGAGGCGACACCTTTGCGCTGCGGGGATTGCGCGAACTGCCAGACTTCGGCGAAGTCGACGCCGCTCTCGGTGGGGCTGGGAGGATGGGGCGAGAAGGCGCATCCGGGAGCGGGTGGGCAGGAGTCGTTGATCGCCCAGTAGGTGATATCGCGGGAGCCGGCGGATTGGCGGATGTCGATGGCGGTGACGACGTGTTCCGCGTCGGGCGACACCTGGCCGGAGCAATAGATGCCGGCGTGGAATCCGGCAGCGGTGATGGCGTCGACCCAGGCGAAAATGTACGCCTTCTGCTCGGGGAGCATGCGGCCTCCTTGTTCCTGGTCAAGGAAGATGATGGTCTTCGGGGGAAAGCCCTCACGCTTGGCGGCGGCAGTTGCGGCTTGCGCGTCGGACTGGCCGAGGCGCTCGGCGTTGCTCTCCGATTTCAGCTGGGCGTAGAGGCGTCCGTTGAAGACGACGAGGAATCCGAAGCCGGCGGAGTTGACGGCGGTCCGGTGTCCGGACCAGGTGTTGGAGGACGCACCGGGCGGGGTGTTGAGCCAGTAGCCGGCGTAGGCGAAAGTTTGGTGCAAAGCTTTGAGATTCGCGTCGCCGGGGTATTCGTTGCGGTCGAAGCCGAGATACTGCGCCTGAGCGACTGCGGCAAGGCCCGGAAGCAGCACGGCGACGATGCGGAGAAATGCGGAACCAATCATTCCGATTGATCTTACTTTGACGCCGCTCTCAGCGCGCGCCTTTGTAGAAATATTGTCCCAGACCAATGGTGAACATCCAGCAGCCGTAGAGTGCGTGCTCGACTGAAGATGTCAGGAGCGATCCGGTTTCGGCATAGCGCCAGGCGAAAAGCAATCCACCAACGAGGGTGAAAATCAGCGCAATCGGATTACGGAAAATGATGTGAGCGAACGAGAACGCGATGGCGCTCGCCACGATCAGAACCATCGGGTTGGGAAACAGCACGCGATAGCGCTCGAAGAAGAACGCGCGGTAGATGATTCCCTGCGGATAGACCGAGAGCACCGGGTACAGAACCATCACAAGTGCCCAGAACGCAGGAGCCCGGCGGACAAAGCTGAAGACCACCTGCGGCTGAAGGAAGTAAACAGCCACTCCGATCAGCAGCGCGGCCACCCCAAAGATCACGAGCATCTGCGCAGCCACGGGCGGAAGCGCTTGCTCGTTCCACAACCGCTTTCGGTTGAACGTTGCGTTGTGCAAGAGGCGATAGAGGCAATACCCGGAGAGCAGCCAAAGAGCCGGGATCAGAGGAAACGGAAAGGGTTTAAAGCGAAATACCACCGGCAGGATGATGAACAGCAGGACGAGTTCAGCAATCAGCGTCCCGTGCTCGGCTGCGCTGGCGGGTTGTGTCATGGATGCGCTCAACCTCTCAGGTGATACTACGCGAAGCAACGAAACATTCCTCAACGGCTGAACCCTAACGGCTGAAACCTGTTTCGGAATGAAATATTCCCTGTCAGCCGCCGATGTGGACCATGGTGCGCGAGGCGGGAACGAAATCGGGCTCCCCGATGTGATGGCGCTCCTCTTTCTTCATCACTACGCCGCGGATGAAATCCCCGAGCTCCTCGTCGGTGGCGCCGCGGCGCATTTGGGCGTGGAGGTCGTGGTCCCAGACGGAGAACAGGCAAGTGCGGATTTTGCCGTCGCTGGTGATGCGAATGCGGCTGCAGTGTCCGCAGAAGGGGTGCGAGACCGGGGCGATAATGCCGATTTCTCCGACGCCGTCTTCGAAGCGGTAGCGGCGCGCGGTTTCAGAGCGGCCGTGAGGAATTTCGATGAGCGGGCGGTATTCGGCCATGCGTGCGAGGATTTCATCGAGCGTGACGACCGTTGAGGGCGACCACACGCGGTCTTCTTCAAGCGGCATGAATTCGATGAATCGGACCGTGACTCCCTCTTCGCGGGCGAACATGCCGAAAGGGATGATTTGATCTTCGTTGAAACCGCGCATGAGGACGCAATTAACTTTGAGCGGCCAGAGTCCGGCGCGGCGGGCGGCGCGGACGCCAGCGAGAACTTGATCGTACCCGTTGGGGACGCGCGTGATGCGGGCGAAGCGGTCGGGATCGACCGCGTCCATGGAGACGGTGACGCGAGTGAGACCGGCGTCTTTCAGCGGCTTGGCCAGATCGGCCAGGAGATGGCCGTTTGTAGTCAGCGCGATGTCGAGTGGCTGAGCGCTTGCCGAGCGGGCCTTGTCCGCGGAGATCGGGGCGTTGGCTCTACCTATGAGGGCTTCGGAGGCGGCGTCGACTGGACGCAGCTTTGAGAGTTCGCGGACGAAATCGACTACGCCGCTGCGGAGCAGGGGCTCGCCGCCGGTCAGACGAACCTTCGTGATTCCCATGCCCACCAGGACCCGCGCCATGCGGAGATAGTCGGCGAACGGGAGGTCGCCATAGAGTGCGCCTTCGTTGCCGGTACGGCAGTAGACACATTTGTAATTGCAGCGGTCGGTGATGGAGATCCGCAGGTCGCTGATAGCGCGGCCGAATTTGTCGTAAAGCGGCACGGTCGTTGGTCGCGGGTCGTTGGTCCTTGGTCGTCGATCGTTGGCTGGCCCTGAGGGCTAACCACGAACGACCATCGACCAACGACGATTTTCGGAAAGGGAATCGAGCAAGCGGGACAATCCCGGCAGGGCCGTTTCCTTTCCAATGCGCTTTCGCGCGGGAGGCGCGGGCGTTTCCACTCGCACCCTTGGGATTCGCGGTTCATCCTGAAGGCTGTCTCGAGCCTGATTGCTTTTGGCGCTGAGGGCAAGACGCCCTCTGGACAGCCGGAAAGATGCCGGCGCTACCCCCTCGCCGCCTGCGGCCTTGGGTATGCCCGCGGGCCGGGCGGTCGGAAACTACATGCTCATTATAGATGCGCGGCCGCCTCGGGAAGCTACATCAGTGAGGCCTTCCAAGCGCTTTCGCGATTGCGGCCTCGGCTAGCGGGGCCATGATTTTGTAGCCGGCGGCGTTGGGGTGCAGGCCGTCGTCGGCGAGGTCTTTCTTCATGAGGCCCTTGTCGTCGACCAGGGCTGGGAAGTAGTCGAGGTAGATCAGGTCGTTTTTAGCGCAGTAGTCCTTGAGCCAGGTGTTGAGTTCAAGGATGCGCGACGTGGGGCGCTGCGCGAAGAAATCTTTCGACTTTTCGGTGTAGTTGTGTACCGGGAGAATCGACGAATAGACGACCTTGATGCCGTGGACGCGCGCCAACTCGGCCAGGGAGGCGAAATTGGCCTCGATGTCCTCGTTGCGGATGGGACCGGTGTTGCCAGCGATGTCGTTGGTACCGGCGAGAATGACGACGACTTTGGGCTCGAGGTCGATCGCGTCCTGGCGGAAGCGGACGAGCATTTGCGGTGTGGTCTGCCCTCCGATGCCGCGGTTGATATAGGGTCTGCCGGGGAAGTACTGATCGAGGTGCCAGTTATCGGTGATAGAGTCGCCGAAGAAGACGACGCGATTCTCGCCGGCCGCGGGCGCGCCCAACTTTTCATTGGCCTCGCGGTAGCGCTTGAGCTGTCCGTAGTCGTCGGTGAACATGGCGATACGGCTGGCGCGGTATTGGTCGAGGCCGGCAAAGCCGGTGGACGGGATGCCCGGAGTGGGAACTAGTTGCGCTGCGGGCTGCTGGGCCGGAGTCGAGAGAACAGTGGAGGCAACGAAGAAAAAGACTGCGGTGAGTTTTCCGAGATTACGAAGTGATTTCATTTCAATGTCCGATATGCAAGGTGTCCGCGATGGCCTTCTCGGCAAGCGGAGCCATCACTTTATACCCGGCGGCGTTGGGATGCAGCCCCTCATCGGATAAGCTACGCTCGAGCATGCCGTGTGCGTCAACCATCGCCGAGAAATAATCGAGATATACGAATCCCTTCTCTGCGCAGAAATTCTTCAGCCAGGCATTCAGAGCGAGGATTCTACGGCTTGGACGTAGGCCATACGATTCCTTGGCGTCTTCGGTGTAGTTGTTGACTGGCAGCAACGAGGCAAAAACCACGAGAATCTGGTGTGCAGTGGCTAACTCGGCCATGGTCGCCCAGTTTGCTTCGATCTCGTGGTCGCTCCGAGGGCCGGTGACGCCAGCAACGTCATTGGTACCGGCCAGGACGACCACAGCTTTGGGGTGCAAGCGAATCACATCCTGCTGGAAGCGAACCAGCATCTGCGGAGTCGTTTGCCCGTCGATGCCGCGGTTGATATAGGGCCTGCCGGGAAAATAGTCGGCCAGTTTCCAGTAGTCGGTGATGGAGTCGCCAAGGAAGACGACGCGATTTTCCGCGGTCGCCGGGGGAGCGAGCGAGGCATTGGATTCGCGATAGCGTTTCAACTCACCGAAATCGTCGCTATAAATCGCAACCCGCGACGCGCGGTACTGATCGAGATCGGGAAAGCCGGTAGAGGGGATGCCGGGGGTGGGGACGGTTGGCAGACTCGGCTGGTGGGAGGGCTGAGCGGGTTGTTGAGCGAGGAGATTCCACGATAGAAGAGAGGACGCCAGGGCAGATTGAATCAACTTGCGAATGCGCATTCCATCCCTTTCCATCGCTGGAGAATTACATACCGTCGTAGTTTGGGCCGCCGCCGCCTTCGGGCGGGACCCAGGTAATGATCTGGTAGGGGTCGGCGATGTCGCAGGTTTTGCAGTGGACGCAGTTCGACGGGTTCAAGCTGATGCGCTTGCCGTTGGGCTGGGTCGGGTCGTCGACCATTTCGTAGACGTTGGCGGGACAGAAATTCTGGCAGGGGCTGCCGTACTCTTTCACGCAGCGCTCGTTGCAGATTTTCGTGTCGTGGATGACAAGGTGTGCGGGCTGATCTTCTTCGTGCTTTGTACCGGAGTGATAGAGATCGGTGAGCTTATCGAAGGTTAGCTTGCCGTCGCCTTTCGCAGGGCCGAGCAGGTGCGCTTCGGGTCCTCCGTTAAGGGGCAACTCGCTGAGCTTTTTCATACGCTCGTAGCCCGCGTGTGCGGGATAGCGATTTCTCAGGCCTCGGCCGCCAGTGATCATCCCGAGGCCGGTGTGGAACATGCCGGCGAACATGCCGTGCTCGAATCCCTGATGCATGTTGCGCACCTTCCACAGTTCTTCTTTGATCCAGCTGGATTCGACTTTTTTCTGAAAGCCCTTCAAGGCCGCGGCTGAAGAGTCATCTTTCTCGAGGGCTTCGAAGGCGGTTTCCGCTGCCAGCATGCCGCTCTTGATTGCCAGATGAATTCCTTTGAGGCGCGCGGAATTGAGGAAGCCGGCCGCGTCACCGAGGATCATCCATCCGTTGCCGGCAACGGGTGGGATCGCCCACCAGCCGCCGTACGGCATGGACTTGGCGCCGTAGCGGATCATCCTGCCGCCTTCGAGCAGCTTGCGGACGAAGGGATGCTTCTTGAACTCCTGCAGCACGCGCTGCGGGTCGAGGCGCGGGTCGGCGTAGTCGAGGCCGGTGACGAAGCCGAGGGAAACAATATTGTCTTTTGAGCCGTAGATCCAGGCGCCGCCGTATTCGTGCGGGGTGAGCGGCCAGCCCATGGTGTAGATCACTTGGCCGGGAGCGATGCGGCCCGGTAGGACTTCCCAGAGTTCCTTGACGCCAACGCCGTAGGTTTGCGGGTTGGAGTTTTTCGCAAGATCGTACTTCTCGATCAGCTGTTTGGTGAGCGATCCACGCGGGCCCTCGGCGAGGATCACGACTTTGGCTTCGAGATCGTAGCCGGGCTCGAAGTTGGACTTCTGGTGTCCTTCTTTGTCGATGCCCTTGTCGTCGGTGCGCACTCCGGTGACGCGGTCGCCTTCGAATAGTAGTTCGGAGCCGGCGAATCCGGTGAAGATGGTGATGCCGTTTTCTTCGACCTTGCTGCCGAGCCACTTCACGAACTTGTTCAGGGAAATGACGTAGTTGCCGTGGTCGCGCAGGAACGGCGGCGTGATGGGCAATTTGAATTTCGATTTTTCCGTGAAGAAATAAACGGCTTCCTGGGTGACTTCGGCGTCGAGCGGCGCGTCTTTCTTGAAGTCCGGCAGCAACTCGGCGATTGCGCGCGGATCGAGCAGGGCGCCGGAGAGGCAGTGCTGGCCGATCTCGCGGGCTTTTTCGAGCACGTAGATGTTTTCTTTGCTGAGCGGGTCGTCGGGATGCACGGCATTGTGAGCGTCGATCAGTTGGGCGAGGCGGAGAGCACAGGCCATGCCGGCGGGGCCTCCGCCGACAATGACCACATCGGCTGGCATTTGCGGGCGCTCAACGCCTTCAAGCGGTTTGCGGAAGACTAGCATTGGCTGTCCCTATTGAGCAGGATCGAGTCCATTAAGTTGTTTCGAAATCCGAATCGCTGTTGGATTCCTGACTCGCGACTTCTTGGAACGGCACTCGTACGCTGTGCGATTGGGTTGCAAGAGACACTATGCCGCGGGCCTTCGGGCAACGGCGTGCATCCCTTTGCTTCAAGGTGTCGAATCAGATCGACGCGCCCTCTTCGAACCCTGCGGTGAGTGTCCTGTCCATACCAAATATTGTAAGGTCGGTGGTCGTTCGGCACTACCTGCTCCTGAAGATCCGACCCAGCATCAGCCCTGCCTAGCCGCCAGCTCTTGACTTCTTCACTTCTTCGATCAGTGGGGGGACGATGTCGAACAGGTTCCCGACGACTGCGTAGTCGGCGATTTCGAAGATCGGGGCCTCGGAGTCCTTGTTCACGGCGATGATGGCGCGGGAGCCCTTCATGCCGACGATGTGCTGAATGGCGCCGCTGATGCCGAGGGCTAGATAGAGCTTGGGAGCGACCGTCTGGCCGGAGGAACCGATCTGGCGGTCCATGGGCAGCCAGCCGGAATCGCAGATGGGGCGCGAGGCGGCGAGGTCTCCCCCGAGGGCGTCGGCGAGCTGCCGGGCGATTTCGATGTTCTTTTGCTCTTTGATGCCGCGGCCGATCGCGACGATGATTTCGGCTTGCGTCAGGTCGACGGCCTGTTTGGCTTCTTTGAAGACTTCTTGCGGCTTCGTGCGGATTACGCCGTCGGCGATTTCGACATTTACTGTTTCAACCGGGGCGGCGCTCGATCCGGCTTCGGCTTTGTCTCCGCGGAACGCGCCGTTTTGGAATGTGGCGAACCACGGCTCATCGCCGGTGAAGCTCACGTCGGCAGCCAGCTTGCCCTGGAACATCTGACGGGTGAAAAGCAGCTTGCCAGCTTCGTGTTTGAATCCGATCGAGTCGCTGATGACGGTGCGGCCCATGGCTGTCGCTAATTTCGGGATGAAGTCGCGGACTTGATAGGTGTGGGGCATCAAGACCAGTTTCGGTTGCCTGGTCGCGAGGAATTGTTTCAGCGCGGCAACGAAGGCGTCGGGGGTGTAAGGATCGAGTTTGGGGGATACGATGGCGTACACTTTGGCTACTTTTTTCGCCGCAACCTCCCCGGCGATGGACGCGCTGTTACCGCCGACAACCGCGGCTTCCAGCGGCCATCCAGTGGCGGCAGAGATTGCCTGGCCGGCGGTGATGGTTTCCCAGGAGACGCGGTTCAGTTTGCCTTCGCGTTGTTCGACGACTACGAGGATGGTGTCGGGCATAAAGTCAGCTCTTGGCTTCCGGCTCCCAGCTTCTAGTAGATACCTGCCGGGCCTTTGCCCGGATCCGCGGCTCCACTACAGCACGCGCAACTCGTTGCGCAGTTTGTCTACCAGCTTTTTGGCGATTTCTGAGGATGAGCCTTCGATGTGTTCGGTCTTTTTTGTTTTTTGCGGGACGTAGAGGCGCTCGATTTTTTGCAGATTGTTCCCGATTACCGGCTGCACGTCCGCCAGGGTTAGTTTCTTCAGCGGCTTGTTTTTGGCCTGCTTGATGCCGATCAGCGTGGCGTAGCGCAGCTTGTTGATGCCGGACTGGATCGTCAGCACCGCGGGCGTAGGCATGTCGACGAACTGGAAGTATCCGGCTTCAAGCTCGCGCTTTACCCGGATGCCGGTGTCGGTTTTTTCGATCTGCATGATGATGGTCGCGTGCGGCCAGCCGAGCAGTTCGGCCAGGATCACGCCGGTTTGGGCGTATCCGTAGTCGTCGGATTGCAGGCCGGTGAAGATCAGGTCGAATGGTTCGTCCTTGATGGCGGCGGCGAAGGCTTTCGCGGTGTTGAAGGCATCGAGGCCGACGAACTTGTCGTCCTCCAGATGAATGGCGCGATCGGCGCCTTTGGCCAACGCCTCGCGCAACACCTGCTGGGCACGCGCCGGGCCACTGGTGATGACGACGACCTCGCCTTTATGCTTTTCGCGCTGGCGCAGAGCTTCTTCAAGCGCGTAAGCGTCCGGCTCGTTCACTTCGTAGGACACGTCTTCACGAATCCAGGCGCCGGTTTCATTGAGCTTGAGCGGTGCATCTTTCTGCGGCACCTGCTTCATGCAAACCAGGATTTTCAAGAGAAGGACTCCTTAGGCCTTGCGACTTCGGGCACCCGAGGAAACCCATCAGTATAAATGAGCGGCGCGCATGTGCGGAACATCGTCAACCACCGTAAACCACGATCAGAAAGGCCAACAACCACAGCACGACTTTTGGGGTGGATGCGCATTTAAGTCCGTTCCGGTGTCGGGCTGCATGTCCTGGGCACAGGCTTAGTATGCAACAAACAATGAAGCCTGCGACTATTCCGTGATCACTGTGGACTGGCCGGAGATTTCGAAACGCTTACGGCAGCGCAGGTTTTTGCAGGCCATCATGTCGTCTTTGCGCACCATATAAGAGCGGAACTTGGCGAAGCGCGCGCGATCGCGTTCGTCGGCGCGCCCAGGGGGGAGCTGGCGCTTCTTGGTGCGGACCACCCAGGTCACTTCGTACTCGGCCGACTGGTGGCAGTGAGGACAGTTGAGGGAAGCGGGTTTCTTTTCGTGCCGTTCGTCAAAAAAGTCGCGCTCTTCCATACAATTGGGTGCCGATAGCGTCCGGCGCTCGGCTGAAATATGAATTATTGCACACTTGTAAAGGCATAAGACCCGTAACTTATAGAAAGGGCTTGGTCAGGTACACTCAGGCTGAGGTTTCGCCGGAAGACTCGAGATGCCCAGGAAGAAGAAGGTGAAGCGCTTTGGCGCGGTGAAGGCCGTGAAGGAACTGGCGCGTGAGCGGGTGGGCACGCCCCCGGCGGAAAAGATCGTGGTGGAGAAAAAGAAGAAGCCGGAGAAGCACAAACCTACCCTGCGCAAACTCCTGGGCGAGTCGGAATAAGCAAAGCTCTCAGCTGCTCTATTGAAACGTTACCGTCACCGTCCGGTTCCCGGTCATCGTCACCGAGCA
>Ga0123356_10001526_pt1 | contig 25497 bp, 16 predicted proteins | sample TergutEmb28metaG_2_FD_92546 | JGI IMG/M metagenome (GOLD analysis project Ga0123356, IMG submission 92546) | Embiratermes neotenicus P3 segment gut microbial communities from Petit-Saut dam, French Guiana - Emb289 P3 | ecosystem: Host-associated > Arthropoda: Insects > Digestive system > Gut ...
GGTGGAGGCGGCTGGTTTGGCGGTGGTTCAGGCGCCGGCGCGGGTGGTGGTTCTGGGTTTGCGTATGGTCCCGGGAGCGACGTTTCAACTGGTGTGATTGGCGGTCCGTGGCTGCTTAATAGTAATTATTTCTTGTCTGATGTGCGCACGGTGGATGGTGGAAATAGCTCAGCGGTGATTCCTTCACCGATGGGTGGTACTCAGGCTGGACAGTCTGGCAATGGCTACGCGCGACTGACTCAGTTGCCATATAGTGTGACGATTGGCGGTGTGGGATGTAATGAGGTCCAGGTACTGAGTGCGACGCAGATTAGCTGTGTAACACCAGCGCATAGTGCAGGTCCGGCAACAGTCGAGGTCTGGATTGATGGTGCGACCGGGCAACTAGTCGACGGGTTTACATATACTGATAAGCTAACGATTGCCGGTCCAGATCAAATCAATGTAGGTGGAGGTATTTTTAACATTGGTCTGGATTATGAATATACTGGTTTGGTGACTTTGAGTGATGGCGGCTTGGGTGGTACCTGGGTTGGCGCTAGTGTAGTTAATGGGAATCAAATTCAGTACAATAATACATCTTCGGCTCAGGTGACATACATACCTCCGACTGGGTACGGCGGTGAGATCACTTTGTCGGCAGATTCCGGTGTGAGTTATGTAACGAATGCAACTAAAGAAATTGTCGTAGCGGCTAGTGCATATACATTTACATGTTTCGATCAGAATTCGGGCGTGTCAACGTCAAATCCGTTTATTGTGCCAGGTACCTCATTAGACTGTCAGATAATATTGAATGGGCCCTTTGCTGGAACGATGAGTCTGGCTGATTTGGTTAGCGGCATGGGTAGCACAAAGCTGGGCGGGAGTTTCTCAAGCTCAGACGGGCGCCTGAACCCTTCGACCGGAGTGTTTACGACGAATTATGTGAACACTGGTACTATCCCGGGACAAACTTTATTGTTTACTTATACTGCGCCGACTTGGGGGCAGATTATGGGGACGGAAGCGTTCTCTGGTGTGACTTATAACGGCTCTAACGGGCTGTCAGTGTTCTGGCCGGTGTTGACGACGGCGGCTTCGCCGTTCTTGAGCAGCACACAGAACTCGATGTCGGTTGGTTTGTTGGCCCAAGAGTATGAGATATTCTCGCGCGAGACACCAGCGATTGATTCGCCTTCGGGGTTTGGCTGTATTGGATGTACGGCAATGTTTGGAGTACGAACATTTGGCGCTCCGTATTTTGGTTCAGTTATATTAAGCAGTGACGATGCGTTGGGTGTGTTCTCTTATGGTTTGTCGACCGGTAGTACTGCCACGATTAATTTTAGCGGCTCTGGTGGCGATGAGACGTTCCAGTTTACGCCGAACACTGTGGCAAGCCCGACTACGATCACAGGTTCTAGTAGTAGCCCGGCGATTGTGGACAGCTCGATTTCGTTTGATGTGCGAAACTCACATATTAATATTGTGTGTGATGAAGCGTTTATCGCCCGCGGTCAGAGTGTGGGTTGTACGCTTGCGATTACAGTGACTGGGGCAACGGTGATGAATGGCGCGACCTCGATTGATATTGCGATGCAAGATATCTTGTTTAATGGGGGTGAGATAGTTGGTGGTGGATCGTTTGTAGACACGACTAACGATGGCAGCTGGAACTCTACGACTCTGGTTTACAGTTTTTGTTATGACGAGAATAGTACGGCGACATGTGCGAGTGCAAGTTATTCGCGCACATTCACCTATACGCTACCTGCTGTAGTGGATATGGAATACGTGCATCTACGCATCGAAGGATCAAGTGAAGAATATATTCCGGCAGAAAGCAGCTGGGCTCTACTTGATGTTATTGCCGAGAGTATGACGATTTATTGCTCTAGCGACTTTCCAGATTGTGCCATCGGGCGGGTTGGTATGTTGCAGGATTACATCATCAAGCCAGATGGTGTGTTCTACGGGGAGGTAAGCCTGACTGATAATAACGGCGGTTCGTTTAGTGATGGCGGGATTGCGAGCTGGTCTCCTAGCGGCGATGGCTTTGATTTCACATATTCACCGGCATCTCCTGGTGTGAAGACGATTACTGCGACTGTGACGGAAGTTAATTCGGCGGTGCCGAGCGATATTGAAGTTGGTCATACATATACATTCTTGGTAAATGTGATGGCGAACCTAATTACGATTGATGGGCCAAGCTTTGTGGCGCTTGATGGCATTCCGTACAGCCCGGCACATAGTGTTGTGCTGAATGGACCTTATGTCGGTACGATTACACTATCGTTGTGGGACGCCTCGACTAATACTCAGTTAGGAGATATGGGGCTGACAGGCACGAATGTGGTGAATAATTATGACGGTACGTATTCTTGTTCGGTGACTTTGAGTATGTACGAGAATGATGCGGCCGGTAAGACAACTGCCTGCTCAGTCAATAATATTGGTATTGAAGGGTATAATTATCTTGAGTTGCGTGCGGTGCCTGGCGATGCATATACGTCTAGTGCGGCGAAAACAATCGGAATTGTGTCTGATAGCTATGAGGTGACTCTTGGCGGCAGCGACGCGACGGTGAGCCAGATCTTTACGACGATGGGCACGCCTCTGAGCTTCGTAGTCTCGCCAAATGCGTTATTCGCGGGGAACTACTCTGTGAATGACGGTGGTGCGGGCGGGATATTTAATGATACTTCCGTAAATATGCTTCAAAGCAATTGGCCGGCAGCGGATGACCAGACGATTCAGTCTAGGACATTTGTGTATCTTCCATCTGCGCCTGGTATTGTAACGTTAACGTTTAATGCGACTCGTGGATCGATTGCTGGGAGTACGATTGGCGGTGAAGACTTCGGAAACCTGACTGTAGAGTTAGTGGTTCTGGCTGATACCATGACGCTTTCTGGCCCAAGCCAACTAGTGCGTGGTGCCACAGGCCAATACACGATGACACTAAATGGTCCGTTTGTGGGGACAGTTGAGTTTGCTGATTCGCTTGAGGATGAGTTGGTAGAGACACACCTGAGTATCTCTTCGTGTGATTTCACATTAGCTGATTACATTGACGGCGAGACATCGTGCAGCTTTGATTTTACTCTAACTACCGACACTCCATATGTAAACATGGCGACTTTGTTCTCAACCTTTAGCTCTGGTGCAGAGGGTGGTACGACCAAACAAGTACGGATTTTGGCAGATGACTTCTCGGTGGTACCAGGCCCGATTCTGGAAAACCAGCGTGTTGCTACGCCACTAGAATTTGCGGTTACGCCGAATGCGATGTTTGACGGCGAGTTTGATGTAGCGTTTGCCGCTGGTTATAATACGAGCTTCGGTCCGGCTTGTCCGGCTTCCGTTAGCGAATTTTATGCAGTGTTTGACCCGACGCTGATTGAATATGGAGTTTGGGAATTTGATACAGTAGCTCAGACGCCGTTGTCAAAGACGTTTACGGCGACCGCTAGACAGTTCGGTGGACTTTGTGTTTTAGTTACTCCTACCGCTTACGACGATACGCCATATACTGAAGCTGGCGTAACGTTAGAGCCTCAGATGATTGAGATGCACTTCTATGAGGGAATGTTTGCAGCTGGTCCTGGAGCAATATTTGCGGAGAGTGCAGATAATGAGTACGGGTTGGTGATATACGGTCACTTTAGCGGTACGGTGGATTTTTGGGTAGTCGATCCGACAACATGTAACCCGTCTGATCCATATGATTGCGGCAGCCCGTTGTCCGATGTGGAACTGGGTGGTGATTATATTTATTCTAACGGAGTAGATACCGGATCGTGCGATCTGACACCAGCTGATGCAGACCCGGTGACTGCGCTGTCGACCTGTGCGTTTACGATAACGATGGCGGATACATTTGTGGGGAACTGGATTCGCATATTGTCGACAAGTACCCAAGGTGATAAGGATTACTACGATGTGGCGATTTTGGCGACGGATTTCGAGGTGACACCGAGCATCGTAGTTGATGCGGAAGTAGATGTGCCGATTGAATACACGATTACTCCATTGAATGGTTTGTACTCGGGAACGTTTACACTGAATGACGGTGGCAGCGGCGGGCTGTTCTCGCCAACGTCAGTGACATTCACTAGCGCGGATTGGCCAAGCGATCAGACTCCAATGGCGGGGAAGACATTTGAATATGCCCCAGCGGTGCATGGTCATACGACGATTTATGTGAATAATGGTACACTCGGTACTCGCGAGGCGAATATTTATGCATTGGCCGACACGATGATTGTGTCTGGACCTGAGCAGATACAGCGTGATAATGAAGAGACATATACATTGACGATTAATGGGCCATACCAAGGTACGATTGAGTTTACGGTGATTGACACCGCGACTGGTCTAGAGATTCCTGGTCTCGTGATGGATAAGACTTCATGCGCATTCTTGATAAGTGATATGGTTGGCGACACGACTACTTGCCAGTTCACAGTGACGGTGCCTGGGACTGCGGTGTCCACGAATCGTATTGAAGTACAAGCGGCTGCGGCGATGGGTGATCGTGCTTTGACTTCGACAAACGCAATATCGGTGATTGATGCCGATGGATATGTGCTTTCACCAACCGCTAGGCAGGTCGTAGGTGTGGGCGATGTAATTACGTTCTCGATTTCGGTTGACGGCTATTTGGTGGATGTGTTCGATATGGATACTGATGGTAGCTCTGTGCTGAGCGCGCCGTCGGTAGCGTTCACGCCTGCAGATTTCCCATCCGGCGTGAGTGGTAGTGTGTCCAAGACTTTCACGGTGACTACGACTGTTCCAGGTGTAGAAACCCTGACAGTGCATGATCCTTGGGGAAATCAAAAGACTGTAGAGATTGTAACGTTGGCTGATACGATGTCGCTGAGCGGCGATGCGGCGGTGCGAAGGGGAGTGGCGACGACCTATACTTTGACGATTGACGGCCCTTATGAGGGTACTGTGGATCTATCGGTGGTGGATAAGGCGACTGGGCTCTCGATTCCTAGCCTCAGCATGAGTGCGACTTCGTGCACATTCACGATTGATGGTGATTATGACGAACTTGAGAATGTTACAGTTTGCACGTTTACGGTGACGGTGCCGACGACGGCGACTTCGACGAACTATATCGATATAATGGCAGAGTCTGAAGTTAGTAGCCCAGAGCTGGTGTCGACAAGTACGTATTCGGCAGTGTTAGCTGACGGGTTTACTGTGTCGCCAAATACTCAACAAGTTGTGGGTGTGGGCACGGTGGTTGAGTTTACGATTGCGGTGGATGGATTCTTGGTTGATACATTTAACCTCAGCACTGATGGCGCATCAACTTTGAGTAGCAGCACAGTAGGGTTTGGACCTGGCGATTTCCCGACGACATTGTCTGGAAATGCGAGCAAGACCTTTACGGTGACTACGACTCAGCCGGGGATTGAGACATTGACGGTGAGCAATCCGTTTGGCGGCGATCCGGTAACAATACAAATTGTAACTGTGGCAGCGACTAATGCGTTATCGCTTGCTGGTCCGACAACTGTGACGAGGGGTGTGGCATCTAGCAACTATACTCTGACAATTGCTGGTCCGTATACTGGTACGATTGATTTGTCGGCAGAGGACACTGCAACCAGCGCTGTGATTACTGGGTTGTCAAAAAGTTCGTGTGCGTTGACGTTTGATGACTTCAACACGACGACTGGCGAGACAGTTTGCACATTTACTATAACTGTACCTACTACAGCAACTGACACGAACAATATTCGTGTAAACGCCGATGTGGCAGGCGGCAGTCCGACGATTAATTCGGATAGTGTGACTTCGGCGGTAAATGCGGAAAGCTTCACATTGTCACCAAATACCCAACAAATTGTAGGTGTGGGCGATGTGATTACATTTACGATTGCGGTGGACGGATACTTGGCAAATAGTTTCAACTTAAGTACTGATGGCGATTCGACTTTGAGCGCGAGCTCAGTATCGTTTAGCTCAGCAGACTTCCCGTTGACCTTATCGGGAAATGCCTCCAAGACTTTCACACTAACAACAACTGCTCCTGGTATCGAAACGTTGACGGTGAGTAACCCGTTTGGTGGTGACCCGGTGACTGTGGAGATTGTGACTGTGGCGACAGACAGTTCGCTGACTTTGACGGGGCCAGCTACGGTAACTCGTGGAGTGGCATCAAGCAATTACACTTTGACGATTGCTGGACCATACACGGGTACGATAGACTTGTCAGTCGTGGATACAGCGACGAGTAGTGCAATTACTGGTCTATCGACGACCTCGTGCGCGTTTACGTTTGACGATTATGTTGATGGTGAAACGGTATGTACATTTACGATGACAGTTCCGACTTCCGCGACTAGTACGAATAACATTCGTGTGAGTGCCGATGTAGCGGGTGGTAGTCCGACGATAAACTCTGACGACGTGGTCTCGGCGGTGACAGCAGATGGATTCACTTTGACCCCTAATACACAGCAGGTCGTAGGTGTGGGCGATGTGATTACATTTACAATTGCAGTGGATGGCTATTTGGCTGACACATTTGACTTGAGCACCGATGGCGACTCGACCTTAAGTGCAAGTTCGGTGTCGTTTAGCTCGGCAGATTTCCCATTGACTCTATCGGGAAATGCCTCCAAGACTTTCACGGTAACTACAACTACCCCGGGGATTGAGACATTGACGGTGAGCAATCCGTTTGGCAGCCCAGTAACAGTGGAGATTGTGACGGTGGCGGAGAGCAGCGCGATGAGTATTAGCGGTCCATCTGCAATTCTGCGCGAAGATGCGGCAGAGTATAAGTTAGTGATTGCTGGTCCGTATGCTGGTACAATTAACCTCGCCGTGACTGATACTGCAACTGGTTCAGGTATTTCAGGCTTAGTGATTGCAGACTTTGATAGTGGCGATCCAATTAGTTCTTGCACATTCACGTTTGCTGATTACAATGCGACGACTGGCGAGACAGTTTGTGAATTTACGGTAACGGTGCCGGACAGCGCAAACACTACGAACGAAATTGAAGTGAGCGCAACGGCAGTTGCCGGTGATATGGACCCGACAAGTATGACTTCTTTGGTGATGGCAGGGAGCTATACGCTTTCTCCGGAAACCGAGCAGGTTGTAGGTGTGGGTGATGTGATTACATTTACGATTGCGGTGGACGGGTACCTAGTGGATACGTTTGACTTGAGTATTGACGGCGCATCGATTTTGAGCGCGAACTCGGTTAGCTTCAGTGAAAGCGACTTCCCGGGCGGTGTAGGTGGTAACGTGTCGAAAACCTTCACGGTGACGACCACGCAGCCAGGTGTTGAAACGTTGACTGTGTCCGATCCGTTTGGTGGTGAGAAGATGGTGCGAATTGTGACATTGGCGCCTGTGGATTCGATGAACTTGACTGGGCCATCGTCAGTGACACGTGGTGCAGCATCTAGCAACTACACATTAACAATCGATGGGCCTTACGAGGGCACAGTGAACTTCTCGGTAGTTGATGTCGCGACAAACGGTGCGATTAGCAGCCTTACAATTACTCCTACCTCATGTGACTTCGTGTATGATGATTTTGGAACAAACGGGGAGACTACTTGCACATTCACAGTGACAGTCCCAACGACTGCAACTGACACAAATCGCATTGAAGTACGTGCGACGACGGCGGCTGGTGACATGGATGCTGCGAGCACACGCTCAAATGTAATAGCGACTAGCTTCACGGTGACGCCAAATACACAGCAAGTTGCGACGGTTGGCGAGGTGCTGAGTTTCCAAATTGCGGTGGATGGTTATCTCGTGAACAGCTTCAATCTGAGTACTGACGGGGATTCGACTCTGAGTACGAGCACAGTGAGTTTTGCATCGGGTGACTTCCCAGATAACTTGGTCGGTAACGCGACTAAAAGTTTCACGTTAACTACAACTACCCCGGGGATTGAGACTTTGACGATTAGTAATCCGTTTGGCGGCGATCCGGTGACGATTGAAATCGTGACGTTGGCAACAGTGGATTCGATGAATCTGACTGGGCCATCGTCAGTGACGCGCGGCACCGCTTCGAGCAATTACACCTTGACAATTGATGGGCCTTACGAGGGCACAGTGAACTTCTCGGTGGTGGATGTTGCGACAAATGGTGCGATTAGCAGCCTAGCGATTTCCCCTAGCTCGTGTAGCTTTACCTATGATGACTTTGGCGCGAATGGTGAGACGACTTGTACATTTACGGTAACGGTTCCGACGACTGCGACTGATACAAATCGCATTGAGGTGCGCGCAGTAACAGCAGCTGGTGATATGGACCCTGCGAGTACACGTTCTAATGTGGCGGCAACTAGCTTCACAGTGACGCCAAATACACAGCAGATCGCGACAGTCGGCGAAGTACTGAGCTTCCAGATTGCAGTAGATGGTTATCTTGTAAACAGTTTCAACCTGAGCACGGACGGGGCTTCTACTCTGAGTACGAGCACAGTGAGTTTTGCGTCTGGCGACTTCCCAGACAGTCTAGTCGGGAACGCGACGAAGGGCTTCACAGTAACGACGACCGTCCCGGGGATTGAGACTCTGACAGTGAGCAATCCGTTTGGTGGCGATCCGGTGACGATTGAAATCGTGACGCTGGCCGAGGAAAGTGCGATGTCTGTGACTGGTCCGGCGACGATTGCGCGCGGGGTGGCGGGGAACTATTCGCTTGTGATTAGCGGCCCATACGCAGGCACGATTAATCTATCTACAGTCGACACAGCGACCAGTGCGGCAGTGGGTGGCTTGACGATGAGTGCGACTTCATGCACGTTTACGTTTGATGATTACATTGATGGTGAGACGGTTTGTAACTTCACTGTGACTGTACCGACGACTGCAACTACCACGAATCATATTCTGGTGAGCGCGGCGTCTGATGGTGGCAGCCCCACAATGGATACGGCAAGTAGAACAACTGCAGTGCTGGCTTCTGAAGACTATGTGCTGTCGCCGACTGCTGATCAAGTGGTGGCGGTGGGTGATGTGATTACTTTCTCGATTACGGTTGATGGTTATGTAAACGATAACTTCGTATTGGGGATTAGCGGCGGTTCGACCTTGAGTGCGAGCACGGTACCATTTAGTTCAACTGACTTCCCAATCGGAACCGGTGGAAATGTAACAAAGACCTTCACTGTGACGACGACTCAGCCAGGCAAGGAAACCTTGACGGTGACTGACCCATGGGGAGGCATCAAGAATGTGACGATCTATACGCTGGCTGAAGAGAATGGAATGTCAGTGTCTGGTCCGAACTCGGTCGGGCGCGGTGTCCCAGCAACTTATACTCTGACTATCGACGGCCCATACGAAGGCACGGTTGACTTCTCAGTGACGGACGCGGCGGATGGTACAACGATTGCAGGGCTGACTATGAGCCCGAGTTCGTGTACATTTACGCTAGCTAATTACAACGCAACCTTAGGCACTACGTCTTGTACATTCTCCGTGACGGTGCCGACGACGGCGGAGAGTACCAATCGCATCGAGGTATTGGCCGAGACTGCGATGGGCAGCCCAGTGCTAACTCCGGCGGCTAAGTTGTCGAATGTTGGTGCGACCGGCTTCGAATTGTCTCCGACGGCGACGCAGATAGTGGCTATTGGTGACGTAATTACGTTCTCGATTTCGGTGAACGGGTTCCTCGATGACAGCTTTGGATTGAGTGTGAACGGTGGTTCAGTATTGAGCAGCAGCACTCTAACGTTTGGGCCAGCTGATTTTCCAGAAGGGACGATTGGCAATGTGACCAAGACCTTCACTGTGACGACGACGCAAGTAGGGAAGACGACTCTGACGGTGATCGATCCGTTTGCTGGAGATGTCCCGACGACGGTGACGATTTACACACTGGCTGAAGATATGACAATCACCGGTCCGGATCGTATCCAGGAAGGCACGACTAGCGGCACGTTTACTCTGACGGTGGAAGGCCCATACGATGGCATAGTTGAGATTTCGGCCTACTTGCCTGATGGTGGTAGTGGCTCTCCGGCGACTGGTGTGGTGTTGAGTCAGAACGAATGCGAGTTCACGATTGCTGGTAGTTACAATGAAGTAACCAACCAAACTACCTGTACATTTACCGCGACGGTGGATGATATGTTCGGTTATAACTGGATTGGGATCACGGCGACTGCGCCTGGTCTGGCGATCGACCCGATTGTGGCGATTACGGCAGGTGATTACGACCTCGAAACGGATTATGTAGCGCCGGTGCTGATTGGTACGCCTGTGACGTTTACAATTGACCCGACATTGCTGTTCGATGGTACGTTCACTCTGTCTGATGGCGGTTTGGGTGGCACGTTTAGCCCGACGAACGTGACGTTTAGCGACGCGAGTTGGCCGACTGGGACGCTTGACCAAACCCGACCAGCTGGCAAGACGTTTACGTATCGACCAGCGACGGATGGTGATATCACGATTACGACATGCAACACGACATTAGGTTGTAGGTCGATAATAATCGCGGCGTACGGTGAGATAGTCGAACCGCCGGAGCCCCCAGAGACTGGTTCGGCTTCGAGTGAGGTTGCGATGGTGGTTGCTGGTAGTGGTGGTGTGGCGGTGATTGCTGGCGCAGCAACAGTGTGGCTATTTATGGCGAAGCGTAAGAAGCAAACACGCAAAATTCAATACTAGGTAGAGATGGGGGAAGAAAACGCGCCTTGTTGACAGGCGCGTTTTTGGTGCGAAATTGGTAGCCAATTGCTGTGGCAATTGTCTTCCAGCCGTCGGCGCTTCAAAAAAGAGAGTAAACTCTCTTTCTCGACTTCTAGGCTGGTGGAGTAGATCGGGCTCGAACCGACCACCTCAGCAATGCGAATGCTGCGCTCTACCAGATGAGCTACTACCCCGTCCTGTCGTGGTAACCAAATGCTGCGCATTTGTTTTCCAGCCGTCGTCATCTCCAAAAAGATAGCGAGCTATCTTTTTGCTCGATTCCTAGGCTGGTGGGCGCTGAGGGGCTCGAACCCCCGACCTACTCGGTGTAAACGAGTCGCTCTAGCCAACTGAGCTAAGCGCCCTATGCGGGTATTATATCATATTCTTGCAAGGTGGTATTGATTGGCGTGGCGTGGTAGTATAAGCAGTATGGAGAAGAGGGTGTTATCTCGCGTAGCAGATATACTGTTGGGTATAGGGATATACGGTTTGATTCAAGTGGGCTTTGTTGGTACTGCGCTTGTCTCGGAGGTAGATGATTCGAATATAGAGGATCTGTTCAGGACGTATTCTGTGGTTGTATTTACGGTCTTTGTGATTATGTGCATCATTGGGCTCGTGCAGAGAAGGAAGGCGATTGCTGCGAAAGAAAAATGGACTTTTCCTAACATGCTTCGTTATGGTCTGCTGGGGATTATTGCAGGTATTGTGTTTGTGTTCTCGGCGATGAAGATATTGGCCGAGTAGATTAGGGCTTAATTGACTTTTGGAAGAGTTTGTGCTATAATGACCGTAGCTGCTCGTAGAGTGGCAGTAGTTTAATGTCTGAAGCTCACAAAAAAGGAGGTATTTTTATGAGCAGAAATCAACTAGTAGAGTCTTTCTATTCACCAATGAGTTCGCAACGAGAAGTTGTGGAGTCGTTCTTGCATAGGTATGCTAGGAATGAGGACAACACGTATATGGATGGGCTTTCACCTAACGATATCCCGAATGAGCCACAAGGCTTAATTGAAGAAGGGTGTTCGTTGGGTGAAGTGCCGATGTATGTGGTTGTGCTACCTGGCGTGGGGGAAAAGGATTGCTATGAACGTAGTGCCGAAGCTTGGGCTGAGTTTGTCGAAAGGAAGTATGACGCTTGTGTCAGCCGCACGCCTAAGTGCGTAGAGGACTTCAAGTCAAAGATCAAAGACACGAGGTTCAAGTTGGCACAAACGCCTGAAGCGAAGCTGGATTTGCGAGTAGGAATTCATATAGTGTATGTGGATGTGTTCGCGTATAGCTATAAGGAATTTCGTGTTGCTTATTTCGATGTAATTGCGACACCTGATGTGAGGATGGCCGACTTGGAATTATCTGTGATGCTGGCTCTGTTCCCGAATCTGTTGGACGAAGCTTTCTTGAGAGAGTTCTTGTGGTCATGGTCGACGGCGAGACTGCGCGAGACTAAGTGATTTAGAAAGACATGATGAGCTGCCCGGAAGGGTAGCTTTTTCTTGAGGGAAGTGTCATAATTATAGGATGTCACTGTATAAATTACAGAGTAAATACCAGCCGACTGGTGACCAGCCGAAGGCGATTGAAACGCTGCTGAGCGGCCTGCATGCTGGGTACCGCGAACAGACTTTGCTGGGGGTGACAGGGTCGGGCAAGACCTTCACGATGGCGAATATAATCAACTCGTACGAGCGACCGACGCTGGTGCTGGCGCATAACAAGACGTTGGCGGCACAGTTGTATAGTGAGTTTCGGGAGTTTTTCCCGGATGCAGCAGTGCATTATTTCGTGAGCTACTTCGATTATTATCAGCCAGAAGCGTATATTGCCGCGACGGATACTTATATCGAGAAGGATTCGGCGATAAATGAGGAGATCGATCGGTTGAGGCATGCGGCGACGGAGTCGTTGCTGAGCCGCCGTGATGTGATTATTGTGGCGTCGGTGTCATGTATTTATGGAATTGGATCGCCGGAGCATTATTCGGCGGGGATGATTCGGTTGCCAGGGGAGATGACGCGGGAAGAGTTGGTGCGACGGTTGGTAGAGGTGCAATATAGTCGGAATGATATAGCGTTTGAGCGAGGTACGTTCCGGGTGCATGGAGATACAATTGATGTGTTTCCGGTTAGTGGTGAGCATGCTTTCAGAATTGAGTTTTCATTTGACAAAATTGAGCGGATGCAGATAGTGGATCCGTTGACTTTTGAAGTGTTGGAGACGCCGGCGACGTTGGCGATTTTCCCAGCTAGCCACTATACGACGCCAAAGGAAGATTTGGTACGGGCGATGGGTCTAATCCGTTCAGAATACGAGGAACGGCTGAAGTATTTCGAAAAGAATAGCAAGTACTTGGAAGCGCAGCGCATGAGCCAGCGCGTGAAATACGACCTGGAGATGATGGAGCAGACCGGATTTGTGAAGGGAATTGAGAATTATTCGCGGCATTTGGACGGGCGCAAAGCGGGAGAGGCGCCGTCGACTCTCTTGGATTTCTTCCCGCAAGACTTTTTGATGATGATTGACGAATCGCATATGACTTTACCGCAGGTGCGAGGGATGTATAATGGAGATAGGGCGCGTAAAGAAGTGCTAGTGGAACATGGCTTCCGACTACCCAGTGCGTTAGATAACCGCCCGCTACAATTCGGAGAGTTCGACTCACGAATTAATCAAGTGATATATGTGTCGGCGACGCCCGGTGATTACGAGTTAGGGCGCACACCAGAGCCGGCAGAGCAACTTATTCGTCCTACTGGGTTGCTCGATCCTGAAATTGAAGTACGTGGTACAGAAGGACAAATTGATAACCTAATGGCGGAGATTGAAGACCGGATTGCACGCAATCAGCGTGTTCTCGTGACGACGTTAACCAAGCGTATGGCCGAGGATTTGTCTGACCACTTGAAGGAAATGGGGATCAAGACCGCTTATATACATAGTGACATTGATACGTTGGAGCGCGGAGACATCTTGCGCGACCTGCGAAATGGTACTTACGACGTGCTGGTGGGGATTAACTTGCTGAGGGAGGGGCTGGATCTGCCAGAAGTGTCGCTAGTCGCGATACTAGATGCGGACAAGGAGGGCTTCTTGCGTTCCGAGTCAGCGCTGATTCAGACGATTGGACGAGCAGCTAGGCACGTGGAGGGGCGAGTAATTATGTATGCGGATTTGGTGACAGATTCGATGGCGCGGGCGATTTCGGAGACGAATCGTCGACGCGAATTACAGCAGGCGTATAACGAAGAACATGGAATTACACCGACATCGATCGCGAAAGAAGTTTCTGAGGGGCTTCGAGCGATTATTCCGGAAAAGGCGAAGAAGAAGAAGATTGATGTGCGCAAGATTCCGAAGTCTGAAATCCCGACCTTAATAAAAGATCTGCAAAGCGAGATGCAACTCGCAGCAGCTAACTTAGAATTTGAGCGCGCGGCAGAGCTGCGTGACTTCATAGACGAGATTAAAAAGGGAATAGTAACAAATGATAAGTCTGGAGCCTTTCACCAGAGCGACTGAGTTTGCGGCAATTTTGTCGGCAATGTACAGAGGTCATGGTGATAAGAAGGCGGCGGACCGTGCTGCGGTCTACGCTTTCAAATGTATATTAAATGAGATTCCGATGCGGGGGCGGGTGGTGTCGACCGAGGGGGCGCTCGACGACTCGCATAAATTAGATTATGGTGAGATTGTAGGGGCGGAACGCGAGAAGGGCGAGCAGCTTGATATCGCGATCGATCCGCTGGAAAATACGTCGGCCTGCGCGGCTGGTATGCCAGGGGCGGTGGCGGTGCTGGCGGTGGGAAAGACCAATTGTTTCCTGCGCGCTGAGGAAACCTATATGTGGAAATTGGCAGTGGGGCCGGAAGCACGTAATGCGATCGACTTGAAAAAGTCGGCAACTGAGAATATCGACAAGGTCTGTCGGGTGCTGGGCAAGGAGCCGGCGCAACTGGTGGTGGCGATTTTGGATCGGCCGCGGCATCAGGAGCTGATTGCTGAGATTCGGGCGACTGGCGCGATGGTGATGCTTTTGCCGGCGGGGGACTTGATGCCAGCGATTGCGACTTGCATGCCAGGGAGCGGTGTGGACATGGTAATTGGGGCGGGCGGCGGCCCAGAAGGGGTGATTGCGGCATCAGCGATTAAGGCGCTGGGCGGCAATTTCCAGGGGCGGTTGGATAAGAAGTTGACCGAGCAGGAAATGGGAGATGATTTGGACTTCGAGGTGGATGAGGGCTATATGACGCTCAGCCAGATTGTTAAGAAGCCGGTAGAGACGATTTCGATTACGGCGGTAACCGACGCTTACTTCCTGAAGGGGGTATATTACGATAATCGGCGGGTGAATACACATACATTTGTGGTGCGGGGCGGGTCGACGACGTATGGCGAGAACCGGGCGTCGCGGCAACTTCGTACACATAATTGGTACAAGTACGTAAAAGCTGACCCAGAAATTTATTCATTATTTGAATCAAAGGTCAGATAGTGGTATAATTACCACATTATGAATATATCTCGAGAGGAAGTAATCCACTTAGCTGAACTGTCAAGTTTTGAAGTGTCGGATGCCGAGATAACGAGCCTAGGCGCGGATCTCAACGACAAAGTTGGATTCGTACAACAACAATTAAACGAACTTAACACAGACGGGGTCGAGCCAACGTTCTTCGTCTGTGCTGCAGAGAATGTTTGGCGCCCAGATGAGATACAACAACTTGAGGCTAATCGCGAGGATTTACTCGCACTTACAAAGCAAGTTGTTGATAATCAGATAAAGGTGCCAAAGATTCTATGAAAAAGTGTGTAATTGAAAATACGTTTTGTGCGAAAGGTGAGGTGACTTCTGCGTCGATGAAGATGCTGGAGTCTTATGTGTCGCCGGTGACTGCTACGGTGGTGAACAAACTAGCGGACGCTAGCGTGAAGATGGAACGAACCGGCTTACTGAAGTGTTTACAAGCAGTGGTTAGCGGGAAGGTGCCGTTTGCGGTAGTTCTAGATAATGGTAGGTCGTTTAGGATGGCTGAGGAGGGTGAGAGTTTATATCGATTCAAGCCGACCTATGGCACGGTGAGCCGCTATGGGGTGGTAGCGCATACTTCGAGTGCGGATTGTGTGGCAGTGGCGGCGAAGAAAGTTGATGACATTGCTAGCGCGATGGAATTAATTGCCGGGCTAGATGAGAGTGACTCGACTAGTTTGCCAGATTTCTGGAGCGTGCCTGTGAAGAAGGCCGTGAAAATTGGAGTGATTAGTGATTTCGATGTGGATGCGGCGACTGAGAAGTATATCGAGAAACTGAAGAAAGCCGGTTATGAGGTCGGTGAGGTTGCGATGCCGGTGGTGGCATATGCAAACGCGATTGATATGGTGATTGGGTCAGCAGAGTATGCGAGTAACACGGATAAAATGGATGGGGTGCGCTATGGTTTACAAAACCCGAAGGCGCAGACGCTCGCAGAGATGTACGGCTCGTCTAGAGCGAAAGGTTTTTCGTCTGCAGAGAAGTTAAAGGTGATGTTTGGCGACTATGTAGTGTCGCACGACTGCTATGAAGAGTTCTTTGTGAGGGCGGCGCGAGCACGCACATTGCTGGTGCAAGCATTTGATGATGCGTTGAAGCAATATGATGTGCTGTTGAGCCCGCTGTGCTGCGCAAATGCGGCTACGGCGCCGAGCCTGGTGGGATTGCCGGTCTTGCTGACGCCAGAAAATGTACAATTAATTGGTTCGAGGTGTAGCGATAGAGAGCTATTGCGGTTGGCGGGAGAACTGAAATGATGGTGCTTAACGGGGAGTTATTAGTCTTTGCGTCTGCAGTAGTCGTAGTGGGCCTGGCGATTTTTATCGCGATTTCGATGACTCGCAAGTCGACGGTGGCGCTCGACAAGGAAGCTTACCAGACAGATTTCTTGAAAATTGAGAATACTTTGACCAAGGACAATGAGTTGAGTTTCAACCACGTGGTGGTAGAAGCAGATAAGCTGCTAGATCGTGCGATGCTGGAGTTGAAGGTGCAGGGCAAAACCATGGGGGATCGGCTGAAGGCTGGGAAAGATAAGTTTTCGCAATTAAATGCGGTTTGGTATGCGCACAAGTTGCGTAACAAGATTGCGCACGAGCATCGATTCCAATTGGAGTACAACCAAGCGCGACACGCATTAACGACTTATCGACAAGCATTGAAGGATCTAGGAGCAATATGAAATACGAAATGACGATTGGCATCGAGTGCCATGTACAGTTAAATACAAAGACCAAGCTGTTCAGCGGGGTAGACAACGATGACGTGGGAAAAGAGCCGAATGCCTGTGTGAGCCCGGGGAACTATGCTATTCCAGGTATTTTGCCGGTGCTGAATGAGCAAGCAGTTCGCCATGCGGTGCGTGCGGGAGTGGCACTAGGAAGCACGATTAACCTGAAGTCGAGCTTCGATCGTAAGCATTATTTCTATCCCGATTTACCAGGTGGCTACCAGACGACACAGATGTTCGCGCCGATTATTGGCGAGGGATTGGTGACGCTGGCAAATGGGCATACAGTCAGGATTGAACACGCCCATATCGAAGAGGACGCGGGCAAATTGACACATTTTGGTTCGTATAGTTTGGTGGATTTGAATCGTGCGGGGACGCCGCTGATTGAAATTGTATCAATGCCGGATATTCATTCAGCAGAAGATGCGCGTATGTATGCGGAAGAGTTGTGGCGGTTGATGACCTATGCTGGTGTGAGTAATGGCAACTTATACCACGGCAATATGCGCTTTGACGTAAATATTTCGATTGCGCCGAAGGGTTCGAAAAAGCTAGGAACGCGCGTAGAGATTAAGAACCTGAACTCATTCAGGTCGGTGGAGCGTGCGGCAGATTACGAGTGTCGACGTCAGGTGGAAGCGCTTGAGAAGAAGGAGGGGTTAGTACAGGAGACTCGGGGCTGGAGTGATGCGACTGGCAAAACGACGTCGCAGCGCAGCAAGGAACGTGCGCAGGATTATCGATACTTCCCGGAGCCGGATGTGCCACCGGTTAATTTGACACCGGAATTTGTGCAGGAAATCGTAGCGACGATGCCAGTCTTACCAAATCAGTATCGTGAAGCATTTCGTGAGCTAGGGATTGCGGCTGAAACGATTGAGATTATCATTGATAGGCGTGTGCTGGCCGAACGGTTGATGGCGGTAGCTGAGAAATCGACCGCGAAAGTTGCGCAGAAGCTAGCGAATTTGTTCGGCTCGGTGTTGGTGTCGGCAGAGAATGCAGAGCTAGACTTGAGCGTAGGCCAAGTAGACGGACTGATCGAGTTAGTAGAGATGAACGAAGCCGGAGAGCTATCGAGTACTGCAACTAAGCAGGTGATGATGGAGCTATATGACCCGAAGAATGCGTCGAAGTCTCCGCGGGTGCTTGCGAATGAGATGAACTTGATTCAGACAAATGATACTGGCGAGCTTGAGGAGGTGATTGATGAAGTAATTGCGAGTTCAGAAGCGGCGAGCGCGGTGGCGGATATCCGAGCAGGGGAGATGAAGGCGATTGGGTTTATGGTGGGGCTAATCATGCGCAAGTCTGGTGGCAAGGCAAATCCGGCGCTGGCGAAAGATATTCTGGTCAAGAAACTCTCGAAGTAGTACTATTGAGTTATCTCTAAAACTGTGATATTGACTTTTGATGGCGTTTGTGCTATAATGTATACATAGGACTGAGAAGGCCTAGTATCTTGACGTATTCATTCTGGAAATCCTGGGCGCAGTTCAGATGGGGCTGAACCGCGCTCGGGATGGATTCCGGAATCCTCTGTTCTCGAGCGCGACCAGTAAAAGTTAAGCTCGAAAGAGCGGAGGTAATAAAAATGGGTGAAACAAGGACCTATTTAGGGGGTCGGGGAAACTATCAAATTGTAAGCGCGCTTGGCAAAAGGGTACTCAAAAGGATGGTCGACCTGATTGAAGAAGAGGGTTGGTCTAAGTGCGGCAGTTTGGTTACTGTGTGGCCGGATGGCATGTATTGTCAGGCTTTGGTGCGACCGAAGTATAAGGCGGGTTACAAACCGTTAGACAACCGCCCGGTGATGAGAATTGCTCGAGAGAGAATTGAAGATCTCGTCGAAGAGGTCGAATGGCATCTCCGCAAGGGGTGGAAAGTCTCTGGAGGAGTTTACAAAAACTACTACGGGACGCTCACGCAAGAAATCATCAAAGAATGAATACCAAATATCAACGGACTCCGACAAGGGGTCCGTTTTCTTGTGCTAGAGCTGATTCTATTGTGTTATAATGTCAAGGAATAAACTAAACGGAAGGCAGTTATGTCAAATCAAGAACTAGCAGACAAACAACGACATAGCCTCAGTCATATCATGGCCGCGGCGGTGAAGGATTTGTACACAACTACAACACCCATCCAGTTTGGTATCGGGCCATCGATAGAGAACGGCTTCTACTATGATATGTATTTCGAGGATGGCACAACCATCAGCGAAGAGGATTTGCCAAAAATTGAAGCGAAGATGCGCGAGATTGTTGTGGAGAATTTGCCGATTGTGAAATCGGTGAAGACGCGCAGCGAAGCGCTGAAATGGGCGAAGGATCACGGACAGAAATTCAAGAAGGAGTTGATTGAGGACTTGCCAACAGGTGAGGAAATTGATTATTACACGATTGGGGAATTTGAGGATTTGTGTCGCGGTCCGCACGTCGAGAAGACCGGTGATGTGGGCGCGTTTAAGTTGGCGAAAGTGGCTGGTGCGTATTGGCACGGCGATGAAAAACGCGAGATGATGCAGCGCGTATATGGGGTGGCATTTGAGACTCAGGAGGAATTGGACGAGTATTTGCGTTTGCAGGAAGAAGCGAAGGAGCGTGATCATAGAAAGTTGGGGAAGGAACTGGATTTGTTCTGTTACTCTAAGCTGGTGGGGTCGGGGTTGCCGATGTTTACGCCGCGCGGGACGATCTTGCGGGATAAGTTGAATGATTTCGCGCAGATTTATCGAGTGCGTTGCGGGTACAAGAAGGTGTGGATTCCGCATATTGCGTTGTTGGATTTGTATAAGGTTTCGGGGCATTATGAGAAGTTTCCGGAGCTTTTGAAATTCAAGTCGGAAGAATCGGGCGATGAATTGGCGCTGAAGCCGGTGAGTTGTCCGCATCATTCGCAGATTTATGCAAGCGTGCCGAGGAGCTATAAGGAGCTACCGGTGAAATTTTTGGAGACTACCCAGGTGTATCGTGACGAGAAGAAGGGCGAGTTGGGTGGTTTGAGCCGTGTGCGTGCAATTACGCAGGATGACAGTCACGTGTTCTGTACTGAAGAGCAGGTTGGCGGGGTATTTGAGGAGTTGATTGAGTCAGCGAAGGATTTGTATGGCCGACTTGATATGCGACTAAAGTTGCGTCTATCGTTCCGCGATGATGGGGATGGATATATCGGGACGGATGAGCAGTGGAAGAAGGCAGAGGCTTCGATTCAGGCGATGGCTGACAAGACAGGAGTGGAATACTTTGTCGGGATTGGCGAGGCAGCGATGTATGGTCCAAAGATGGACTTCATGGCAATTGATGCGCTCGGGCGCGAGTGGCAGCTGGCGACGGTGCAGCTGGATTATGCGCTGCCGACGCGATTTGAGCTCGAGTATACAGATGCGACTGGCAAGAAGCAAGTGCCGATCATGATTCACTGCGCGATTTTGGGATCGATTGAGCGATTTATAAGTATCTTTATCGAGCACACGGCGGGATGGTTCCCGTTCTGGTGTGCGCCGGAGCAGGTGAGGATCTTGACGGTGAATGATTCGATCGATGACTATGTGTCGGAAGTGAAGAAGGTACTGGACGGAGTAGTCTTGAGCGATCCGTTGCCATATAATGAGCTGCGCTATTCGGTAGACAATCGCAATATTTCGCTAGGCAAGAAGATTCGCGAAGGGGTGGAGATGAAGATTCCAGTGTTGATTATTGTAGGTCCCAAGGATGTGGAGCTAGGTCAGGTCAGTGTGAAGCCCCGTGAGGGTGAACAGAAAATTCAACTGAAAGATTTAGCAACATATTTACAAGGACTACAAAATGAAAAGAAGTGAATTATTTACAAAAACTAGTAAAACTACACCGGCTGATGAAGTCAGCCTGAACGCGCAATTGCTGATTCGCGGTGGCTACGTGCACAAGGCGATGGCGGGATCGTATGCGTATTTGCCGCTGGGTTTGCGCGTGCTAGAGAAAATCAAGCACGTGGTGCGCGAAGAGATGAACGCGATTGGCGGGCAAGAGCTGATAATGACCAACTTGCAGGATAAGGCGATTTGGGAAGTGACCGGGCGTTGGGATGAGAAAGTCGTAGACATTTGGTTCAAGACTGAATTACAAGATGGCACGAAGGTGGGATTGGCATGGAGCCATGAGGAAGCGATTTTGGATATGGCGCAGCGTCATATGTCTAGCTACAAGGACCTGCCTTTCGCGGTGTATCAATTCCAGACGAAGCTGCGCAATGAGCTGCGCGCGAAGTCGGGGATTATGCGCGGACGCGAATTTTGCATGAAGGATATGTATTCGATGCACGCGACTAAGGAAGATCTGGATGAGTTTTATGAGAACTCGAAGGTGGCATACAAGAATATCTTCGATCGATTAGGGATTGGCGAAGAGACCTATATCACGTTTGCGAGTGGCGGGGCGTTTACGAAGTTCAGCCATGAGTTTCAGACGATTTGTGATGCCGGTGAGGACTGGCTGTATGTGGATCGCGAGAACAATATCGCGGTAAACGAGGAAGTGCTCGAGGATGCGGTGAAGGAACTTGGCATCGACAAGAAGAAGCTCGAGAAAGTGCGCAGTGCGGAAGTCGGGAATATCTTCAATTTCGGCGACGAGAAGGCGCGACAGATGGGTGTGAACTTCACAGACGAGAATAACGTAGCCAAGCCGGTATTCTTGGGAAGCTATGGCGTGGGCATCAACCGCGTAATGGGCGTAATTGTCGAGAAATACTCAGATGAGAAGGGGATTGTCTGGCCAGAGCAGGTGGCGCCGTTCAAATACTACATGGTGGCGATTGGCGACGAGGCGGCGAAGAAGGCGGCGGAGATTTATGCTGGGAATGAAGACGAGATTTTGTGGGATGATCGCGATGCTCGTCCGGGCGAAAAATTTGCCGATGCGGACTTACTAGGCATGCCATACCGCGTGGTGGTTTCCGAGAAGACTTTGGCAGAGGGCAAGGTGGAGGTCACAGCTCGCGCTACCGGTGATATTAAACTGTTGACAATAGACCAGTTCCGTAGTAAACTGGCACAATGATTAAACCAGTTCATATAACAGCCGAAGGGAAGAAAGAGCTCGAGGAAGAGCTTGAATTCCTAATAAAACAGAGGCCAGAAATCTCTGAGCGTATCTCGACTGCTCGTGATTATGGCGATTTGAAAGAAAACGAAGAGTATAGCGCTGCCAAGGCAGAGCAGGCTCGCGCCGAGAACCGAATCTTGGAGATTCGTGACATTTTGACGACTGCGAAGTTGATTCGCGCGAAGAAGTCTGACAAGGTGGAGCTTGGAACGACGGTAGTGGTGTCGGCAAATGGCAAGGAATCAACTTATATGATAGTGGGATCGCTGGAAGCAGATCCGATGAAGGGCAAGATTTCTGATGTCTCTCCGGTTGGACAGATTCTGATGGGTAAGAAGGCTGGCGAGGAAGCGATTTTTAAGACTCCTCGGGGCGAAATCGTTTACAAAGTTGTCTCTATCGTATAAAATAACCTCAAGTAATATGAGGGAGAGATAATGCAAAAGAAAAATGTAATTACATGGGTGCTGATCGCACTGTTTACTTGTGGTATCGGTAGCCTGATTTGGTGGTATTCGCTAGCCGAGGATATTAAGCGTGCTTCGAAGGACGAACAAGCTCCAAGTGGTATCGTGACGATTCTGTTGTCGCTGGTAACTTGTGGTATTTACGGCTGGATCTGGGTATATCAGTCTAGTGTCAGGTTATCTACTGTTGATCCGACCCACACCAACAATGCTGTGCTGAACTTGATTCTCGGTATCTTTACTGGTAACCTTGTGGCGATTGCGCTGATGCAAAACCAGTTGAACAATATCATCGATGCCCGCACCAAGAACCCACAACCAACCCCAGTCATCTAAAAAACGACGAATAATCGGTATCGCTACGATCATAATTGTGGTCGTGGCGGTGCTTTTCGGCGGTTATGCCTGCCCGTTTGAGTTCGTGACGGGGATTCCGTGCCCGGGGTGTGGGATGACAAGGGCGTTTTTGGCGCTGTTGCGCGGGGATTTTGCTTTGTCCTGGACGATGCACCCGATGTTGATTCCGGCGCTGGCGGTTATGATATATCTAATTGTGGTGCGAGTGCGGACGGGGAAGCTGGATTGGTCCAAGAACTGGGTGTATTGGCCGGTAATCGTGGCGTGTGTTGCGATGTTGATTGTGTGGGTACTGCGCCTGACTCTGGGGTGGCAAAATGGCCCCATGCAGTATGATGAGGCCAATTTGTTGAAATTCTTATTTAGGTTTTAGCGGACTTCGACGCGGGTGCGTGGGACGGACTTGCCAGAGAAGTGTTTCTTCTTGGTTTTGACAAAGGCGACTTCGCCGTCTTTGGCTGCGTGAATTGTGTAGTTGCGGGCAGTGTATGTGCCTTCACCGGCAATCTTGGTGCTGCCAGTCTGGCGGACGAGGACTTCGCCGGCGCGGACTTTTTGGCCGCCAAAGCGTTTGACGCCAAGGCGCTGACCGGGGTTGTTGTGGATGTTCTTGCTTGTACCGCCTGCTTTGACGTGTGACATTATTTGCTCCTTAAAACTAATATTTCTCGCGCAACTATCTGGTCCTCACGATGATACAAGAGGTCAGATGACTCGAGATTTCTGTATTTAACTACATTATAGCCCAATCGGTCCAGTTCGTCAAGGATTTTAAGGTGTTCGTAACGGCCGTCTGGGCGCCTCCAAGCGGGGATGGCGAGGGCTAATTGGGTGCCTTTGTCTATCTGTGGGTGGATATTTTTGAGGAAGCCGGTGATGATGGCCTTGGTGACGTGTTTGACTTCGCGGAGTTTGGCGTCGGAGGGAGGGGCGGAGAAGGCTTGGCCTAGGTAGGTTTCGGTAGCGACAGCGGTAATTTCGCCGGTCCATTGATGAGTCTCGGCGTCGCCGACTTCAAGTACAAAATCCTTGACATTACCCTCTCGGACCACTCCTTCACGCCCGCCGTCGCGGGGTTCAGTCGTTCTAGTCCTCGTCGTAACTGCGGACGTCCTTCGAGGGTAACGTCCACGGATTTCGTCTTCATTGTCACGGTTCGCAAAGTCCCTCGTGTGAGAACCGTTTCGTCCTTGAAGCAGCCAGTCGAGGTTCTTTTGGCTCATTTCGATCATGCGGGGTTCGAGGTCGGTGCCGTAGGCGGAGTAGCCCATCAATAGAGATTCCTGTAGCACAACACCGGTGCCGCAGAAGGGGTCGAGGATGCGGCCATCTGGTTTGCCATTTGCGGCGAGGTTAATCAGGATTTGAGCGAGTTTCGGGGGGAGCATGCCGACGCGGGCATCTCGCGCAGGGCGAGCTTGGTCGCGGCGAGCGTAGGCGGTGATGTTTTGGGCGCCAATTGAAATGGCGGTGAAGCGGTCGTCATAAATTAACTCAATTTTGTTGAGGCTGAGGCCGAGTTTGTTATGATGGCTGGTGGCGGTGCTGAGGATTGCGGATTGGTTAGGAATGATGCGGGCACTGTAGCCTTCGCGGACGAGTTGTTTCTTGAGTTTCAGGGCTTCGTTTTGGGCGGTGGCTTTGGTGGCGTGGCGGCGATAATCGGAAATGCCGATGGTGAGCTTGCCGTGGGGAAGCGAGAAGAGGTAATCGAGCGGGGAGCGATCAAGGACGCGAGCGATTTTTTGAGTGCCGCCGAGTCTTTGAACGTCGGGGGTTTGGCTGGTGGTGATGAGTGCGAGTTCATGATCAATTTGCTCGACGTTGTGCGAACCAAAAACTGCCTCGAGCTCAGCGAGGGAAATCTTGGGCTGGCGACCGAGAATACCGAGGTATTTATTTGTATTAGATGATATTTCAGACATAAGAAACCTTTCCGACGGTTGGTCGGACTGCATACATTGTAGCATAAATCTGTGAAAAAATCAAGTCCCACTCTTTCATACCTCAATTGTAGCATGAGCGTTGTGTTATGATAGAGACAAAGGGAGAAGAAGTTGAGTTCTGAACGAGCGTTGACGGTTTCGGAGATTGTGGGGGCGTGTTCGGGTACGCTGGAAATGAGCTTTGAGCGAGTGGTGGTCGAAGGGGAAGTGTCGAGCTACAAGGAGAATCAGGGGAAGTTTGTGTTCTTTGATCTGAAGGATGCGGATGCGATTTTGCCGTGTTTCATGATGCTGTTCGCGGTGCGAATGCCGGTTGAGGATGGAATGAAGGTGTGGGTGGTGGGGACGCCGAAGATTTTTGCGGCGAGAGGGTCATTTTCGTTCACGGTGCAACAGATGATGCCGGTAGGAGAAGGGGATCTGAAGAAGAGCTTCGAGATGTTGAAGAAGAAGCTGGAGGGCGAGGGGTTGTTCGCGCCGGAGCGGAAGCGGCCATTACCAGAGGTTATTACGAGGATTGGAGTGGTGTCGAGCACGCAGGCAGCGGGGTATGCGGATTTCGTGAAGATCTTGGGAGAGCGCTGGGGTGGGTTGACGCTGATTGTGGCACACACTCAGGTACAGGGGATGGGAGCGGCGGAGCAAATCGTGGAAGCCCTGCGCAAGCTGAATGAGCGGGGTGATATGGATGTGA
>Ga0123356_10001527_pt1 | contig 25484 bp, 21 predicted proteins | sample TergutEmb28metaG_2_FD_92546 | JGI IMG/M metagenome (GOLD analysis project Ga0123356, IMG submission 92546) | Embiratermes neotenicus P3 segment gut microbial communities from Petit-Saut dam, French Guiana - Emb289 P3 | ecosystem: Host-associated > Arthropoda: Insects > Digestive system > Gut ...
AATTAATTATCTTAATAAAGAATAACATATTTTAAAAAAATCGCAAATAGAAAATCGAAAAAAATATTCAAAAAAGTTCATTTTTCGGTCATGCAAAACGCCGCTTGCGCCCCATATATAGTTATGGAAAATAATGAAAAAAAAGAGCTTCTGTACGATGAAGACCCGCTGACAGAGGCTGTAAAAAGGCTTTTCGGACTTTCGTACTTGTTCCCGTACCAAAGGCTGGTTATAACGAATATTCTGGAAGCCGCTCAAGCTGTGAAAGAGAAAGGCGGCACTTATACTGACAGGGAGTTTTTAGGGAAGCAAATAGTAATCCTTCCTACAGGAGCGGGAAAATCTCTTTGCTTCCAGCTTCCTGCGATGCTTATAAATGGAATAACTCTTGTAATTTATCCCATTCTTTCATTGATGGCGGATCAAAAACGCCGTCTTGAAAAATCCGGTTTTAATCCCGTGGTTTTAAGAGGAGGGCAAAATAAAGAAGAACGGGATGAAATCTGGGAAAAGTTAAAAACCGGACAAAGCGGTTTTATTATCGCGAACCCGGAAGTATTGCTTACAAAGCAGGTACAAGTTCAAATGGAAAAAATAAAAGTTTCACATGTTGTAATTGATGAAGCTCATTGTGTAAGTGAATGGGGAGAAAGTTTCAGACCTTCATACCTTGAAATCGGTTCCATTTTAAGTTTCCTTGATCCGCCGCTCGTAACTGCTTTTACAGCAACTGCCAGCGCTCCGGTTTTGGAAAAAATTGGAAAATATATTTTTAACGGTATTCAGGTTAATCAAATTGTTGGAAACCCGGATAGACCTAATATCAGTTATTGTGCGAAGGGTTGTATTAACAGGAATTTAGCGGTCAGGGATTTATTGATAAAAAATTCCCGCCCTGCGATTGTGTTTTGTTCATCACACCCGGGAACAGAAAGATTAGCCCGATATTTACGAAATGAATTTGATGAAATGGGTAAAAGCTGGTATAACGAAATTCGATTTTATCATGCGGGTTTAAGTAAAGAAGAAAAAACACAAATTGAAAAATGGTTTTTTAACAACAAGGAAGCGGTTCTTTGTTCAACCTGCGCGTACGGGATGGGTGTTGATAAAGCCGATATAAGAACTGTAATTCACAGGGACTGCCCTCCGTCTGTTGAAGCGTATTTGCAGGAATCCGGCAGAGCGGGGCGGGATGGAGAGCATTCAAAAGCGATTTTACTTTTTGGACATGATGATGAAAAAATAGTAGAAAGATGCAAAGCTGATAACAGCCGAATAACGGCACTTTTAAACTACGCGAAAAATATTAAAAACTGCCGCAGACACTCCCTTTTGGAACTGCTTAATTTTGATGGGGGGAATGAAGTGCCGCAAGACAATTGCTGTGATGTATGTATGCAAAAAGCAAGTGTTTTGCTTAGAGAAGAAGAATCTATAATAGAATTTTTTAGAAAAAATAAAAGATGTTTTACACAATACGAGGCCGCGATAATGTTAGCTGAAAGTACAATTGTACGCTGGTCGCAGGAAGAAGCCTCAAGAGTAATCGGTTATTTAATAAATACCGGAAAAATAAAAGTTATAAAGGGATTTCTGTGGAAAAATAAGATAACTATTAATTAATTTAATACAAAAAGAATAAAAAACCACAGAGGACACGGAGGAACACGGAGGTTTTAGTTCGAAAATACTATCTTCTCCGTGAAACTCCGTGTACTCCGTGGTTAAATTATTAAGTAATTTTATCCTACCTTGATTTTCGCTGTCACTGGAGATGCTGCGCCTTTTTCCATCGCTGCTTTTACAGGAGCTGCGTTAGCTGCAATTACAGTATAGGAACCCGCGACCAGTTTGGAATTACCGTCGGCATCCACAGATTCAAACGCCGAAGCTGAAAGTTCAAACTCTACTTTTGCGCTCTTTCCTGCTTTTATAAAGACTCGTTTAAAACCTCTTAACGAAGAAAGCGGTTCATCTTCGGTTCTTGTATCTTTTGTAATATAAAGCTGTACTACTTCGTCTGCATCAAACTTACCAACATTACTTACGGTGACTGACACTTTTACTTTACCGCCCGCGGAAATCGAAGGACAACAAAGAGTAATAGAATCGAAACGGAAAGTTGTGTATGAAAGCCCAAAGCCAAAGGGATACAATGGTTTTTCTGTCATGTAACGATATGTGCGCCCTTTCATGGAATAATCTTCGTAAGCAGGAAGTTGTGCCGTAGAAGCGTAAAAAGTGACAGGGAGTTTTCCCGAAGGAACAACATCGCCGAAAATTATGTCGGCGACCGCTTTGCCGCCTGATTCACCGGGATACCATGCAAAAATAACAGCATCGACTAAGTCTTCAGGGTATGCAATCGCGCTTCCGCCCGTTAAAACCAGAATTATTTTTTTGCCTGCTTCGCGTACCTTTTGAAGATACTTTAACTGCCAGGGCGGAAGCTCTATCGTATCACGGTCGCCGTTGGAATCGGAGGCAATTGCATCGCCTTCTTCACCTTCCATTGCGCCGTCTAATCCCATAACTATTATTACAACGTCTGCAACATTCGCTTCTCCGTAATGAACAAGCGATTTACTGTTTTCGCTGTACATTAAACAACCCTGCACATAATCAAGACAAATACCGAATTTGTCTTGAACCTTTTCACCTAACCCTTCAAGTATTGTAATAAACCGCGAGCTTACGCCGAAATAATTGCCAAAAAGTGTGTGCGAGTTTGCAGCGCCCGGTCCCGTTACTGCGATTTTTTTAGGAGAAGAATCCAATGGTAAAATATTATTGTCATTTTTAAGAAGTACAATTGACTTTTGCGCCGCTTTTAAAACGAGCTTACGGTGTTTTTCGCAATTGATAATTTTACGGTTAAGTTTACCGTATTTACTTTTATTGGGAGGATCAAACATTCCAAGTTTAAAACGTGTGCGCAAAAGACGTTCAAGAGATGTATTAATTGTATCTTCTGTTACAAGCCCCTGTTTGTGAGCGACTGTTAAAAACGGATATGTACATCCGCAATTAAGATCGCAGCCTGCGTTAAGCGCCATTGCGGCGGATTCTTCCGAGGACTTTGTTACTTTATGATATTCATGAAAATCTTTAATTGCCCAGCAATCCGAAACTACATGCCCTTTAAAATTCCATTTACCGCGAAGGATTTCTTTTAAAAGAAAATTGCTCGCGCAGCAAGGTTCGTCAAGCGTGCGGTTATAAGCGCCCATGACGGTTTCCACTCCGCTTTCTACAAGGGCTCTGAACGCAGGCAAATAAGTTTCCCATAAATCTTTTTTGGTAACAATCGCGTTAAAAGTGTGGCGGTCTTTTTCTGGTCCTGAATGAACGGCATAATGTTTGGCGCAAGCTGCTGTTTTTAAGTTTTCAGGGTCGTCGCCCTGTAAACCCTGCACAAGAGCTACCCCAATGCGGCTTGTAAGATACGGATCTTCTCCGTAAGTTTCCTGCCCGCGCCCCCAGCGCGGGTCCCGGAAAATATTTATATTGGGTGTCCAGAAAGTTAACCCCCAGTATTGACCGCGATTTCCCTGTTTTACAGCTTCGTTGTATTTAGCGCGCGCTTCATCGGAAATTGCAACAGCAACTTCTTTTACAAGGCTGTCATCAAAAGTTGCAGCTAACGCGATAGCCTGCGGAAAAACGGTTGCGACACCGGCTCTAGCGACTCCGTGCAGACATTCGTTCCACCAGTTGTATTCGGGTATTCCAAGGCGTTCTATCGCAGGGCTTTTATAAAGCAGCTGGGAAACTTTTTCTTCCAGCGTCATTTGGGAAATTAATTCTTTAATTTTTGATTCGCGGCTCATGGTTTACTCCTACAATAATAATTAAAGTATTATAAGAGGAAAATTGATTTATAACAATCTTTACAATCAAAAAAACTTAAACTTAAATAGAAAGCTTTGAAACAAGGCGGCTGCAGGCTTCTTCAACATCAGCTCTGTGTCCAAATGCCGAAAAGCGCACAAACCCTTGCCCCGCAGGACCAAAACCCGCACCCGGTGTTGTAACAACATGGCACTTTTCCAGGATTTGAGCAAATACTTCCCAACTGTCTTTGCCGGGGAAGTGCGCCCAAATATACGGAGAGTTATCTCCGCCAATGCAATGTATACCAAGTTTTTGAAGTGTCTCTCTTATCAATTTTGCATTCATTAAATAAAAATCCGTAAGAGCACGCATCTCTTTTATTCCTTCGTCATCAAGGGCGGCAACCCCTCCTGCCTGCGCGATGTTTGAAGCACCGTTAAAAATAGTGCCTGTTATACGGCTCCAGTCGGCGTGTACACTTTCGCCTCCCGCGTACTTAAGCGCCTTTGGAACTACAGACCAGCCAAGGCGAATCCCTGTAAATCCCGCGGGTTTTGAAAATGAGTTTACTTCGATAGCGCACTCGTCTGCCCTGTCTATTTCGTAAATAGTTTTCGGCAAAGACGCATCGCGGATAAACTCGCTGTATGCGGCGTCAAAGATGATGATGCAGCCTTTAGTAATCGCCGCATTTACAAGTACTGTAAGCTGAGCGCGATCGGAAACTGCCCCTGTAGGATTGTTAGGTGAACAAAAATAAATAAGGCTGTTATTTTCGATTAAATCAAGGTTAGGAAAAAAATTATTTTCCGCCGTACATGGAAGATATGTAATACCCGCGTAACCTGTGTCTTTAAAAGAGGCAGCGGCTCCTGTTATAACAGAGCCGTCAACATACACAGGGTACGAAGGGTCTTGCACAGCGATTTTTACACCCGAGCCAAAAAGCATCTGTAATCTGCCAATATCGCACTTTGAGCCGTCAGAGATAAAAATTTCATCGATTGCAAACTTGCCATTATAAAAAACTTTGGAAATTTTTTCGCGCAATAAAGGAAGACCTTCATCCTGGTATCCTGAATATCCTTCTACAGTGCCGAGTTTTCTAGCACCTTCTACAAGCCCCGCGTTAATGTGAGGCAAAACCGGTTCTGTTGTGTTACCGATACCGAGGCTTATAATCTTCGCATCTGGGTTAGCGGCGGCAAATTCTCGTCTACGTTTTGCGATTTCAGGGAAAAGGTAACCTGCTTTAAGATTAGCGATATTTTTATTTCTTGTAATCATTTCATTCCTCCAACAAATACTTAAGAATATTTTACCACAGAGGACACGGAGTTTCACGGAGTTTTAATTCGAAAACTCTTCATTCCTCTCCGTGTTACTCCGTGTACTACGTGGTTATTCTCTTATAAAAAGTCTCTTACACCTGTTAAATCAAGCGTAGCAAAGTAATCTTCTACTGTCTCAGTTCTGCGGATTTGCACGACACTTCCATCCGCACGTAACAGTAATTCGCCGCAGCGAAGTTTGCCGTTATAATTATATCCCATCGCTCTTCCGTGCGCACCCACATCGTGAAGAATAACAAAATCCCCGCCGGATTTATTCTGCATAATATACTCTGCGGCGGTTTCAATTTTTGGCAATTCCCTTTGAATGGCAAACTTGTCGTTATTTTCGCACAAGCTGCCGACTACATCGTAAGTTTCCGTTAAAGGCGCGTTTTCCTTGCCGGGGATTGTTATGTGATGATACGCTCCGTAAAGACCCGGACGCATTAAATCGGCAGCACAGGCATCGAGGGCGATGTAGTTGCGGTAGATTTCTTTTTTATGAACCGCTCGTGTAACAAGCCAGCCGTAAGGACCTGTAACTACCCTACCCCATTCTGTGCGTATACCCATTGGAGTAAGTCCTGCCGGCTCTAAAACTTCGTTATATGCTTTTAAAATACCGTCTGTAAGGGCTTTGTAATTTACAGCTTCCTGATCCGGCTTGTATGGAATTCCCACTCCGCCGCCAAGATTGATAAATTCCAGCCGTACTCCAGTTTTATTAAATATTTCTACCGCAAGTTCAAAAAGGAGCCTTGCGGTTTCGATATGATACGCGACAGAAAGTTCATTACTTGCGACCATTGTATGCAAAGAAAATCTTTTTACGCCTTTTTCTTTAAGCAGGGCAAAACCTTTAATCAGCATTTCTCGTGTAAAGCCGTATTTTGCTTCTTCAGGTTTTCCGATAATGGCATTGCCTTCTTTTAAAGGACCGGGATTATAACGCATGGAAATTAATTCCGGTAAACCTGTAGTTTTTTCCAGGTATTCAATATGAGAAAAATCATCAAGATTTATTACAGCACCCATCTTTTTCGCGGCTTGGTATTCCTTAACAGGAGTTTCGTTGGAAGTAAACATGGCATCTTCGCCTGTGATACCAGCCATTTCGGATAACAAAAGTTCTGCGTAACTGGAACAGTCACTGCCAAATCCTTCTTTGGCAAGCAATTTTAATATAAAGGGGTTAGGCAGAGCTTTAACCGCGAAATAATTTTTGTAAGAAGGAAAACATGAAAAAGCCGCTTTTATATTACGGACATTTTCGATTATTGCTTTTTCATCGTAGATATAAAACGGCGTGGGGTACTGCCGTGATAGTTCTTCAAGCGCGGCTTTATCCAGCGGAAAATATTTTTGGTTCATAAAATCTCCATTTTTCTCACACGGAGACACGGAGACACGGAGGTTAAGAAATAAGGAGGTTGAAATCTTAACTCTATTTTCTTCTGTGTCCTCTGTGCCTTTGTGCCTCTGTGTGATAAATTTCTATAAATATCCCTTGTGTTTTAAAAGCTCGGCGTTTAGTATTCCGCCGCCTGCGGCTCCGCGCACAGTGTTATGCGACAATGCTACAAAACGGATATCAAACACATTACATTGCCGCAAACGCCCGATAACAACTGCCATTGCCTTGTCGGCATCGCGATCTTTTCTGGGCTGCGGGCGGTTGTCTTCTTCGCGATAAATTATCGGCTGCTTGGGCGCGAACGGGAAATCCGCTTCCTGCGGCAAACCTTTGTAATCTGCCCAGATTTTTTTTATTTCTTCCATAGAAGAGGGCTTTTTACCGGCAAACTCAAGCGATACACAAGCAGTATGTCCGTCTATGACAGGCACACGATTACAGTGAGCGGAAATTATAGGAAGTTCGGCATTTTTAAAAACATTTCCGTTAATGGAACCAAAAATCTTTAATGGTTCTTTTTCGGATTTTTCTTCTTCGCCGCCAATATATGGAACGATATTATCGATCATGTCCAAACTGGGCACGCCAGGGTAACCCGCGCCGGAAACTGCCTGCATCGTATGAACGATAAGCCGCTGCGCCGGGTAACCTGCCTTTACAAGCGCGTGAATGGGTTTCATATAACTTTGTATCGAACAATTTGGTTTAACCGCGATAAATCCGCGATCCCATCCGCGCTCTTTTTTTTGCAATGGAATAATATCTGTATGTTCAGGATTTACTTCTGCGATTAAAACAGGAACATCATCTGTCCAGCGGTGAGCTGACGCATTTGAAATTACAGGGATTCCCGCGGCGGCATATTGTTCTTCAAGCGCTTTGGTTTCGTCCTTGCTCATTTCAAGAGCAGAAAAAACAAATGAACATCCGCCTTTTTTAAAGGCATCGATCGCGCGGTTTACATCATTGGCATCTTCTACCATGATGTCGGCGACATGCGGAGCATAAGTTTTAGTCAATTGCCATCTTCCGGCGACAGCGTCTTTATATTTTTTACCAGCGCTGCGCGGAGAGGCTGCCGCAAAGCGTACCTCGAACCAGGGGTGATCATTGAGAAGGGAAATGTATTGCTGCCCAACCATGCCTGTAGCACCCAGTATACCAACCGGGATTTTGTCAGATGAATTTTGTGACATAACTAGCTCCTTAATACACAATGATAACAAAAATTAAAAACATAGTCCACGGATTACGCGGATTAACACTGATTATTTATAATTATAATTTACATTACTTAGATGTTAAGTTGTAAACCCCGTCCCAGCTGTCATCAGGTAAAGTCACAGAGAATTGTTTTAACCTATCAAGATAGATAGTCGAAGGAACATCGCCGGGTTTAATTAACAGAGTTTCGTTAAAACCTTCCACGGCTTTTTTCCAGTCGCGTTTTTCAAAACATTCCAGAGCTTCGTGGAAAGTTGCAACAAGTTTTTTATTATTTTCGGATGCACTGTCCGCCATGTCTATAAGTTCGCAAAGACGAACAGGTTCGTTAATACCTACAACGCGCACGCGATCTAGTTTTCTGTAAAGAAGCGCTTCTCCTGTTTCTTTAACTGTTTGTTCCGATGCTAAAATCCAAGTACCATATTGACTGTTTACGCTTTCAAGACGCGCGGAAAGGTTTACAGCATTACCCATGATCGTATAGTTCATCTTGTTGGCAGTACCCATGTTACCTGCAACCATACTGCCTGTATTAATACCGATACGTGTTAAAACAGGTATTGGAGAAAGATTGTTTTCCATTATTTCTTTGTTTAATTCTTCTTCAATTTTTTTCATGCGGATGGCGCTGACACAGGCACGCAGTGCGTGATCAGAAAGAGGAATTGGAGCGCCGAAGAATGCGACAATCGCATCTCCGATGTATTTGTCTATCGTACCTTTTTCTGCAAGTACAACATCGCTCATTGCGCTTAAATATTTATTAAGCAAACTTACCAGTTTTGTAGGATCGCCTAGTTTTTCCGAGATTGTAGAAAAACCTTTTATGTCGGTAAAAAGCGCTGTCATGTGATATTTTGTTCCGCCCAATTGAAGCCTTGACGGGTCTGCAATTATTTCTTTTACAACATCACTTGATACATAGGTAGAAAACGCATTGCGGATAAAACTTTTTTCTTTTTCAGAGCTGGCGTACGAAATAATTTCGCGGATAATAATAGCCGTAATCATTGCCAGTATTAATCCGATTGGACCCCAGAAAAAACCTGTAAAACGGAAAAGCAAAACTGTTATTACAAGAAATAATAAAGCCGAAGCAAAACCTGCGGACGCTCGTATTACAGGCGGAAGTTTTATTGTAAACATAAAAAAGAGCGGAATAAAAATCAACATAAATAAAATCCGCCAAATATGATCGATAGGTACTAAAAATGATTCGGAAAGAATAGTATCCAGTACTACGCCGTGAGTTCCTACATTAATATAAAAACTATGAAAGGGATTCCTGCCTATATCGGTAGTTCCTGTATTTGTCTGCCCCATTATTACAAATTTATCTTTTAATATTTCTTTGCAATGATTTTGAATTTCTTCATATTCATTTAAATACTCGCCAAGCACTTCCAATAATGAAATAATATAATATGCTTCGTCTTCTATGCTTTCAGCTTCGGCAGAACCTTCAAACCAGGAACTTACTTCCAGTATCTTTTGTGCCGGATCATCTGCAAAAAGTTCACCTAACAGTTCATAGGCATAACTGCGGTAATTTACAAAATCGTTAAAAGCATCATCCGATGTATTATTCATGGCATAATACTTTGAATCATAGGCGGCATCAAAAAGCTGTATCGCGTCATTAAGAATTATCGGAAGAAAACTTAATGAGTTGTCATAATACGCAAAAAAATGAATGTCAGCTGTAGAAAAAAGAGCATTGGTATATTTTAAAACTTCAGTTTCTATTGTTTCAAGATAACTGAATTCCGCAAAAGAAACGTGTTTGTATTTTTTATAATAGTCCTGTTTAGGCCAGTTAAGCATCATTCTGCCTTTGTTATCTAAAGGTATAACGATATCTTTTTGTCTGCCGTCAGAAAGCTGCGCCTGTTTAATCGTAAGTTTGCGCCTTTCCAGCTGGATTTCGGGGTTTCCAAGATAATTAATTAACGGCGCAAATGAAAGCTGTAAGTACCAGTTATCGTTAATATTCTGTGCCAGATAGACACGTCTTCTTGTCGCATCTTCATCAACTTCGACATTTGTAAAACCGGCTCCTTTTGCATTCAAGGAAAAAGGCGAATACGCCGGAAGTATATCGACAAAACCGCCGTTCAAAAAAGCGTTATGTGAAGCGTTTACAGGATATGAAAAACGTTCTTCCGCAATGATGCGGCGCAACGCCTGCTCTCCTGCCAAAGAATGTTCGCGCAAGTTTAATGTAGACCAGGTATTCCCGTTTAAGGCAATCGCTAGCGCAAAGTACTGATCATTATCACGGGCTACATTTTGGGTTCTGTTATATAGATTAAATTGTTCCCTGTTTATAAAATTTAATAAGTCTTCCTGAACTAAAGGTATATCTGCATTTCTAATCCGCCCTGTTTGAATTGCTGAAAGCAGATCTCTTGTATTTGAAGTTATTTCAGAAAAGCTGCGTGCAAAATCATTGCCAAGACCGTGTTCCAGATAAAGGCTGTCTATTCCCTGATGACCGCTTCTGTCGATAAACTCAATATCAAAAATTGCAGCCCTGACACCGTATTCCTTTAAGCGTAAAAGACCGTCGGCGTAAATATGGCGGGGCCATGGGAAAATACCGTATTCGTCGATAGCAGGATCATCAATATTTAAAAAAACAATATCTTCCAATAAAACGCGATCTGCCCTGAACCGCAGAAAAAGATTGTAAATTTGATCTTCTAGCGCTGTCATTATCCCGGCAAAATATAACAAGGAAAATACTACAGCGGCAGCTAAACCGATTAAACCATTTTTAAAATTTTTCATGGTTTATTTTACAATGAAATGGAGTAAACTGCTACTGTTAACGTATTGTTATTTTAATAACCATACAAATCCCACAGACCTGTATAAACCCCCGATGCTGTAACTGATATATTATCTGAAACAGTTGAGTTTCTATATCCAAAAATTTCTTGGGATGTTTGTTGAAAAACATATATAATAGCGTGACAGGGTTCTGGAAGGTTATTTCCATTAAGAGCATTATTACTTTTTGAACCCGAAGATGAGCCATAAATTATACCTCCGGTTTTTTCAAAATCACCTCTGATAATTAGAACTCCTCCACCTCTTAAAGTGGCGGTATTACCGGAAATTTCTCCGCCATACATGGAAATAATTGAATTTGCTTCTCCAAAGACACCACCGCCATTCCAGGTAGTATTACCGGAAATTACACCGCCGAACATATTGAATTCAGCGCCGCCGCTGACAAATACCCCGCCGCCGTTCATAAAAGGTCTATTATTTGTTATGGTTCCTCCAAACATAAAAAATTTGCCGCCATTAACAAAAACAGCTCCGCCATTATCATTAAATGGCAGAGTACTTGAAATATTATCTCTTAGAGTTACACCGGAATATAAATAAACTTCTCCCATATTTACTGCTATTAAAGCTCCTGACGCATTATTTCTTCCTTTTATTGTTATAGTTCCCGTCATATCTTCCGTACCAAGATGAAACTCTGCAGAAGAACCTGCATTAAACATATTGCTAGATGAACCAAATACACTGCCGTCAATTGTTACATTTTTTTCCGCAATTAAATATTTAACCCCTCTAACATCTATCATAGAGCTATTAATATTTGTAGAAAAACTGTTTTGTAAAAATATATATAATTTTCTTGGTAAACCGCTAAGACCAGTTTCGTATGCGTAAAGTGCATCTTGTAAAGAAATCCAATCACTAACTTCTACTGCGGAGTGCATGTCTAAAAACGCTGTTGTATTTTTTCCAGGATTTACTTCTACAAAACTTTCAACATTCCCAAATCCTTGAAGAACATTACCATTAAAAGCCTTTACAGTCACTGTATATGTACCTACAGGAACAACAAGGGTTCCAGATCCTCTTGGCGCTGTTGTTTTAAAATCACTTCTTCCGTGGCTTCTAAATGTAAACTCGTATGAAAAATTTAGATATTCTTCGGTTGCAAGATTAACAAACGACCTTGCCGAATTGCCGAAGTTAAATGTGACAAAACCTTCGTTGCCCATCCAGGGACTGAAACACGCGGTTAGTAAAAAAACGCAAAAAACCGTTAAAAAATAAAAAGGTAATTTCTTCATAGCTTATTATAGCACAGATAAGGAGGATTTGTCTGCGGATTAACACAGACTATTTTGTTTTTTCATATATTTCATATTTCTCCTCTTGACAATATTAAAGCAATGCACTAATAATTAGTGCATACAATGAATTGGCAAGTATTATGTAACCGAAAAAAATTTAAAAAAAGCCGCTTGCCAAAAATTGTAGCAGCAACAATGGAATTGCTTATTGCAGAAATAGAACAATGCGGTCCGGTACGAGGTAATTGGCCAAACTATGGTAAATTACCTAATAATCGACATCATTGTCATATAAAAAAAGGAAAACCTACATATGTTGCTGTGTGGGAAGATATTGGTAAACAAAAAATCAAATTAGTGGAGATAATTTATGTTGGCACTCACGAAAAAGCCCCCTATTAAACTCAAGCGTTCGGCAGCAAAAAATACAATTAATTCAAAAAGAAATACAGAAAATATGTTATTTTTTGTATCATGCCCTGTTTCAAATTCAAATAGAATTAAACAATATTTAGAAAAACACGGCTGTATATTGGTAGATAATAAACATGAATGGGTGAATGCAAAAGGATTATTTACCGAACACACATCAGCAAATCTGCTTATTGGAGCAAGAGGTAAAGAAAATATTACTCAAATGCAGCTTTCGGAATTAACCGGTATTCCAAGAAGACATATTTCTGATATGGAAAATGGGAGAAGACCTATAGGTAAACAAAACGCTCTAAAATTTGCAAAAACATTAAATATTGATTACCGCTTATTCTTATAATATAAATTAATCAAGAATCTTTACCTTCAATCCGCAGACATTCATCTTAATTATTGCAACTGCCCGTTTATAACATGAATGGTGGCATCTCTGGGACCAAATGCCGAGCCTTCATTAAGCAGAATAGGAATATTGTCACCAAATGTTGCAGTACCGTTTGCTAGTCTAAATAACGCATTAGGAGTATTAAGCAAACTTGCATTATTTTCATTTGTCCCGTATATAATTCCATTTACTATATTAAGCCCTCCCGTTGCAACATACACACCACCACCTTGATTGCCGGAATTATTACCGGAAATAGTTCCTCCTTCCATATAAAAATTACCACTAGTTAAACGTACACCACCGCCTTCTGTAGTAGCGCTGTTACCTGTAATGGTTCCGCCACTCATACTAAACTGTCCATTAATATACACACCGCCGCCATAAGCAGCGCTGTTACCTGTAATGGTTCCATCATCCATATTAAAATAACCCCCATTCATTTCTACAGCGCCGCCATTTCCTGTTGTTCTTTTATTATCCCTAAGGGTTACTCCGGATATTTCTAAATATCCGTCATTGATGCGGATAATCGGATTGTTTGCGTTCTGGTTGCCTATTATTGTTATCGTACCTCCATGCCATTGCGGAACTATGATAAAATTACTATTACTCGCAGGTAAAGTAAACATTGGATTAGGATTGGTAAAAGAACTTCCGTCTATTGTTATATTACTGTTTGAAATTAAAAATTTTTCTCCGTTTACTGTTATTCCGTTGCTTAACGCCTGTAAATTATTTTTTACATGAATATATAATCGCCTGTTGCTGCTACTATCTTCCAAAGCCTCTCTTAATCCTTCCCAACTATTTACTTCAACAGCAGAGTACATATCTATTTCTACATTTGTATTTTTACCCGCTCTTACTTCAGTTTCTCCTTCGGCAAATCCCATTCCGCGAAGACCGTTTCTGTCATATACTCTAACGCTTACCCAATACGTACCTATAGGAACAGCAATGGTTCCAGAGCCGTTTTTCAGAGTTGCTGTAAAATGAAGATTTGCACCGCCAAAACCAACTTCATAGGTTAGATTACTTTCTTCTTCCCAGATAACAAACAACGACCTTGCAGAATTGCCGAAGTTAAAAGTAACAAAACCTTCATCACCCATCCATGGGCTGAAACATGCGCTTAGTAAAAAAACGCAAAAAACAACAAACAGAATAAAGTTTAATTTAATATTTCTCATTATAATATCCTTTTTTCTTACCATAAACCTTTAATGAAAACTAAAAGTAAAATCCACGTTTCCTGTGCTGGTTTCCGGGGTAGTTGTTAAAACTTCAGGAGACGGAGTGCCTACAGGAGAATTCGGAAGTACGGACAAAGCCGCCAAAGAAGCAGGATTTGCAGGGGAGCCGTTTATACCGGCAGAACTGGAGTTTCCTCCTGTAACTATAGCTCCGGGACCAGAAGATCCGTTGTAAATCACTTTTCCCTCTACAGCAAACATATTGTCAGTATCCATGTCAAAAACGGTTCCGCGCACCGACGCTGTAGCGCTTGGGCTTTGTACATTAAGGTTTGCTCTTGTTCCCGCAGGAGGATTTACTTCGACCCTTACTCTTCCGGATTGAAGATTTACATTAACATTTTCTTCGTTCTGTGAGGTTTGTATTTCTGAAAAAGAAAGCCGTGTAAGGGGGCGCACTGTAATAAGTGAATTGCCTACTGCAATAACGGCAGTGCTTCTAAAACCCGTAGAAACAATTGTGTTAGGTGTAATTATATCACCTGCTCTTGCAGCCGTAAACGAAGATGAACCTGCCTGTTTAAGTTCGACATCTCCTGTTAACTCACGTATCGTTCCGTTCTGGCAGAAAATGCCGAATGTAACCATCGTAATTAAAATAATTGCTATAAAAAACCTTTTCATATATTTCTCCTTAAAATAATTATACGTTTAATAAATTGACATTTTTGCAGTCAGTTCTATCCGCCACTGCATACTTTCTTTTGATCCGGCATTTCCAAGAGACGGCATAAAAAAACCGCCGCCAAGACCTAACTGTAAATCAGAAAATATACTCCATGTAAGCCCTGCGGAAAGTTCAGGACCAAGGAAAAATCCTTCGCTGCCGGAACTTACAGGATAACCCTGGAAAGTGCCAAGGTCGTTACGGATAAAATACGAAGCGTTGGCAAAAGCGCCGAAATTCTGACTGAGTCTTGACGAATAATTTACAGATACAACTGTAAGCCCGGACATTTTATGTTTTAAAATATAACCGTAATATTTAGTAGTGATTGGTATGAACGCATTTGCGGAATTTTCAGATCTTCCTCCTGCAATTCTTGCAACAACCGAAAGACGGCTGTTAAATTCCGAAGTAAATAACCAGTAAATACCTGCTTCTCCTGCAAAAGCCATATTAAAAGAACTTTCATCGTTTTGAGTTATTCCAAGGCTGCCGCCTACTTCAAGTAAAAAAGAAGAAAACGGAATACCTGCTTTTGCAATCAAGTACTGACTGTTGAATTTGTTATCTGTATCTGTTAAATCTATCTGCGCAATTAAAGCTGTGTTTAAATTCATAAACTCGCCGACAGAAGGATGTTCCCACCCAAGCGAAGCGACAAATCTGCTTGGAGCGAAGTATGTTCCGAAAAAATCACTGTAATCTATCGGCATGCTGAAATTTACAAGATCGTTTCCTGTCATTGTAATATTGGCATTCTTCTTGTATAAAAATCCTGTATACATAGCGCCGGCGCTAAAAACACCTAAACCGGAATTATGATAAAACAGCGCTCCGTCAAAAAGCCCTTCTGCTATAAAAGACAGCGGATCGGAATAGTTAATACGCCCTACCCTAATCCCCGAAGATCCAAAACGCATTGTAAACTCGGTGTGTAAAATTTCAGGAATAATATAAAAACCTTCATCAACACCTATTGTAAGCCCGGCAGAAAAAAGAAATTCTCCATTGTCGCCGATTAACATCGAAAGACGCGGCCAAAGATCAATCTTAAAATTAAATTTGCTGTCATCGGAGCCGATATTGCCGTATCCCATATTAACATTTGTAACAAGACCAAAATCAATAGCCCAAAGTGAAAGCGGCGAAAGAATAAAAAACGTAAGTAAAATTAATAATGTTTTATTAATAGTTTTTTTCATATTAATTCTCCAATATGATAATTTCGACACGCCTGTTAGCTGCCATTCCCGATACGGTTGTATTGTTCGCCAAAGGACGGGATGCGCCGTGGGCAGTAATGGTTATATTTTCCGCACGGCACGCGCCAAGCGAAACAAGATAATCGGCTACAGCCTGCGCTCTTCTTCTTGAAAGAGTATTTAAATAAGCATCAGTACCGGAACGTGCGGCATGACCTGTAATTAGCAATCTTACATTTGGGTTTGCTCTTAAAATGCGGGCATATTCCTGAAGTTTTAATCTTTCAGATTCAAGTAAAACAGCGGAGTCCTGCGAGAACCAGACAGAAACAAATGTAGCTGTCACCGGCTGATACCCTGCAGGAGGAATATATATTTCGGGTTCTGCTGTAATATGTTCAGGTTCAACTTGCGGCGGTATATCCCTTCTGTCTCTTGATGCCACTACATCTTGCGCATCCTGACGGGACAACATTCTGTTTGTAAAAAAAAGAAATCTTTCGCCGGATACTGTCATGGCAGGGTCAGTGCGTCCCTGAACTACTTCCAGATAAACAAGTTCACGGTAGGCATAATGCGGACTTCCTCTCATCGAATACATCATACCGCCTTTTATTTCAAAGGCTTTCATAAAAAGAAGGCATACATCATCAAGCCTTGCAAGGTCATCCGCTCTTACATTAGCCGGCAGCCACTTTTGCTGTATTGCGTAATTTAACGCTTCTTGCTGATTATTAACAGCCATAATATTAGCCGCTTGCAGAATAAAACGGGACGCCTGTCCATAAGTAACTGCGCTTGTATTTAAAAGGGTTTCAATTTCCATTGCAGTAGATTGAGCGCAAAGAAACATTGGAACCGCTAAAAAACAAATAGCAAAAAAGAGAAAGCACTTATTTCGTAACCATAAATGTCTTTTCATAAAAAGTAGATTAATAATACAATATAACAACTGCTTTGTATATGATTTAATCCACTTTAAAGCGCGAAATATCTCCGCTTAGCGCAACAATATTTTCTTTGTTTTCCTGTGTTATTTCCTGAACCCTGGTGATTGTTTTGGAAATTTCCTCGGCGCTTTGGGTCATTTCATCCATTGAACCTGCAACTTCTGTTGTAATCTTTTTAAGATCGGTACTTTGTTGTAAAACCTGTTTGCTTTCACCGCTCATATCCGCAGATGCTTTGCGTACAAGCCCCGTAACAGAGTTTAACTGGGTTACAGCTTCCAATATCTGGCGGCTGCCTGCTCCCTGTTCTTCCATTGCATTGCGAATTTGGCTTTCCTGGTCAGAAACAGTTTTTACTTCGCTTTCGATATTTTCAAAACGTTCCAATACAACACCTGTAGATTTAGTAATTGTATCGATCATCGATTTAATCTTTTTAAGAACCGCGCTGATGGTTTTTGACTGCTGTCCTGAGTTTTCTGCCAATTTACGGATTTCATCAGCTACAACTGCAAAGCCCTTGCCCGATTCGCCTGCGTGAGCCGCTTCGATTGCTGCGTTCATGGAAAGAAGGTTTGTCTGACTTGCGATAGTTTGCATTACAGAGTTAATTTCCAAAAGACTTTCTGATTCCAATGCAATTTCATGAATATCAGCCGATACTTTCTGCACATCTATCCTTCCCGCTTCGGATGATTCTGCAAGCGAGTGTATGTTAGCTGTATTTCTAACAAGTGTCTGTGTAACCGATTGAATGTTTGCAAGCATCTGTTCGATTGCCGATGAAGATTGAGAGACATTTTCCGCCTGAATTGTTATATGATCATTTAGTTCATACAGCCCTGCGATAATATGATCCATCGAACTTGCGGCGGCATTTACTTTATCAGACTGAGATAAAACTTGTGTCCTCATTCCCTGAATATTGTTATTAATTCCTTCTATGTCTTTTCTGGTTTTTGACATATAGGAAGCAAGTTCATCGCCTGTATCAGAAAGAGCGATTGTCTTTCCTTTAATTCCGACAAGAAGATCTCTGATCTTTCCAAAAGTTAAATTGAAGAATTCACCCAGTGTGCCGATTTCGTCCCGGCGTTTTAATACGAGTTTTTGTGTAAGATCCCAATCAACCGAAATATGATCGAGTGTTTCAACCATATAGTTCATAGGTTTGAGCATTCGTGAAATATATACATAAAAAGCAAAAAAGATTAAAGCGATTACTGCCATCAAAAGCAAAAACAAAAAAGTCATGTTACTGCCGAGTATGTCAATAACTCCAACCGGTTGAATAGCGGCAATATACCAGCCAAGAGCTGGAACTCTGCCGATTGCAATTACGCCTCCGGGTATTTCATAATTAATAAATTCATCGGTTTTAAGTGATACAGCTTTTGAAAAAATCTCCGCGCCTCTTTCTCCAAGCTCGTTTTGCATAGTAACTTTATCCGCAACAAGTTTCGAATCTTTTGCGCCTGTAATTTCACCTTCTTCATTAAAAAGGTAAAGCGCGGCACTTCCGGTATAACTTTTGTATATGGATTCGACAAAGTCTGTTAATATAATGCCTGATCCTACAAGACCAATAGGCGTTCTTCTTGCGCCGAAAACAGGCGCATTGATCCAAAGATTGGTCTGATCGGCTTCGGCATTATAGTTAATATTAAAATTATACCTTTCGGTTTCGTATAAAGTCATTTTGTACCAGTAAGTATCAGGATCTTCGACATCGAGAGTATAATGAGAATCTTCGGAAAAATAAAATTCTTTATCAACATCGCTTGCCCAGAAAACTATATTACTTGCAAAAGCAGCCCTATATCCTTCGATTTCATCAAATGCGTTTCTTTTGAGGTATTGGTCTGCAGGATCGTTAAAATGCCTTATTATAAGAGGCGATGTTGCCATTTTCATAGCAAGAGCAATTTCGCCGTTTACAGACGCTTCAAGTTTAATTCGTTCGATCTGTAATGCCTGCGCCAATTCATAACCTGTAGTATCCCGGACAGTCTGGCTCATAAAAAATACAAAAACGCCGATTCCTATAAAAAATATTAACGAAAATAAAAGTATAGAAAAGAAAAAAACTTTGCGTTTAATTGATGTTCTTCGTTTTTTACTAATTTGGTTTTCCATCAAATACTCCTTGCAATATATAGAATATACAAAAATAACAGAAGTAAGGCAATCGTTTTTTAACAATCCTTTAAAAATTCATTAACATTACTTTAATATTTTTTCCGGCAAATTCGCTGAAATATCGTATATTACAATTTATCTTACAATAACCATAGAAATATGTTATAATACCACCATAATTAATATTAAGGCGGATAAAATGATTATTTTGACATTAAATTGCGGATCATCATCAGCAAAATACCAGGTTTATGACTGGGAAACAAAGGATGTCCTTGCGGTAGGTATTGTAGAAAAAGTAACTGTCGGCGGCTCTTTCATTAATCACAAAGCAAAAGGAAAAGATGAAGTCACATTTAATCATGATTGTCCGACTCATACTGACGCAATCGATCTAATTATAAAAACCTTAACAAGTAAAGACACGGGTGTAATAAGCGATATGTCGGTAATTAAAACTGTAGGTCATCGTGTTGTGCACGGCGGTGACAAATTCACAAAATCTGTCATTGTGGACAAAACAGCAATGGAAGCGTTTACAGCGATGCAGGATTTAAGCCCTTTACACAACCCGGCAAACATCATGGGAATAGAAGCGGCAAAAAAAGTTCTGCCTGATGTTCCGCACTGCGCGGTAATGGACACAGCGTGGCATCAGACAATGCCGCCTGAAAATTACATGTACGCAGTTCCAACCGAATGGTACGAAAAATATCAGGTACGCCGTTACGGTTTTCACGGAACAAGTTTTTTATACACGGCAAAAAGAGCGGCAGTACTTTTGGGACAAGACCCTTTTAAAACAAATGTAATAATCTGCCATCTTGGAAACGGCGCGTCTATTAACGCTGTTAAAGACGGTCTTTCTTTTGATACATCGATGGGTATAACTCCGCTTGAAGGTCTTGTTATGGGAACTCGCTCCGGCGATGTTGATCCGTCTTTACCTTTTTATGTTATGCGCAAAACCGGAATGAGCGCATCAGAAATAGAAAGCGCTCTTAATAAAAAAGCCGGTCTTTTAGGATTAACCGGAAAACATACAGACAGGAGAGACATTCAGGCGGCAGCGGAAGGCGGAGACAAACAAGCACTTCGCGCGCAATATATCGAAGCTCATCGTGTAAAAAAATACATAGGAGCTTACCAAGCGGTACTTGGAAGGGTTGATGCGCTTGTATTAACGGCAGGTGTCGGTGAGTTTGCGTGGTTTATGAGAGATAAAATTCTAAACGGTCTTGACGGCATCGGCATGGTATACGATCCCAAAAAGAACGAAGTATCACGCACAAGAAACACAGAAACTTTAATAAGCAAACCCGAATCGAAAATACCAATTTATATTATTCCAACTGATGAAGAGCTTGTAATGACGGAAGACGCTTACGCATTGATGCAGGGAACTTACGATACTCACACTCATTTTAAATATTCATTCCAAAGTAAGGATTATATAAACAAGGGACGAGCCGAAGGTCTTGTAAACGATCTAAAGAAGAATCCGGCTCTTGCAGACATTATCGCAAAACCGATATAGTTTAAATGAGGGGTAAAATTTGGGTGAAATTCTCTGCATTGGCAATCCTATTGTCGATGTGTTTGTAAATATTGATTATAGTCTCACGGTTAAATACGGCATCCATGAATCGCATCAGCATATCGACAGCGAAAAAGCGCAAGCCTTATTGAAAGAACCTTCCATTGATTACGCAAGAGCCGTAAAGAGTTCCGGCGGAGGAGCTGCAAACACTGCAAAAATAGCATCCATGCTTGGAATGAAAACTGTTTTTACAGGCTGTTTAGGACAAGACGATCATGCCGTATTTTTTGAAAAAGAACTGACTGATGCAGGCGTATCAGCATTGCTTGTAAAATCGAATAAAAATACCGGACTTTGTTTTGTGTGCAAATACAGCGGCGAAAAACGTTTTGCCGCAAGCCCGGATGCGGCGCTGGAACTTACAGAAGAAGATATTGATGACAGCCTTTTTAATAATGCCGAAGTTGTTGTTGTAGACGGCTATATTTTAGACCGCCGCTCTTTAGTACAGCATATATTGTTAAAAGCCAGTAAACGGGGTATTCCTGTCGCACTTGATGCCGCATCAGTTTTTCAAATCAGAAAAAAAGCCGAAGAAATTTTAACATACAGCCGCAGCTTTCCGATTATAATTTTTATGAATGCCGATGAAACAATCGCATTATATTACACAATCAGAAAAACCCGTGACGAAGAAGTTTTTACAACAGACAAAGAAAAAGAAACAATGATCCTGCGTGATGTATGCCCAATGTTAAAAATAATAACAGACGGCGAATTGTTCCCTATAGTCGTTGTTAAACTGGGAGGCAGAGGCGTAATTGTTGTCGCAGGCGGGCATATTTACCGCGAAGAAACTTTTACAATTATTCCGCGTGATTCTACAGGAGCAGGAGATGCGTTCGGCGCTGCTTTTATTTCCGCCTGGATACGGGGCAAATCCCTTTCCGACTGCGCATCTTTAGGCAACAAAGTAGCGCGCGAAATACTTGAAGTACCCGGAACTCATATAAAAAGAGAAAAACTAAACAAGTTTGCAAAAATGCTTGAAAAGCAAAAATCAAAAAAGTAAAAAAAGAGGTTTATATGAAAAAAATATTATTTATTTTTATTGCGTTTTTTTTAGTTTTTTCCCTGTCATGTTTACCTAAAGAAGATGACAGCGGTTTCTTGTCTCAATATGAAATATTATCAGATGAATCAGAAATAGATCTTAATAAATATCATAAAATAATAAATGAATTACTTTTTAATTTTGACAATATAATGAAAGACAACCAAAGCAGCAAGTATGCGTATGATGCCTATTTTTTATCCATGGAATACATAAAAAATAATGTAACTATTTTTAGAATAAACCCTGAAATGAATACTATTCTTAGCGGAATGCAGTTTTATGTAGAAGATGAAAACAGAATAGGTTTTATCTTCGGTACAAAATTCCTTGATACATATAATGCTGATAGCAGCATACATTATTCAATATTAATTCATGAATGCAGGCATATGCATGATTATTTAATAAGCGGCGATTATTTTTTAAGCGCAACAACCAATGAAAAAGTAAATTTATTATTTGAAATGGACGCTTTAAGAATCGAAGCGGAATTTATAAAGCATTATCTCCAAGGAAAATATAATTTAAGTCAATTTGAACTATACATATTAACCAGCCTTGAAAGCGACAATTTAAACAGCGCGTCAATGATGATTCACAGAGAACACAGGGAGATTTTTCTTTATTTTTACGATTTAGAAGAAAGTTACTTTGAAAATAAAATATCAAGAGAAACTATTATTGAACAATTAATACACAACGGAAATATAATCCTGGAAGAATATTATCATCCTTATCCTGATTATATACATTTTTTTAACTATATAGGGCTTTGTACATTCAATAAATACATGTTAAGAGCATTTTCTTACCTTGTTGAAAACCCTGAAACAACAACATGGGACGAAGTGTTTGAAAAATATCCGGAAATCGCAAGAATACACAAAGTAATAATTGAAATTCAAAACAGAGACGGCATGGAACATACCCAGTATTTACAGGCTGTAATAGATTATTGGGAAAACGAAATATTAAATAATTTGTGAGATTATCAATAAATGGAAAAGAAAACACAGGAATTAATAATTAACATTCTAGCACGGCCGGTGCTTCTATTTGCAGGTATTATGTGTATTTGGTATTTTTTGGCAGTAACAAATTTTATTGGGTATATAAGTTCGCTCAATTATGCATGGGTTTTTGCAGGAGCATTATTACTTTTAATTGCGGTATTGTTAAAGCTCCTTATAATTCTTTATAATAAAACCCATAAAATTATAAAAATAATTTTTTTAAGTGTAATAATTAGTTTTTCATTATCATTTGTAATAATTGAAAGCCTTGTATTTATTAACGCAAGATCGCATAAATACGAAAACGCCGATTATATAATAATTCTCGGAGCCGGTTTATACAGGGGAGCTCCTTCGTTAACGCTTTTAAGAAGAATAAATGCCGCGATAAATTATTCAAACGAAAACCCTGATGTAAAAATAATTGTAAGCGGAGGCACTGGCGAAGGTCAGCGCACATCAGAAGCATTGGCGATGGCAAGGGTTTTGGAAAACAACGGAATAAATACCGACCGGATTATAATAGAAGACAGGTCATCCAGCACTTATGAAAACCTAAAGTTTTCCGGAGAATTAATAAGCGATTTAGATAAAAAAATAGTAATTTCTTCTTCTGAGTTTCACCTGTTCCGCGCAAAAATTATCGCAAAAAAACTTGGTTATAAAGATGTAGGGGTTCTTGCAAGCAGAACACCCGGTATTTTACTGCCTAATTATTATGCCAGAGAATATTTTGCGGTATTAAAAACAATATTTTTTGATTAAAAATGTATGTATAAATATTATTAATTGGTCTGATGTACATATTTATATATTTTAATAAGACGGGCGGCGAAAAGAATCGCCAGTGAAATATGGCTGCTTTTTACGGCAGTTTTGTTTAGAAATCTATCGATCCTAACTCTGAAAAAATTGAACTTCTTGTTATAAACACCAAACCACAACGTGAGCGATGGACGAGTTATAAAGGAATGTCGGAATTTCTGCCATTCGGAACTGGCGAGACTTTTCGTAGCTCGTTTTAAGTAATATATTAAAATTGTGAATTAAATAAATGTAAGGAGCGCAACATGGCAAAAAAAGCAATTATATTGATGGCTGACGGGTTTGAAGATGTCGAAGCTATTACGCCTATCGACTACCTTAAACGGGCGGGAATAGAAGTTACGACTGTATCAATTTCACAAAATACCACTGTAACAAGCGCATGGGGCAAAATAAAACTTATAACAGACACAACTTTGGCAGAACTTCTAAAACAGGATACCGCCAGTTTTGACGCTGTAATTATACCTGGCGGAATGCCGGGAGCAGCAAACCTGGCAGCATCAGAAGAAACCGGCAATTTACTAAAAGACATGGCGGCAGCCGGAAAACTAATCTGCGCAATCTGCGCTTCTCCTGTGGTGGTTCTCTCTCCCCTGGGACTTTTAAACGGTAAAAAGTTTACTTGTTTTCCGGGTTTGGAAGAAAAAGCAGCCGAAGGACAGTGGCAGGACTTTCGAGTTGTTACAGACGGAAACATCATAACAAGCCGTGCTGCCGGAACAACGGGCGAGTTTGCAATTGCAATAATCGAAAAACTTTTGGACAAGGAAACTGGAGAAAAAATTAAAAATACTGTGATGCTGGTTTAAAATTTATATAGGAAGATTTCACACAGAGATATGGCGGCTTATACTATTTTTATATAAAATATTATTTTATACAGTTATTATAAATCCTTTTCCAAATATAAAGTAAATATATGCTATTGCTATTATAATAGACCACATAAATAAAACAATATATAATTTTATTTCATCTTTTCTATATTTTTTCTTTAATATTTTAACCAATAATACAATTGGATGAATTAATATCGTAAATGTAAATCCCATTAAATAGTAAAATAACCAAAATATTAAAACTATTCTAACTATAAAATATTTAAATATAAAATCATCGTTAATAAAATTATAACAATAAGAATTTAAATAAATAAAAAAACTAATAGTGGCTAATGTCAAATAAATAATACTTTTAATTGGTTTCCATGTTTTCATATATTATTACCTTTCTCTATTATGTATTTCCTCCATAAGTTTATCCATTGCCCCTTGATATTCTTGTTCTACAATACACCTATTTACTAGTGAAATAATCAAATAAAATAACATTCCTAATAAAGCACAATTTCTATAGCGTTGCCTCTCTTTTTTATCATCACAAAATGATGCAATTATTATACCAACCAATGGAAGAAGGAAACATAAAATAGAAATAATAATGCTTGGTTTTTTATTAATATTTGGCTTGTCATTTGAAAATATTAGCCCGTCACATTCTTTACATATTTCATCAGAGTCATTATTTTCAATACCACAATTTGTACAATATTTCATTTTACCCTCATAAATATTTTAACCCTTTTATCTATTTTATGTCAATATTTATTTTTTAATATTTTAATTTTTTATTTTGGTTAGTATTTCGCTTAACGTTCTGGTTGTATATGACGGTTTGGCAACCCGAATAAGCGAAACCGACTGCGGTTTTTCGTAGCCCGAGCCGCCCTCTGGCGATGAAGCGTTAATCGTGTGTTAGGCGAAGAAAACCCGTTCTAAATTATTTTATCCAATTTTCTATTTTTATATTTTCAATTCTTTCAAAATGATTTTCATTATTTGAAACAAGTATTAAATCATTTTTTATTGCTGAACAACCTATTAATAAATCAAAATCATCAATTAGATTCCCTAACTTCTTTAAACGAGCTTTTTCTTTTGCATATAAATCAAGACAATTGAATATTGGTAATATTCCAATTTTATTTGCAAACTCATTTACAGAATTTGTATTTTTTTCTACTCTTTCACTAAGTTCTGC
>Ga0123356_10001528_pt1 | contig 25482 bp, 20 predicted proteins | sample TergutEmb28metaG_2_FD_92546 | JGI IMG/M metagenome (GOLD analysis project Ga0123356, IMG submission 92546) | Embiratermes neotenicus P3 segment gut microbial communities from Petit-Saut dam, French Guiana - Emb289 P3 | ecosystem: Host-associated > Arthropoda: Insects > Digestive system > Gut ...
AAGATCCATCGCTGATGAAAAACAAGGAATTTGCTGAAAACCATCCGGCGCTGCAGGAGTACATGCAGCAGCATCCAGAAGTCCGTGAGGAGATCGGCGAGAATCCAGGGAGTTTCATGCGTCGGGAGCAGCGTTTTGACCGGCGCGAAGACCATCGCGATCACGCCTTTGATCGCGCAGAGGTCGAGGGCTTTGGTCATTTCCTCGGCGATCACTCTAGCGTTGCATCGCAACTCGCCAGGAATCCATCGCTTGCCAACAATGAAGAATTTGTGGAAAGCCATCCGGATCTGCAGCAATACATGAAAGAGCATCCAGGCGCGCAGAAACAGCTTACGTCGAATCCTCAAAATTTCGTACAGTCGGCGCAGCAATTTACCAACAGTACCGCTGCACCCAAGACTCAGCTTCTCAACCCACAACCGAAACCGCAGAAGTAGAGCCAAGCCTGGAACACAAAGCCAAAGATGAGACGGAAGGCCAGGAAACCGGCCTTCCGGACAAATTGCCACTTCGTAGAACCGCGGAGCAGTCGAGTTTCCTGAAGGAGGAAAACATGCGAGTCGCGACTGTTGTGATGATCGCCTCATTGTTACTCACGCAAGCGTTGCCGGCAGCCGCCAAAAATAAGAAGCAGCCCACCCGAGGCATGCTCGAGAAAATGGAAGCGGTGCCCTGCGGCGCAAAGGAACGGGGGCTCGCCGGCCTGGGCAGCATATTTGGATCGGTCGGCGTCACGGCTGTGAACTCGGATGAGAAGCTCTGTCCACAATATCTGCTGCGCACCGACGAAATGGAGTACCACATTCGACCCACAGATCGGAAACATCCTGTCATCCTGCCGGTCGGTAAAGAGAGCGTATTCAAGATCAAGAAAGACCAAATGCTTCTTAAGGTTCCGGAGGGTGATCGCAAGACTCGCTCGTATTATGTTGTCGTTATGAAACCTATTACCCCGGACGAGAGTACTTCCTCTCATAGCAGTCCAGACAAATTGGTGGGTCCTGACCCAAAGACGCCCGCACAAGTGGTGGACATGCCCAAAGCGTCCGTGAATGGGACAGAGACAACGAGGAATCCCATACAGAGATAAGGCCGACGTTTATCGAGGTACAAGATGTGCGGCCTCTTAGCGGTGTGCGGGAAACGCCGTCCAGCCATGTTGCATTTAGCGTTGACGCAATGCCAAGATCCATGTGCTCGAGAACAAAATAAACAGGCTCGACGGCACGATCGGCTCCGGTTTCAGTGCTCTTGGTGCACAATTCGAGAAAGCGGTACTTCGCGGCGAGTTATCCGTAACCCGCGAAATCGCCCACTTGTCCGTATCCGCGTTGAGCGGGTGGAGCGCGGTCAGCTGCGCAATAATTCAGTATTCCGTACGCGCCAAGCACCGACTAACAGCTGGGTCGCGAGCCTCATGACAACCTGACAACCTGTCGAGGGACAATCATCCCAAGGTGGATGTCCGCTTCAGGATCGTCCCGAACTCTGGCGAGAATGCGAGGAGCTGCCGCACATCCTCGCGAGTGAGTGACTTTCTGCGTGAATTCGTCATTGCCGAAGCGGGTGGGGCTCCTCGCTGGATGCCGGATGCTCTATCGACGCATCCGCGATCACAATAGCACCAGCTTCTTCCGGTCCGATGATCTCGGGTTGGGGCTCCCTGGCTAGATATTCAACTATCCTTCTCAGGACTTTGGTTTTCGCGGTGAGCGCGCCGATGCTGTACGCGACACCTGAATAGAATGGGGCAACCAACGTTATCTGTGCCCTGACACGGGCCAGATCAGACCCTCGAAGGTCGAAGAAGTAAGAAAATCGCGACCATGGGTCTGTCGTCAACACAGATGCGTGGGGGTCAGTAAAGGTTAAGAGTCCATAAGAGAGGATTACAGTGGGAACGATCCACGCGCACAGCGCCATCCGCCGCAAGTAGAGACTGCTAACATAGCCAATGATCAAGGCGGGCACAATCGAGGCCAACTCTTGTAAAGAGTTGGCATGACTCGTTCGATAACGAGGTGCTGCAGCCAGCAGTCTGCTGCAAACTCGCTCGGTCTCGCTCCGAACAGTGGAATTATCCATGAACACCATCGACCGACCAGCCAAGGCCCAACGTGGATTCCGCATACTGCAGCGGCGGTCGTATGCAGGGCGAACAGCCCGACGCCAGAAGCTCCCGGCCACTTCAAGCCGCTGCGCCCCGCGATCTCTTCTGGATCGTGAGTCTCAGGCTCGTTTCGAATGGCCCAGGTTTTCCAGCGTGGCAATGCCGCTGAGTACCACTGCCAACCCAGAGCGAGCCCGCCTGTTAAGTAGTACGGCCAAAAATCCGGGCCGAGGGCATAGTATCCGAAACGCAACGTGAGCAGGAGGATTGCCACAGTCGGAATCGAGATTGTCAGATGCCCTGAAACAAGCGATCGAGCACTCAGGTCTGGGCGATCCATTGGCCGGCATTATAAGCTTGAGAGCAGTTTCCCGTCCACGCGATTGCTGAAATCAGACATCTGACTCAAACCCCTGCCACCTGAGGATTTTGAGCGAAATGCCGATGACCAAGCAGGGCGACCTTACTCGTCAGATGTGTGGGAAAAGGAATCACACCGAGGCATCTTGCACAGCAACCAAGCTGCTGTGGGGCAACACTGAAAAAAGGGAAGTCGCCCTTCGCCCTCGCGGCATGAATCTCGACTCACGCTCGGACCGAGAGGAGGGACAACTCTGAACCGCCCGAACATTAGTGATCCGGTCATATGCGTGGCTACCTGAAGGTGGTGGAGTTCGCTGTCTGACGGGCCGACCGTAACGGGCCGCGCACGCCGAAGGTGGTAGCGTAGTACAAACAAACTCTTCAGTTACGGCGGCCGGCAAAGCTCCGCGCACAACTTGCCCAGGTTGACTTCGATCAAGCAATGACGCTGGCTCTGGTCACGTCGTTGCAAGCGAACTGTCCGTCAGCGAATACAGCCCTGGCAAAGCAGAGCGGCTGGAAGCTCTTTCAGAAGCCTCCAAGTTGGACACCGCGGGGATTTGCAGGCGTGTGCGGAGGAAGCGGTGGCCAGGAGGAATGGGACGTGGTAAGTCCGGGACGAAAAAGCGCCACCTAAATGGGGCGCAAACGACAGAGAACCGCGAATAAAATGAAAGCTCACGATGGCAATCCCCGCCGCGACGCCGAGAGAAAAGGAACCATCTTCGGCGCCACGGTCCTTTCTGTTGCTCGAGTTTGCCGCGGGACTCGCCTTGCGACTCCATCTGGCGTCGACGACGTTCTTAAATCCCGACGAAGCCCTGCATCATTTTCTCGCACGCCAGAGTTCGCTCGCGCTCGCCTATGAAGCGAGTCTCACGACCGCCCATCCTCCGCTCATGATTCTGTTTCTTCACCTCTGGTCCCTCGTCGGAGGTTCGGAACTTGTGTTGCGGCTCCCGTTTGTGGTCGCGGGAACGGTCGCGTCCTGGATCATGTTTCTGTGGGTGGACGCGGTCGCCAACCGGCGCGCGGCGCACTTCGCGCTGGCGATGTTCTTGTTCGCGCCGGGGCTCATCTCCGTCCAGGCTGAAATCCGGCAGTATTCGTTTTTGCTTCTGTTCTCCTCCTGCTCGCTTTACTTCCTCGAGCGGGCCGTCAAGGAAAATTTCCTCCCGTGGATGATCGTTTCGGCGGCATGCCTCGATCTCGCTCTTCTCACCCACTATTCGGCGCTCATCTTCGCGGCCGCGGCCGGCGCCTACGCCCTGGCGCTCCTCGTCCAGAAAAGGCCGAAGCCCCGAGTGGCGATCGCCTGGGCAAGCGGGCAGATGAGCGCGCTTGCGATCTCGCTGTTTCTTTTCCGGACCCAGGTCGCCAAGCTCCGCGAGAGCGGGTTGCCTTCGGAAATTCGCGCCACCTGGCTGCGCAGCTCGGTCTTCCACCCGGGCGAAGACCCCATTCTTTTTTTCGCGTGGACGAGGACGCTGCGCCTGTTTCGATATGTCTTCAGCCACGGGAGTGTGGGCGTGGCCGGACTCTGCTTGTTTCTGTTTTCCCTGGTTTTGCTTCTCAGGCGCTCGCAGGGGGAGGGAAAGGGCTCGGCTCGCTCGCTCGCTCTGGTCCTCGCCCTGCCCTTTGCCATCACCCTTGGAACCTCGCTCGCAGGCGTTTATCCCTACGGAGGATCACGGCACGACGTTCTGTTGGCCATGTTCGCCATTCCGGGAATCGCGATCGGACTCGACCAGCTTCCCCTGGGGAGGGTCGAAGCCGCGCTCGGCTGGTTCAAGCCGGCCCTGGCGGGGGCCGCTCTGATTCTTTCGAACCTGTTTCCCTCCCCAGCCGGCCCCTACATTCGCCCGCGAAATCAGCGGCGCGAGCTGATCGAGCAGGCCATCGGTTCTTTGCGTTCGCTTGCGCCCGGCTCGATCGTGCTCACCGACGCCCAGGGGGCCGCCGTGCTCGACTACTATTTTTGTCCCCATCCCATGGCATTGCCCTTCGGCCGGGGAGCCCCATCTTTTGTGAAATTGCCCTGCGGCGCGGATTACGTGCTCCTCGCGCCCCATTCCGAGACAGGATTCGACCGGGGGAAGTTCCCGGCATTGCTCGACGAAGCCTGGCGGGCCGTCCCGGAGGCGGGGTCGCTTGTTTTGTTTCAATCCGGCTGGATCGACGACAAGCAGGGGGAGTGGCTCGCGGAGTTGCGCGCTTTAGGCGGAGAACCCGAAAATTTTGGGCCGAATGTCCTCCTCTCACCGATTCCGCGGCACCCGGGCGGTCGTCCATTGGAGTCGAAGCCTGCAGGCGAGGCGGAGAAGAGGCGGTCGAACGACTGACCTGCGGGCGTTCTCGCGGAACCTCAAACGTGGTTGGTTACCGGTTGAGGTTTGCCCGCAAGTGGGTGGGAGAGTGCTTCCCGGCCTCGGCCCGTCTTTTCGAGCTTTGAGGGGGCGCTCAGGAACCGCCGCCGTCGGGAGTAACGATTGCGCCAGGTTTCATCAAATTGTCGTAAATCAGCTGGTAAGGTTGGGACGATACCGATACCTTCCCAAAAAAGGGATGATCCATCACCGCCAGGAGGAAAATCAGCAGCCCGAGCAAAGCCGAAGTCAACACCGTCATCCACAGGTGCATTCGCAGGTTGTGCACGTGAAAGCACCACGTCACGGCGATGGTGATCACCGCCCCGATCAAAACCAGGGCCCACAACGAAGCTGAAAGCCCCTCCGTCACCCCCAACACCCGGGACCTTCGCCGCTCTACGAGCTCGTTGAACTGTCGATAGCACTCGGCGTGCAGGGCCTTCTGCCCCTCCGAGCGAGGCTCAAAGTCGGCAAGGTCTCTTCCCAGCTGGGCAATGACCCGCACGTTGCCCGTTGGGACGATGCCCTTCCGCTGTTCGGGCCAGGCCACATCGATGACTTGTCGCGTGTACCTGCGCACATCGTCTTGCAGGCGTCCGCGACTGGGCTCGGGATAGTGGCTGACGTCGAGATAAAGGGCGGCTAAGGTGCTGGCTTCGCGATCAACCTTGGCTTCGGTTTCGGTGAAAGTGCTCCAGACTGCGATGAGGATAAGGCCGAGCGTGACGCCATAGAGAAGGGTAATGGCGCCGAAATAGTATCCTACGATGTCGTTGTGCGAAAGCGTAGCATGATGGAGCGAGGGCACCCATCTTCGGGTTAGGTTCAGCCCCCAGATTGCGAACGCGCAGAATAGCAATACGGTGAGGCTGCCGAACAGCCAGTTCGGCATGTCGTAGATCCACATCCAGTAGTGCATACCCAGTAGCGCATGAGGTATAGCCCGAAAGGCGGGCACACCTCCTCTCCGGAATCTCGAGACTTGAAGGAATGGGGGAGAATGCGGGCTGAAGTCGAGAGGCGCTCTTCTGCCGCCCGGAACCTCCAGCCCTGAACGTTCCCTTTAGCTGTTGGCTTACGCCGATTTCTTTTTTTGCGGATCGAGTCTTTCGATCTCGGCCTGCTGGCGGCGTACCGTATCGCGCACGGTTTCGGTGCGGTCCGAGCCCTCTCGACCCACGGCAATCTCTTCCACCACGCGCGCCGACTTGCTGACGACCGGCCGCTCGGCGGTCTCGGTGACCGTGTATTCCTTATCGCTCCAGTCGATATCGGCGATGTAGTTCGGATCGCTGATGGCGCGGCGAACCACTTTCGCGTGCTCTTCGTGCAGATTGACCTGCGCCTCTACAGGCCGCTCGGTTACAAAGCGCCGAACGCGCGTAGTGCCGGTCTCGAACATCCGCTTGCCCACGTTCATCTGTTCTTCGGCAAGGCGAAGCACCTCGTCCTTGCGGGCCCCCGTCGAGCTTGCGGCTGCAGGGGTTGTGACCAGCGCTTTCGCTTGAACGGGAACGTCAGCTCCTATCTTGGCCGCGTGTTCATGGACGTCCACCGGGTCGTGGACATCGAGGATCGACATGATTTTGGCAACCTGCTCCTTCGGGGTGCGGACGGCGAGGATCGCGCCGCCCTTGCGCAGCGTGTCACCGTACACAGACGCCTCGTGTTCCCATACGTTTTCTCCGAACAGACGGCGCCACAGCCCCACGTGTTGATGGTCGATCCCCGTTCCCAAGGCCTTGCGGTCGAGAATGCTGGTCTCGGAAGTGTCGACACCCGAATTTCTCAGAACGTTCAGCGCTTCCTTCGCTTTATCCGTTGTGTCATATACGCTTACTACTTTTTCCCACTGTGCCATATGTATATACCTCGTAGTTTTGCTTTATGTAGTTGGTATTCGGTTTTTCGCCCTGGGACGGGGGCGGCAGATCAGAGACGCGTGATGACCGCTTCTTGCTTACGGACGACCACCCGCTCCTGGTATGGTTGCTTTTCGCGTGTTTTATGGATTCGAACCTCTTCTTTCAAGAGAAGGCGCCGCTCGACGACCACGATCTCTTCTAGTATCGGGATGATCAGAGTGTCTCCTTCCTCGCGCATCGGGGGTGCTTCGTCCACCTGCTTGCCGATCGGGGTCCGCTCGATCTCGACATGCTCATGCTCCAGCAGCTCCTCAACAATCTGTTCGGTTTCCCTGGTGACGGTCCCAACCTTCACCTGGCCGGTTACCACCCGCGTTTTGGCAATGGAGGCCTCTTCTGCGTATAAGGGAACGACCTGATCCTCATTATTCTGATTCCGGTTCTTCTCCAAGGGCTTGTCAGGCTTTTGATCTTGTTCTTCCGGTGTCATGGTTGTCTCAATTCTGCCTCGAAACTTTTCGATATCCCTTCGACAAGCAGGTCCTCGAGCGAACGCTCTTCCGTCGCTGAGTCTCGGGTATAGGTCTCGTCCAAACGGTTATTTTTGGCCCTGCCTTCCTCGCCGCGCCGTTCGACCCGATTGGCCAGTCGTCGGCCCTGTCGGCTGGTTCCGAATGCTTCAATTCCGGGGTTAAGTTCTTCGATGAGAACAGGTTGTTGGCAGATGCCCGCCCGCCAGCTAAAGCTGTTCCCAATGGTTGCGGCATTTGCCACGGGGCCCATGTCTACGGGGAACTACTCGCAGTTCCGAGGTGGAACTGGGAACGGTTCGATCATACTGAGAATTCTGTGCTGGTGCCAAAGCCCAAACCAGGTCTTCTCAGGCAGCACCCACTCGGGATTCTGCCCCGGTTCAGCGCTCGCGAACTCCCGCCGGCAGAGCGTCTGCCGACATGGGCCTGAACAACGTGTCCGATCAGAACGTGGTCTGCCGAGCGCGGCTCGAGACGCCGAGTGGAAGAGCACAGTCGCTTGTTGCCGGTTTCCGACATGGACCGGCGACAAAGGCAGGGTAAGTAACAGAGGAAAGGACGTCGCACAATTTCCGCCTGTTGCCGGGCCGGTGAATTGAGGTGAAAGGTCGACGGGGAAACGGTGGGGGAGCGGGCGCCTGCCATCTCAAACATCTCGGCCCGTCGGGTGTCATTGGGTCAGCCGGTTGTACTTTTTGAGGATTGCCCGCAATTGATCGTGAGGCAGCGCCATCACTTTGTGTCCATGCATTCCCGTCATGGTCTCCGCCGCCACCATGGCGTTGGCGACCGCCTCCTCCGTCGCCTGGACGGTGGCCAAAAACAACGGGTCCATCCGCTCGTTCGGCATCATCGTGATCTCGCGCAACCCCTTGGGTTGAATCGCTCCCGGATTCGCGGTCGAAAACGCAATGAAAAGGTCGCCCGAGCCGTCGCCGGAGTAACTGCCGTCCCGCCCGAGGCCCAGGGCAACGCGCCGCGCCAGTCGCTTCAGTTGTGTCGGAATCAGGGGCGCATCGGTTGCCACCACCACAATAATGGAGCCGGTGTCTTCGCTCCAGATCCGCGGCGCCGCGATTTCGCGGCCGACGTTGATTCCCGCTATCCGCAACTGGTCCCGCTCGCCATAATTGCACTGCACGAGCACACCCACCGTGTAGGGGCCCTGGTTTGCGCCGAGGCGGCGCGACGCCGTTCCAATCCCGCCCTTGAACTCGTTGCAGATCATGCCCGTGCCGCCGCCGACATTCCCCTCTTCGACTGGTCCGCCATGCGCCGAATCGAGCGCGTGCATGGCATCGAGGGCGGTGACGTGAAAGCCGTTGATATCGTTCAGATATCCATCCCAGGTCTCGGCTACGACCGGCAGCGACCACCAAAAGCCTTCCATGTCGGCGTCGCCCCGCTTGACCTTCCACTGGATCACGGCATCGCGCACGATGCCGACGCTATGGGTATTGGTGATCATCACCGGCCCGTCGAGAAAGCCGGAATCTTCCACCCAGTGGGTTCCGGTCATTTCTCCGTTGCCGTTCAGATTGAACCAGCCGGCAAAGACTGCGTCGCGCGAATCTCTGCCCCGCGGCAGAATCGCCGTCACCCCCGTCCTCACCGGAGCAGGGCCGGCCTTTGACGCCTCACCCGATATCAGAGTGGTGTGGCCGATCTCTACGCCTGTTATGTCAGTGATCGCATTGAGGGGTCCGGTTTCGCCGTCAAAGGGCACCCCCAGGTCCCGCGCCCGCGGCTTGGCTTGTCCACCCGCCACCGAAGTCCACAAGAGCAGGAAATAAAGTCCCATCGTGCGGCCCGCTTTCGGCATCCAAGTTCCTCCAGAGACTCACGAGTATATTTCGAGGAGGTACGGTGACGGAACAAAACGAGCGCCGAAGGCCGGTTGAATTCACCGCGTGCTCCAGCGGGAGGCGACCGATGGAAAGCTGGAAGAAGGCTGTACTTGCAGGCTCGGGCGGGCTGGCCGCGCTTTTCCTTCTACGCGGCAAACGCGCCGGTTTTTTGATCTTCGGCGGGGTGGCGCTGGCGACCGTTGCCTCCGAATACCCGGAAACATTCGCCGAAATTCGCCGCAATCTGCCCTACTACCTCGATCGCGGCGAAAACCTGCTGGAAGTCGCAATGCGCCTCGGCGAACGTCTGGCCGACGTCGCCGAGCGGCGCACCAACGCCTGGTACGAGGCGTTAATCGGCGGCTGATGGATTGTTGTCGGGAGAACTCAGGCGGTACGCCGTTGGAATTTCTTCGAGGCGACGTGGAGCACCGGGAGGGGCAGCTTCATGGTCCGCGATTCCGATTCGGTTTTGGTGATGACTTCGACGGCAATCCCGCCATCACGATGAGGGAAAGGGTCGGAGACTAGTTCAACTTCCTGGCCGTACAGGCGCACGCGATTGGAACGGGCATAGCCGAGACTTATTAACTTACGACAGGTATCGCTTTCCAGAGAGCGGTCTTCCGCGCTCGTCGTCATTGTTTTCACCTTGGGGGGCCGCGGGTTGCGGCAAAGCGTTGTACAGAGCGTTGCTAAACTAAGACTAGTTTATCTTAGATCGCGACCGGGAATTCACCGATGCTTAAGTAGATGAAAACAAGCGATTTGTCCTGAAAATCCGCAGCTTTTCCACCGAGATTCGAACAAGATCCCACTACACTGGTTTCATGGACCATCGCCTCCGCCGCTTACGCGTAGAGAGCGAGCTGGAGGAGCGCCGGCTCGACGTTTTGCTGGTCTCGCATCTTCCGAACATTCGCTATCTCTCGGGCTTCAGCGGCAGTTCCGGCGTCCTTTTGATTGCCCCCCGCGAAGCCGTCTTGATCACCGACGGGCGTTACCGCGAACAGGCAAAACAGGAAGTGCAGGGGGCGAGGCTCAAGATCGTCAAGCAACCGCTGCTCACCTCCGCCGCCCTCTGGCTCAACCGGCGCAGGTCGCTGCGCCGGATCGGGGTTGAACCCGCCCACATGACGATGGCCGATCGCGCCGCGCTCTCGAAGGCGCTCGCCCGGGGCCGGTCGATTGTCGGGGCGCCGCCGATCGTCGAACGCCTGCGCATGATAAAAGACGGGGAGGAGATCGGAAGAATTCGCGCCGCCTGCGGGCTGGGAGTCAAGTTGTTCGACACTCTGATTTCGAAGCTGCGGCCGGGAATCTCCGAACGGCGCCTGGCTGCCTTGTTGGAGCTTGCCGCCCGCGAAGCCGGGGCCGACGAGATGTCGTTCCCAACCATCATTGCCTCCGGCGAACGCTCCGCTCTTGCGCACCACCGGGCCGGGAACGCGCCCATCCCCTCCAAAGGGTTCGTGGTCTCGGACTTCGGTGTTATACTCGCGGGCTATTGTTCCGATATGACGCGAACCGTGCACCTGGGTCGTCCAACGCGGGAGGCCCGCAGCGCATATGAGGCGGTTCGCGAAGCGCAGCAGGCGGCCGTTGAACTCGTCAAACCTGGCGTGAGGGCGGCCAAGGTCGACCAAGCGGCGCGCAAACTTCTGTATAATCGTAAGTTAGGAAAGTACTTCACGCATTCTACCGGCCACGGAGTGGGTCTTGAGATTCACGAAGCTCCACGGCTGGCGGCTCGTCAAGAGGAAGTGTTGCAGCCCGGGATGGTCGTTACCATCGAGCCCGGCGTTTACCTGCCCGGCAAATGGGGAGTGCGGATCGAAGATACGGTCGTCCTTACCGAGACAGGTTGCGACATTTTGACTCCCTGTCCGAAAGACTTACTGACGCTGTAACTATTCCTGTGTGCGCGGATGGCGAACTGCGCATTTTGTGCGCCCGAACCGGATACGATGGGCCCCGAGCTGCGCGCTTTTCGCGGGTCGGGTTCTGACGACGCATGAACCAAAAAGAGCTCAAAGAACTGATCGAGTTCCTGATCGCCAAAGACATTACCGAGTTTGAACTCGAACGCGGCGATGTCAAGATGCGCATCAGGCGAGGACCGCCCGCGGCCTCTCCGGGTGAAGGCGGCGGCGCCGCAGCCCACGCGGTGGTCCAGGCTCAGCCGGCGTCGACGCCCTCCGCCGTTCCTTTGCAGCCGGCCGAGCCGCCTGCGCCCTCTCCCGCCGAGGAGGAGCTGTACGTGGTTCGCTCGCCGATTGTGGGCACCTATTACGAGTCGCCGTCTCCCGGCTCGCCCCCGTTCGTCAAGGCGGGTGACGTCGTCGAAGTGGGCCAGGTGCTTTGCATCGTGGAAGCCATGAAGCTGATGAACGAGATTGAAGCCGACGTCGCGGGAGAGATCGTGAAGGCTCTCGTAAAAAACGGCCAGCCGATCGAGTACAACCAGGAGCTGTTCGCCATCCGCCCGGAAAAATAGCCTGCAGAGATTCTGCCGAGGGCTCCTTCGTACCTTCCTGTGCTCGATGGCATCGCTTTCGAGGGGCCAGCTTGAATGTTCAATAAGATCCTGATAGCCAACCGCGGTGAGATCGCCCTGCGCGTGATCTGCGCCTCCAAGGAGCTTGGCATTCGCACGGTTGCCATCTACAGCGAAGCCGACCGCAACTCGCTCCACGTTCGCTTTGCCGACGAGGCCATCTGCATCGGCCCGCCGCAGCTCAGCCAGAGTTATCTCAATATTCCCGCCGTCATCAGCGCCGCCGAAATCGCCAACGTCGACGCCATTCATCCCGGCTACGGCCTGCTGTCGGAAAACGCCAACTTCGCCGAGGTGTGCGAGACCTGCAACATCAACTTCATCGGCCCGCCGCCCGAGGTCACCCGGCTGATGGGCGAAAAAGAAAAGGCGCGCAAGGCCATGAAAAAGGCGGGCGTTCCGGTCCTGCCGGGATCGGAAGGCATCCTCGGCTCGGAAGGCGAGGCCCTGGAGTGGGCGCGCACGGTCGGGTTTCCCCTGATCATCAAAGCCTCGGCGGGGGGAGGCGGACGCGGCATGCGAATCGTCCGCTCCGAGGAGGAACTGCCTGCGCTGTTCCGCGCCGCACAGTCGGAGGCCGCCGCCGCCTTCGGCAACGGCGATCTCTATATGGAGAAATATCTCGAGCGCCCGCGCCACATCGAATTCCAGGTTCTCGCCGATCAGTACGGCGCGGTTCGCAGTCTCGGCGAGCGTGAGTGCAGCATCCAGCGCCGGCACCAAAAGCTGCTCGAAGAATCGCCCTCAACCCAGGTCACCCGCGAGCTGCGGGATGAGATCGGCGGGATGCTCTCGCGTACGCTTTCCGGCCTCGGCTATGTCAACGCCGGCACCGTCGAGTTCCTCATGGACCAGAACCGCCAGCTCTACTTCATCGAGATGAATACCCGCATCCAGGTCGAGCATCCGGTTACGGAAATGGTGACCGACGTCGATCTGGTGAAGAGCCAGATCCTGATTGCGGCCGGCGAGAAGCTCGAGAGCGTGCTCCACGGCCCGGTCGTCCATCGCGGTCATGCCATCGAGTGCCGGATCAACGCCGAGCACCCGGAAAAATTCACGCCCTCGGCCGGAAAGATCACCGCCTTTCATCCCCCGGGAGGCACCGGGGTCCGCCTGGACACGGCCGCCTATGCCGAAGGCGTCATTCCCCCGTACTACGACTCGTTGATCGCCAAGCTGGTGGTCCGCGGCAAAGACCGCGACGAAGCCATCTCCCGCATGGCGCGCGCTCTCGGGATGTTCATCATCGAAGGTGTGCATACGACCATCCCGCTGCACCGCAAAATCCTCGCCGACCCGGAATTCCGCTCCGGGGAGACCGACACCAATTTCATCGAGCGCTTCTTCGCCCGCAGCCAGACGGAAAAACACACCGGCTGACGGTCTCCTCCTCCGCCACGACAGGAGGAAGAGGAACCTCTCTCGGGCCTGGATGTTTTCGGCCGTCGGCTTCGGAGACCGGGGGGGGCCCGTGTCGGCTGTTCCTTTCCTGTGCTTGACATGTGCATAATTGGCTGCTCTCAAGCGCCCGCGGAAAAGTTCAAACCCGGCGGGAACGCCCGAAAAGCCGTATCCCTGGCCGCTTTCGCGAGGTCCTCGCGAGGATTCGAAGCCACCGAACCGCTCGCCGGCCAAGTTCGAGTTGCACCACATTTTGAGAATTGACCACCCGTTCGAGGGCGCGTAAATTGACATTCACCCCGAAGGAAATTTTCAGCCAGCTGATGATTCGTGCTTCGTGGAAAACTGCAAGCTTGGAAGGCGTGCGTCGCCCTGAGCCTAAGTATGGAGTTAAAGTTTTATGTCTGATTCTGTAGTGCGTGAATTTGCCACCAATGACTGGAGTGTTTACCGTACGCGTTTTCTTATCCGCGCCAAACAACTCAGGCGCCCCCTTTCCTTCAAAGACGCCCTTGGCCGCGAGCACCATGGCTCGCCAGGAGACTACCTCGTGCAATCATCGGAAGGCCTGTTCCGCATCGCCCCGCGAGAGATCTTTGAAGATATCTACGTCGTGATGGAAAACATCGAGGATCAGTCCCGGAGTTGGACGGCGCCTCTTTCGCGGCAGCGGTTGAGCGCCTGAGGTCCTTCAACGAGTGGTCCTTTTCATTCTCACTTAATTAGGGTTCTTCATTCGGGTTCTCGATTCGGGTTCGAACCAAAGGGGTCGCGCCGGCTTGGCATCTGGCTGCCAGGAGGCCATTCCAAGCGCCCAGGGGGTAGGAAGCGGCAAGCGCCTGACCCGACTCTCGAAGGGCGACCGGCGAAAACGTTCGGCTCAGCTTGGCGGGCACGGTTAGCCCGTGCCGAATTTTTGAGAGCGGAACCTGAATCCGGGAAGGACGAGACCGATCTAACCCTTCTAGATCCAATGTGTTATGCGAGATTTTACGGGCGCGGCGGCTGTTATTGTGGAAAAGCCCGGCGCCCATCGCAATTTCCCGTGTCAATTCAATGCGATACAATATATTGTGATTTGCTGTTGACAGACACCATATACAGCAGTATTTTTGCTGTCCCAGGGAAAAATCGCACCCTTCGGTCACGGGGGCGATCGCAGGCAACACGGGGATTCGTGCTCCTGGCACTTGCCAGGGATGCCCTTTTACCTCCACAACCAACGCTTGCTGACCTACGAGGGCTGTTTTTCGAAGCCGGAACCCATCTTCAGCAGTGCCTTGCGCATGGCGTCTTTTGCGCGTGGGTTGGGTGGTTGGCTTGCTTGGTATCACAGGGCCACGTGCCTCGACCGCAGCGAACCTCAGGCGAGAATGAGCTGAGGGAGCTTTTGGCTGCAGGCCGCCGGCGGAGGAAGAATGCGAGCCTGTTTCCCGGGGCGCAGGGTGGAGCGTAGAGCAGCCACGCCCGGGGACAAGGGGAACGAAACGACTTTTTTTGCGAGATGTCAGGAGAGATGAGAATGGCCGAAACCCGAACTCAAAACGCCGCCTCTGCCGCTGCCTCGACTTCTAATAAGCCCGTGAAGACTTCCGGCCTCAGCTTCCGCCGCTTCTTCACCAAACCGGGAGTCTCTCCCTACGACGAGGTCGAATGGGAGGAGCGCACGGCCTCGATCACCGACGCGAAGGGCTCGGTCCTGTTCGAGCAGAAAGACGTCGAGGTCCCCAAAGACTGGTCGATGACCGCCACCAATATCGTGGCCTCGAAATACCTGCACGGCCAGCTGGGCACGGCCGAGCGCGAAACCGGTGTTCGCCAGCTTGTCCGGCGCGTCGCCGAAACCATCCGGGACTGGGGGCTCGCCCAGGGCTATTTCGCAACTCCCGACGACGGCGCCGTCTTCCACGACGAACTCGTGCATCTTCTCCTTCGCCAGTACGCGGCCTTCAACTCGCCCGTCTGGTTCAATGTCGGCTGCGACCGCATCGAGCCCGACTCCGACGGCCAGAACTGGCACTGGAACTCCGCGCTCGGCCGCGTTGAATTCGGCGCCGCCGGATACAGGAAGCCGCAGTGCTCGGCCTGCTTCATCAACTCCGTCGACGATTCGCTGGACTCGATTCTCACTCTCGCCAAGACCGAAGGCATGCTCTTCAAGTGGGGATCGGGCACCGGCACCAATCTTTCTGCGCTGCGCTCTTCGACCGAGACCCTCAGCGGCGGCGGCACCGCCAGCGGCCCGCTCAGCTTCATGAAGGGGTTCGACGCCTTCGCCGGCGTGATCAAGTCCGGGGGAAAGACCCGCCGCGCCGCCAAAATGGTCATCCTGAATGTGGACCATCCGGATATCGAAGAATTCATTCTCTCGAAGCAGAAAGAGGAAGCCAAAGCCCACGCGCTCGTCGCCATGGGCTACGACGGCGGCTCGCCCGACTCCGAGGCCTACAGCTCGATCTTCTTCCAGAACGCGAACAACTCCGTCCGCGTCACCGACGACTTCATGTACGCCGCCCTGCGCGACGCCGACTTCTCCACCCGCGCCGTGAAAGACGGCCGCCCGCTCAAGACCTACAAGGCCAGAGAGCTGATGCGCATGATCTCCGACGCCACCTGGCACTGCGGCGATCCCGGCATGCAATACGACACCACCATCAACCGGTGGCACACGTCGAAAAACACTGGCCGCATCAACGCCTCGAATCCCTGCAGCGAGTACATGTTCCTCGACGACTCCGCCTGCAATCTGGCCAGCCTCAACCTGCTGAAGTTTGCGCCCAACGGCGCCTTCGACGTCGAAGCCTATCGCTACGCCGTCGACATCCTGATCACCGCGCAGGAGATCATCGTCGACAACGCCGGCTACCCGACCGAGAAGGTTGCCAAGAATTCGCACGACTATCGCCCGCTGGGCCTCGGCTACGCAAACCTCGGCGGGCTGCTGATGGCCTGCGGTCTTGCCTACGACTCCGACGCCGGCCGCGACTACGCCGCCTGCGTTACCGCCATCATGTGCGGCGAGGCCTACCTGCAGTCTTCGCGCATGGCCGAGCTGTGCCCGCCGCTCGTTCCGGCAACCGAAGCCGCCCGGAAGGGCCTCGAAAACACCAACTTCGGATTCACCTCCGCCCACTCCGCGCCGGAACGAAGCTCCCCGCCGAGCGCCCAACCGGCCATGCCCGGCGGCGCCTGCCCGGGCTTCTACATCAACCGCGAGCCGTTCCTCGACGTCATCCGCATGCACCGCGCGTCGGTCAACAACATCAACAAACTCAACGTCCCGGCCGGGTTGTATGACGGTTCGAAAGCCTGCTGGAACGAGGCCCTCGCCCTGGGCGAAAAATTCGGCTACCGCAACTCCCAGGTCACCGTTCTCGCCCCCACCGGCACCATCGGCTTTTTTATGGATTGCGACACCACCGGCATCGAGCCCGACCTGGCGCTGGTGAAGTACAAGAAGCTCGTCGGCGGCGGCATGATCAAGATCGTGAACAACACCGTGCCCACCGCGCTCTTCAAGCTCGGTTACACTCACGGGCAGGCCGACGCCATCGTCAGCTACATCGACGCCACCGGCACCATCGAGGGCGCGCCCCACATCGAGGACGAACACCTCGCGGTGTTCGACTGCTCCTTCAAGCCCGCCAAGGGCACCCGCTCCATCCATTACCTGGGGCACCTGAAGATGATGGCTGCGGCGCAGCCGTTCATCTCCGGCGCCATCTCAAAGACCGTGAACCTGCCCGAGTCGGCCACGGTCGAAGAAATCTCCGAGACCTACATCCAGGCCTGGAAGCTCGGACTGAAGGCGGTGGCCATCTATCGCGACGGCTGCAAGAAGTCGCAGCCGCTGTCGGTCGCCGGAGCGAAGACCCTCGAAGGCGCGGACAAGAATGTCCGTGCCACGCAAGTCACGGACGAACCCGACCTCAATGCGCCGCCGCGGGCCGTGCGCAACCGGCTGCCCGAGGAACGCATGTCCATCACCCACAAGTTCAGCGTCGGCGGACACGAAGGCTACATCACCGTCGGACTTTATCCGAACGGCAGCCCGGGCGAGATCTTCATCACCATGGCGAAGGAGGGTTCGACGGTCTCCGGTCTCATGGATAGCTTCGCCTGCGCCGTCTCGCTGGCGCTGCAACACGGCGTGCCGCTCAAGCTGCTGTGCGAAAAATTCGCGCACACCCGCTTTGAGCCGAGCGGCTGGACCAATAATCCGGACATCGGCTTTGCCAAGTCGATCATGGACTACATCTTCCGCTGGCTGCAGCTCCGGTTTCTCACCGGCCAGCAGCAGCTGCTGTTTGACAACCTGAGACCCAAGCTCTCCGCGCAGCCGACCGGGGACGAGGTCTTGCGGAAGGCGAATTCGCCGGCCGAGAACGACCCGCGGCCGGTGCCGCCGGTCCACGCCGCCGACGCCCTGGCCGGGCTCATCGACTTGGGCGACGCGCCCAGCTGCCACGTCTGCGGCTCCATCATGGTCCGCAACGGCAGCTGTTACAAGTGCATGAGCTGCGGCACGACGAGTGGATGCAGTTAGCGGAGCTCGCGGGGCGGACATTTTCACCAGGTTCGAGCATCAGCGGGGGCCGTCCGCCGACCGCTTCCCCCGGCATTTCGCGACGATCAGGGTTATGTCGTCGTGCTGCTCGTGGGGGCTGAAGCGGCGGACTTCGTCGACGATTCGAGCCAGCATGGGCCCCGGTGGGAGTTTGCCGTGTTTTCGCACGGCGTCAATCAGGCGGGCCTCCCCGAAGTCCTCTCCCTGGTCGTTGAATGCGTCGGTCACCCCGTCGGTGTAGAGGACGAGCGTGTCGCCGGGCGAAAGCTGGCTCTCGGCGAGCGTGCACTCCCAGTCCGGGAACAGCCCCAATACGGTTGAGGTTGACTCGAGCCGCTCGAGCCGGCCGCCCGCGCGAACCAGCAGCCCGGGATAATGGCCGCAATTTGCGTAGCGCACGCGGCGGGAGCAATCGTCATACTCCAGGAAGACCAGCGTGGCATACGAGCTGTCGGCGGTGTTGTCGGAAAACAGCTGGTTCACCGACCCGAGGAATGCCTGCGGCTTCTCCAGGGCAACGGCGCTCTGGCTCCGCAGGTTGGCCTGCAGGTTGGCCATGAGCAGGGCTGCGGCAATCCCCTTGCCCGAGATGTCCCCGATCACCAGGCCCAGCCGCTCGTGCCCCAGATTCAGGAAGTCGTAGTAGTCGCCGCCGACCTGGCGCGCCTGGATGCAGATTCCCGCGTAGTCAAGGGTCCGAAGCGGCGGAGAGGTCTGGGGAAACAGGCGCGCCTGGACCTGCTTTGCGATTTCCAGTTCCTGCGCCGCGCTCCGCTCCGCTTCCAGTTTCGCGGCGAGCGCGCGGCGTTCGCTTTCGAGTTCGCGGACAAACTGATCCCGGCCAATCAGCACGAAGGTATTTCCGTCGATGTCTTCGAAGCTGGTGATAATGCTGCCCCACAGCGTCGGCTGCGGCGGATGATGAAACTTCACCCCCTGCTTGCGCCACTCTTTGAACTTTCGCTCGACGTCCTCGCTGGCAAGCACGACGTGTTTGGCCCGTCCGATGAGCTTGCGTTCCGGGGCGTTTCGCCCCGGGGCGACCAGCCCAATCACCGTGCTTCCGTCCGGGGGCGCCACCGCCACCCAGCGGTTTACCCCGTCGTAGTTTTCATCCACCACCAGGCTGAACCCCAATCGGTCGACGAAGAAGCGCACACTCTCGTCCTGGTCGCGAACGTAGATGTTCACGCACAGGATTTGCAGATAGGGGTCGTCGCGGCCGAGCCGGGACGCGTCCAGCCGCACCCGCCGCGCGGGCGAAGAGCCGCTCATGACGGGGGAATTATACGCGCGCGCGAGAAACGCACTTTCTGCGGAACGATGCCGTTCGCAGACCTCGAATGAAGAGACGGGTCGCGAGGCCGGCCGGTTCCTTTTTCACAAGAACCAGTCTGACGAGAATCCGTCGAAGGGGAACGGCTGCCATTCGCAGCCACGATTTCCCCGTCCACACCGGAGGTTTCCCGCTCTGCTGGTTCGGCCTGCGGCTGGCTTGATTCTTATTGCGCAGGCCCGGCTTCTCTGATAGGCTCACGATGGCTGTAAGCTGTTCATTTTTATAGCTATTGTGGTCCAATGTTTTCCGATGCTAGCGCGGATTGTCCCCCACGCACGCTAGACCAGAGACTACGATTTCGCATCTATGTGAAAAACAATCCCGAGCATGGGTTTAGCAGTGATGAGCCATTCTCAAGGAGGAAACTAAATTGTCGTCCCACAATCCCCACCTTTTCACCTCCGAATCGGTAACCGAAGGGCACCCCGACAAGATCGCCGACCAGATTTCCGACTCCATCCTCGACGCCTGCCTGGCGGAAGACCCGGTGAGCCGCGTCGCCTGCGAGACGCTCACCGCTACCGGCCTGGTGGTCATCGCCGGCGAAATCACGACCAAGGCCTACGTCGATTTCCAGGCCCTGGTGCGGGGCGTGATCGCCTCGATCGGCTACGACAATGCGCTGTACGGCTTCGACTCGAATACCTGCGCCGTGATCTCCAGCATCAACAAGCAGTCGGGCGACATCGCCTTGGGCGTCGATACCGGCGGCGCCGGCGACCAGGGGATGATGATGGGATACGCCTGCCGGGAGACGCCCGAACTGATGCCCATGCCGATTTCTCTGGCGCACAAATTGACCATGCGCCTGTCCGAGGTTCGCAAGAACGGAAAGATTTCCTACCTCCGGCCCGACGGCAAGAGCCAGGTGACGGTGGAATACGACGCCAACCGGAAGCCGACTCGCGTGGACACCGTAGTGATCTCCACGCAGCACGCCGAGACCGTAAGCAACGACGAGCTGCGCGCCGATATTCTGAAGCATGTGATTCAGGCCACGGTCCCGCCTGAGCTGCTCGATGCCGACACGAAATACCACATCAATCCGACCGGGCGGTTCGTCATCGGCGGGCCGATGGGCGACACCGGGCTGACGGGACGCAAGATCATCGTCGACACCTACGGCGGCATGGGACGGCATGGCGGCGGCGCCTTCAGCGGCAAGGACCCGACCAAGGTGGATCGTTCCGCCGCCTACGTGGCGCGGTACATCGCCAAGAACATCGTCGGTGCCGGGCTGGCCGACCGCTGCGAAGTGCAGCTGGCCTACGCCATCGGAGTTGCCGAGCCGGTCAGTGTTTTCGTGGACACGTTCGGCACGAGCAAGGTCGATCCCGAGACCCTTCCTCATCTGGTGCGCGCGCATTTCAAGCTGACGCCGAAAGGGATCATTGAGGCGCTCAGGCTGCGCCGGCCGATTTACGCGAAGACGGCGGCCTACGGGCACTTCGGACGGAACGAACCCGACTTTACCTGGGAAGCGACGGACAAGGCCCGCGCGCTGGCAAGCGATGCGGGACTGAGAGAGCCGGCGGCCGAACCCGTACGGGGATAAGCTTCGAGCCAGCCAGCTGGCCCGCCAGGACGACGGACTTCCGCTCGGCGGACCTCCGCAGCGGCCTTGCCGGACATTTCGCCACCGGGACCCGGGAACCAGTGAACCATGTTTTGGGCGTTTCGGGATTGAACCACCCAGCACACGAAGCAAGAGATTGTGGTCGGTGAGGAGTGGACGCTCGCCGCGGCAGCACGGACCTCGATCTTGAAAAGGCAACAACCCTCAGCCATCGGCCACCAGCCGCTCAATTCAGGAGAAGCATGTCAACGACTACTACGACGCAGTTGGAGAACGATATAAAAGGTCTCGAGTTTGCCGATCTGGGCAAGAAGCGGATTGAATGGGCCAGCCAGTCGATGAAGGTCCTCGAAATCATCCGCAAGGAATTCATCCAGAACCAGCCGCTCCGGGGAACCCGCATCTCCGCGTGTCTGCACGTGACCGCGGAGACCGCCAACCTGGCCATTTGCCTGCGCGACGCCGGCGCAGAGGTTGTGTTGTGCGCCTCCAATCCGCTTTCCACCCAGGATGACGTTGCCGCCAGCCTGGTGCGCGACCACGGGATCGGGGTTTTTGCCATCAAGGGCGAAGACAACGACACCTACTACAGCCACATTCTGGCTGCGCTCGATCACAAGCCGCACGTGACCATGGACGACGGCGCCGACCTCGTCAGCGTTCTGCACACCAAGCGGCGGGACGCGCTTGGGGGCGTGATCGGGGGCACGGAAGAGACAACCACGGGCGTGATCCGGCTGCGGGCGATGGCCAAAGCCGGCGTGCTCGAGTATCCCATCGTTGCCGTGAACGACGCCGATACCAAGCATTTCTTCGACAACCGTTACGGCACGGGGCAGTCGACGATCGACGGCATTGTCCGGGCGACGAACTTCCTGCTTGCGGGATCGAAGTTTGTCATTGCCGGCTACGGCTGGTGCGGACGCGGACTTGCCAGCCGCGCGCGGGGGACCGGGGCCGAGGTCGTCATCACGGAAGTGGATCCCACGAAGGCCTTGGAAGCGGCGATGGACGGTTTCCGCGTGATGACCATGGCGGAAGCGGCCAAGATCGGCGACGTGTTCTGCACCGTGACCGGAAACAAGAACGTCATCGCCCGGGAGCATTTCGATGTCATGAAAGACGGCGCGATCATTTCGAACTCCGGACACTTCAACGTCGAAATCGACATTCCGGAGCTTGAAAAAATGGCTTCGTCCAAGCGCACGACGCGTAATTTCGTGGACGAGTACACGCTCAAGAACGGGCGCAAAATCAATCTTCTCGGCGAAGGCCGGTTGATTAATCTGGCCGCCGCCGAGGGCCATCCGCCGTCGGTCATGGATATGAGCTTTGCCGACCAGGCGCTCTCGGTCGAATTCATGGTGAAGAACCACTCCACGCTCGAGAAGCGGGTTTACCGTGTTCCCGAGGAACTCGACAAGCGGGTGGCGCGGCTGAAGCTGGAGTCGATGGGAATTGAGATCGATAAGCTGACGCCGGAGCAGGAAGAATATCTGGCGGGGTGGAGCGAAGGAACCTAACAGCCGGCTTGGCGGTCCCGGCCCGGCGGCCTGTCGTTGGTCTTAGGGCATTGTCTCCTGGTCCGCCCGCGTAGGATGTGGTTTGGACCGGCAGGTTCGAATCCGAAGCGGGCGGCATCTTTTCGAGGTCCTGAAGGGCCTCTTTTTTTTTCTGGTTTGTCGCCCCCGATTGCCGAGCGTCTGCCATGGACCGTCCTAAGGCAAAAATCTGGCTCACGCTGGTCCTGTTCTCTGTGGTCGCCGGGTTCGCGCTGTTCCTGGTGGCGGGCACCCTCGACTACTGGCAGGCCTGGCTCTATCTCGCGATAGGCGCCCTGTCGAGCGTTCCCGCCATACTCTCGATAACCAGAGACCCGATACTACTTGAAGGCAGAAGCAAGACCGGGCCGGCGGCAGAGACCCGGACCATCCAGAAGATCATAGTCTTGTGGTGCGGGATTGCGGCCGTGGCAGCTTTGATTGTTCCCGCGCTCGATCGCCGTTTCGGCTGGTCGAATATGCCATGGTGGCTTTCGATCGTGGGCGAGATGTTGATCATCGCGGCCATGTGGATGGTGTTGCGGGTGTTCCAGGAAAACTCCTACGGCGCCTCAACCGTCGCCATCGCCCAAAACCAGACCGTGATTTCGACCGGCCCCTATCGGATCGTGCGGAATCCCATGTACACGAGCGCGGCCGTGTACTTCATTGGAGTGTCTTTGGCGCTCGGTTCCTATTGGGGGCTTGTCGCCGCCGTCCTCACGATTCTCGGCCTTGTCTGGCGGCTCCTCGACGAAGAAAAGTTCCTCGCTCAGAATTTGCCCGGCTACGGGGAATATTGCGCCAGGGTGCGTTGGCACCTGATACCGGGAGTCTTCTGAACTACGTTAGAGGGTTTCCCAGTCACTCGCTTCTTTCGTTTGTCAAAACTCGATGAAACGCTCAACTTGCCTGGCGACGGGAACAAGCGAGGGAGTTGCGCCTTTCCAGTGTGGCAGCCGCTTTTCGTAAGCGGCTTATGCAACCGGGACATGCCTTGCCATAATCACATTCGCCAAAATAACGCACCCAGAGCTTACACACCTGTATACCTGCCTTTTCGACCTCTTTTCGGAGCAGGTATCACGCGGAGAAAGTCACGGAACTGAACAAAAGCCCGGGGGGCGCGGGGGAGGGACGGAATTCTACAGGTGGGACTTCGCCTTCACTCTGGTTCAACGATAAGGCACGTATTCCAAACGAGTTCACGGAGATAGACGATGAAACCTGCAAATGTATTTGCCTCCATTCTGTTGTTAACGGCAGTCAGCTTCGCCCAGCAACCAGCCTCCAACGATCCGCAGGACAGGACGGCGAATCCGACCGACCAGAACTACACACGGCCCGTCGATACCGGTCACAATTGGGGGGGCTGGGGTTTGTTGGGTCTCCTCGGATTGGCTGGTCTGCTCGGACGCAGGCGAGAGACGACAACCCTTGATACCGGCTACACACGAGACGACCGCACTTACACTCAGCAGCGGCGGGCCGGGTAGGCCGGGGGATCTCGCCAGGCCTTCCACAGTCTTCAGCGGGAACGGGGAGCGGCCCTTCCCCAAAGGAAACACCCCCGTCCCACCTTTCCTTTCGCCTGTCAGTGCCGGCGCAGCGTCTGCGATTTGCGTCTTGTGGCAAACAGTGTGTTGCGTCTGAGTTGTGGCAGCAGCCGCTGACGCTCTTGTCTGTGACGATAAACGTCCCGGCCAAATTGCAGGCTCGGGCAGTCCATAACACCGCGCAAGCGCGGGCTTTCCTGACAGGTATCGTTGCACAGATAGCAGAAACTTTTGCTCAGCCGGTCCGGGAATCCATGCAACTTTTGCAGACCGGCAAAGCAGCCTGCCAAAACTATCGGCGCTAAATCGTTTGTTCTTCATCATCACCCGAGGCGGTCCACTTTGGTAGTTCGTATGCAAGCAGAGTAGCTGGATTTTTCTTTGGGGGGCATACAAGGCTGGGGGCTGGCCACTCGCCAGGCAGGAGAGTCCTCCCCGTTTTGCGCTTGCCGGGTAATTTGTCTAACAGGTAGATGGAGGAGCTGGTATGAGACGAGTCATGCTGTTGGCATTTTGCGCCTTGGGGTTGCCCACGGCTGCCTTAGCGAGTGGTATCGATTACAACACCGGGACGTTCGAAAGCGGTACAATCAGCGGCACATTCAAAACTGGTATCAAGGCTAAAGACGTTGGAAGTCTGGAGACCATTACCATTGACACCGGAACCTTAACCAGGTTGCCTAAGATCGACTGCACCAGGGGGTTTACGTGCTACTCCTTCAGCGGCGGCAGCGTAACCGTCACGCGCGGAGGCTCTACAGTATTTACGGACAGTCTGACGGGTGGCGTCCTCGAGCAAGATAGAGATAATGACAGCGTTCAAATCAACGCAAAGCTTCTACCCAACGCGACGGTTACAGGGGGCAGCGCCGTAGCGACCCTCGAGTGGCGCAATGGGCGTGGCCGGTTTGAGGACAAACACAGCGGGGACGATCCGGATGGGCGCGGCCGGTTTGAGAAGCATTCCCTCAATGATGGGAAGACCGAAGTCACTCTTGCCAGCAGCGCGGTTCCCGAACCCGGCACGCTTGGGCTACTTGGAACTGGCCTGATTGGTCTGGCTGGGTTGACGAGGGTCAGGCTCACGCGCGGGAAATAAGTCCGGATTCAACCAGCAACCTGTTCTGCATACAAGCCCTGCCTTCGCACAGGCGGGGCTTTCCTTTGCGTGCCGGGCATGTTTCAACAGGTAGAGGGTAAAAGTCCAAAAATCCCCCAACGTCTAGCGCTGAAACATTTTTACTGAAACGCCTGGGCAGTCCGCACAATCGAGCCTTGCCGAAGCATATTGCGCCAGACATCGCGGGCAGTACGAAATCGATTTCAGGCTGTTCCTCTTTCTGGGTCCACTCCCACACTGCCTCCTTCCATCCTCGTCTTGTCCAGTCCGAGCGAGCCCTGCAGTCGCTTGCGTTGATGGTCTGAATTTTTCTGCAATTCACCGCAGCAAACCGCTGCGTTTTTCGGAAGGACCGGTGTGGCGAAATGCCGGATAGCCATCGGTTTCCGGGCACCGAGCTCGGCGGATGGGACACCGCTGAACGCGCTCCTGTGTGAACCACTTGTTGTACGCGGCCTTTTTGCAGCAAATTTTTTCTATCGTGGATCGCGACCTGGGACGAGCACGTGCTATCCCGTGTCCAGTCCTAGCCAAATAGCCATAGTAGCTATAGAACGTAGCCATGGGTGGCTACAAAAAGCTGTCAGTTGGGATCAAGGAACTGAAAGACCGCGCATCGGAAATCATTGCGCTCGTCCAGCGCACCGGCCAGATCGTGTCGATTACAAGGAATCAGCAAGAAGTAGCGAGAATTATGCCGGTACCAGTCGATGCTCACGAGCGCCTGATCAC
>Ga0123356_10001529_pt1 | contig 25478 bp, 33 predicted proteins | sample TergutEmb28metaG_2_FD_92546 | JGI IMG/M metagenome (GOLD analysis project Ga0123356, IMG submission 92546) | Embiratermes neotenicus P3 segment gut microbial communities from Petit-Saut dam, French Guiana - Emb289 P3 | ecosystem: Host-associated > Arthropoda: Insects > Digestive system > Gut ...
CCCCAAGCTTTTATCCAATTTTCCCTGCCGCCCGGATAATGAACTTCGTATCTTGCTTTCGCCATAAGCCTCGCACTCCTTCCGCCCACACCGTCTTATTCAACGAGACACAGTATAACACTACCCCCCCCCCTAATTGTCAAGAGGTTTTTTAAATATACGCTAACGACTCTCGACGGAATTTATTAGACGCTCGGTGAAATCTTGTGCCCAGGGGAACAAATCAACCGTTTGAGCGAGAAACCAAACCACGATCGCCACGATGACTGTACCGCCGATAAAAACCCCGAAACCAAAGAAAATCCCACGCAAAAAATTCACGCGTGCGAAATGCCACCGATTAGCAACGTAAACGTCCTCAAACAGCGCACGCAGGCCATCGCGCTGGGCGCTAGTCAAGGCGCTCCCGGAAGATTTCTCATCCGACACTTTCTCGGCGATTTTGCTTCCCGGCGATTGGCTTTTCTTTTCAATATTACTCATCGCAATGAATTATAGCACGATTTGACACGAATGGGCAATCGGGAATATCGACATAGAGCTGGGCGGCTGGCGCAAGTCCGTGTAATAAGAATCCCATAAAAAGAAGTTCCGGAGTAGATGGCTAGCACCTTTCGGGAACTTCAACATCCCCATTGTAGCAAACTTTTTATTTAATGTCAACAACTTCACCGTGACGATTGACGAATTTTATTCGCTTGATCTCCGCTATTTCTGATAACTGTTTTGACAATTCACGCGCAATGGCTTTGTCTGGCACGCGCTTCATGCGCCTAGAATCAAAAACGATTCTGTCCGATTGCCAGCGTCCCTCTTTCAAATTCCTTTTGATAGTCCTAAGATGATCAGCTGTCGGCGCTTTCATTTCCCACTTGATCCCGTCAATATAGCAATCGGCACTTGTTTCCCGCAGACGATTACTCTTGCGGATAAACTCGACGATATGACCATATTTAATCAAAGATTTAGCTGTTTTGTGTTCATGCGGCCAGATATTTACTCCGTCAGGAATAATAATTTTGCCTTGCTTGCTGAGTTTTCTTGTCATTGGACATATTATACCATAACCGAAAACACCCCTCGAAACTAATTCCCGGCGGTTTTGCTACTTCTTGGCGGATGGTTTTTTGGTGGTTTTATCGTCTTCGCCGTAGTTTAGGACGTCTTGGCCGGCTTTTTTGGCTTTCTTGACCACTTTCCTCGCGGCTTTTTTGGCTTCTTTGGTTTTTTCTCCGGCGAATTCTTTGGCTTCGTCGGCCTTTTTCTTGAGGTCAGCGCGGGTTTCTTTGCCTGATTTTGGCGCGCTCAAAAGGCCGGCCACTGCGCCGATCGCGCCTCCGATAACAGCGCCCAAAAAGAACTTTCCGCCCGATGATTTGCCTCTACTCATGATGATTCCTCCTCTTTTTAACAAATTTCCTGACATATTTTACCACAATTTTGGCGATTATGGCAGGGCTAGCTAGGCGGCTGATGTCCGAGACGGTGTTTTTGACGGTCTCTGTTGTGTCGCGCACATTAGCGGCCGCATCGTCGAGTTTGACGGCGATTCGTTTGATTTTTATCGAGACTCTGATGAACATAATGCTCAGGATGATACCGAGCAGAAGGAAAATCGCCAGGAAGGCCGAAAGGATGATGACTAGTATTTGGAATGCGTCCATGCTTTTATTTTATCCTTTCTATTTTAATTTGTCTACCCTTTTATTATATCTACTGCATCACAAACCCACGCACATCATCGGCGTAATCTTCGTTGTCTAGCACGTATTGCAGATGCGCCAGGAAATAATTTTTCGGGTCGCCGGTGGTTTTCCATTGGCCTTTGGTTTTGACGACATAGACATCGCCGCGCGCCGCCATTTGAGTGATGGCGTCCACCGTCCAAAGCTCATTGTCGAGACCCGTCATGTTAGGTCTTAGGTGATCGAAAACTTCCGGCGTCAAGAGGTAGCGGCCGTAGCTTGCGAGCGTCGACGGCGCTTTGCCGACGGCCGGCTTTTCGACGATATTGTCCAATTTGTCGCCCTGTTTGAGACTGATGATGCCGTACTTGTGCACCACCGATGGATCGACTTCTTGACCCATGATGATGGCCGCGGCATCGGAATGCTCAGCAAAAGCGTCACACAAAGTTTTAGTATCGGACGTGCCGAAAACCACGTCGTCGGAATAGATCGCCACGAACGCTTCGTCATCGGCAATGTATTCGCGCGCGCTAACGATCGGCGAACCGTTGCCGTACGGCAGCGCTGGGTCTTGGATGATTATGCGGATTTTCGGAAAATCCAACACCTCGCGCACCACCTCGTAGCGCTCGGCCTTGCCCTGCGCGATCAGCTGTTTTCTGATATGGTTGACCGCGTTGTTGAAATAATCCTCGTAGATCGGTTTGCCCTCGGGCGTGGCCACGATGATGATTTCGCGGATGTCGGCCGCCACACATTCCTCGACGACCAACTGCATGATCGGGCGGTTACCGATCGGTAACATGCCCTTCGGCACAGTTTTCGCGATCGGCAGATAACGCGACGCGTAGCCGGCGTCGGTGATGATGGCTTTGGTGGGTTTTCGATACTTTGTCATAGTGTGTCTATTATAGCATCTTTAACGGAAAAACATTACGCTGTTTACAAATTCTGCTTGCAAAAATATGATATTTATGCTACAATGGAAAAGTTATGCCATTAAGAATCCCCGGTGAAGCAGATATCAGAGCCGCTGCCAAGCAACATAGCGCGAGGCAAGCGAGGCTGTTTGCTTTGTGGGACGATTACGAACAGAACGTAAGTAAGCCCCCCCCCAACTTATCTGTGTAAGGCACGGCGAAAGCATTGGAAATGCCAACCAAAGAACTTTTAGCCCTGATAAAATTCCACTGACTGAAATTGGTCACTTAGAGGCAAAGCGTTTTGCTGAACGCTTCATGAATGAAATTAGTTCAACGACTACCCATCCACGACTAGTGGTAGCAACGCCTCGCATTCGGACTCAACAGACCGCGGAGCCATTAGCTAGAGGACTAGAAACTGACTTGGTAGTACTACCGGGTCTAAGAGATCTCAATTATTTACAACCAGATAAAGCCAATGGGACAACACGCAAAGAACGTAACCCCTTGTGCGCAGAGTGGTGGCGACGTTCCGCGGAGAATGATGATTATGTAGACTCTGGTTCAGATGATACAGTTGAAAGTCTGAATCAATTCCGGGCAAGAATCTGCACCTCTCTTGGAGTATTAGCGGCATTATTACGGAACGGCTACGTCAACCAGATTATTGCTTATGCTCATGGGGGAGTAATTGCAGCAGCTGCGAACATCATTCAGGGCAACGAGAATTGGACAAACGAATGGTGTCGACTAGGAAGATCGAACCCCCACCTCCGTAACACACAGGCGGTACGTTTTTCACTAGGCACAGATGGAGAATTTGCGCTAATGAATAAAGCCGATCTAGATTTATTCCCCGATCTTTCCTAATTTCTCCCGAATTAATTTTTGCGCCAGAGCTGGGTTAGCCTGGCCTTTTGACGCTTTCATGACTTGGCCGACGAGAAAGCCGATGACTTTTTCTTCGCCGTTTTTGAAATCTTGCACGGCTTTGGCGCATGCCGGGTCGGCCAAAACAGCGTCGACGATTGATCCGATGGCGGATTCGTCGCTGACCTGGAGCAAGTTTTTGCTTTCGGCGATTTTGCGCGGATCGGCGTCGCGGCTCAATATGGCGACGAAAATTTCCTTGCCCGCGGTCGAGCTGATTTCGGATTTAGCCAACATGTCGGCCAGTTTGATCAAATTTTCCGCCGATGGCAAAAACTTGTCATCGCGAGGCGGCTCGTCGCCGTGGCGATCCATGGATTGCTTCGTTTCACTCGCAATGACATCTGCTGGCTGCAAATCATCGTCCGCGCCGGCGTTTTCGTCCTCGGCTGGCAGGGTGCTGGCGAACAAATTCGCGATGCGTTTGGCCGCGTCGGCACCGGCCTGATCCAGAATCTCGGCCAGTAGTTTCGCGATATTTTGATCACGCAGAATTGTCCGCACCACCGACTCGTCGACTTTTAACGCGGCGAATTTGGCGCGGTACTGCGGCGGCAGAATTGGCATGTCGGCCTGCATTTCGGCGATCTCGGCGTCGGTCAAAATCACCGGCGGAATGTCAGCATCGGGCATGTAGCGATAATCCTGCGCGTCTTCTTTTGACCTTTGCGACACGGTTTTCTGCGCGTCGTCGAGCCAGCCGCGAGTTTCCTGCGTGATTTTTTCGCCTTTTTCCAAAATTGCGATTTGCCGCGCGATTTCGTATTCGGTGGCTTTTTCGACGCTGCGGAAACTGTTTAGGTTTTTGATTTCGGTTCTGATGCCCAATTTTTCGCCCGGCTCCGCCACGGAAATGTTGACGTCGAAACGCATGTTGCCGTGATAGAGGTCGCCGATCGTCACGCCGGCGTAGGTCATCAGGCCGTGCAGCTCCTCGGCATATTCGCGCGCCTCGGCGGCAGAGTGAATGTCCGGCTCGGCGACAATTTCGATGAGTGGCGTGCCGGCGCGGTTGAGGTCGACCAGGCTGTGATCGCCGTAATGCGTCAATTTGCCCGCATCTTCCTCGAGGTGAGCGTGGTGAATGCGAACCGCGGATTTCGGCGCGATACTTTCGTCATTCTGCGCGTCAGTCGCAGAATCTAAATCTTTTATCATCAGATAGCAATCGATATCTGAATGTACGGCTTTGCCGTTCTCATCCACTTCATCAAACCAACAACGATAAGTTTTTTTGCCATTTATCGGAGTAATTTTATAATGTAATTTTTCGTAAAGTTTCAACGCGGGTTTATTTTCAACTTCCACACTAAGGCCGATTTCGGAAAATCCGCGCACGAGCGCCTCGTTTTCCGCTGTTTCCAGCAGTTTTGATGCGATGCCATGTTTTCTAAAATCTTTTTTCACGAACAGTGCGTTAATCGCCGGCAAATTTGGATAAAAATCCGTTACGACAACATCCGATCCGGCGTTCGGATCGTCGTCATCCCATTTATCCAACCAGAGGTTAACTCGCCCTACAATCTTGCCGTCAATTTTCGCCGCGAGCAGCACGACTCTGCCGTCTCGCACACGCTCGCGAAACTGACCGACCCGCACTTCACGCGCGATCTCCGCAAAGTCATCGCTATCGGCATCAACTTTTTCAATTGTAATCTCAGAACTTTGCGCATTTTGTCGCGACGGCAAATCCACCCAGCCACCAATAATAATCGGTTGATACATCTGCGAAATCTGGTAGCCTTTGGGCAGATCGGGATAAAAATAATGCTTGCGGTCGAAACGCGATTCGTGCGCGATCTCGGCGTTGAGTGCCTTGCCGGCGCGAGCGGCTTTGACGATCGCCTCGCGATTGAGATACGGCAACATGCCCGGCAGCGCGTAGTCGATAGCGCTAACTTTGGCGTTTGGCGCCGAGCCGCGCGCGTCGTTGTCCACCGCGCTAAATAATTTGGTTTTGGTCGCGAGCTGGACGTGGCACTCGATGCCGATCGTCGGCAAATAACCGCGCACCAGATATTTCTCCAGCATCTTTTCATCAATCAGCGAACCGTTTTCGCCAGCGGAACCTAAACCCATCTTTCCTCCTCTGCTTTCTTAGCTATTAGAGTAATCCAATGATTGCCGTATTGTCCTTTATATTGACCCATTTCAATATCAGAAAAGCCAGCCGCGCGCGTCGCTGATTCGATATCTTTGGCTGACCAATAACTAAAATACCGCTCGGTGCCGAGATAATTATCTTTCCAACCCTCGCCTTTGCCATTTTTTACGTCAAACACGAATCGCCCCCCCCCCACTTAGTGCACCAAAAACTTTCTTGAGCGCCGCTTTTACTTCCTTGTGCGAAAAATGAACTAAGGTAGCTTTGGCCAAAATGTAATTATAGGTATCAGGAAATTGGTCAGTCATTAAATCAAACTGGATCGGGTCGAGCCCAATCGTCGTCAGATAATCGACGAACGCGCTCGGGGCGTCTGAGACCTGGATATTGTAACCGAGCGAGCGGATCAGCCGAGCCTCCCGACCGGTCGCCGAGCCAATTTCAAACAGTTTGGCGTTTTTTGGTAAGCCCGCGAGACTGCGAGTAATCCACGGGGCAGAAAGGTGGATTTTTTTAGCCTCCGATCTAGCAATGTATTCCTGCGCACAGTCTTCGTAAACTTGGATCGTCTTTTGATTATTCTCGTTTTTGGTCATTCTGCCTCTCCTAGACCTAACATCATAGCAAAAGGGCGTGGCCCAAGCTGTGCAGCAAGAGCGACGCCCGTGATTGCATTACCATTGTAGTAAATTATTTTTCGCATGTCAACACCTTTTCTTCTTTCGTGATTATCAGCAACCTTTTCCATGGATTGCGCATCTTGAAATCCTTTTTTAGCCGCTTAGTTACCGCGTTTATCTGATTCTTCCTAAGCTTCCGCAGATCAAAAATCAAATTTTCCGACTGCTTCAACCCAGCCCGTTCGGCGTGGTCGAGTGTGTATTTACCATTTTTCTCGACTGATTTGATCTCCCACTTCAAATTGTCATCTATCTGGATGTCTGGTGTTTTGGAACCTTTCCTGCGATTCGGTTTTAGGAACAGGATGTGCTTTTTAGCGAATTTATTGATGACCAGGATGTCCACAACTTGGCTTTCTGACTCTGTCGGCGTTGCGCCAAGTTCTTTTTCGATGAGAACTTTTCGGGTCATTTTGTTTCTCCCAAACTCAACAAATTCATCGTGTACGCTTTTTGCACAAGTTGAGCTGGCAAGAAAAACTCGTGCGTCAAAGCATTGTGCATTTTTTGCATAACTTCGCGCAAATCTCCTACTTGAACTATCCGGATTTTCCGGATAGTTGTCACGTCGTTCAATTTGCCGCTGCTCCCCCTTTTCATATCGCCCCCAATTCTTTTAGGGCTTTTTTGTAAGTAAGCAGCGCGCGGCGGGCGCCGATTATGTTGATTTTGTGATCGGTTCTTTGGGCGACTTGGTTGCGCAATTTGTGCGCCGCTCGCACCGCGCTCGGGTTGCTCAGCTTGTCCTTGGCGTCTTTTAGCCGACCATCCATCGTGTCACCCGGCAGGTCGAGTTCGATCAAAACTCGGTCGAGTAATTTGTCCGCGCTCAGGATCGCAAATTGGTAAGTCGCAGTGTTGTTTTTGTCCAAATTATTTTCGATTTTTAGCCAAGCCATACGGTATTCTTCCTTGTTGAGCAGCCCACGTCGGCCGCGCGTTAGCACGAGCACGGCGGCGATTATGGCGCCGATGATCGCGACCGCGGCAAACATCACAATTAGTAGCAACGTCATTTCACCGCCTCCAAAATCTTGGCCTGGATTTCGTCTAATTTTTCGTCCGCCATTTTTGGCCCTTCGATCGTCGACAGCCAACCGCGATATTCTTCGACAAATTCGGTTTCTTTCGACCAAACGTCGGTCTGTGCGGCCAACACGCCGTGCAATGGATAAAGTTTTGCATGAACATAAGCCACGCCCGTGCCTTCGTAGACGATCGCCACCCGCGCCACGCCGAGAGCCTTTTTCAAAATTTTCGCGACTTTCTGGACGGCCAATTGTAGCGCCAAAAAGTCCGCCTCGTCGAGCTCGACCACGTCGTCACCAACGTTATTTTTCGGTATCACGACGGTCAATCCCGGCGTATTCGGAAAAGGCGTCAGAAACGCCATGTGGTGATCGTCCTGCCAAACCGTCCAGGCGCTCATTTCGCCGCGGGCAATTCGATCAAAAATCGTGTCGCTCATTTTTCGCACTCCTTTGCTAGTGCCAGGAGCCGCGCGTCGTCTTTTTGTTGACCGATAATTTGCACGCCGATCGGTAGGCCATCAGAAGTTTCGCCGTTCGGCAAAGAAATCGCCGGCAGTCCGGCCAGGCTGGCCGGCACAGACACCACGTCCGTCATGTACATTTTCAAATGGTCGGTCGTGTTTTCGCCCAACCGAAACGCTGGCGTCGGCGCGACCGGCCCGATCAAGAAATCATAAGTTTCGAACAATTTGTCGAATTCGCGGATCAACAATGTGCGGGCTTTTTGCGCCTGCAAATAATACGCGTCGAAATAACCCGACGACAAAACGAACGCGCCGATCATGATGCGACGTTTGTTTTCGGCAACGAAACCTTGGTCGCGCGATTGGCCGTAAACCTCCGTCAAAGTTTTCGCATTCGGCGCCCGCAAGCCATAGCGCACGCCGTCATAACGCGCCAAGTTCGAGCTGAGTTCGGCCGGCGTCACGATGTAATAAACCGGCAGGGCATATTTCGTCATCGGCAGATCAACCTCCTCGACGGTGTGACCGAGCGCGCGAAGTTTGGCCGCAAAGTCCAGCGTGTTTTGCTTGATTTCCTTTTCAACGCCCTCGCCGATGAACTCGCGAATCAGGCCGATTTTTAACCTGCCGAGCTTGGCCGCAGAAAATTCGGCCTCCGTCGGCGCGGTCGGCAAAACAAGCTTCTCGAGCTCAGCCATGAGTTCGGGAAATTTATCGACGTAGCCATTCTTTCTATTCAAATGACCCCCCCCCCTCAATAATAATCAAATCGGAACCCAAATTCTTGGAGAGCTCTTTGGCCTGCGCTAGCGGCACCGCGTAATCATCGTCACCATGCAAATGCACGATTTTGCCAGCGTTTTTTCGTATCAACGCCCAATCGTGATCCAAATCAACAAAAGTTTCGATTTGCTTTTTAATGTCCGACAAGCCAAGATCTTTGAAGAAAGCGCTGACAAAAATTGAGGCTTTGATTGGTGTTTCTTGCTCCTGCAAAATCGACAGCATGAATGCGCCGCCCGATGAATGACCGATCAAAATTGTGTTCTCGTCTAGTTCGAATGGCACTTGCTCCCTAAAAGCCCGCCGCCAATTCGTCATATTTTGCTTGTCGCCGAGCGGAAGCCGCGGCACGAAGACCTTTGCGCCCAACTTTTCCATTTCCCGTTTGACGAGCGGAAACCAATTCTCGTCCGGGCTGCCGGCCGTGCCGTGAATCATGACGATCTTGGTTTTTTTCTGACCGAACGGTGTAAAGTAATCCGGGTGGATCGTGCTATCGCGGCCATCTTGGCCGGCCATGATATCGCAAAGGAGCTCGACATCGGCGACATTGCGCGCGATCGGACCGACCACGTCGGTGCTGCTCGCCATCGCCACCACGCCGTAGCGGCTAATCATGCCATAGGTTGGTTTGTAGCCGATCACGCCGTTGAAGCTGGCCGGTTGACGGATGCTGCCGCCGGTGTCCGATCCGAGCGCGAACGGCACGATGCCACGCGCGACCGCGACGGCCGAGCCGCCAGAGCTGCCGCCGGCCACGCGGGTCGGATCGATGGCGTTTTTGGTCGCGCCAAAGGCCGAATTTTCGGTCGAGCCGCCGTGCGCAAAAGCGTCGAGGTTGGCTTTGCCGATGCAAATGGCGCCGGCCGCCTCCAGCCGCTCGACGGCCGTGGCCTGCAGTGGCGCCTCGAAATCTCCTAAGATTTTCGACGCGGCAGTGGTTTTGCTGCCCAACGTCAAAAAGTTGTCTTTGGCGATGAACGGCACGCCGGCCAGGCGCCCGATCTTTTCGTCGATTTCCTTTGCGATGTCATCGCGAGCGCAGCGTGGCGATCCAGAACTATTCTCTACTTTACTGGATTGCTTCGCTTCGCTCGCAATGACAATCTTAGCGATCTTCGCATCGATCTCATCCGCCCGCGTGAGCGCGCGGTCGCGAATAATTTCCAAAATCGCGTTGTTGTCGTCCGCCTCAGCGCGCTTGATCGCCGCCTCGACTTCCGCCCGCGCGGTCGTCGCGCCGGATTTGATTTGCTCAACGATTGCCGAAATCTCACTTTTCATGTTGGCCACCTTTTCGCCCGACTTTTGCGCGCGACTTTGTCTTCGCCGTATAGTGGAAGTCGTCATTGCTGCTAGTCGTAATAAGCTTGTTAGCTCTCCGCGTCCCTTTGTATAAAATCAAGAAAAAGGCAAATGCCGACACAGAAATAAACAGTGTCATGATGGAGAGTGATCGATATCTTTCATTTTCCTCGAGGTTTTTGTGGAGCAAATCCGTGTCGTTGCATGGGGGGTTAAACGCATAGCAAGGCCGCGACGACATGGCAGTTATTGATTGCTCGGATTCCTGCACTTTTGTATTGAAAAATATCGCGAACGCAGTGGAGACTAAAATCTCAATGGTTAATACGCTCATGACGACAACAAGCCATTTTACCGAAAATGTTTTGCCCGTTTTTGCTTTTTTCATCATAACACCTTTGGCACTTTCACTTGGTTATTTTTCGTATCGGGCGCTAACGCTAGCAATTTTTCGCGCGGCAGTTGCGGCTCAATCACGTCGTCGCGCCAAACATTACTCAGGCCGGTCAGTTGAAAAGTCGGCTCGACGCCCGTGGTATCGAGTTCGCCGAGTTGCTCGATGTATTTGATGATGTTCTCGAGATCAATGGTCAGACCAGCCAGCTCATCATCGCTCAAACTGATGCTGCTCAGCGCCGCCAAATAGGCCACCGTAGCTCGATCAACTTTAACAGGATTTCTCGCACTCATGCCAACCATTTTACTACGAAATGAGAGCAAAAAAAAGCTGCGCTTTTGTTTTGCCGAGTGAGAAAGTAAAATCTTTCTAAGATTTTACAACGAAGCGAGGAAAAAATAAACTTGTTTGTTTTTTCGAGCGAGGCCGTAAAATCTTTCTAAGATTTTACAGTTTCGTTTTTATCTCGGCGATAGTATCACGCAGATCAGCGGCTTTTTCGAACTCGAGGTTCGCGGCGTCCAATCTTAAATTAAGCCTTTACTTCCATGCAATTTAGTGATACAATCTTAGCATGACTAAGCCTACCGCGGAAGCCCCCCCCCCACGACCATGAACCACCTGTGGTATCCTATTTTGAACAAGAATTGCAGAGACTTATGCAAGAGTCGCCACATATGTCCGAGAATTATCACAGGAATCGTCTGGCATATGAGGTATCCAGACTATGTGGAACAATAGCATCAACACCAGAAGAGATAGAACAGCTTAGGCAGGTGTTCAAAGACGATAACAGACTGAGAACATGTGCAAGATTCGGTCTTCCTAGTGATGCCTCGGATGAAGTAATCAGAGATGCCCGTGCACAATACCGTGCAAGTGAGAAGGGGCGAGAAGAACTCATAATGTCAGCTATCGCATCAATTTTGCCACAAGACATATTGGGATACCCTGATTGGTTTGCGGCTTACTTTAGCAGAGGCTATGGTTTCGGTTATATAGGTGACAGAACCTCTCCCATCCTGGACGAGGCCGGCAATGAAACTGCGGCCGAGAAAAGGGCGGCTAAAAAATTTGCGGACTCAGAACTTTATGGTGATACGATATCCATGCGTCGCAAGGAAGTGTTGCTAACGATACTCGATACCCCGGGCGCGACAATCCACAGCAGTGATGATGAACTAGCCGAGTTGATAGATAAGCATAATAAGCTCAAATATCCAGACTACCCAGCAGAACTATGGCCACTGCTGCCAACATATGTTGACCCCGATTCCATAGAGGAGTGGCGCGAATTACAGCGCCACATAATGTTTTTTGGGTTAGATCCAGATACTACTCCAGAGCAACTAAAAGCACATAGAAAACAGTTGGAAGTAAAATCCAAAGCTGAGGAGCTCGGCCTGGATCCCGATCATGCCACAGAGGAGGATGTTAAACTTGAACGACTCAAAGCCCGCCTTGGTCACTCGCCAAAGCTCCGTAGTGCACCCTCTGACTTAAGCACGGGCACTGACGCCGTGTATAGGGTGGCGGTAATGCGCTTAGCCGCAGGCTATTCCGGCAATAGTTCATCTCCGCCTCCAAATAACACCTGAGACAAAATTTTTACTTTAGTTTGTGGCGAATCTCGGCGATAGTATCGCGCAGATCGGCGGCTTTTTCGAATTCCAGGTTCGCGGCGGCGAGTTCCATCTGCGCGGTGAGGTCACGCACCAAACCGGCGTATTCGTCGCGCGGGATTTTCTTGAGGTCGAGCTTCGGCTTTTCATCCTTCAACGGAATGATGGCGCGCAGACCCTCGTCGATGCTTTTCGCGATCGAGGTCGGCGTGATGTCGTGCTCGCGGTTATATTTTTCCTGGATCTCGCGGCGACGATCGGTTTCTTGAACCGCGCGGCGCATCGAACCGGTCGTTTGATCAGCATACATGATAACCGTGCCGTCGATGTGGCGGGCGGCGCGGCCAATCGTCTGGATCAGGGATTGTTCCGAGCGCAGGAAACCTTCTTTGTCGGCGTCGATGATGGCCACCAGCGACACTTCCGGCAGATCCAAACCCTCGCGCAGCAGGTTGATCCCGACCAAAACATCGTAAACGCCGGTGCGCAAATCGCGCAAAATATCCGACCGCTCGAGCGTGTCGACGTCGCTGTGGATATAGGCGGTTTTGATATCGAGCTCGGCCAAATGCGCCGAGAGATCCTCGGCCATGCGTTTGGTCAAGGTCGTCACCAGCACGCGCTGACCCTTGGCAACGCGGGCGCGAATCTCGGCGATCAGATCATCGACCTGGTTTTCGGACGAACGGATTTCGACTCGCGGATCGAGCAGCCCGGTCGGGCGAATCACCTGCTCGATCGGTTTCGAACTGCGCGCCAGCTCATACTCGCCGGGCGTGGCGCTGACGTAAATCACTTGATTGATATGATCCTCGAACTCGTCGAACCGTAAGGGGCGATTATCGAGCGCGCTCGGCAGGCGAAAACCGTGCTCGATCAGGACTTCCTTTCTCGCCCGATCGCCGTTATACATGCCGCGCACCTGCGGCAGCGTCATGTGCGATTCATCGATAAACATGAGAAAATCGTCCGGGAAATAGTCGAGCAGCGTGGCCGGCTGCTCGCCCGGTTCGCGATCGGTCAGATAGCGCGAATAGTTTTCGATTCCTTTCACGAATCCGGTTTGTTCGAGCATTTCGAGGTCGAATTTAGTGCGCTGGGACAGGCGTTGCGCCTCGAGGTATTTCTGGTTTCTCCCAAAGTATTTCATCTGGTCGTCGAATTCCGTCTTGATTTTCGAAATCGCGACCTGGAGCCGTTCCTGCGGCGTGACGTAATGCGAAGTCGGGAAAATTTGCACGCTGTTCGGCTGCGATAAAATCTCGCCGGTCAGCGGATCGATCTCCAGAATCCGCTCGATTTCGTCGCCGAAAAACTCGATCCGAAACGCCGCCTCGCGACCGCTGGGAAAAATATCGATCGTGTCGCCGCGCACCCGAAAATTGCCGCGCGTGAACTCGACGTCGTTGCGATGATATTGAATGTCGTTCAAATGCCGGATTAGTTTGTCCTGGCGATAGCGCTGGCCGCACTTGACGCCCAGCGACATCTCGGCGTAATCGCCCGGCGAACCGATGCCATAGATACACGACACCGAGGCCACGATGATCGTGTCCGGCCGAGTCAAGAGCGCCGCCGTCGCCGAGTGGCGCAGGCGATCGATTTCTTCGTTGATGCGGCTGTCTTTTTCGATGTAAGTATCCGAGCTCGCGATGTAGGCTTCCGGTTGGTAATAGTCGAAATAGCTGACGAAATAGTGAACTTCGCTATCCGGGAAGAATTGTTTGAACTCGGAGAACAATTGCGCCGCCAGCGTTTTGTTGTGCACGAGGACGAGTGTCGGTTTTTGAGTTTGCGCGATGATATTCGCCATCGTGAAAGTTTTACCGCTGCCCGTCACCCCGAGCAGAGTTTGCTCATGCGATCCGTCGTTCAACCCGCGCACCAACCCAGCAATCGCCGCCGGCTGGTCTCCAGTCGGTTTGAATTTGGTGTGGAGGTGGAATTTGGTCATCTGTCTATTATATCACCAAGGTTGACACAGACATACCATCTGTGCTATAATGTGAGCTGATGAGCAATCGCTCATCGGTCAAAAGAAGAGTTCGGCAAACGTAGTCGCAGTACTGCACCCGCGGAACTTTTCTTTTAGTTTTTATGACCAGGCGGAAATGATGACATGTGAAACTTTTCGCCCTTTTTATTTTCCTTAACTTGGACAACAAATTCGTGCTTGTCGCGGGTGATACCGTAAAACCGGTAGTACTTTTCTCGCATTCTGTAAAATACTTCTGGCTCGACGTGACTATTTTTCAATAAATCTATAGTGGCAGCATAATATGGCATACGTTTAATGCGCTGACCTAACACCAGATCGTACAGATGATTCCAGTAAGTTTTTAGGAAAACTTTTTCTTTCTTGAAGTAGGCTGAGCGAACGTAGGTATTACGACCGCCGGTTTGGATGTCAATATCTCGGTAAATTGCCCAGGCTTTTTCGCGCACCTCGGTATAGTTCGTGCCCTTAATACGGTCGCAGCGTGATTGATAATATCTGATTTCATGCTTAATCATAGAAAAAATATTTTAATAATTCGCCGGCCTAATCTCAACCTTCATATCATGCAAATTGTCATACGAGGTCAAAATCCCGGTTTTGGCGCCGATTTTTTGCACCACCGCGTCGGAGTTGGCACCACCGTAGATTAGGGCTTTTTTGAGACCGAGGCCGCGGGCATAAGCCAAAACAAAGGCCGAACCGAAACTATCGCCCGCGCCCGTGCGGTCGATCACGTGCGACTCGGGATTGTACAATCCGGCGGTCGCAAACGACGTTTTGTCGATGGCCGCGGCGCCGGCTACGCCGTCCGTGCCGACCACGACCGGGCAATAATTGTGCGCCCGACGCACCAATTCTTCTAGGCTCTCGCCCGTGAAACACTTGCTCAATTCTTCGCGGTTGGCGAGCAAAATATCGACGTCCGATAGTAGCGCCAGCAACTTTTTCGAATCAGCCAGCTCGCCTTTGCCCGGATTAAACGCAATCCGAGCGCCGCGTTTCTTGGCGTCGTGGAATAGCTTGTCCAGAATTTCAAAATGCCCGTTCAGGGTCGTCACATACAACCAATCGAAAGCCTTTTCAATCCGCTCGAGATCAAAATTACTCGTCAGAAAATGCGTGCTCGCTCCCCGATAAGTCAGGATCGTGCGTTCGCCGCCCGGCGCCAATAGCAACACCGAATAGGCCGTTTTGTGCGTGTAACTAATCGCCAGACCGGCCGTGTCGATGCCCTCATCGTCGAGCGATTTGGCGATCGTCGCACCAGCCGGATCGCGGGCGATCTGTCCCATGAAAATCGCCTGTTCGCCGGCGCGCGCAAAAGTCGTCGCCGCGTTAGTCGCCCCGCCGCCAGTCGAAAAATCGATGTGATTGACGTTGACTTTGGCACCGAGCGGAATCTCAAAAAAACAATCTTCCGGATTTTCGCAAACCGGCGCCAACTCTGGCGAATGGCTCAGAAAAACATCCTGCGTGGCTGAACCGACACAGAGAAAAGTCAGATTTTTCGCAGAATTATTCATGATCAGACATAAGCATTTTAACACAGAATCACCCTGTCCACAAAAACCTATCGAGAACTACTTGACAAGACCCCCCCCCATTGTGCTATGATTATCGTGAAACTGTTTAATTAATCATAGGAGGAAGTTATGCCTGGTGGTGAGTTAATAACGTCCGGTGGCAAACCGGTTAAGCGTTGTGGTTGGACTGGTGATGGAAAATTTTGCCTGAACATTCCTGATGACAAACACTGCGGTAAGGCATTGTTGCAGGAAGCTCTGGCGAAACGGCCAGAAACTGTATCTCGTGACGAAGGCAAGGTTCTTGAGGAAATAAGCGACACCGAGGCCTGTTTCGTGAAAGTCACAGATACGTATCATCGATTGCGCGAAGATCATAGCTTGGAGGATTCGCTAGCGCTTTTGGCTCTTGATATTTTAGAGTCGCCAGATTCTGGTGAAGCATCTTTTGGCGATCCACAGTAGCAAACCTACAAAACCGCTTTCCCGGCCGAACCGAACGCGGTGATCTTTTCTTCGACCACGGCTTGGACGGCGTCGCGCACTTCGCTCATCAATTTGACGACGGCGTATTGGTCGGGGTTTTCTTTCAAAACTTTTTCTAGAGTCGTGCGATAGGCGATCCGCATGTCGCTATTGATGTTGACCTTGCCGACGCCGATGCGAGCCGCTTCTTCGAAATAATGTAAAGGTGTGCCGCTGCCGCCGTGCAACGAAATATTACAATCGATCGCGTCGCGAATTTGCTGGAGCAGGTTCAGATCGAGTTCCTTGGGCACCGGATATTTGCCGTGCAAATTGCCGACCGCCGCCGCAAAAGTATCGATGCCGGTCGCCGCGACGAACTCTCGTGCGCCCTCGGGCGTCGAAAAAGTTTTCTTGATTTCCTCATAGTCGATCCCCTCGGTGTGCAAATTGGACGATCCGCCGAAATAGTGCGGCTCGCTCTCAACCAACGCGCCGGTTGTTCGCGCGTGTTCGACGACCTCGCGCGTGGCGGCGATAATTTCCTCGTCAGTCGCATCGTGGTTGGCCTGGCTGACATCGATGTGCACGAATTCGTAACCCGCGTCGATGGCCGCCCGACAAGATTCGACCGTCGGCGCATGATCCAAATTCAAATAGATCTCGATTTGGAATTCATCGCGAAAATTGCTCACCAAATCACGCAGGTTTTTGAGACCCATGTTCGTGATTTCGTCGTGCGACGCCTCCACCAAAACCGGCGATTCTAGCTTCTTGGCCGCCGTCGCCACCGCCCGCAAAGTCTGCTCGTCGCCCACATTGAACGCCCCAACGGCGAAATGTTGCTGCCGCGCCCGCCGCATCAGATCTCGCGCTTTCTCGGTTCGTTCGCGAATTTCTTGAATTGTCATTTTCCCTCCTGCTTATGTTTACGATTCTAACATATCACGGGTTTTTTATAAAGACCAACCACGATTTTCACTAAGATTTCCTTCCTAGCCCCACAGCTAAACGCGCCAGCAATGCTGTGATAAGCAACAGGAAAGCAGCGGCAGGTGCGACGAGGACCAAAGCTGCCGCGATTATTTCTGTTGATATCAATACTATTTTGTCCATCGACTGTATGCCATTGGTTCGCTTCGCTGCTGTAATGTAGGCTAGCTCATAGCAGCCTACGACTAGGAATATAAGGAGCGACCATATTGGAGGCAAAACCCATATAAAGAAAATCGCGGGGACGCCATCAACATCACGACCGTTAGCATCAGCAGCCCAGATAGCCATAAAGATGATGACCGCCGCAAACAATAGAGACAATGAGAGCGCTCGCCACTTTGCGCCCTGCTCGTCCAACGCAGTGACGCGCGCGAAAAACGATCGCTTGTCGGGCTTTTTCGAATTTTTTGGTGGTTTCTTGGCTGCCTTGGCTTTTGCCGTCATTTTATCCTCCAATCGCAGGCTCCGCCTGGGTTATATTTACCTTTGCGCATTCGAGAGTTCCTTTCTTTCGCACCGAGTCCGCCACGCGCCACATGTCTTTTCGCTCGTTGAGATAAGTTTTATAATTGAGACCGTCGACGCCGCCCCCTGATGCTGACTGATTTTCCCATAAACCATCTGTGTTGGCTTGAATAATTTGACCGTCTGGTGATTTAACATTAACTATAACAGGTTTGAACCAATTTTCCCAAATCCGCACCCGCTCATGCCCAGCGCGACTAATTCGAAAAAGCTTCGCCTGAACCTGCGCGCCAGTTTTCGGTCGAATGTTGTACGTCAAAAACTGCTCCAAGCTGCCGCCCCAGCCCGATTTCATACCGTTTTTGTCAGAATAAACGGCTCCGTTAAACCTAACGGGCGGAATATCATCATAAGTTTGCACCACGAGCTCGTAGTCCTGGATAAAAACGTCTTTTCCGTCAAACAATATCTCGGGCTCTTCGCCAGTTATGTGCAACATCATTCTCGGGTCTCGATTTGCCCCATAGCCAACGTAGATGATTGAGTTATCTTTTTCGTCTAGGTCATAAGTCATTTTGCTCCTTTCCATAATGCACCTGTGTCATATTCTACAACTTCGCCGTTCTCAACTATACGCGGCTCTGAAAAGAATTTTAGACCAAGCCCTTTTTGCGCTGCCATAAGAGTGCCGCCGTGTGTAACGACAACTATATTATTTGCTTTTATCGGCAATAGTTTCAGGCTTTCCAGAAATTTTTGCGTTCGCTTGGTTTGATTAGAAAATAATTCTGAACCGAACTGTTTGGCTGATTCTGGATCAGTGTGGATTATCATATGATTGTCACCCAAGATTTCCTTTATTTGTTCGTCTGGCACATCGCCCGAATATAACTCTCTGATCAACCAATCGTATAAAATTGGTGTATCTTCACCTATCTCATCACGAATAATTTCAGCTATTTCGATTGCGCGCCTCAAGTCCGACGTAATGATCAAGTCAATTCCTTTGTTGCGCAATTTTTTACCTGCTTCAAGCGCCTGTTTTCTGCCGTTATCCGTCAAGCCAATTTGCTTCCAGCCGCGACGCACGCCGTCGATGTTATTTTCTGTCTCGCCGTGGCGAACGAAATAGAGTTTCATGAACTTTCCTCGTCTAACTCTTTGGCTTTGCGCCGGCCTAATTGCCCCGCATTTCGCGAGCTGATGACTTTGCCGCCCTGTTTTTCGATATCTCGGCGGGCGTTTTTGGCGATTTTGGCGCCTTTTTCGGCGACGGTGGCGCTGCCACGCAAATCCGCCGGTTCGATCACGGTCGAAAGTTCCGTCGCGCTGGCCTCGGCCAACATATTAACGACCAGCTCGAGGTTCGTCATGTTGTCGCGCAAATTTTCTTTCTTTAGATCCTTGAACTTTTTGTACTCGCGTGTCGTCATGTCCGCCCAAGTTTTATACATTAGATCGGTCAAAAAGGCATATTCCGCGCCCTGTTGGACGCCGCTTTTGTCCCACTCGTCGGTCAGGCCTTTTCGAACCTGGATCGATTGCAGCCGCAGGTTGATCCAATCTTCGTCGTAACCCAGGCTCCGATATTCGTGCATAGCGCGATTGATGGTCAGCTCGGGATCCTGGACTTCGTCGATGCGCTCGCGGCCGACTTTGGCCAGCCAGAGTTTGAAAGGTTCGGCCTTTTTGCTCGGGATCGATTGAACGAGACGAAGAATCTGCTCGGTGTCCATGACGTCGGTTAGGCGCATTTTGCCATCGGGCGCAACTAATTTCAACTGGTTAGTATTACTAACCAGTTGACTTCCCTCATCTGTTAACTTGTTCTTTAACCACTTCCAATAATTGCGCGTCTTGGTATAATCCGGTTGATCAGTCAGAACCGCAATCACATCCGCGACCGCGAACCACCACTTTCCATTTTCCTCGTCCCAAACACTGCGAACCTGGCGTTGTTCGAATAGCTGGAGTTTATCTTTCATAATATCTCTCGTACGGTTTTGGCGATATCCTTTGCCGTCAGGTGAAAATATTCCATCAGCGCCCGCATGTTGCCGGATTTACCGAACTGGTCATTTATTCCCATTCTAACAACTTTCGTCGGATACTCTTCTGATACCACTTCGCATACCGCAGAACCTAGCCCGCCGATAATGTTATGATCCTCTATCGTGATGAGTTTTTTGGTTTCTTTTGCAGCCTTGATGATGATTTTTCGGTCGATGGGTTTTATGGTATGGATGTCAATGACTCTGATATCTATTCCTTTTTTCTCCAAGATTTCTTTGGCTTGCAGGGCTTCCGCTAGCATCACGCCGGTCGCGATAACGGTGGCGTCGCGGCCATCGCCGAACTGTATCCCTTTACCAATTTCGAACTTCTGATTCTCGTCGTAGATCAAAGGAATTGGAATTTTGGAGATTCGGAAATAAACCGGCCCATCGATTTTTAGAATCTCCTCGACTAACCACGCCGTGCTAGTAAAATCAGCCGTGGAGCAAACTGTCATATTGGGCAAAGTTCGCATCAGGCTAAAATCTTCTATCATTTGGTGAGTTGGACCGTTTTCTTCGGCCGTGATACCAGCGTGTGAGGCGCAAATTTTGACGTTCAATCGTGGGTAGCAGATGCTGTTTCGGACTTGGTCGTACGGTCGACCGGCTGCGAACATGGCGAATGTGCTGACAAAGGGAATTTTGCCACAGGTCGCCATGCCAGCGGCGGCCGAAAACATATCTTGCTCGGCGATGCCCATATTAAAGTATCGATCAGGAAATTCCGCACCGAATTTGGCCGATTGGGTCGAACCGCCTAAGTCGGCCTCTAGAGAGACGATGTTTTGGTGTTTTTTGCCCAATTTGATCAGGGTTTTAGAATAAGCTTCTCGCGTTGCGATTTTTTCGTCCTTCATCTATTTCCTCCCTTTCTTATGGCAGCCTAATTCTTTCATGGCCTGATCGTATTGTTCGGCATTCGGAGCCACTCCATGCCAACCTTTTTCGTTTTCCATATAGGAGACACCTTTGCCTTTGATGGTATTGGCGATGATGGCAGTCGGTTTGCCTTTGGTGGCCTTGGCTTTGTTTAAAGCTTTGATAATTTCCGCAATATCATTGCCATCGATGGTGATAACCGCAAAGCCAAAAGCTCTGAATTTGGCGCCCAGCGGATCGAGTGTTTTGATTTTGCGGACAAAGCCGTCCGATTGGATTTTGTTGTAATCGACGATGACGCAAAGATTGTCTAGCTTGTGATGTCCGGCGGTCATGGCGGCTTCCCAGACTTGGCCTTCCTGTGCCTCGCCGTCGCCGATGACTGTATAGACTCGATATGGTAAATTGTCCAATTTGCCGGCCATGGCCATACCGCCGGCGGCCGAGATGCCTTGCCCCAATGATCCGGTCGACATATCGACACCGGGAGTTTCTCTCATGTCGGGGTGACCTTCCAGGCCATTTATTTTTCTGAATTTTGCTAGTTCTTCTATCGGGAAGTACCCCCTCCGTGCCAAAGTGCTGTACAGCGCTGGCGAGGCGTGGCCTTTGGACAGGACGAAACGATCTCTGTCCTTCTTATTTGGATTTTTTGGATCGATGTTCATTTGGTTGAAATACAGTACAGTCAAGATATCAGTTACCGATAGCGAGCCGCCCGGATGCCCCGAACCGGTGTTGTAGATGGTGGTGATAATATCACACCGAATAGTTCGCGCCATCTGTTTCAGTTTAGTCAAGCTCTCCATTCTGGATTCCCCCTCCTTGCTGTTAATTGAGTTTATTATAGCATGAGTAAGTAGAAAAAGAAAATCGAAATCCTATTTTTCCGCAGCCACAATTTTAACTAAGTCATTATAAGATTTTTCCGGGTCGTCGGTTTTGGCGACCGCTGAGCCGACGTTGATAACGTCGACGCCTCGCTTGGCGATCTCGGCCACGTTGCCGGCGTTGGCGCCACCGTCCCAGGCGATCTCGACGTCGGGGTTGATGGCGCGAATTTTCTCGGTTTTGACTAATTGCGATAGATCGGCCGTGCCGCCTTGGTAGCCTAAATGCCCGCCAAAAACTAGCACGTAGTCGGACTCTTTGATGATCTCGGTGACTTCTTCCGGCTGCGTGTCGGGCAATAATGCTACCCCGCATTTGATATCGAATTTCTTGAGATGCTCGAAAATCCGCGGCAGATTCGTCGCCGCCTCGTCGCTCTCAGCATGGAGCACCACCAAATAAGGATTTAGCGCGACCATCTGATTCAGCCACTCAATCGGCTTTTTCAACATGAGATGCAAATCGATAATTTGCTCGCCCCAGTAAATTTGGTTCAAATTGACGGTCAGATTAGGCGCGAACTCACCGTCAGCAATGTCAACATGAATCCGCGGCGCAAAGGCCAATTTCGCCAGCGTCTCAGCATAACCAGCCGGTGTCGTCTCAGTTATGGTTGGAACTATTTGAGCCATGCGATTATTATAACACGGCAAGCAAAAAGAAAACACTCGTTTTTATAGTTCAAACGCCCTCAAAATTACTTCGTCATCGGGTGGCATGAAAGTGAATTCGCTCATTTCATCCCTATTTATCCATTGAAAATCATCGTGTTCTTCGCTCAATTTCACGGCGGTCGATTTCGCGCGACAAAGCATGAACGTCGCGACGATGTGGTTCCTTGCACCGTGAATTTCCGGCCACCACTCGCCGACAAAAATCGGTTTTTCGATCTCGATTTCGAGACCGGTCTCTTCGCGGACTTCGCGTCTCAGCCCGTCGAAAAACGGCTCGTCACTCCCGATCCGCCCGCCAACAAGACCATATTTGCCAGCCTGCGAGCCCCCGACGTGAGTCTCAGACTCGCGCAAGATCAAAATCTGGTTCCGGTCGTTCATAATCACGGCTTTGGCGGCAACCCGAAGATTCACATTCTTCATAACAGTATTGTAGCACTTTTCGATGTTAAACTGTTACCTTGTATAACATTGGTCATTGTTATACAAGGCATATCACAGCTAGCTCAGCTCATCGATCATATCATTGCGGCGCACGAAACGTTCGGCGCCGGCGAATTCGGTATCGAGAAAGGTGTCAACGATGTCCTGCCAATAGTGGTCGTCGTCGTTGTCGAGAACGCGCGCCGGCAGCGACAGAACATTGGCGTTGTTGTCATTTCGGCCGTGACGAGCGTCCTCGGCGGTCGAGGCCACGATCGCCCGCACGCCACGAAAACGATTGGCCGACATGGCCATGCCTTGGCCGCCTTTACAGATCAAAATACCGCGAGCGTCCTCGTCGTCATCGCCGATGACTTTGAGTGCTACGGCCTGGGCAAAGCGCGGAAAATCGTCCCCATCATCGAGCTCGAGGTTGCCGACGTCTTCGAAATCAATGCCACGCTTGGCCAAATACGCCATAATCTTGCCCTTCAAATTAAAGCCGCCGTGATCGGCGCCGAGATATATTTTCATCACCCCCTCCTCCTTTAGATGCTACTATTCTAACACACGGACGCCAGAAACAAAATACGATTTGTCAGCTATTTCCAAGCCAACCTTCCGCCGTCGACGACGTACAGGCTGCCAGTCGTCCATAGCGATTTTTCCGATAGCAATAATTCGACGGTTGGAGCTATGTCTTGCATGGGGTTTTCACAGATGCGTTGCAGTGGATATTCGCTCGTTATTTTTTCTAGCATACTCTCATATTCTTGCTCGGTTTGTGATCCATTAGCCACCCACAGATTGCTCCGCGTCATGCCCGGATTGACGCTATTGACTCTGATGTTGTACTTTCCTAGCTCCTTGGCTAGACATTGCGTCGTTAGATCGAGTCCGGCTTTGCTCGCGCAGTAGGCCACGCTGTCGCCCGATTGTATTGACGATATCGAGGATATATTGACTATGGCGGGATTTTGGCCTTTCTTTAGTAGAGGTAGCATCTGTCTAATGATCGTGAACGGAGCCGTCAAATTCACGTCCAGAGTTTCCTGCCACTCCGAGAGAGTGATTTTCTCGATGCCACCGGCGTGGATGATCCCGGCGCAATTGACTATTCCGTCTAGTTTTCCATATTTTTCATTTATGAAATTATAAGTTTGCTCGATGTCATCAGAATTTGTCACATCGCCGACCACATAGTGCAAATTGGTTTCGTCCGCTCGGGCTTGGCGGGAAAGGACGATCAGCTCATACGTTCCTAGGTTAAGAAAGTAATCAACGATCCCTTTGCCTATACCGCTCGTTCCGCCCGTTACAAGTACCATTCTCATGTTTTACCTCTAGTTCAATGTTTTCGCCACATCGGCCGTTATTTCGACCAAGCGATTGGAATACCCCCACTCGTTGTCATACCAAGCCACTACTTTGATCATATCACCTTCGACGACGTCGGTCAATTTGAGATCGACGATCGAGCTATGCGCGTTGCCGATGAAATCGCTGCTGACCAACTCGTCGTCCGTCACCGCCAGGATGCCTTGGTAGTAGGGTTCTTTGGCGGCTTCCTTTAGAATTTGGTTGACCTCATCGACGGTGGTTTCGCGTTTGACGATCGCCGTGATGTCGGCCAACGACACCACCGGAGTTGGCACGCGTACGCTCAGGCCGGTGAATTTGTCTTTCAAGGCCGGCACAGTCAGCGCGGCGGCTTTGGAGGCGCCCGTCGTCGTTGGCACGATATTCTCGGCCGCACTGCGGGCTTCGCGGAGGTCTTTGGCTGGCGCGTCGAGGATGCGCTGCGAGCCGGTGTAGCTATGGACGGTCGTCATCATCGCCTTTCGCACGCCGAGTTTGTTCTCGAGCACGGCCATGACCGGCGCAATACAATTCGTCGTACAGGACGCGTTGGAGATAATATCGCCGGCCTCGGTGATGGCTTCGTCGTTGGCACCGAGGACGATCGTGTCAGCACCGTCGCCCTTGGCGGGAGCGGAGATCACGACTTTTTTGGCACCGGCGCCTATGTGGGCGCGGGCTTTGTCCGGCTCGACAAAGAAACCGGTTGATTCGATAACCACATCGACACCGAGATCGCCCCACGCTAGATCGCTCGGTTCCTTTTCACTAAAGACGCGGAATTTCTGGCCGTCGACGATCACGTTCTCGTCGTCAAATGAGACTTCGCGGTCGTAGGTGCCATAGGTCGAATCGTATTTCAGCAAATGCGCTAATGTTTTGGTGTCGGTCAAATCGTTGATGGCGACTATCTCGATATCATCGCGGTTGATGGCGATTTTGAACGCGTTGCGCCCAATCCGGCCAAAACCATTAATTGCTACTTTCTTCGCCATGCTGCCCTCCCTTTAGTTTATGTTTACATTCTAGCAGTTTATAAAACCCCTTGCAAGTGGTACAATATTCATATGGGACTTGGAGTGTTTAATAAATTGACTAGGGAGAAGTTTCCCCAGGCCGCGGATCAAAAAAAGATCGCGGCCGGCCTAGAATACGCCACCAAAAAACACGCCGGCCAGAAGCGACTCAGCGGCGATCCTTATATCAAACATCCGGTGGCAGTAGCGACGCTGCTAGCGGAATGGGACATGGACGTGGACAGCGTGGTGGCGGGGTTGCTGCACGACACGGTTGAGGATACCGATACTGAACCATCGGAAATCAAGGAGCAATTTGGCGAGCACGTTGCCATGTTGGTGAATGGTGTCACCAAAGTCAGCCACGCTCGAGCTGGCCGCAAAGACGTCACCAATTACCTGCCGGGAACCAACGAGAATTTGTCGAAACTGCTGATCGCCACCGGTTCAGACGTGCGAGTTATCATCATCAAATTGGCCGATCGTTTGCACAATCTCAGAACGCTCGAATATCAATCGCCCGAGAATCAGCTCAAGAAAGCCCACGAGAGTTTGGAGGTTTTTGGCCCCTTGGCCGACCGGCTCAACATGGGTTTGGTGCGGACTGAAATCGAAGACATCAGTTTCAGCTATCTAGCTCCCAAACGTTACAATAAATTGAAAAATGAAATGAATCGACGCCTCGGTGCCGGCAAGAAAAAACTAAACAAAGTTCGCGCCGAAGTCGTCGCCAAACTGCGCGAGGAGAAATTGGATTTTGAGATGGATGGTCGCCTTAAATCGATTCATTCCCTTCACAAAAAA
>Ga0123356_10001530_pt1 | contig 25473 bp, 25 predicted proteins | sample TergutEmb28metaG_2_FD_92546 | JGI IMG/M metagenome (GOLD analysis project Ga0123356, IMG submission 92546) | Embiratermes neotenicus P3 segment gut microbial communities from Petit-Saut dam, French Guiana - Emb289 P3 | ecosystem: Host-associated > Arthropoda: Insects > Digestive system > Gut ...
CAACAAACTTTTTTTATTTTTGCGCCCATAACCAATGTCTGTACAGGAGCAGACGTAAAATCAGCAAAATATGAAAAAAATCTATTCCATTATTTTATCTGCCATACTACTCATGGCGATTACTGTAACTTGCAAAAAAATTATTGATGTGCAAGTTACCGGTGTTACTTTAAACAAACCTTCGTTAACTCTTGCGGTTGGGGAAACGGAAACCCTTATTGCAACCGTATATCCCGACGATGCTGCCAACAAAACTGTAAGTTGGACAAGTAGCAATACAGGCGTAGCCACGGTTTCCAACGGTAAAATTAGCGCCAATGATGAAGGGATTGCTATTATTTCCGTTATCACCAACGACGGCAATTATACGGCAACATGCACCGTAACAGTAACTTCTGTCATAGAACCGGAACTGGAATGGGTAGAGATTAACGGCGTAAAATGGACAATGTGTAATGTTGATATGCCTGGTACTCTTGCTGCAAATCCTGAAGACGCGGGAATGTTTTACCAATGGAATCGCAAAACAGGTTGGAGCAGTACCGATCCTATGATTAACAGCGATGGTGGTACTACTTGGGATGCTTCTATTCCCGAAGGCGACAGTTGGGAAAAAATCAATGACCCATGCCCAAAGGGTTGGCGTGTACCTACTCATGCAGAACTACAAGAATTGGTAAATTCCGGAAGCGAATGGACTACCTTAAACGGCGTAGCCGGTCGCTATTTTGGTAGTGGCGAACAAGTAGTTTTCTTTCCTGCTATTGCAGTTAGAGACGAATTTGGTACGCTCCACATGGGCGAAAGCGGCTTATACTGGAGCAGCAGTATGTACGATATGGGAGGCGATCACACAGCCGGTAGCATGCACATTCTTAGCTGGGAAGCTCATGCTTATGGCAGTCCTCGCAACGGCGGTCTTTCAGTTCGCTGTGTTGCAGAATAGGTGCTCAATTAGAACAACTGTAAATAGTTTGGTAGTTAAAACCTTACCCCCATCGTTAACATAATGCGGTGCGTAATAAATTGATTATTCACTGCATTTACAAAATTGGAATCAAACATCCAGTACTTTTCTTTGGAAATAGTGAATGCATAGGCAAAATCGCCATAAAAATATTTCGATCTAAAACCAAAACCTAACGATGCATAATGCCTTGAACCATCGTTAATATCATCTTTATAAGGAGATGAGATATAGTTATACCCCGCTCTTAGGGCAAACACCTGATTTAGGCTGACTTCTGCTCCAATGCGGGCAATGTGGCTAAAGCCATACATGTTTTGAATGGCTTTGTTTTCTTCAGTAAAACTATAGTCAACGGCATACATAGTAGCCATACCATAGTCTGCAAACTCATACTCTGCACTTATAAAAGCGCGTTGCTGAATAAAGAAAGCCACATTTGCCATGGCGCGCAACGGCGTGGTGAGCGAGTAATGAAAGTCGTTTCTATAGCTGTCGTTATCTACTGTGGTTGCTGGTTTAAATTCTACTGTTCTATCCAATCTGTCTTTCACATTACCATAATAAGTGGGTGTATGAAATGATAATCCTACACGAAGGAAATCAACAGGTTGATAAATAACTCCCAATTTTAAGTTGATCCCACTTGAGCGAACGGTAAGTTTATCAGTTAGGTTATAATTTTTAAACTGATATTCGGATGTGTGCTTATCATTTCTTTCCGTAAAAGTTCTATTCTCAGTAAAATTAAGAAAAGGCACCCCAATGGTAGCTCCCAAAAACAATTTATCGTCGTAATTGGTTCCGAGAGAAAAGATCATTTCATCTATACTTCCTTTTTGTGTAACTGAAGAAGAATGTAACATATCAACGCCCTTCATTAAAGGACAATAACGATCTTCATATCCATGGATAGTATCTATGAGATAAGAATCCCATGCAGCCCATAATTCAACAGGCCATATAAAATTACCGTTAGCATCCATAGCATAGGCCTCTTTATAATTGTATTCTTCTTCTTCAGCCGCTAAAGCAAAAACGGATCCAATAGTGCTACCGGCATTTCTACCTTTCATAGAGAAGACATTATTAAAGTTTTTGATGCGATTGTAGCCAAAACCTATCTGAATTTTTTTCCACAATGTGCTTGAAATACCGGGGATTGCAAATACCATACCGGCGCTTCCGATATTGTATTTCACTGCTTGCGCCGGAGTTGAGCTTCCGTTGTAGCCGGAGTTGTTTTTAAAGATGGAAATGGTCATAGGGGTAAAAGTTACCTCGCTTTTTTTATACAACCCGATGGCGGCAGGGTTTAGATTGAGTGCTGAAAACTCAGCGCCCACTGCGCCAAAGGCTTTACCGGCGCCCATAAATCGCGCGGAGCCTTGCCAGTCTAATTCCGAAAAACGAAGCGCGTCTATTTCGTTCTGAGCGTTAATACTAATGTGCAACAAGGAGATGCAACAAAGGAGAAGGGATAATTTTTTGATAAAAGTGGTCATAATTATTGGATTTAAAGTTTAAGGTTTAAGGTTTAAGGTTTGAACATCTTCAATTAGTTCCCTGTTATTCTGCAATCTCGGCACTTTGTGCTGTCCGCCCAATTTATTCTTTTTAGCCAACCACTTCATAAAAGTGCCTTCGGGGGCGATGGTGATTTCGGGAGCAACCAACATGAGATCGCCGGTGCGCTTGACTTCGTAGTCGGAATTTAGCGATCTCAATGTTTGGTCTAATACGGTTCTGAATTTCTCCATATTATCAGGTAAAGTAGAAAATTCGATGAGCCACTGGTGTCCTCCTTTGGTTTTAACGATATCCAAAAAGATAGGGGCGGCGGTGTACTCGGTTAAAATGGCGCCGGTTTGCCGGCACGCTTCCGTCAGGGCTTTGTCGGCATTGTCAATGACCAATTCTTCGCCAAAGGCGTTGATATAATGCGTTGTTCTTCCGGTAATTTGAAAGCGGTAGGGGCGCAAAGAAGTGAACATGACTGTATCTCCAATTTCGTAGCGCCACAAACCGGCGGGCGTAGTGATAAGCAGGGCGTAGTTTTTGTGTAATTCAACTTCCTGTAAAGGAACGGCTTGTTTTTTTATAACGCCTATCTCATCCATTTCTAAAAACTCGTAAAAGACGCCGTTATCGGTAAGCAGCAGCAGGTCGTCGCAAAAGCGTTGGTCTTGAAATCCAAAAAAACCTTCCGAAGCATTATACATATTCATAAAGAAAACATTATGGGAAAGCAACCTGGTATATTCCTCCCGATATGGTGCAAATGCCACGCCACCATGGAAAAACACTTCTATGTTGGGCCAAACCTCCGAGAAGCATTTTTTCCCGGATATTTTCAGCACTTCTTTCAATACCAGCAACATCCATGAAGGTACGCCTGAGATGGAGGTAATGTTTTCGTCAACTGTATGTTCTGCAATAAGATGAAGTTTTGTATTCCAATCGTCGTTGAGCAGTACCTCTTTTCCGGGCGCCTTCAGGTATTCTCCAATAGCAGGCATATTTTCCATCAGCACTGCCGAGATGTCGCCACATTTTATTTTAGTTTCCATCTCCATCTTTTGAATGCTTCCGCCAAGGGTGATCCCTTTTCCGGCAAACATCTCGGTTTCGGGAAACAGCTCAATATAAAACGTTAAAGAGTCTTTTGCCGACAAATAGTTGTTCAGTTTGAGCGAGTCGTTGGTTACCGGAACATACTTGCTTTTGGCTTGTGTTGTTCCCGACGATTTTGCCACCCACTCTACTTTTGAATTCCAAAGCACATAATCTTCATCTTTTATAATGCGCTCGATATAAGGGTATAGGGTGTTGTAATTCTGAACGGGCACATTGCGTTGGTATGCCTCGTAGCTCATGTTTGGGGTAAAGCCAAAGTCGCGTCCGAATTTGGTTTTCAGCCCGTTTCTCACTAAGTAGGCAAACCATTTCTTTTGCGTTTCCAAAGCATGCTCGTAGAGCGAGACGATTCTCTCCTCTCTCGATCCGAAATAGGCACGAATGGGGGCGTTCAGGAATTGCATAATTTATAATTTAAAAATTTAAAGATTTAAAGATTTAAAGATTTAAAAAATTAAAGATTTAAAAAATTAAAGTTTAAGATTTTACCGGCACATTTTTCAAAGTTTCTACGAGGAAGTCCCAGAATTTTCCAACACTTTCAATGTTCACGCGCTCATCTGGCGAGTGCGGGTTTCTGATGGTTGGTCCGCAAGAGATCATATCCCAGTTCGGGTAAGCGAGGCTAAAAAGCCCACATTCCAAACCGGCGTGTATGGCTTTAATTTCGGGTGTTTTGCCATACTTATCTTCATACACTTTGAGCATGGTTTTCAAAATTGGGGATTCCAAATTGGGTTTCCATCCCGGGTATCCGCCCGTCAATTCCACTTTGGCTTCTGCCAATTGGGCTATGGCGCGCATTTTTCCGGCAAGGGCTTCTTTGGCTGATTCTACGCTGCTGCGCATCAAATTGGCAATGGAGAGCACCCCTTTTTCGGTTTTTACGATGGCTAAGTTGGTAGATGTTTCCACCAAGCCGGGCATAGAATCGCTCATGCGCATTACGCCGTTTGGAATTGCCAGCACCAAATTCACCGCTTTTTCCTGACATTTTGAACCCATCACTTCTATAGGGGTTTCAATGTTTTGCAGTTCAATTTTCATATCGGGTTCTGTGCCTGCAAACTCTTTTGCGATGGCAGCAGAAAGCGTAACGATCAGTTGTTCAAAATCTGCAGTTTTGTTAGTAGGAACGGCAACTTTGGCAAATGCTTCTCTGGGGATGGCGTTGCGCAAACTGCCACCGTTTATTTCGGCGATATGAATCTCCAAATTTTCCAACGCTTTTTTCAGCAGACGCATCAGCACTTTGTTGGCGTTGGCGCGCCCCAGCACGATATCCATGCCGCTGTGTCCGCCTTTCAAACCGGTAACAGAAATCTCGTAGCCCGTTGTATCTGCCGGAGTTAGTTTAATATTGTATTCCATTTCAAAATTGGCGTCCATTCCGCCGGCGCAGCCCACATAGAGTTCGCCCTCATCTTCCGAATCCAAATTCATGAGAATATCGCCTTTAATAAACCTCGGTTTCAATCCGAAAGCACCGGTCATTCCGGTCTCTTCATCTATGGTTACTAATACTTCGATGGGACCGTGTTCAATGTTTTCATCAATCAGGATTGCCATCGCTGCGGCGCAACCCATGCCATTGTCGGCGCCTAAGGTAGTGCCGTTGGCGCGTACCCAACCGTCGGCGCAAATACGCGGTTCAATAGGGTCAGTAACGAAATTGTGATTGGAATCGCTGTTTGCCTGCGGTACCATGTCAATGTGTCCTTGAAGCACTACAGGTATGCGGTTTTCATACCCGCGGGTTGCCGGTTTACGCAAAACAATATTGCCGGTTTCATCTTGATCATACGCAACATTATGGGTGTTTGCCCAATCTTTGAGCCATGCCAATATTTTCTCTTCATGCTTGGAAGGATGCGGAATAGCACAGATGTTTGCGAAAATTTCCCACATTTTGTGGGGATACAATTTGGATAGTTCAGTGTTCATAATAATATGGTTTTAGATTATTTTATTAACGCTGCAAATATCCATAAAATTTTCTAATTACACAAAAGGCTAAATCTTTTATCTACTATGATTTTTCAGCACGGAGATACGAAATGTTCTTACTTTCTGACTTCCATAGCACTTCGTATAGCGCTTCCAATAAGCATAAAAGCCAGCACCAAGAGCATAATAGCAATCCCCGGTGCAATGGCTAAATATGCTTTATCCAAAACGATATAAGCATAATTTTCTTTCATCATCATCCCCCACGAAGGGATTGGAGGCTGCACTCCCATCCCAAGAAAGCTCAACCCTGCCTCCATGAGGATGGCAGAGGAGAAGTTTGCCGCAGAAAGCACTACCAAAGTTCCCAAAATGTTGGGTAATATGTGTTTGAAGATAATTCTGATGTTTGAAAAGCCCAGCGCTCTTCCGGCTTCTATAAAATCTTGCTGTTTTAATGCAAGGGTTTGTCCGCGCACCACCCGCGCAATATCCACCCACATTGTTAACCCAATGGCAATAAAGATTTGCCAAAATCCCTTTCCAAGCGCAAAACTGATGGCAATTACCAACAGCAACGTTGGAATTGACCATATTACGTTGATGAGCCACGTAAGCGCTGCATCAATTTTTCCGCCATAGAAGCCGGCAGTTGCACCAATAAAAACACCTATCAACAAGGCGATGAAAACGGCTATAAAGCCTACTGCCAAACTAATACGGGTACCTATCATCAATTGGCTGAGCACATCGCGACCGTAACGGTCTGTACCCAACCAAAATGTTTTTTTCTGTAGAGGTGTTGCGTGCAATGTCCCTAGTATATCATTATCCAAAACAGGAACCGAATTATATCGTGCAGGCTGCCCAAACAACATTTTCTGCAGAGGTGTTACACGCAACGCCCCTGCAGACGTTTCCGCCGGCGTATTCAAAAAATATACCGAAAATCCGGGCGGCTGCAGCGCAATCTCTAAATGCTGGTTGTTGCAAAAAGGAGTTTTATCCGGCGTAATGAGGTAGCCTAAGATAGCCATCAGAAAAACCAAGCATAAAAAAATGAGCGAAATCATCCCTAATTTTTCTTTTTTAAACCGCTTCCAAGTGAGCGCGGCAAGCGAAAATGCCTTTTCTTCTGAACGTTTTTTGCGGAATAGGTGCATCGTTTTTTGTTTGCACAAAAATATATTTTTGCCGACAGGTATTTATTAAACTTAATGGCAAAACCAAAAAAAATTAAAAACGAGGCTTCTGCCTTTCAGGGAAAATTAGAAGAACTTATTATTCAAGCTCTTATCGAGAAAAAAGGAGATCAGATTGTTTGCATTGATTTAAAGGCAATGCACCATGTTTTGTTCGATTATTTTATTATTTGCTCCGGAAACTCCAGACCACATGTAGAAACGCTCAGCGATTTTGTACAGGAAACCACAAAAAAACAAGCAGACATAAGACCTTCATATATTGAAGGACGCGCAAACGGAGAATGGATTTTGCTGGATTATTTCAATGTGATTGTTCATATTTTCCAACCTGATGTACGCAGGTTTTATAATATCGAATCTCTTTGGAGCGACGCGCCATATCAGTGGTTTTAATTAGCGCCTCTAAGAAAACACTCTAAAGCATTAAATATCAACAACTAACTGTTGGTATTATTTATTTTTTATTTCATGCGCTTGAATTTCTTGTAATTTCATGTTACTTTGCACGCTCAAAATCCAAAATACTTATGGCATTAGAATTTAACGGAAAATTGATTGAAATGGACGGCGATGGCTTTATGTTAGAGCCGCAGTTATGGAATGAAGAATTGGCAGCATTGATTGCAAATGAAGATGATATTCAAGATTTAACCGACAATCATTGGGCAATTCTTAGAATTATTCGTCGCAGTTATGAAGAAACCGGCATGGCGCCTATGATTCGTTCTATTTGCAAGGAAACCGGACTGAAATTAAGAGATATTTACGAGCTCTTTCCATTAGGTCCTGCACGGGGGGCTTGCCGCGTTGCCGGACTGCCTAAACCGGATGGATGCGTGTAAACATCTACCGAAAAATCGTGCAACGGATGTGAAAAGGGTTGCCCAATGCGTATTAACATTAGCAAATAGAATTATGATCATTAAATCACTTACCAAAACGAGCTTTGATACAATATACAAAGCATTTAGTCAGGCTTTTGCAGATTATGAATTGCAGCCAAACAGAGATGAACTTCAAGCCATGTTGAAAAGGCGTAGATTTGATCCAAATTTGTCGTTTGCCGCATTTGACGGAGACGATATTGTTGCTTTTACGTTGAATGGTATTGGCGTTTTCAACGGAGTACCAACGGCTTACGATACCGGAACAGGCACCTTGAAAGATTACAGAGGAAGAGGTTTAGCCACAAAAATTTTCGAACATTCCATTCCTTATTTAAAAGAGGCGAAAATTGAGCAATATCTGTTGGAGGTGTTGCAACATAATACAAAAGCGGTTTCTGTATATAGAAATCTTGGATTTGAGACAACGCGAGAGTTCTATTATTTTATCCAAAAAAATGAAGATGTTCATAATAACATCGAAAACATAGATCCCGCTTACTCTATTAAATCTATTGAAATTGAGAAACTTGACTCAATTATGAATTTTTGGGATTTTCATCCTTCATGGCAGAATAATTTGGAGTCTATTCAAAGCGTAAGAGAAAATGTTGTCAGCTTGGGCGTATTTATCGGGCAGGAGCTTGTAGGGTATTGCGTTTTTGAGCCTGCTTCGGGAGATGTTACGCAAATTGCGGTTGAAAAACATCACAGAAGAAAAGGGATCGCCTCTTTGCTGCTTAGTGAAATCATTAAATTGAATAAGAAAGATGCCATTAAAATTGTAAATACAGATATTTTGTGTTCTCCAATCACCCATTTTCTGAATGTAAAAAATATAGCTGCAACCGGCAAGCAATTTGAAATGATAAAAAAGATATGAAAACCGGCAAAAGAAACAACCTCGCCCCCGAGCAATTCAGAAAATTTCTAAAAATCTGCGGGCAATTCTTCGCTATAGCCGCAATTTTGGTTCTTCTCGGTTTTTCTTTCCAAAAAACCAAAGTAAAAGAAACCACCTATTTTTGGCAGATAGACCCTGACCTGTGCACATTTTGCGGGCGTTGTGAAACCGACTGCGTATTGCCCGTATCAGCGGTAAAATGCGTACATGCCAAAAAATTGTGCGGTTACTGCGATTTGTGCGGCGGCTATTATCGGGCAAATGTGAAAGAACTGAACACCGCCGCAGAAAATTTGATCTGCCCCACCGGAGCCATTCAGCGCAAATTTATTGAAGAGCCTTACTTTGAATATACTATAAATGAAGATCTTTGCATCGGCTGCGGAAAATGCGCCAAAGGCTGCAATGCATTCGGAAACGGATCACTTTATCTGCAAATAAAGCAAGAGCTTTGCAAAAATTGCAACGAGTGTCATATTGCGAGAAATTGTCCGGCTGGGGCTATAAAACGGGTGCCGGTTTCTGAAGCTTATTGTATAAAAGCTACCTTTGCCAAAAACAGATTCCCCAAACCCGACTTTGAATCCGGCTACGTTTACCCCAAGCAGCAATTAATTATTCCTAATGAAGCGCTGTGGTCGTACATAGACATTGCAATACTTTTGCTACTAATGGGTTTCGTGGCGTGGGCAGTTATTAAAAAACAGGTTCGGGTACCCGTTATATTGACATCATTGGTTTCGGTGGCATATTTCGGGTTTTTCAGGCATGGGTGTGTGTGCAGTATCGGCGCTATCCAAAATGTAGCGTTGGCGATAGTAAGTCATTCATATACAATTCCATTTTATGTATTGTTGCTGTTTATCCTTCCCATAATATTTACACTGTTTTTCGGCAGGGTGTTCTGTGCCGGCGTATGTCCGATAGGTGCGCTTCAGGAGCTGGTAAACGTTAAAAACTACAAACTGTCGAAGGTAGTTACCGGCGTTTTAAGTATTTTTCCCTGGATTTACTTGGGTTTTGCTGTGCTGTTTGCCGTAACCAACAGCAGGTTCATTATCTGCCACTACGATCCGTTTGTTGGGATTTTTCGGTTGGGAGGAGAACTCCCTCTAATTCTTTTCGGGATAATATTGCTGATTTTCTCCGTTTTCACCGGACGTCCGTTTTGCCGTTTCTTGTGTCCCTATGGCGCTATACTCAGCCTTTTTTCAAGAATTTCGTTCTTGCAAGTGAAAATTACAAAAAAGGAGTGTATCAACTGCCAACTTTGCCACAATGCCTGCCCTGTAGATGCGATACGCCCTCCTTACGAAAATAAAGTCAAAGAAAAACGCTCTGTGGGTGTAAAACGAATGTTACGGTATATGATTTTCCTGCCCCTTATGGTAATGGGAGGAGCGCTGTTGATGTCAATGCTGAGCAATAACCTCAGCAGAGCGAACAATGAAGTTCAACTGTACAGCATGGTTCTTAAAAACGAAACTCAACCACAAACGATACAATCGTTAGAGTTGCAGGCTTTTTATGCTCAGGAAAGAACGGTTGAAGAACTTGCGACGCAGGTTGCAGAAATCAAAAAAGAATTTCGACTGTGGTCGGGGATAGTCGGAGCATTTATCGGTTTAGTAATTGGATTAACTTTGATTAACTTATCTACCAAAAGAACCCGAAAGCTATATGAAATAGAGGCTGCTGGCTGTATTAGTTGCGGAAGATGTTTTAAGTATTGCCCGCAAAATATAATAAAATGAAATATTTTAGTTAATAATGATAATTTAACATAATTCTACTTTTTCAACAAAAAATCCAAGAAAATGCAAAAAATCAAAGAAACAGGGCAGTTTTTAGCTTCAAAAATGAAGAATAATCCACAAATTGGAATTATTTTGGGTTCCGGTTTGGGTGGCTTGGTAAAACATTTAAACATTGAGGAAGAGATCCCCTACCACACCATTCCAAACTTTCCCGTATCTACAGTACAAGGGCATCGCGGTTCCTTAATTTTTGGTAAAATGAACGGAATAGATGTTATAGTATGCTGTGGTCGTTTTCATTTTTATGAAGGATATACCATGCAGGAAGTTACCTTTCCCATTCAAGTATTGAAAGAGTTGGGAATTAAAAAGTTAATAATATCAAACGCATCCGGCGGTATGAATCCAACTTTTAAAGTGGGGGATATTATGTTGATTCGGGATCATATTAATTTCTTCCATACCAATCCATTACTTGGACCTAACGATGATACGACAGGACCTCGTTTTTTGGATATGAGCGAAGCGTATTCTAAAAAAATGTTAAAAATAGCTTTTGCATGTGCAAAAGAGCTTGATATTCATGTGCAAAGCGGTGTTTATGTAGGAGTTACCGGACCCTGTTATGAAACCCCTGCCGAATATCGCATGTTTGCCATTCTGGGCGGAGATGCCGTAGGAATGTCCACCGTTCCTGAAACGATTGTAGCCCGCCATCGCGGAATGGAAGTGTTTGGGTTGTCAGTAATTACAGATCTTGGCATTGTTGGACAAGTAGAAAAAATATCACACGAAGAGGTACTTCAGGCTGCAAACATCGCCGAACCGAAAATGGTGCGGTTGGTTTATGAAATGTTGCCAAAATTGTAAAGCCATAATAGCACTTGAGGGTTACGAAAAAACAAGTAGCACTAAGCTTTGTGAGTAAAGATCTTAACTAACCATTGATACAACTTGTTCCCAATAATTGAAAGTGCTGTAACAGCAATTAAAAACAAAGCAACGCCAAGTAATCGTCCATAAAAAGTTGTTCCGCTTATTGCAATAAACGGGCTCCTCAATGGTCCATGAATAACAAATAAAACCATGGAAATTGAACCATAATATAATAAAACTGCTTTCATTTTTTTGGTATTATTTAATATTAAAGGGGAAATATTTGAGATTGCCCAATACAAAAGTACAGTAATACTTAGGAAAGTAAGCGGGAAAAAGGGTTTGTAAAAATTGCCCAATACAAAAATTGCTAATGCCAATACTCCAAAAACAGAATGAATTTTTTTATTTGGGTTCAGTGCAAACAAAATTCCTAAAGCAAACTCAGGTAAATGTCCGGGAGCATTTTGAAACAATTTAATATTTGCTTGGGGTTGATATATATACTGGGAAATATATATCCATGCATAAGAGATTAAACAGATCAAAATAAATGCCTTAACACGATATTTTGCAATTGCTTTAAACAATATGGGAAATAAAACATATAACTGAAATATAAGCCCAAAAAACCACCAGGGACCTGATAGACTCGTAGCTGAATCTTGTGTTATATTAAAGGTATGTAAAAATAATAGTTTATAAATAAACTCTCTACAGTGATACCAACCAAACATTTTTCCATGAAGGGTAATTTCATAAAAAAATAAAAAAATAAATCCGGTAATTAATAATGGATAAATTTTTTTGAGACGTTCAATCATAAATATCCTCCAATTTCTATTTTTATTTTGCATTGATAACGCAAGCCCTACTCCACTTATGAAAATAAATAATTGAACGCCATAATGTCCAAAATAAGAAAAAAATAGATTGAGAAATTCTAATGGATAGTGAATCAATCCATCATACAGATAACTTACTCGGTTCAGATCAAAATCCCACTCATTCTCGTTTGTCCACGGCGGCATCCAATGGAAAAAATTATGCAGTACAATGAAGAGTATTCCAATCCCTTTATAAAGGAGTGTGTTTTCTTTTGAAAAATAGTTTATTTGCATATAGATACTGTTTTGTTTTTTGTATAAAGAATCTCTTAACAGCAAATTCATTGCAATGGAATAAATTCCCATTCAAAGTTATTGGGTGAAAAGAGCGTTAATAACCTGAAGCCTAATGGGTAGTTATCGAAATTACGACTGGTTGTCTCACCATTTAGTAAAGCGATACCTTTATAATCGTTTCGAAAAGTTGTGTGAGTATGACCTGCAAGCCATAGAATAACACCATTATCTTCGCATAAATTCAGAAATTCTTTTCGTTTTTTTTGGGGAATATTAGAATATTCATCATCTTCATCAACGGATGAGATATAAGGAGGTATATGAGTAAGGAGAATAACAGGTTGTTCTTCATTTTTAGCTTTTTGGAGTTTATCTATCAGCCACTTATCATGTAATTCTACTATTTCTTTTGGGGTTTCTGCCCACCACAAATGTGAATTGGCAGAAATAATACAATATCCTTTACATTCAATTTTACTATAATCGTCTCCAAAATATTTACGGAAACGATCTAATCCTTCCATAGAAAAGTAATTAAAAGGGGCATCACAAAGATCGTGATTACCGGATGCTAACAATACCGGAGATTTAATGTGGGTAATAATATTCTTAAATGTGAAAATATCCTGTTCATTAACAGGCTGATGAACCATGTCGCCTGCAATTAAAACTATATCCGGGTCCAAATCATTGATTAGATTAACTGCTTTCTCTAAATTTAAAACGTCGTTGTTAAAATCTCCAAAACCTAATTGGGGGTCGCATAGCTGTACAATACGTAATATCGGAACAATGACATCCGGCTCTTTGTTGCAACATGTTGAAAACAAAATTGATGTCAGTATTACAAATATTGTTGTATATAAAAATTTGGGGTTCATCGTTTTAATTTATTAATTTTCAAAATTTCACAAAAAATAAAAATCTGACTTAGCATCAAAAGCAATAAGCATACGTGGTGCAAAAGTATATGAAATTTATAAATACATTCAGCCAGATGAATAATTTTCATTATTTTTCATAGCTTTTGTAAATAACTACTAAAGAACAATTACTTTTTTTGGTACTGTAAAATTTTTTCCTACAATAAGAAATAGATATTCTCCCGCCTGATATTGACATAACTTATTTTTGCCGCGAATATACACTTATTTTTCTAAATGTCAAGCGGTTAACTGATGTTCAACCCCTACGGGGTTGTGGGGTGTGAGACGCACTTTCCTACCCCGAGCTGCGCCTTCGGCTTGCACGGGGTTATTCACATTGCACACCTTCGGTGTGCCAAAGCAATATGTTATGTGTCAGTATGTTAATTTTTAGGAGTGCCCTTAAGCCCGCTTATCGCCGAACCGAAAATGGTGCGGTTGGTTTATGAAATGTTGCCAAAATTGTAAATGGTAGCTAAAGGTCTTCTCTCAGCCAACCTTAAAAACACTTAAACCCAACACCTACTTTAACAATATTACAGTGTGTATTTCTATTTGGATGAATGTAACCTAACAACGTATAGCCCGCATCAATAGTAAACCGCCAAAGATCAAGCCCTAACCCTGCTTGAAAACCTAATTGGTAATTCATCTGTTCATGATTGTCTCCTTTTAGTTTTAAGCTAAATTCCGGACCAACAAAAAAACGGAATTTGAAAAATTTGAAATCAATGGCCTTCACTCCTAAAAGTACGGGTAAGCCAATGTGATGCGTTTGATATCTCATTGAATTTGTGTTAAAATGCCACTCAAATTTAACACCTTGATTTCTTATTGCATAGTAAATTTCAGGTTGAACATAAAAACGACCCGGAGAAAATCTAAAAAATAAACCCAAATCTGCACCTGTTAAAAAACTTGACTTAAATGTTGTGGACATCCATTCATTTGAAGAATTTACCGAAATTTTTGGACCAAAAGCAAATATCTCTTTTTTTGATTTGCATGTCGTTTTTTCCTCTTGCTGTCCATACACACAACTTAACGAAATAATGACTATCAATGTAGCGAAAAAATAATGTTTGATTTGCAAAATTGTATTCATAATTTTATGCATTTTGGTTTTAACTACATAAAAACGTTATTTTCGCATAAAAATTGATTTTTACCATAAAAAAATGACAAAAAAACTTTTTTCCCTTGCATATTTTCCTCCCATTGATTATCTGTTAGAAATGAAAAATGCCGACCACGTACTTATCGAAGCACACGAAAACTATCAAAAGCAAACCTATCGAAACAGAGCTACCATATTAACAGGAAACGGGCTGTATGATTTAATTATTCCCATTATCAGAAGTTCAGAAAAACAAATGAAAGAGGTTAAAATTGATTATAGTAGCGCCTGGCAACGCCACCACTGGAAAACCATTGAATCGGCATACAATCATAGCCCCTATTTTTTGTACTACAGAGATTTTTTGGAGCCATTTTTTCATAAAAAATTTACTTTTTTATTTGACCTTAATTTGGATTTATTACATCTGTTAAGAACATTATTTTCAATAACAAACACGCTTTCTTTAAGTGAAAATTTTGAAGTTCAGCCTAAAAATATGGAAGATTTGAGAAATTTTTTTCTGCCTAAAAACAGAACTTTTCGGCAAAAAAGAGTAGTATATCAACAAATCTTTTCAGATCGTTTCAATTTTGCTGAAAATCTTGCATGTATAGACTATTTATTTACATCTGGGCGAGATTTTTGACAAAAATTGAAAAAAAATGCAAAAACCCCTTGACAAACGCCTTTTCAAAGTGTATATTTGCGCCCTCAAAAAATTACTTCATGAAGCTATCACAATTCAAATATTTTTTACCACAAGAATTAATTGCACTACACCCTTTAGCAGAAAGGGATATGTCTCGTTTAATGGTACTTAACCGCCAAACGCGCACTATAGAACATCGTACTTTTAAAAATATTTTAGAATATTTTGGAGAAGGAGATGTGTTTGTTGTGAACAACACGCGCGTATTTCCTGCGCTACTTTTCGGCGAAAAAGAGAAAACCGGTGCGCAAATTCGCGTGTTCTTGCTCCGCGAATTAGAAGCCGAAAGTCGTCTGTGGGACGTTTTAGTAGATCCTGCTAGAAAAATCAGAATCGGAAATAAACTCTATTTCGGCGAAGACAGTAGTTTGGTTGCGGAAGTTATTGATAATACAACCTCTCGGGGACGTACTTTACGTTTTTTGTTTGAAGGAACTTATGAACAGTTTCGCGCAAAGTTGAGACAATTGGGAAATACACCTCTTCCCGAAGATATTTTGCGTTTTAGAGATATCCTTCCTGAAGATGAAGAAAATTATCAAACTCTTTTTGCTACAACAGAAGGCGCTGTTGCCGTACCTACATCCGGACTGCATTTTAGCCGCGAACTTATTAAACGTTTTGAATTGCATGGTGTTGATATCGTTCCTGTTACGTTGCATGCCGGCTTGGGAAATTTCCGCGAAATTGATGTAGAAGACCTTACCAAACATAAATCCGATTCCGAACAGATGATCATTTTGGAAAATTCCGCAGAAAGAATTAATCAATCGAAAGATAATGAGAAAAAAATATGTGCCGTAGGAACAACAACCATAAAAGCGTTAGAATCATCTATTTATCCTACAGGGAGGATTAAATCGTACGATGGCTGGACAAGTAAATTCATCTTCCCGCCACACCGCTTCCTCTCTTCAGATGCATTGGTTACCAACTTCCACCCTTCAGAAAGCCCAATGTTGATGATTGTGGCCGCTTTTGGAGGTTACGATTTTGTTATGAAAGCTTATAAAGAAGCCATAGCTGAAAAATATCGCTTCCTCACCTATGGAGATGCTATGTTGATAATTTAGTTACTTTTTTCCAGATATATGTCACATCCTCAGCCAATTGTAATTTCAGGAGTGTGCTACTTTGCCTCCGATTTTCATTTTGGCGCTCCTAATATGGAAGAAAGTCAAAAACGTGAACAATCGGTTATTCGTTGGTTCGATCATATTCAAAAAGATGCAAATCATTTATTCTTATTGGGAGATGTTTTCGATTTTTGGTTCGAATATTCCGGAAAACCACCTGCTTTTTATGTACTTTTTTTAAAAAAAATAGCAGAATTACGAAAAAATGGAATAGAAATCTATTTTTTTACAGGAAATCATGACATGTGGGTAAAAAACTATTTAACAGAGCAATTTGGAGTTCATATTTTCAAAAATAAACAAGAATTTCTAATTAATGACAAAAAATTTCTATTGGGACATGGCGATGGTTTGGGAAAAGGTGAATGGGGCTATAAGTGTTTGAAAGCCTTTTTAAATTGTAAAATTAATGTTTGGTTATTCGGACTTATTCCTCCTAAAACAGGATATGCGTTTGCACATTTTTTATCAAAAAAAAGTAGAGCCATGACGCCCGGATATAAAGAGATTTTTTTGGGAAATGAAAAAGAATTGTTGGTACAATACTGCTTCCAATATCTTGTAAATCATGAGATTGATTATTTTATTTTTGGGCACAGGCATATACCTTTAGAAATTGCCATTGATAAAGCTACCTATTTCAACACCGGAGATTGGTTAAGTTTTAATACCTACATTCAATACGATAAAATTCCTCTCTTGCTTTATTTTGATCATTAATTTATGTGCAGGAAATCTCTTTGTTCTTTTAATGCTTGAACCATTTTTTTACGATTTCTTACCGAAATAATAACATGTTCTTTATCAATGCACACAGTGGTGCCTGTAAATGACGTAACGTATCCAATATTGATGATTATATTTCTTCTGATTTGAAAGAATATATTTGAAGGTAAAATATTGACTAATTCCTGCAATGACATGCGATATACTAACTCTTCCCCCGTTTTCATTTTCAATACAACATTGTGTCCAAACACTTTAATAAAAATAATATCTGCAAGTAGTATTGATTTGTTTTTCGTCATTTTTGGAAATGTATGGATCTCGTTTTTTGATAACAGATTTACTCTATATAACACTTCCTTTTCTTCATACATCTTTTCAAAACGAGCAATAATTTTCGGCAAATAATATGAAAACTGCGCCTTATTTGAAAAAAATACCAAATTTTTATCATAATGAAGGTGCGCTTCAAAACTATATTTTTCCTGATATGCGGTAAGAATAACTACAAAAATATTTTTTTGTAAAGCTTCCAAAAATTGAAAACCATTCATCTCCGGCATTTCTATATCCAAAAAAATTAAGTCTATCTCATTCTTTTCAAGATAAATAAGAGCTTCTTTCGGATTAAAAAAAATGCCAACACATTCATAATCTGAATAGTGTTTTAAATTGTATTGAAGCGGCAAATATGCCAGTCGATCATCGTCAACAATAATGTATTTGTAATTCTCCATTATAAAATTATTTTAGGCTGCGAAGATAAAAAAATTATTTTTGCAGTCTAAAATAATTTTAAAATGGAAGCGGAGAAAAACATATTGTTCTTTAATAAAAAAAATTTCTTTTTCTTTAAAATTTTCCTTTGGGCTTGTGTTTGTTTAATATTTTTTGGTTTCTCCATTTTAATACCAGTCTGTTCGTATAATACTATTAAAGAATTAATTATTTTTTCCTGTTTAATATTTGTTGTTAATATTCATATCTCCTATTTATATCAAATCATTTCAAAAAAGAGTAAATTTCTTTACTTTTTTCTGTTAGCCGGATCTATTTTTATTTGTGTTATACTTGAAATGATCCTCTATTCAAATTGTCTTATTGATGTATATTCATTTATGGATAGAGGAAAAATCCTTTTTTTTATTTTTGTTTACATTGCAATAAGGGATTTTGCTCTTTTTGTTTTTTTCTTTTGGGTAGAATATTTTTACCGATTGTATCATTTATATCGCGAAAAAGAAAAGTTTTACAAGGAAAAAATTGCATTATTAATTGAAAAACAAGAGTTTGAAAAGAAATTTTCAAGGAAAAGATTGTTACCTCATTATTTCTTTAATGTTTTAGAACATATCAATTTGGAATCTCTGGGAAGTAATATCAACAATGAGTTAATGAATAAAGTAAAATTTGTTTTATATTATTTTTTAGTAGATGCTGAAAAGGAAATAATTGAGTTGGACAAAGAACTTGCATTTTATAAATATTATATTGAATTAGAAAATCTTAGACATCGAAAAGATATTTCTATAAATTTCAATGTAATAGGACAGCCTGAAAATTTTTCTATTATCCCTTTACTATTTGAGCCTCTTATCAGCAATGCCATGAAATATACAAAACATGACGGAACCGGATGGGTAGATATTTTAGTGGATGCACAAAATTTTCCTGTTTTAAAATTCCATTGTAAAAATAATTATTTACGCCACTTATCAAACATTACGTCGTCTGAAAATGGGTTAAAGATACTTGAACAACGGTTAGAACTTTGTTATAAAAATAAACATGATCTTATTGTTACACAAGGTGATGATTTATATGAAGTTGCGTTGGCTATAGAAATAGTATAAAATATATGGTAACTATATACTTTTTTACACAAAAAATTTTCTGCATAAAGTTGGCGCGAAAATAAATTTTTATTTGAATTAAAAAAATAATATTTTTGCGGCGTTAAATCATAGCGTCTGCTATTGTTTGTCGCTTGGAAATTGCCAAATCCATTAATCTACAAACAAAGTGCCGCGCGTTTTAGCGCGGATTTCTTATTTAGATTATAGGTCGGCAATACCTCAAGCGAAATTAGAGGTCTGCGCTTCTATTAAGAACGATAACAATTCTATCGTTTAACAAAATATTAATCAATTTTTAAACCAAAACAACGACGGGAGCGATGCTATAACTGCTCAAAATGTATTATGAAAAAATTATTGTTTGTTTTAATGGCAATGTTTTTATTTTTAATTAGTTGTCAAAAAGAAAAAGAACCTGAAATAATCTATAATGATGATTTAGGTGGAACAGAGTGGAAGTGGGTGGGAAATTATGATTCCTATTATGTAATGACTTTTATGAATGAAAAAAGAGTAAAGGTTAAACAAGTATTACTTGGTGTATATTGGGGAGATTCATATTATGATTATTCATATAGTGATAAAAATAAAAAAGGAATAATGAAAAGTTGGAGAGAAGGCGCAGATTATGAGTTTACAATATCAAATAATTGTCTTACAATAGGCGATTCAAAATATTATAAACAATAATATTCATATATTTTCATATTTTAAGGCGATTTATTCGCCTTTTTTTGTTTTGTTAGGATTATATTCTAATGCTTTATCTAAAGACTTGTTAAAATTCGATAATGTAGATTTATTTATTGGATCTATAGGTTCTATAGTATGACCTTTTTTATCAAACTCAAACGGAAATTCCATTACTCCGATTTTTCTATCATTAAGTTTATTAAAATGCCACCACATCTCCTCCATAGTATCCGATAACCTAAATATTGTAATAATTTGGTTTATTTGAGCAGATAAGTTAGGGTCTCCAATGTCTAATGTTAATGATTGGTGTAATCGCGCTAATTTATTCCCTGTTTGGCTTCTTGGCGTTTTCTTTTTTAACTCTTCTAATACGCCTTTTGGTAATTGTTCATATACTAATTTATTTGTCCATGTTCCAATAACGCTCGGTCTCTTTTTTATTCCGCTTACTGTAAAATCCCAAGAATTTAGCCTAAACAATTCTTTATAAAATACATCTGGAAATCTTTTTTGCCATTTTAATAATTCATCTGAAATGTATGCTTTTAATATCTTTTGTAACTCATCTTTTTCCCTTTCATGTTGATAGCCTGTAGCCTCATCTACAAGAGCTATAATTCCTATTTTTGAGAAAGCCAATAACATTTTGTACGCATTTTCTGCAATATGCTGATTATCAGTAAAAGCGCCGTTTTCACCTACTTTTATATAAAAATCACAAATATCTGTCAATAAATCAGCAGAAACGCCTTCTGTTAATACTCCTTTATTATTTATATAAGATATTGTGTTAGATAATTTTACACGAAATTCTTCCGATATAAATGGCTCTAAATATCCCGCTGATAAATACTCTGGAAGTAAAGCGCCGCCATGCTTTTTCCTTTGCCAATATGCACCACCACCTTTAATTCCAATAGCATTAGCAAAACTTCTATTTACCAAAACACGTGTTCCTTCTTCGAGAACTGCACATGAGATTTTAATACCATTTAAGTCTAATTCTCCATGATATGATGATTTTAATGTTTTTTTATCCATATACCAATTTTTTATAAGTTAAACGTCTATTTGAGTTGCAAAGTAACAAATTAAATCGTGAGTTTTCGCTATTACTTCTCGTGTTGTATCTAAAAACAAATTCATCTACATATTTTTGTAAATGTTTACGAGATGTAAAGTGATATATTCCAATAATCCCGCGTTTTAAGATACTCCAAAAACCTTCAATTGTATTTGTGTGTATTCTACCATTTACATATTCCTTTTCATTATGTTTCACAAATAAGTGATTATATATTTTGTTTATTTGTTTATATCCAACCCATTCATCTGTATAAACGGTAGCATTTTTAACATATTTTACTATTTCTGGAGTTAATTTTTTTGCCGATGTATTTTCAACTTGCATAGCTGTTATTTTTCCATTACGCTCTACCATTCCTAAAATAGGAGTTTTATCTTTAATACTTCTACCCTGTGAATTTTCTACTTTTTTATCTGCATGCCTATTTTTATTTTTACAACCTATAAAAGTTTCATCAATTTCAACTTCATTATTTAACTCATTTTCATTTTCATATCCGAAACAATTACGTACCCTTTGAAGCATAAACCAAGCTGTCTTTTGTGTTACATGAATATCTTTTGACAATTGTAGTGATGAAATACCTTTTTTATGAGATGTTACAATATATATGGCAACAAACCATTTTTTTAATTCAATTTTTGTATTGTCAAAAAGCGTATTCGTTTTCACATTAAAATATTTTCCTGTATTTCTACATTTATATTTATTGCCACTACATTTATATACTTTTGAAGTTGAATCAAAAGGGGATATAACATATCCATTCCAACGTAATTTTTCTAAGTGTTCAATACAAATTTGTTCTGTATTAAATGTTTCGAGAAGTTCAAGGATAGAATTAAAATCTTTATTAATCATTGCCGTATAATTTAATTACGGCGCGAAGATATAAAAAATATTATACAAAACTACACAATTTTATTTTTTTGTGTAAAAAAGTATATAGTTACCAAATATATTTTCTTTATATTGAATTATTGTGTTGCGTTTAGGACATTTTAACGTCGTTATATCTTCAATAATAATTTTCCCTTTATTGTTAGAATAATTTCGCAAACATGTTTAACTTAAATACATTTATAATGAAAAAAATTAAAAAATCTTATTTTTTATTCGTTTTTGTGCTTGTTTCTATTTTTATTTCATGCAATAAAAGCGAAGAGACTTCGCCTTCTAACACAAATACAGAAATTAGTAATGCGAAACAAAATGAAACAACATGGATTCTTGGTAGTGATCACTCCAAAGGATTTTGGATGCTATTAAAATTTCAAGTTGGGCACACTGCAAGCCAATGTGGTAATAGCTGTTTAAAACTTTATGGAGAAAGTTATCACGCTGATTGTAGAGGCTTTGGAAACATTTGCAACAAGACTACAAAAGTTATGGTATCTGAGAATATATATAATGAATTAATGCTAATTATTATGGAAGAGGAAGGATTAGAAGAGTTTGAAATATTTGCTTTTCCTGACAGATCACTGTATATTACAAACCCTCAAAATAGCTCAGAGCAATGGCTAAACATACCGGAACAAATATTATCAATGGATAGCACTTTGATGCAAATAATAATTCAAAACATCTGGTTTTCGGAAGAGGCTGAATTTGAAAACGAATAATTTATTCTACATTTTTTTATCGCTTAGAGGTCTATTGAGTAATGAATAGACCTTTTTTGTTTTTTGTTTAAAAAATTGATGTTTCTTTGCAGGCAAATTTTACTCTTATGCCAATTTTACGTTTAACTCGTGTTTTCAATTTTGACATGGCACATGTCCTGTTAAACTATCCCGGAAAATGCAAAAATATTCACGGGCACACATATAAACTGGAAGTTACTGTAAAAGGGATTCCTTGCAACGAAGACAACTCTCCTAAAAAGGGGATGCTCATAGATTTCAGCGATTTTAAAAATTTGATTCAGGAAGAAATAATATCAATATGGGACCATGCCTTAATGATTCATCAGAGTTCAGATCCTGTATTACTAAACGCTTTAAAAAATAACTATGAAAAAATTATTGTGGTCTCTTTTCAGCCCACAACTGAGAATATGATTTGTGAATTGGCTTCTATCATCAACAAAATATTGCCTGCCGATGTGCAATTGTTTTCTTTGAAATTATTTGAAACAGAAAAATCGTATGCCGAATGGTTCGCTTCGGAAAATGCAGGCTAAATCTTTTATATTAATATATGATTCTCTTCTTTAATAAAACAAATTTTCAATTACCTCAAAAACGACTGATTAAAAATTGGTTGGTTCAGGTTGCTAAACAAGAAAATATAAAAATTGGAGAGGTAAGTATTGTTTTTTGCAACGATGAACAACTTTTAGAATTGAATAAACAATACTTAAATCATGATACATTAACTGATATTATTACATTTGATTATTCTGAAAAAAAAACTTTGCATGGAGATATTTGTATCTCTGTTGAACGTGTAAAAGAGAATGCCAAAATGTATAATTGTGATTTTTATGTGGAGTTACGAAGGATTATGGTACATGGCATTTTGCATCTGTGCGGATATAAGGATAAAAAAAATACAGATAGATTATTGATGAAACAAAAAGAGGAAGAGGCATTAGTTTTATTTAACACATAATATAATTAATGATAAAACAAATTATTATAAAAATGTTTCACGGGGAACAATGAAAAACAAATACGATATTATAGTGGTAGGAGCAGGACACGCCGGCTGTGAAGCAGCAGTAGCCGCCGCAAAATTAGGGTCGCAGGTACTGCTCATTAATCTTGATCTTGCCTTGATCGCACAAATGTCGTGTAATCCTGCTATGGGTGGAATCGCAAAAGGACAAATCTTGCGCGAAATTGATGCATTGGGCGGAATGTCCGGAATTGTAACCGACCATACAATGGTGCAATTTCGAATGCTTAATAGGTCGAAAGGACCTGCCATGTGGAGCCCTCGCGCTCAAAGTGATAAATATGCTTTTTCTTCTGTCTGGAAAAAAATATTGGCAAATCAACCAAACTTGGAACTACTACAAGATTGTGTGATTGATGTGGTTGTTGAAAACAACAAAGTAATCGGTATAAAAACACTACAGGGAAATACCATTTTCGCTCATAAGATTATCCTTACTAATGGTACGTTTCTAAACGGTAAAATCCATATCGGTGAAATCTCTTTTCCCGGAGGTAGAATGGGAGAACCAAATGCTCCTTTTTTATCTGAAAAACTTGCTGAGCTTGGATTGTCGGTAAAACAACTGAAAACCGGAACTCCTGTACGATTAGATGGTCGTACTATAGATTTTTCCGTAATGGAAGAACAAAAAGGTGACGAAAATCCTGCAAAATTCTCTTTTACTCAAACACCAAAACTGCAAAACCAATTAAGTTGTTGGATTGTTTACACAAACCAACAGGTTCATGATATTTTGAGAACAGGATTTGATAAATCTCCTATGTTTCAAGGACGAATAAAAGGTGTGGGCCCTCGGTACTGCCCTTCAATTGAAGATAAAATTGACCGCTTCTCGGACAGAGAAAGACACCAACTTTTTTTAGAACCGGAAGGTAGAAATACTCACGAATATTACTTAAATGGGTTCTCCTCCTCGCTACCCAAAGAGATACAAGCCGAAGCATTAAAATATATTCCCGGATTGAAAAATGCACATATCTTAAAACCCGGGTATGCTATTGAATACGACTATTTCGATCCGTTGGATATTCATCCTTCCTTAGAATCCAAAAAAATACCCAATCTCTATATAGCCGGACAACTCAACGGTACTACCGGATATGAAGAAGCTGCCTGTCAAGGATTGTTAGCCGGCATTAATGCACACCAAGCCATACATGAACAAAACCCTCTTATCCTGTCGCGCTCCGAAGCCTATATGGGTGTGCTTATAGACGACCTTACCACTAAGGGAGTACAAGACCCTTACAGGATGTTTACCTCAAGAGCAGAATATAGAATTTTATTGCGTCAAGATAATGCCGACATTCGCCTGTCGCCCATAGGACGTCAAATAGGTCTGATTGATGATGCAAGAATTATGGAGTTAGAAAAAAAATACCGGCGACAACAAGATTTAGAAACTTTCTTAACAAAAGAAAATATAAAACCTGATGTTATCAATTCGTACTTGGAAAATATTGAAACACCTCCTTTAACTCAGCCCACAAAAATTGCCCAACTATTACTTCGACCTCAAGTAACTTTTAACGACATCATAAAAAATTCGGCTGATGTAGAAAAAGAGATTGAACGTTTGAATATGAAAGAAGAGGAAATTGAAAACGTAGAAATCTCTATTAAGTATGGTCCCTACATTATTAAAGAAAAAGAATTGGCAGATAGAATGTCGAAAATTGATAATGTGAAAATACCTCCTGCTCTTGATTACAATTCTTTTGTTTCCCTCTCTTTGGAGGCGCGTGAAAAGCTCTCTAAAATAAAACCGCAAAATTTAGGACAAGCCTCCCGAATTAGTGGAGTTAGTCCAGCAGATATTGCAATTTTGCTGATGCACTTAAAATAGTAGTTAATGGTTAGTTGGTTAGTGGTTAATATTTAATGAAAAAATCAGATTTTTGTTATTTAATTGATTTTCATTGTTTTAAAAACATTGCATTAGAATGAGGAAAAAAAAATTTTAATATCATAGTTCCAAATTAGGTGAAAATAGTTTAAAAGGGCTAATTTTTGATTTTTAGTTTTTTTGGGATTATTCAGCACAGTGTAGAAACTTTATTGCCTCACCACCTTCCTGCAAACCCCATCAATCTCTGCAAAATAAATTCCGGTGCGCAAAGAAGAGAGGTCTATCTCGTTGCCTTTGGTTTGAAGCAACAAAACGCCCTGAATGGAGAAGACCTTAATTTCAGGAGCTACATTGCTGCCGGTTTCAATGTGCAGGATGTTGG
>Ga0123356_10001531_pt1 | contig 25473 bp, 17 predicted proteins | sample TergutEmb28metaG_2_FD_92546 | JGI IMG/M metagenome (GOLD analysis project Ga0123356, IMG submission 92546) | Embiratermes neotenicus P3 segment gut microbial communities from Petit-Saut dam, French Guiana - Emb289 P3 | ecosystem: Host-associated > Arthropoda: Insects > Digestive system > Gut ...
GGTATCGCGCAGCAGGCGGGGTGCGAGCAGCGCCGCGGCGAGGCCCACCGGCACGTTGACCAGGAAGACCGAGCGCCAGCTGGTCCACTCCACGAGCACCCCGCCGAGCACCTGACCGGACACGAAGCCCACCGAGGCCATCGAGCCGTACAAGCCGATCGCCCTGGTCCGCCGAGGCCCTGGCGGAAAGCTGGTGGTGATCAGCGAGAGCGCGGCAGGCGCTACCAGAGCCGCGCCGGCGCCCTGCACCACCCGTGCCGCGACCAGCGACACGGGGCCGGTGGCAAGCCCGCCCGCAAGCGACGCCAGCGAGAACACGACAAGGCCCACGATAAACACGCGGCGGCGGCCAAACAGGTCGGCCGCGCGCCCGCCGAGGATCAGCAGGCCGCTGAACGCGATGGCGTACCCGGTAACCACCCACTGCACGACTGAGGTGTCCACCCGGAAGTCGTGCTCGATCGACGGCAGCGCGATGTTCACGATCGTGAAATCAAGGACAACCATGAAGGAAGCGACGAGAATCAGGGCAAGCCGGAGGCCCGGCCTGCGGTCCGGGTGCATGTCTGCCTCGCCGCGGGTAGTAGGGACAGCAGATGACTCCGGGTTGGCCACAACCCGACGATCACCGACGACACGTCCCCGAGGCAATGTTCCGCTCATCACACTCTCCCAATCGCCCATGCCAGCAAGTATTCGGCAGCCACCGCCAGCCGGTCCGACTGGACGGCCGCCGCAACGCGACATATCTTGTTATCGGGAGGCAATCATGAACGAGTTCGAGCGACGCATCAAGGAACTGGTCGCGCACCTCAATGAGTGGTGGGCGGCCGAGTCCGCCAAGCGCCGGCAGCGGCGCGGCGAACGCACCGCCCATCTCCGCGAGCAGGCGACGACACGGGCGCAGCAGGCGGCGAGCCGGCTGCACGACTTCCGCGAGAGCGAGCGCGGCCAGAAGGCCGAGGGCGCGCTGCACGACTTGCGGGACAGCGACGCGGCCAAGCGGGCCGAGGCGGTCTTCCAGGACCTGCGCACCAGCGACGTGGGCAAGCGGGCGGAGACCGCGCTCGCCGACCTGCGCCAGCGCGAGCCGGTGAAGAAGGCCGAGGAGAACGCGCGCAAGATGATGCACGACCTGTTCGCAGGCGGCGGCTCTGGCGGCGAGAGTGGCGCCGGTACCGCTGGCCCGGCAGGCGGCACCCCCGCTTCCTGACGCCTCGGGCGCGCCCTGAACCCCCGGGGCGCGCGCTGATCCAGGGGCACGTCGCACCCGCGGGAAAATCAGTTGCGGCTGATCGCCCGCGGGTGCGATGCTGCACGCGCACACAGGTAGGTCCCCGGCCATCTAGTGGCCGGCCAGCGGAAGGAGGGCTCAATGCCTACGCCTGTCACGGGCTTTGCCAAGCCTGTCCTGACCGCAGCCCACCTGAGGAGCCACTCCTTTGCGCGACAGCGCCGATTCATCCGACCCGGCCTACGGCCATGTCCACCGGGTCCGCCGCACCAGTAGCAAGCGGCAACGTAAGCAGTACGACGACCAAGAGACCTTCGCCAAGCGTGACCGGCATGTGCGGCGCCTGGCCGCTGATGACGCGGGCGACGCGACCGACGGCCTGCCGGAGGGCGACCGCTGGTCCACCTGGGACCAGTCCACCCCGACCGAACGCGGCCCGCGACCGCATCCGGGGTGGCTGGTCACCGAGCTCGCCGCCGTCGACACCGAGCTCGGCATCCTGAAAACCGGCAAGGAAGCCGACGTCTACCTCATCCGCCGGGGCGTGCCCGGCACCGACCGGTCCTGCCTGCTCGCAGCTAAGCGGTACCGCGAGGCGACGCACCGGCAGTTTCACCGGGATGCCGGGTACCTGGAAGGCCGCCGCGTCCGCGAGAGCCGGGTCAACCGCGCGGTGGCGAACCGCAGCGACTTCGGCCGCCAGGCGATCGCCGGACAGTGGGCGTACGCCGAGTTCAATGCCCTCGTCCAGCTGCACAACGCGGGAGTACCGGTCCCCTATCCGGTACAGATCCTGGGGACTGAGATCCTGCTGGAGTTCATCGGTGAGACAGACGGCACTGGTGCACCCCGGCTCGCCGAGACCCGCCCCGGGCCGGCCGAGCTCGCCAGTCTCTGGAGCCAGCTCGTCGAGGCCATGGCGACTCTCGCCGGCGCCGGTTTCGCGCACGGCGACCTGTCCCCCTACAACCTGCTCGTCCACGCGGGCCGGCTGGTGATGATCGACCTGCCGCAGGTTGTTGACGTCATCTCCAACCCGAACGGCCGCGAGTACCTCGACCGCGACGCGAGGAATGTCGCCGCCTGGTTCGCACGGGCGGGCCATCCTGACGCGGATCCCGAAGAGCTGAGACGGTTGCTGGCGAAGGAGGCCGGCCTGGTGTTAGCCGCCGGCGGGCGTACGCCGGGCGGTGCGGAACAGCTCGGCCAGCTCGCGGGTGGTGGTGGCGTCCTCGGGGGCCTTGTCATCACGCCACCGGCCGGTGAAACGGGGGAAGCGCATGGCGAGTCCGGCGTCGTCCTGGATCCGGCCCCAGGCGGCGGTGTAGTTCGGCGACAGGGTCAGCTCGGCGCTGAGGATCTCAAGCACCAGGCCCGGCTCGAACCAGACGTCCGGCTCCTGGCGCGCGTCGACACGGGCGGGCTTGTGCGGGCTCTGCAGCGGCGCCAGCCGGGCCGGGAGTGCGGCCAGGTCGGCGTCGGAGAAGCCGGCACCGCACTTGGTCACGGCGCGGAAGGTGCCGGCGTCCGCGTCGTAGGCGGCCAGCAGCACCGCGCCGTAGACCCCGGCGCGGCGGCCGCGCCCGGCGAACGCGCCGACGACGACCAGGTCGGCGGTGTCCGACAGTTCGGTCCGGTAGTCGCGCTTGAGCTTGATCCACTGCCAGCCGCGGGCGCCGGCCTGGTAGGCCGAATCCGGCCCGGTCGACTTGCAGACCAGGCCCTCGCATCCGTCGGTGACCGCCTGGGCGAACATCGCGTCCAGTGCGTCCGGGTCGGTGACCTCGGCGGCGGTGGTCAGCCGTAGCCGTGGCGAGAGGGCAAGGGCTGCTTCCAGCGCGGCCCGCCGCTGCGGGTACGGCAGCATGGTCAGGTCCTGGCCATCGGCGTACAGCAGCTCGAAGCAGAACAGGCCAACGGGCACGTCGCGGACGGCCTGATCGATGCCGTGCTTGCGGCGCCGCAGCATGACCTCGCCGAACGGCCGCAGCTCGGCCGCGGCCGCGTCGTACGCGACGACCTCCCCCTCGACGATCGCCTCGGCGGGCCCCAGCCCCGCCGCCAGCAGCTCGACGACGTCGGGAAACTGGTCGGATATCTCCTCGAGCCGCCGGGTGAACAGCTCGATCGAGCCGTCGGCGGTGCGGTGCGCCTGCACCCGGACACCGTCGTACTTGTACTCGGCCGCGCACCGCCCGCCCAGCCGGGCCAGGATCTGGTCGGCGTCGGCGAGCCGCTGGGCCAGCATGACCCGCACCGGGTTTCCCGGGGCGACCCGGAGCTGCTGCACCGCGGCCAGCCCGCCGCTGACCAGGGTGGCGGCCACCTTGCCGAGGTCGCAGCAGATGTTGTAGCCGCGTTCGAGCACCGGCCGGGCGGCCTTGCCGCCCGCATGCACCTGGGCGAGGGCGTCCAAGATGGTGGGCGTACCGATGCCCAGCCGCAGGTTCCTGGTCACCAGGCGCAGCAGGTAGCGGGCCTCCAGCGGGGTGGCCCGGGCGAGCAGCCCGGCCAGCAAGTCGAGCTTGCGGCCCTGCGAGCCGGTCCCCTCGGCGGCGGCGATCTCGCGCAGCGTGCGCACCACCTCGGTGACCTCCAGGCCGGCCGCCGAGCCGCCGCCCGCGGCAACCTGATCAGCCAGCAGCCGCTCCGCCGCCTGGCCCAGGTCGCCGGTCTCCCGCACCACGGAGGTGACCTGCGTGGCGTCAGTGCCGGCCACGGTGGCCAGCGCACGGACGGCGAGCTTCTCGGCCAGGCCGAGGTCGATCCCGGAGAACTCCGGAGCGATCAGTCCCTGGCACAGGTAGCACACGGTCGGCAGCAGCTCGGCCGGGGTCTGCGCGAGCAGGGCGGCCAGCCGCTCGGTCAGCGTCAGCCGGCTGCTGACCTGCTCCAGATCGCGATAGGCCTCGGCAACGATCAAGTACCGCAAGCAAGCCCCCTTTCCCGCCTGATCATGACACGCTCACGGCCCGCGGACCACGCAGCGGCGAAGGCGTGCCTGCTAGTACCCGCGGGCGCGATCGACCACGTTGCGGAGGGGCTGGCCATCCAGGTACCGCTTGAGGTTCTCGGCGAAAAGCCGTCGGAGGGGCTCCGCCATGTTCGTGTCACCGCTGCCCGAGATGTGCGGTGTCAGCAGGATCTGGGGCAGTCCGGCGAGCTCCGGTCGCGGCGGCCGGCCGGCCAGCTCGCCGGCATACACGTCGAGGACAGCGCCGCGGATCCGGCCCGCGGCTACGGCGTCGACGAGAGCGTCCTCGTCGACCTCCTCGCCCCGTGCCACGTTGATGAGCACGGCGCTCGGTTTCATCGCGGCGAAGACCGAGGCGTCGATAAAGCCGTGGGTCTCTGCGGTCAGCTGCGAACAGATGGCGAGGAAGTCGCTCTCGGCGGCCACCTCGAGGATGCGTTCGGCCGGCAGTACGAGATCCGCCCCGTCAGCGTCGGTCAGCGGAGCTGCGATCGAGCGGCGGGTGCCGATCACCCGCATGCCAGCCGCGCGGGACAGCCGGGCCACCTCCTGGCCAATGCCGCCCAGGCCGATGACCCCCATCGTGGCCCCGCGCAGGGTGAGCATCTGAAAGCCCTGCCGGGCGAACTGGCCGGCGGCCTTCTGCCGGGTGGCCTCGTGCAGACCCCGGGCGAAGTGCGCGGCCGCCGCGAGGGCGTACTCGGCGATGGCCGTGGCCGCCACGGCGCCGCGGCTGCTGGTCAAGGTGACATCCGAGCTCCACAGGTCTGTCCCGGCCAGGTTCGAGACCCCGGCCTGCGTGTGATGCGCCCACATCAGCCGCGGTGACATGGCGGCGAGGCCCTGCGGGACCGGGTAGCCGACCAGCAGCACCTCGGCCTGAGCAAGGATGGTCGCCAGCTGATGGGAGGCGGGCGCCGCCGGACCGCCTGATCTCGCGCCCTGACCAGGGGCGGCGAAGTTGGCGTCGAAGACCCGGACCCGTGGGTCGGCGTCGCTCACGAATGACAGATCCCGCCCCAGGATCGGGGCGATAACCGCAACGTTGACCTCGTCCATGTAACCAAGCGTGCCAGAAGCCGCCGGGAGCCACGATCCCGCGAGCCTTCATTGCTGCGGCCCGCCGGTCCTAAAACGTCGTCGCGCCGCGCGGACCCGAGATGGGTGCGCGCGGCGCGACATCGGGGGGTACCGGGGTCGTCCCCCGGGAGACAACTGCGGCTAGCTCTTGGTCGTCTGCTTGACGGTGAGCTGGCCGTTTCGCATCATGCCGAGGCGCTGTGCGCGGCGGGCGACGGTGGAGTCGTGGGTGACCATCACCATCGTCAGCCCGTTGTCCTGCCAGAGCTTCTCGAGCAGGGCGATGATCTCGTCGCGGGTGTCCTCGTCGAGGTTGCCTGTCGGCTCGTCGGCGAGCAGCACCTTCGGCTCCTTGACGAGCGCCCGGGCGATCGCGACTCGCTGCTGCTGGCCGCCGGACAGCTCGCCGGGCAGGTGGCGGGCCCGGTCGTCGAGACCGACGGAAGCCAGCGCCTCGGCTGCGCGCGCCTTCCTGGAGGCGGCGCTCACCCCGAGCGGGACCAGCGCCGTCTCCACGTTCTCCTGCGCCGACAGTGTCGGGATCAGGTTGAACGTCTGGAAGATGAAACCGATGGACTGCGCGCGGACCTTGGTCATCGCGGTCTCACCGAGCCGGGAGATGTCACGTCCCTCGAGCTCGAGCGTCCCGCTGGTCGGCCGGTCAAGGCCGCCGAGCAGCTGGAGCAGGGTGGACTTGCCGTGACCGGTCGGGCCCTGGATGGACAGCCACTCGCCGTCGGCGAGCTCAAGGTTGACTCCGCGCAGCGCGTGCACCTTGTCGCGGCCCTTGGGGTAGTCCTTGGTGACGTTCGTGAGCTTGTACATACTGTTCTGCTCTCCCTTTCAGGCCTGGTCAGCCGACCTTGGTCAGTGCCGCCGCCGGACGCAGCCGGGCCGCGGTCCAGCCGCCGAACCCGCCGGCGATCAGCCCGCCGAGGATCGCCAGGGCCACCGCGAGGACGATGGCGGCGATCGTGACTGGCGCGGTCAGGTGGACCGTGGTGGACGCGGCCGCGTGCGCCGCGTTCGCGAAGCCGCCGCGGAACGGGTTGCCCGTGCCGCCGGTGGTGCCGCCGGTGCCGGCGGTGCCGCCACCGGGGAACCCGCCGCCACCGCCCGGGAACCCGCCACCGCCGCCGCTGAAGAACCGCGCGCCGCCCGGCGTCGCGCTGCCCGTGCTCGCACTCGCGAGGTTGGCGGTCAGCGGCCCGCTGAACTTGCCGACGGCCGCGGCGCCGGCGAAGCCGAGCGCGACGCCGACGACGCCGCCGATGATGCCGATCGCGAGGGACTCACCCATCACCTGGAAGACGATCCGGCGGCTCTTCCAGCCGAGCGCCTTGAGCGTGCCGAACTCCCTGATCCGCCGCGTGACCGCGGAGATCGTCAGCAGGCTGGCCAGCAGGAACGCCGCCACCAGGACGGCGATCGCGAGCCACTTGCCGAGGTTGTTGGCGAGCGACGCGGTGCTCGAGAGCGAGCCGGTGATCTGGCTGGCCAGGGTGTTCTGGTCGGTGACGGTCGAGCCGGGCACCGTCTTGCTGATCGCACTCGCCACCGAGCTGATGTCCTGGCCGTTGGTCGCCGCGACGTAAATCGTGTTGACGTCGTTCTTCAGGCTGGCAAGGGACTGTGCCACGCCGAGCGGGATGTAGACGTCAGCCACGTTGTCGCCGGCCGGCTCGGTCACGATGCCGACGATCGTGAAGTTCGTGGCCGTCCCCTTGGAGTTGCCGACGGCGATCGTGCTGCCCACCTTCAGCTTCTGCGACGTCGCGTAGCTCGAGTCGATGAGTGCGACGCTCTTCGTCTCGTCGGCCGTGGTGAAGGTCCGCCCGGAGCTGACCTTGCCGTTGGACAGCGGGCCGAGCTCGCCGTTGGCGATGTCGACGCCGTTCACGGTGAAGCTGTTGGTGTTGAAGGACCCGCCAAAGCTGCTGGGGTTACGGCCGCCGCCGCCGGTCTGGCCACCACCGCCGCCGGGCTGGAAGCCGCCACCACCGCCGCCGCCACCGCCGTTGAAGTTGATCGAGGGCACCGTGCCGGTGACCGTGCGGTCGGTCAGGGTCAGCGCGCCGGCCGCCGCGGCCACGTTGGACAGCCTGGACACGCTGGTCACGTCGCCCGAGCTGATCGACGCCAGCGTGAAACCAGCGGTCAGCGTGCTGTCATTGATCTTGGTGCCCGCCTTCGGCCGGGTGTTGCTGCCGATGTTGCCCCGGAAGCTGAAGCCGAACCCGCCGCCGCCGGCGCCGCTGCCGGCGGTCGGAGCCTTAGTCACGGTGATGTCCGTGCCGACACCGTAAAGAGAGTGCAGGACCGAAGCCTGAGCGTTCTTGACCCCGGCAGAGGCCGCAGTCACGGTGATCACCAGCCCGATCCCGAGGGCCAGGCCGATCACGATGAAGATCGCCTGGCGCATGCGGCGCCTCAGTTCGCGCCATAGGTAAGTGAAGAACATCAGACTCCTCAGCCGACACAGCAATATGGCGGCGCGGAGCCGTCGCACCGGGGGAGCGCAATCAGACCCCATGTGCGACGTCCGCGCCAAGCACACATCGTGGCCGCGTTACCTGAGGAGTCGCTTAGCCAAACCTGCGAACAACCCGCAACTCACAGTCGGTGCGGTGACTCCCGTCCGCGGTCAACCGGGGCACCCGGGCGGCCGGCCTGGAACGGCCGGCCCGGGCAGGCGAGGCGCCGGGCCGGCCGCCAGCTGGCGAGCCGCTGAGTCTAGTTGCGGCGCACTTCCCGGGGGAGGCCGAACTGGACTGATTCCGTGGTGGTGACTCGCTCGGTGACGGTGACCGTGCCGAGACCGGAGAGCGCGGTGATGATCTCGCTCACCACCGCCGGGGGTGCGGACGCACCCGCGGTCAGCCCGACCACGGACACGCCGGACAGCCAGGACAGGTCGATGTCCTCGGCGCCGTCGATGAGGTGCGCGGGCGTGCCCGCCCGCTCCGAGCGCTCCACCAGCCGGACTGAGTTGGAGGAGTTCTTCGAGCCGGCGACGAGCACCATGTCCGCCTCCGCGGCCACCGCGCGCACCGCGGCCTGACGGTTGGTCGTGGCGTAGCAGATGTCGTCGCTGCCCGGGGCGCGCATCTGCGGGAACTTCTCGCGCAGCGCTCCGGATACGTCGGCCGCCTCGTCGATGGCCAGCGTGGTCTGCATAAGGAAGGCCACCTTGGCCGGGTCGGCCACTGACAGCCTGGCGACATCCCCGGCAGTCTGCACGAGCACCGTCGAGTCCGGCGCCTCGCCGAGCGTGCCCTCGACCTCCTCGTGCCCGGCGTGCCCGATCAGGGCCACCGTGTAGCCTTCGCGGGCGAACCGGCGCGCTTCCGCGTGCACCTTCGACACCAGCGGGCAGGTCGCGTCGATCACCGACAGACCCCGGTCGGACGCGGAACTGCGCACGGCGGGCGACACACCGTGCGCGGAGAACACGACCGTGGCGCCGTCCGGCACCTCGTCGAGTTCGTCAACGAACACCGCGCCGCGCCGCTCCAGGTCGGAGACAACGCGGGTGTTGTGCACGATCTGCTTGCGCACGTAGACCGGCGCGCCGCGCAGCTCAAGCGCGCGCTCCACGATCTCGATGGCGCGCTCCACGCCCGCGCAGAACGACCGCGGCCCGGCCAGCAGCACCGTGCGCTCCCGGCAGGCGGCCGCCCACTTCTCCGCGACCGGCGCCGCGGCGCGCAGCGACCGCAGCGCGGCGATCCCGCCGCTGACCATGCCAGGACCGAACCCCGCATCCGACACCGCCCTGATGACCGCTACCGGGCGGCCTCCCGCGACGACCGAAGGGGCGGCGAGAAGCGCGGCCGTCTCCATGTCGGCCGCGAGGAACCCCTGACCGCCGAGCTCCGCCCGCTGCGATGGGCGCACCAGCTTGCTGACCGTGCGGATCTTCCCGGCGCGGGCGTTCAGCCCGGCGCGACGCAACTCAGCGGCAAGCAGGTCGGCACCGGGCAGCGGGATGCTGGTCTGGCCGTCGCTCACCTCGGAGGCGACAACCAGGTCTCCCGGGCGCAGGTCGTCGGTCAGGCTAGCCGCCGTGCCCATGACAACCAGTCCGCTGAACGAACCGAGGTGACTGTCCGCTACCGACTGCCGCGCCCGGGTAGCGCCCATGCCGGTGCGCTCGACGCGGCTGTCCGGCTGGGTGAGACCGCGACGGACCGCGCTGGCCTCAAGCCGGAGCGGGGCGAAGACGAGCAGCCCGGCGCCGACGGGCGCAGCGGACGGCGCGTCCGCTGGCAAGTCAGCGTCCGCTACCGTATCGGGCTGCGAAATGGTCTCAGTCATGCGAATTACCCCTCACATATCGGCCGAGGGCGCTGACGGGGAACGCCAGCCGGTACAGGTGGTAGTTCAGGTAGAAGTCACGCGGGAACCCGGTCCCGGTGAAGTAGGGCTCGTCCCAGGTGCCATCCGGGCGCTGGGTGAGCGCCAGCCAGCGGATGCCACGGGTGACCGCAGCCGAGTCCCGCTCCCCCGCCGCGAGCAGCGCGAGCAGCGCCCACGCGGTCTGCGAGGCGGTGGACTCGCCCCGGCCCGACCAGGCCGCAGGATCGTCGTAGGAGCGCATGTCCTCGCCCCAGCCGCCGTCCGGGTTCTGCCTGGACTCGAGCCAGCCGACCGCGCGGCGGATCTGCGGCTTGCCCGGCTTGACGCCGGCGGCGATCAGCGCCGGGACGGCCGCTCCGGTGCCGTAGAGGTAGTTCGCTCCCCAGCGGCCGAACCATGAGCCGTCCGGCTCCTGGTTCTTCAGCAGCCAGATCACGCCACGCCGGCAGGCGGTCTCGGCGGCGAGCCCTTCCGCCGCGAAGGCCTCCACGATGTGCGCGGTGACGTCGGCGCTCGGCGGGTCGATTACCGCGCCGAAGTCGCAGAACGGGAGCTTGTTGATGAGCTCGCGGGTGTTGTCCGCGTCAAACGCGCCCCAGCCGCCGTCCTTGCACTGCATGCCTTCCAGCCAGCGCAGGCCGCGGCGGATCGCGGCGCGGTTGTCCGCCGTCCGCTCCTTCAGGTCGAGACGGCGCAGCGCGAGGATGACCTCGGCGGTGTCGTCGGTGTCCGCGTAGTTGTCGTTGTCGAACTCGAACGCCCAGCCGCCGACGTCGGCGTGCGGGCGGCGGACCTGCCAGTCGCCCGGCTGCCGGATTTCCTCGTCCAGGATCCAGTGCGCGGCGCTGACCAGCGCCGGGTCGTCCGCCGCGAGGCCGGCGTCCTGCAGCGCGACCATGGTCAGCACGGTGTCCCACACCGGGGACTGGCACGCCTCGAGGCGGCGCATGCCGTCCTCGCGGATGGTGAACCGGTCCAGGCCGGCCAGCGCCTTGGCCACGACCGGGTTCTGCAGGCCGTAGCCCATCAGGTGCAGCGCGAGGACCGAGTACACCCACGGCGGCTGGATGCCGCCCCAGCAGCCGTCGGCCTCCTGGCGGGCGATGATCCACTCGGTGCACCGGCGCAGCGCCGCGCGGCGGGCGCGACCCGGGATGCGCGGACCGACCTTGCGCAGCGCCTGGTCCAGGGCGTTGAAGGCGAGCGACCACGGGTCGTGCCGGCCTGCCTTCGGCGGCAGACCGGGAACCTTGGCGTAGAGCTCGTCGATGCTGAACGGCAGCGGCCTGCTCGGCCGGTGCGCGGAGACGACCGCGAGGGCGACGATCGTCTGCCTGGCCCAGCAGCCCCAGTCGTAAATGTTCAGCGGGAACCACGACGGCAGGTAGATGATCTCCGGCGGGATTACCGGCAGCTCATCCCAGGACCACAGCCCGGACAGCGCCAGCCACATCCGGGTGAAGACGCGGGTGGCGGTCAGGCCGCCCTGTTCGGTGATCCAGTCCGCGGCCAGCTTCATGTGCGGCGCGCCGGGCTCATCTCCCGCCAGGCGCAGCGCGACGTACGCCTCGACCGTGGTGGACAGGTCACCCGGGCCGCCGTAGAAGTTGGCCCAGGTGCCGTCCTCGCGCTGCTGTGACCGGATCCAGACCGCGGTCTCCTCGGCCTCGGTCGCGGAAAGGATGCCGAGGTACTGCCGCAGCAGCACGTCCTCGGCGTCCATCGTGACGTTGGTCTCGAGCTCGCCGATCCAGTAGCCGGTGCTTTCCTGCAGGCCGAGCAGATGGTCACGGGCCGCCGCCAGGGTAGCCGCGGCCAGCTCATCGATGTCCTTGTCGCGGACGTCCGCGCCGGTCGCGTCCGTCCTGGACATGGCTGGTTCGGGCGTCTCCGGGGTAGCGCCGTCCCTGAGAGCCGCGGCCCCTGCCGCCTCCGTTCCGCGCGTCGGGGCGCGACGGCCGGATGTGGCTGGCACAACCGTCGTCATCGGATCGCCTCCGGGTGGGGGTGGGGGGTCATCGGGCTACCACTGACGAGCGGTGATGAACTCAGCGATGGCCAGGAACTCGGCACGGACGTCGGCCGGGACACCGATGCCGTCGAGGGACGCGGCGGCAGCGGCCAGCCGGGAGTCGGCCTCCTGCTCCGCCCAGGCCTTACCGCCCGCCGCGACGATCAGGTCGGCGGCGCGCACCAGGTCGTCCTCCGACAGGTCGTCCTCGCGGGCGAGCAGCGCCGCCAGCTCGACGGCCTCAGGCTTGCCGCTGGTCAGCGCGGCCACCACCGGGAGGGACTTCTTGCGGGCACGAAGGTCAGCGCTGACCGGCTTGCCGGTTACCTCGGGGGCGCCCCAGATGCCGAGCAGGTCGTCGGTGAGCTGGAACGCCAGGCCGACATGCCCGCCGAATTCGGCCAGCCCCATCGCGAGCTCCGGCGGCGCACCCACGTGCACCGCGCCGATCGTGCAGGCACAGGACATCAGAGCGGCGGTCTTGTCGCCCGCCATCTCGATGCACTCCCGCAGCGTCACGTCAGCCCGCGACTCGAAGGCCAGGTCCTCGCCCTGTCCGGCGATCAGCCGTTGCACGGCGGTGGACAGGCAGCGCGCCGCCCACGGACCGCCCGGGGCGGTGTCCTCGAGGAGCAGGTCGTTGGCGAGCGCGAGCAGCGCGTCGCCTGCCAGGATCGCCGCGCCGACGCCGAAGACGGTCCACGCGGTCGGCCGGTGCCGCCGCTCGGTGTCACCGTCCATGATGTCGTCATGCAGCAGCGAGAAGTTGTGCACGAGCTCAACCGCGACCGCGGCGCTCACGCCGCGCTCGGGGGCGGCGCCCGCCGCGCGGGCGGAGAGCAGGGCGAGCGCCGGGCGAAGCGCCTTACCGCTGCCCACGCGCACCGGGTTCCCCTCAGCGTCGGCAAGGCCGTAGTGGTAGGCCGCCACCCGGCGCACGCGCGGGGACAACCGGTTGATAGCGGCCTCCGTGGCGGGGCCGACCAGGTCACGCGCCACGGCGACGCCGGCAGGCATCACGACCGTCACGAGCGCACCTCCCTCTCTTCAGCTGGCGTCAGTTCAGTCGAGTTAATCAATTCAGCCACAGCATTCACTTCAGTTACAGCCACTTCAGTCACAGACATTTGAGTCACGGGCGGTTGAGTCACAGGTTGAGTCACGGGCGAGCGGGTTGCCTTGTGCAGGGCGATGACTGCGTTGAGCCCGCTACGGACGGCACCTTCCATCGTGTCCGGCCAGCCGGTATCGGTCCACGAACCGGCCAGCACCAGGCCGGGTAGCGCTGTCGCGGCCTTCGGCCGCAGCTTCGCCGTGCCGGGAACCTGCCGGAACGTGGCCCGGCGCTCGCGAGTGACGAAGAACTCGGTCACCGTCGCCTCGCGGGCCGCGGGGAAGATCTCGGCAAGGGCCGGCACGAACTTGTCGCGCAGCTCGGCCACCGTCATGTTCACGTACTCGTCGGCCGCCGACAGCGAGACCGCCAGGTACTGGCCGTTGTCGCCGCGGGCGTGCATCCCGGAAATCCGGGTCCGGTCGAACACCCACTGCACCGGGGAGTCCACGGCCGCCGCGAACGGCACGTCCATCACCGGACGGTCGTAGATCACGTGCACGTTCACGATCGGGGCCGCGCCGAGACCCGCCCAGCCGTCGACCGTCTCGGCGGGCAGCGCCCCCGGCGGGACCAGCCGCGCGGCCTGCTCGTGCGGCACCGCCAGCACGATCGCGTCGGCGAGGAGCTGGTCGCCGCTGTCACCCAGGCGGATGAGAAACCCCGTCTCCCCCTTCGGCTCGATGGCGGCGACCTTCGTCTGGAGCCGGACGGTCGCGCCGAGCTTGCCGAGCAGCCGTGCGGCGGCGGAACCATGCAGCTCACCGAGCGACAACGCGGGGACCCCGATGTCGGCGGCGTCCGCGTCGCCGAGCAGGCCCGTCTTCACGACCACGGCGGCGAGGGACAGCGCCGCGTCGTCGCCCGGGACATTGAGCGAGGAGATGGAGAACAGGTCCCACAGGACCCGCCTGGTTCGCTCGTCCTGGCCACGGGCGGCCAGCCAGTCGCCGAGCCGGATCTCGTCGGCCGCGGGGTCTTCCTCCCGCAGGCGCTTGAAGGCGAGGGCGGCGCGTGAAATACGGGACCGTTCGGCAAGACTCAGGAACGGATACCCCAGCAGAGCCGGCAGCATGTGCAGTGGCGCGGGGACGCGGGCCCTTCGCATTCTCGCCCTGCGGGCGGGCGCGACCACGGTCACGTCGAAGCGCGGCTGGATGGGCGCGTGCGCGGCCATCCCGAGCCGGTCCAGCAGCCCCCGGTAGGCCGTGCAGCAGCGCAGGAACACGTGCTGGCCGGTGTCGATGACCAGGCCGTCGCGGGTGAACGACATCGTCGCGCCGCCGAGCCGCGGCTTGGCCTCGAGCAAGGTGACCTCGGTGCCCGCCTGGGCGAGCGCGATCGCGGCCGTGATGCCGGCCAGGCCGCCGCCGATGACCGCCGTCTTCACTGGCCCACCCCCCGGCCGTACTTCCACCGGTCGAAACCGGCCAGGGCCTGAGCGGCGACGAGGGCCTTCTCGCCGCCGGGGAGTGAGACGCGCTGCTGGAGCGTGGCGCCCGGGTTCTTGTCGATGCGCTCGAGCAGCCGCCGGTAGATGCCGGCCATCGCACCGGTGCAGGCCGCGCTGCGGCGGTCGATGGTGGCGAGCAGGCGCAGGCCGCTGGCATACCACTCACGGGCGCGAGCCGCCTCGAACTCGACCAGGGTCGCGAACCTGGCCTGCATGGCCTCCGACGGGAACGGCTCGGGCTCGCCGAAAGGGACGAACTCGATGCCGAACCGGTTGAGGTCTTCTTCGGGCAGGTAGACGCGGTTGTTGCGGAAGTCCTCGCGGACGTCGCGAAGGATGTTGGTCAGCTGGAGCGCGACACCGAGGTCGTCCGCGAGCTTGTTCTGCTTCTCCGGCTGAGTGGGGCCGTAGATGCCCAGCGACAGCCGGCCGATCGAGCCGGCCACGCAGCGGCAGTACCACAGCAGGTCATCGAAGGTCTTGTAGCTGCGCTGGTTCACGTCGGCCAGGCAGCCGTCAATGAGCTCGGTGAACGCTTCGAGCGGGACGGGAAACCGGCGGCCGGCGTCCACCAGGGCGACGAGCACCGGGTCGGTGTCATCGATCTCCGGCGCCCCGCTTGCAGCTGCTGCGGTACCCGCGGTCCCGGTACCGCCCGCGAGCGAGACGAGCGCGTGTACCTGGGTCCTGGCCGCTTCCAGCTGGTCCGTCTTGACGGCCGGCGGGAGATCGCCGTCGCCAATGTCGTCGATCCGGCGGGCGAACGCGTAAACCGCGGCCAGGGCATGGCGCTTGGCAGGCGGAAGCAACCTGATGCCGTAGGCGAAATTCCTCGCCTGCTCCCAGGTGATCCGCTCGCACTGCTCGTAAGCCTCGTCCGCATTCACCGCGGTCAGGTCACCTCCCCTTGACGTAACAGCCGGCCATCATGGCGATGGTGGCCGCCTTACCTGGTTTTGGCGTGCTGCGCAGCACGTCGTACCTGCTGTCGCGGATCGCCTTGACAGCCGCCCTGCCGCCGGCCACGTAACCGGCAATGGCCAGCCTGGCCGCCCCCTTGAGCGTGCCGATCAGCGGCGAGCCCGCGTCGAGGAGGGCCGCCGCCCGGTCCACCTCGAACTTGAGCAGTTCCCTGACGGCCGCGCTGGCGGTTGGCCGTCGCAGGTCCGCTTCGGTGACGCCGAACCTTCGCATGTCCTCTGCCGGCAGGTAGATCCTGCCGTTGCCGAGGTCCTCCGCCACATCCTGGCTGTGCTCGACAAGCTGCAGAGCAGTGCAGATGCTATCGGACCGGGCCAGCCGGTCTGCTGTGGCGGAATTCACGATGTAAAGCACGACCGTGCCCACCGGGTTCGCGGACAGCTTGCAATAGTCCTCGAGCTCGGTGTACGTTTCGTACCTTTTGACCAGCTGGTCCTGGCGGTTCGCTTCGATCAACTCGTACAGCGGTCTGGCGGGGATGCCGCATTCCCGGACGGTCGTCGCCAGGGCCTTGATCGCCGCCAGCCGCGGCTCCCCCGTGCTTCCGGAACTTGCACCCCCGTGACCTGGGCCGTCGTAGATTCGCTGGACGTCGGCCTGCAGCTCGTCGAGCAGCCGCAGCCGGGTGGCGACCACCGTCGCGGGGTCCGCGTCGGGCGGCATGCCGGGCAGCGGCTCGTCACCGATGTCGTCGGTGAGGCGGGCGAAACCGTAGAGCGCGGTGAGGTGCGCGCGGTACCGGCTCGGCAGCGCGCGCAGCGCGACGGGGAAGTTCTCGGCGGCAGCCTTGGCGGCGACCGCCAGCGAGACCTCCGCGGCGACCGCGATGCTCTCCTGAGGGCCGCCGCTGTTCGCACGACCTCCGACTCCTCCGCCTGCCACCTGTCTATTTGGGCACAGCCGAGAAATAAATGCAAACAATGACGTACCCGTCACCTGACACGATCGTCGGGCAGCCGTCCGAGGAAGTGTGACGGCGCTGTCAGGGAAAGTGCCGCGGACAGGCGGTACGGCCCGCATTGCTGCCGCTATTAGTTTGCATCAGGCAATGGGGATATGCTAGAGAAACCGGAAAAGGCGCCGCTTGAAGCCCCAGTGACCTGGGGAAACGTAGTTCTTTTACTGGATAGTAACGGCGCCCGGGGCGGAGCGCGTGCGGCCGGTTGCGCTAAGCGATGCGCGCTTGACGGCACCCCGTCACCGACCATTTCACGCACTGTCACGGCCGGTTCCTCGCAATTTCCAATAGGCCCATCGCCGAAACATTCTGACTCGCTGTGCCGCCGCGGACGCGCGGCGTGCAGGTCAGCCCAGTTAGGCGCCCTTCGATGCGCGTTCACCGTCCCTTCGGGCGATCTTCAGGTGACGGTCGGAAGCGGGCCGTCTGTGCGCGGCCTTGTCCCCCTACGGTTGCCTGGCCAGACCCGCGTCGGGTGCGGGTCATGACGCGGTGGAGGCAGCACAGATGCGTGTACCACGACCCCCCAGATCTGCCGTCCGGCTCGTTCCCTCCGGTAAACCGCTGGCCCTGCTGGCCGGCGGCGCGCTCACCCTGTCCATGGTCGCGGGCGGCGTCGCGATAGGAACGGCCCACGCGGCCGCCTCGTCGCCGGCAGTCGCCTCCGCTTCCGCTGGCTGCACCCTCGGCAGCGGGATCCAGCACGTGATCTACCTGCAGTTCGACAACGTGCACTACACGCGGGACAACCCCAACGTGCCGAGCGACCTGCAGCAGATGCCCAACCTGCTGAACTTCATCACCGGCAACGGGACGCTGGTCTCGCACGAGCACACCCCGCTGATCGCGCACACCGCCGACGACATCGTCACGTCGGAGACCGGACTGTACGGCAGCGACACCGGCGAAGCGGTAGCGAACGAGTACCAGTACTACACGAGCGCCGCTGACGGCTCCACAGACGAAGCCGGGTCGTTCGCGTACTGGACCGACCCGATCGTGGACTACGACACTAACTACGCGGGAACCCCGCTCGGCGACTCGACCAGCACGCTCGTCGGGCAGAACGGCAAGAACGCCCCCGCGCCGTGGGTGCCCTACACCAGGGCGGGGTGCGACTTCGGCTCGGTCGCGGCGGCCAACACCGAGCTCGAGAACCAGGCCCCCGACGTGGCGAACGTGTTCGGCGCGAACTCTCCCGACGCCACCGAAGCGAACAACCCCAAGCTGGCGGACAAGGCGGCCGCCGATTACGAGGGGCTGTCGGTGCACTGCGCGCAGAACTCGGCGCTGTGCGCCCAGTACCACTCGGTACCTGACCTGCTGCCGGACGAGCCTGGCGGGTACAACGGGTACCGCGCGCTGTTCGGCGCCAAGTACCTGGATCCGCTGATGAACCCGAACGGGCCGGTGAAGAACCTCAACGGCCAGGTGATCGAAGACTCCTCCGGTGACGTCGGGTTCCCCGGATACGACGGCATGATCGGGCCGAACGCGCTCGCCTACACGCTCGACATGCAGACCCACGGCGTTCCGGTCACCTTCACCTACCTGTCCGACGTGCACGACTCGTGGACCACGGGCGCGGGGCTCGGCCCGGGATCGGCCACCTATGAGTCGCAGCTGCAGCAGGAAAACAAGGCCTTCGGCCAGTTCTTTGCCGGGCTCGCCGCGGCCGGCATCAACAAGTCCAACACGTTGTTCGTCATCACCGCGGACGAGGGCGACCACTTCGTCGGCGGCGCACCCTCCCCGGCGAACTGCAACGGCGTGCAGGTCCAGTGCACCTACAAGAACGTCGGCGAGGTCGACGGTGACCTGACGGGCCTGCTCGCCGCCAAGGGCGTCACGACGCCGTTCGACGTGTCCGCCGACTCGGCGCCGATCATCTACGTCCACCACCAGCCCAGCCGGACGAACTCCTCCGTGCGGACCCTGGAGCGGACGGCGGCGAAACTCACCGCCAGCGACGTGGCCACCGGGAAGACAGTCCGGCTCACCAACTACCTGGCCGACCCGGTGGAGGAAAACCTGCTGCACATGGTCACCGGCGACCCGAAGCGGACCGGGACGGTGGCGATGTTCGCCAACCCGGACTTCTGGCTGTCGAGCGGCCCGGCCTCGTGCGGGACGACCTGCACCAGCGAGCCGTCCGGCGGGGACGCATGGAACCACGGCGACGTGGCACCGGAGATCAACACCACCTGGCTCGGCATGGTCGGACCCGGTGTGCAGCACCAGGGCGTGAACAACGGGCTCTGGTCCGACCACACCGACATCCAGCCGACGATGATGGAGCTGCTCGGGCTGCACGACGACTACACCCCCGACGGCCGGGTGCTCACCGAGCTGATCGACCGCCGGTCGCTGCCCGCCACCGCAGCTGACGACGGCTTCCTGCTGACCAGGCTCGGTGACGCGTACACGCAGATCAACGCGGCCGTCGGCGAGTTCGGCCTGGACACGCTCAAGGCGTCCACGGTCGCGCTGGCCAGCTCCTCGCCGGGCGACGCCACCTACAACAGGATCGAGAACGCGCTCATCCGGCTGGGGAACGAGCGGAACGCCATCGTTGCCCAGATGAAGGACCAGCTGTACGGCGCTGAGTTCTACGGCCAGCGGCTGGACGGGCGGGAGGCGCAGCGGCTGATCCAGGCCGCCGGCCGGCTGCTCGCCCAGGCGGCGGCGCTGTCACACTCGCCGCACCGTTCGCACCGGGCCTTATCCCGCTAATGGGAGCTGGTCCTTATCTGGCGGTCAGGCCCAACCGGTCGTCATCTGGCGGTCAGGCCCAACCGGTCGTCACGATCGCCAGATAAGGACCAGCGCGCAGTCGTCGCCACTGCTGACGATGCGCTGCATGCTGCCGACGAGCTCCGGGGCGCCGGTCTTGAAGCCGGCCACGACCAGGCGCTCCGCCTCGCCGAGCAGCCGCTGGATGCCCTCGTCGATGTCCCGGCCCGGCGCTTCCACCAGGCCATCGGTGTAGAGCATGATCGCGTCGCCGCGGCGGAGCACGCCCTCATCGGGGATGTCGGGGACGGCGGCCAGGTCTGAGACCACGCCGAGGACGATGCCGCGGGCGGCCGACAGCCGCCACCGACCGGTGTTGGCGTCGAACCGGGCGGCCGGCGGGTGACCGGCCGAGTTGAGCGTGTAGTCGCCGGACTCCAGGTCGATCGACAGGTGGACGGCGGTCACGAACCCCTCGTCCGCGCCGTCGCGCCGCAAGTAGGCGTTAGCGGCGGGGAGGAACTGCTCCCGCGGCACCGAGCCGAGCACGCCGCCGAACGCGCCGGACAGCAGCAGCGCCCGGGTTGCCGCGTCCATCCCCTTGCCGGACACGTCGACCAGCGCCACCTCAAGGGTCTTGCCGTCGCTGTAGGAAACGACGAAGTCCCCGCCGAAGGAGGAACCGCCGGCTGGGCGCAGCACCACGGTCGACCCCCAGCCGTCGCCAAGCTCGGGCAGCGTGCCCTGCGCCCGGATGCGGTCCCGCAACTCGATCATCATCCGGTCCGCGCGCAGGCCCCTGGTGCCGAGCTTGCCGCGGGTGTTGGAGAGCACGTCGGAGAAGTACGCGGTGGCGGCGATCGTCACCACGATGCTCGGGCTCGCCCGGGCGGCGACGATGTCGTAGACGAGGCCGACCGCCGCGATGACGATCAGGATCCGCAGTGCCCGCGGCCACAGCAGCAGGCCGCCGATGAGGATCGGCAGCACCATCACACCCGGAGAGAACCACCACTCCGACAAGTGCACGGCACCGATGGCGACCCCCACCACGACCATGGTGAGGGCGAAAGCGACCCGCCGGTTGCGCGTGATGAACTGCTGGCGGACCGCCTCTGAGCACCACCGCAGCGCACGGCGGAACTCGCGCGGCGCCGCTCGTGCCGCCGGTCGTGGTGCCAGGATTTTCATGACGCGCGCAGATTATCCGCAGATCGCCCTTGACGCACGCCGTTCATGCTCCTTCTCCCTCGTCGTCGTGCCCCCTGCCAGCGAAAACGCGCTATCAGAAAATCTGTTAGCATCCGCCGGGCCGACCGGGATAAGAAGACCATCATGGCAGACCTGTATCAGATCCGTCCCATTAACAACGACGAATATGAGGCGTTCCGCCGAGTGCAGGCGCACGCGTTCAACGCGGCGCCGCCGAGCGCCGCCCGGCTGGCGCGCGGCCTACGGCAGTTCGAGGCGGACCGGTCGCTCGCCGCGTTCGACCCCGCCGCCCCCGCGGACGCCGGCCCCATCGGCACCACGGGGGTCTACAGCTTCCGGATGGCCGTCCCTGGCGCGGTGCTGCCGGTCGCCGGGGTCACCGCGGTCGCGGTGCTGCCCACCTACCGGCGGCGCGGCATCATGCGGGCACTGATGCGCCGCCAGCTCGCCGATCTGGCCGCGCGCGGGCAGGAGCCGATCGCCGCGCTGTGGGCCTCCGAGACTCCGCTCTACGGTCGCTTCGGGTACGGCCGCGCGACCGAGAACGCGTACTTCCGGTTCGGGCGCGGTGAGGACGCGCTCGACGGGCACGTGCCGGCCGATCCCGCGCTTGCCCTCCGGCTGGTGGAGCCAGCGGACGCCGCGAGCGAGCTGGCCAAGGTCTACGACGCCGTGCTACCCAGCCAGCCGGGGTTCTTCGCCCGCGACGACGACTGGTGGGGCCGGGTGCTCCTTGACGAGTCGCAGGAGCACCCCGGGGCCGGACCGCTGCGCTGCCTGCTGGCCGAGGATCCGTCCGGACCGCGCGGCTACGCGGTCTACGTCACGAACGAACGCTGGGATGACGCCACCGGCCTGCCCCGCTGCGCCATCCTGATCAGGGAACTGATGGCCGCCGACGCCGCGGCGGGCGCCGCGCTCTGGCAGAACCTGCTGAGCAGGGACCTGGTAACGGAGGTGACGGCGGAGCTGCGGACGCCAGACGACCCGCTGCTCTTCCAGCTGCTGGACCAGCGCCGAGCCCGGATGCAGGTGTGCGACGGAATCTGGGTGCGGATCCTCGACCTGCCCGCCGCGCTCACCCGGCGCGCGTACTCGTGCCCGGTCGAGGTAGTCCTTGAGGTCACCGATGAGATCCTGCCCGGCAACGCGGGGCGCTGGCGGCTGACCGTCGCGGCGGGACCCGGCTGGGCCACTGACGGGGTCAGCTGCACGCCGACCACCGACCCCGCCGACCTATCGCTCGGCGTACGCGAGCTAGGAGCTGCCTACCTCGGCGGCACCCGGCTCGGCGCGCTGGCCGCCGCAGGCCTGGTCCGTGAGCACCAGGCGGGGGCGGTCAGCGCACTGTCAGCGGCCATGTCCTGGGACCCGGCCCCGTGGTGCCCGCGGATTTTCTGATGTCCTAGCCGCGACTACCGTGCGGGGCACCCCGGTTTCGGGGGTGTCCCACCGCAGGGGCGATGGGGCGCGCGCAGCCCCCGATGAGGGGGCGCAGGGAGGTCGTCCCCCCGCATAATTGGCTTGTGCCGGTATCTAAGATCACGCTGTCCACCGCCATGCGGGCGCGGGACGTCTCGCGCCCCAGGGCGGAGGACCTCGCCGAGGCAGCCGAACGCGAAGACACGCATCCTGGCCCGCACGGATCGGAGGCTGGCGGCAGAGCGGAGCCTGCCAGCCGGCCAGCGGCGGACGCAACCGTGGCGGCGGCTCAGGCGGCCGGCGAGGTCTCGCCGGATCCCGCGATCGCCCCTTCCCGGCGGCGCCGACGGCGCAGCCGGTTAGGGCCGCTAAGTTAGGGCCGCTAAGTTAGGGCCGCTAAGTTAGGGCCGCTAAGGGAGCGGTGGCAGCTCGCCGGTCTTCTCGAAGTCGCTGATCATGGCGATCCGCCTGACGTGCCTCGGCTCGCCGGAGAACGGCGTGCTGACGAAGATCCTGGCGAGCTCCACGGCATCGTCCAGGCTGTACTGGCGAGCGCCGAGGCTGAGCACGTTGGCGTCGTTGTGCTCACGGGCGAGTTGCGCGGTCTCCGCCGTCCAGGCGAGCGCGGCCCGGATCCCCGGCACCTTGTTCGCGGCGATCTGCTCGCCGTTGCCTGAGCCGCCGATCACGATGCCCAGGCTGCCCGGGTCGCCGGCCACACTCGCGGCGGCGCGCATCACGTAGACGGGATAGTCGTCGTCGGCGACATAGCTGGCGGGGCCGCAGTCCACCGCCTCGTGGCCGGCGGTGCCAAGCCACGCGACCAGCGCGGCCTTGAGCTCGAAGCCGGCGTGGTCAGATCCCAGGTATACACGCACGGTGACAGTCTGCCAGACGGTGCGTGCGAGACGCGGGCCACCCGCCGGGAACCGACAGTCACCTTAAATGACGATTCGGATACTCTGGGTAAGAATGACTGAAAGCCCGGTGTGACCCATGGATAGGATGGCGACGCGCCCCACGGGCGAGCAACAACCACAGATGACGATCGCGAAGGGGTCCTGGTGGCAGCCAATCTCACCCGCGACGAGGCACGCACCCGTGCCGAGTTGATCAGTGTCGGCTCGTACACGGTCGAGCTCGACCTAACCGGCGGAGACACCACATTCCGTTCGGTGGCCACAATCGAGTTCAGCTGCCAGCGACCAGGGGCGGAGACCTTCCTGAACCTCGCGGCACCGCAGGTCCACGCGATCACCCTCAACGGCACTCCGGTGACCCTGGACGCGTTCGACGGCGAACGGATCGCGATCGGCAACCTCGCGGCGAGCAACGTGCTCGTGGTCGATGCGGATTGTGCGTACTCGCGCAGCGGCGAGGGGATCCACCGGTTCACCGACCCATCCGATGGCAACGTCTACCTCTACTCCGACCTGGAGACCTTCGACGCGCACCGGTTCTACGCCTGCTTCGACCAGCCGGATATGAAGGCGACGTACGAGCTGACCGTGGACGCACCGGCCGAATGGCTCGTCGTGTCCAATATGGCGGCCGACGTCGAGGGCGGCGTGCCGCTGCCGGACGGCGCGGGGGCCGACGAGGCGGGGCGCGACCGGGTGCGTCGCTGGCACTTCCGGCCCACCCCGAAGATGTCGACCTACATCACCCACATGTCGGCAGGGCCGTGGCACGTGGCGCGGTCGGAGCACGATGGCATCCCGCTCGGCATCTTCTGCCGGCAGTCGCTGGCTCAGTACCTGGACCCGGATGAGATCTTCGAGATCACCCGGCAAGGGTTCGACTTCTACCACCGGGCGTTCGGAATCAGGTACCCGTTCGGGAAGTACGACCAGCTCTTCGTGCCCGAGTTCAAGGAAGGCGCGATGGAGAACGCGGGCGCCGTCACCTTCCTCGAGGACTACGTCTTCCGGTCGCGGGTCACCGACTCCGCCCGCGAGACGCGCGGCGAGACGATCCTGCACGAGATGGCCCACATGTGGTTCGGTGACCTGGTCACCATGCGCTGGTGGGACGACCTGTGGCTGAACGAGTCGTTCGCCACCTGGGCGTCCGCGCTCGCGCAGGCCGAAGCCACCCGCTGGCCGAACGCGTGGACCACGTTCGCCACCGGCTGGAAGGCGCTGGCCCTGCGGCATGACCAGCTTCCCTCCACCCACCCGGTGGCGGCCGACATCCCTGACATCGCCGCGGTCGAGGTGAACTTCGACGGCATCACCTACGGCAAGGGGGCGGCCGCGATCAAGCAGCTCGTCGCCTACGTCGGGCGGGAGAACTTCCTGGCTGGGGTGCACAAGTACTTCGTCGCGCACTCCTACGCGAACGCGACCCTGGCCGACCTGCTGACCGAGCTCGAGGAGACCTCCGGACGCGACCTGCACGCGTGGTCCCGGGAGTGGCTCGAGACCGCGGGCGTGAACACCCTGCGCCCGTCGTACGAGGTCGACGACGAGGGCCGGTTCACCTCGTTCAACGTGCTCCAGGAGGCCGCGGAGTCGCACCCGACGCTCCGCACGCACCGGATCGCGGTCGGGCTCTACGACCGCACCGACGAGGGCCTGGTCCGGGTGTCGTCGGTCGAGACCGACCTGGCCGGGCCGGTTACCCCGGTGCCGGCGCTGGTCGGCGAGCGGCGGCCCGACCTGGTGCTGGTCAACGACGAGGACCTCACGTACGCGAAGATCCGGCTCGACGAGCACTCGCTGGCGACGGCCATCACCTCGACCGGCACCTTCACTGCGTCACTGCCGGCGGCGCTGGTGTGGGCGGCGTCCTGGGACATGACGAGGGACGGCGAGATGGCCGCCCGGGACTACGTGCGGCTGGTGCTGCTCGGCGTCAAGTCGGTGCGGGACATCTACACCATGCAGGTGGTGCTGCGGCAGGCGGCGCAGGCGGTTCGGCAGTACGCCGACCCCGCCTGGCGGGAAACCGGGCTCGGGCTGATGGCCGCCACGCTGCGGTCGCTGCTCGAGTCGGCTGCGGCGGGCTCGGACCACCAGCTCGCCTACGTCCGGGCGCTGGCCGGCGTGGCGACGTCGCCGGATGACCTGGCGTTCCTTGCCGGGCTGCTGGACGGCACCGTCGTGCTCGACGGGCTGGCGGTGGACACCGACCTGCGGTGGGCGCTGCTGCGCCGCCTGGTCAGCCGCGGGGCGGCTAGCGAGGAGGCGATCGACGTCGAGCTGTCGAGGGACCCCACCGACGCCGGCGAGCGGCTGGCGGCCGGCTGCCGGGCGGTGATCCCGTCCGCGGGCGCCAAGCGCGAGGCGTGGGAGACGCTGACCGAGGGAAAGCAGACGATCGCGATGTTCCGTGCCACGCTGGGCGGATTCGTCGACCCGGACCAGCCGGAGCTGGTCCAGCCGTACCGGCCGGAGTACTTCGCCGCCCTCGGCGAAGTGTGGCGGGACTGGTCGTCGGCGATGGCGCAGGGGTTCGTCAAGATGGGCTACACGATCGGCGCGGTAGACGAGACCACGGTGGAGGCGACCGACGCGTACCTCGCGGCGGAGCCGGGTATCCCGGCCGCACTGCGCCGGCTGCTCATCGAAGGCCGCGACGAGGTCGTCCGCGCCATCCGCAACCAGGCACGCGACCGCGCTGCCGCCAGCTAAGCGAGCCGACCGCCCTGCGAACAGCGGCGGCCCGGCCGGGTAACTCCCGGCCGGGCCGCCGTTCCGTTTCGCTGCCCGCTGGTCCGCTACCCGGCCGTCGCCGCGATCGCCTGGGACACGGCCTCGCGGACGTGCTTGGCGATGTCGTCGAGCGGGACCGAGACGGTCTCGCCGGTGCGGCGGTCGGTGAGCTCCGCGACGCCGGACACGAGGCCCCGCTTGCCGATCGTGACGCGGAACGGGATGCCGACCAGTTCGGCGTCGCTGAACTTCACGCCCGCCCGGTCCGGCCGGTCATCGATGATGA
>Ga0123356_10001532_pt1 | contig 25466 bp, 13 predicted proteins | sample TergutEmb28metaG_2_FD_92546 | JGI IMG/M metagenome (GOLD analysis project Ga0123356, IMG submission 92546) | Embiratermes neotenicus P3 segment gut microbial communities from Petit-Saut dam, French Guiana - Emb289 P3 | ecosystem: Host-associated > Arthropoda: Insects > Digestive system > Gut ...
GAGGTTTCTGATGTGGGTTACGTTTTCGGTTACAGCGGCTTGCTTGATGACGAAGTTGCGTGCACCAATGATGATGCCGTTCTCTCCATCATCGGGGTCTACGATGTAGCGTCCGTCGTCTACAACTACGGCGCGATATTCTGTAGTGGTGTTGCCGGTTGAGTCGGTTGCCTTGTACTCAACACGATAGACACCAATGTTCATGGTGTTAATAGTGGTGGGCTGACCCGCCTCGTTAAAGGCAGTTACAACCATGTTCTTGTAGAGATCTTGTGCTCTACCGTCTGCATCGGACATCCAGGTGGGATAGTCCTCAGCATCCGTTACAGTAAGGAATGCACAGAGGTCATCCTTGGTCATGATATAAGAGCTGTTGGGAGTCTGCTCAACCACGAGTGGCTTTTTAAGGAAGGTGATGACCGGCTCTTGGCCCAGTGCATCGAGAACTAGTTCTTCTTCTGCAGCAAAGTCTTCTTCTCCCGCTGGGATGGTGAGATAGCCATTATTGGTAAGCGTAGTGGGCCACTGGCCATCGACCTGTACCATGTTTGCCTTGACCATGAGAGCAACCTCGGTGCCCACGGGGGCAGTTGCGAGGTATTGTTCAATCTCGTCTGGCGAGAAGGTGTAGTCAACGGTGCTTCCGGTGGCAACGCCACTGGCAACTACCGTAGTGCCTACCTTGACCTGCCAGTTCCAGCTATCCGATGCAACGTTAGCAAAGGCAAGACCTTCTTGCATGATGTCTTTGAGCTCAAGGGCGTAGAAGCCAGCAAAGGGTGTGATGCCAGGGCTTGGCTCTGGAATAACAAAGCTGATCTTGTAGAGCAGCTCTTCGTTGATATTGGTAACGCTGCGGTTGTCCACAAAGGTGCCGCTGCCATTATCAACTTTCTTGCTAAAGCTTTGCAGGATCTTTTGAATAAAGTCGTCATCGTCGTTATCGCCAGGCTTGTTGTAGCCTGCACTGATGGTGCGAGTTTGTTCAGCAGCAGTGCCAAGTTCAATGACGATGCCTTCGACTATGCCGCTCGCGCCAGCGTTAGGCGCAGAGGTGGTGATGCCCATGCCGCTGTGTGGCGTGGGGAACTCCAGGCGATAGATGCCTGCAGGTACCTCAAATTTAAAGGCACCAGTGCCAGTGGTAACCGCTACATCGTCAGCGCCAGGTGTGTAGGCCACGTATTCTGTGCCATTCCATTGCTTGAGGACTACGGTAATGCCAGCTATGCCGATTTCTTCAGCGTTAAAGACGCCATCGCGGTTATCATCCTTGAAGGCAAAGCCCTTAATAAGACCCGTGTTTGATTCTTCATTGGGCTCATCGGGAACAAGCGGGGTGCTACTGTTGTTGACCAACAGACGTGCTTTGTTGGTAACAGTGGTAGGCCAGGCATTGCCGACCTTTTCGATATTGGCAATGATCGCCATGGTGATGGTTGCGCCAGCCAGGGCAGAGAAGTCTGTGTTCTCATCCAGAGCAAAACTGGCTACCATGGTGCCAGCCAAGTCGTCCGTGCCAGGCGCGTAGGCGGGTGTTCCACTAATGGCAATGGGGGTCGTGCCGTCAGCGGCCACTGCACTCACAGAGATGTTGGCAGTGTTGCCACCCTTGAGCACCAAGCCGGGATCCATGATGTCAAGCAGCGTCATCTGGTTGTAACCAGCGGTATTGCTTGGCATGACGTACTTGATTGCATAGGTAAGATCAGCCGTAGAGTCATAAATGGGACCGTTGGTGGCCTCGCCATTTACGGCAACCAAGTCCTTGGAAAATGCGTCAGGATCGGGGTTAGGCTCTGGTACAGCGTAACCAGCATTAACAACCTTGTTAAGGTTGGCACCACTGTCTTCCAGGTTGATGACCTGAGTGGTACTGAGACCGTTATTGTTGACATCGCTATAGATGGTGTCGGGTGTACGACCATCAACTATGAGGGTTGTGTAACCGTGACCCTCATGAGCAGGAGCCTTGACCACGTAGCTGCCCACTTCTACCGTAAAGCGATAGGTGCCGTCGGCAGTAGTAATGGCCTCTCCAACAGAGGTCGTAAGATCGTTTGACTTGTAGAGGAGTACGGTCTTGCCAGCCAGTACTGTGTCGCCGGTGCTAAAGAAACCGTTGCGGTCGGCATCGACGAAGAGCGTACCGGAAATGGAGCCCTTGATGCTCAGGTTGACTGGAATATTGGCAGAAACCTCTGGTTTCTCAACTATTCTGGCAGTAAAGTAGTCACTGTTGGTGTTGTCCATAGGAAAGGTTCTCGAGACATACTCAACGTCCTTGGGCTCTTTAATCGAGCCGCCGTTACTAAACTCAATAATCTTGAAGGCGTTGACCTGAGCTTCGTCCATGAGTTCTTGGTCGGTCACAGCTTGTGCCCAGGCAAAGTCCTTTTGCTCTTTTATGGGGATGTAGTTGAGATGGTAGCCATCCTCACTCGTAATAACCTCGCCTGGCAAGACCTCAACGAAGAACCTCTTTTCAAAATCAATATCTTTGATCTTGACATCAACATAGTAGTAACCAGGCTCAGCCTCTGATCCATAGGGGAAGTCAGTGGCCTTGACCTCTACGTCTCTCTCGGTCTTGCTGGGCACGAGCAGATAGCCCTTGGCCTCAATCAGAGCAAGAAGCTCTGCGGGTCCGGTTATTTGGGGGGCAGTAATCGCGCCAGTGGAGGATTCCATGCCTATAACCTTGCTCATACCCTCAATGTCGTAGTTGACTGCCTGCACCATGATTGAGGCCGCAGCGAGCACCATCATGTCATGCAGGGGGGTGTCAACAATAGGCTCAACGTTGTTGACTGGGCTGGTATCATCAGCAAAGATGATGAAGATCTCGTCGCCTTCTTGCAGCTCAAAGCTGCTGGGGATGGCGTAGGTCCAGGTGCCATCTGTGTTAACAGTTCCGGTGCCTGGAATGTCTTGTACTGCCTCGCCGCGCTTGAGCTTTGCGCTCACCGTGACGGGCGGATTATCGTTGAGAGCCTCCTCCCAGGTGCCGCTCAGGTTGCGCTGATTGGCGTAGAAGGGGTTAGGCGTAATAGTGGTGGCCGGTAGCGGTGGCACGATGTCGGTGACGACAATGGGGCCAAGGTTGCTTGTGCTGGTGGCCATGTGGCGTTTAAGGAATTGTGGGTCGTTGGCAGCAGGTTCTGGCTTGCCTCTCCAGTATTCCAATACGGTGTAGGAGTCGCCTGTCTCTAAGAAGAGGTCGGGGTTGGTCGGCTCGCTCAGAATTTTTTCGAGGCGTAGTACGCCCTCAAGGGGCTCTTCTACTTCCTCCTCCAGATAAATGCGCTCCTCGTTGATCGATTTGCTCATGGCAGCCACCGTGGTGAACTCAGTGCCGTCGGCCTTGACCACCTTGATAAGTGCATAGATTTCATCATCCCAGAAGGCTCGACCGTCAAAGTTAAAGCCCTCGGGCACGGTGCCCGTCCAACGCACAAACTGATCTGCGTTGGTTGCAGGCAGCGCTTCTTTAATCTCGGGTCTGGCATTGTTACCGCTGATGCGAGTGTAGTTACCCATACGGTTGGCGGGGGCATCGTTCCACCAATCCCTGAACTCAGGGTCACTGTTGGCGGTGATGGCCCAAGCAGTTTGGGCTGTGCCATTCTTAGTGAGGTAATAGTTAATTAAAGTGTAAGATCTCTCGGGATTTTTATCCCAAGGGTTTCTGCCCATGAGCCAAACTGCAACGTCCGAATTGACAGAATCCCAATTTGCCCTTGTGCCAAGATTGAAAACTGGACCGCCGTCAGGACCGGTAACACCAGTTCCCCCTGTGCCTTGGCGCTTGTTGACAAAATCGTAGAAGAGGGGACTATCCATTTCAAAGTCAAAGTTATCACCTGTGGCGTTAAAGATTGGATAGTTAACATTGGCAGAACCCGTTCTACCTTCTGCGATAAACACGGTGCCTGGACCAATATAAACGCTACCGCCTCCAGCTCCGCCGGCATCAACAGCAGCGCCGCGGTCTGCAATAATCGAGATGGCAGACGGTCCGGTATTTCCGCTGCCGGATATGTGAAAGCCAAAGCCATTGGCATTGTATTCCAGTGCATCATTGCCGCCGATTGCAATAGGGCCGGTGTCATAGTTGTCGCCTGCGGCATTTGACATACCACCGTTATATATCTTTACCTTGCCTCCGCTCTCGACAATAAAGTTGTTATTTATACCGGGTCCAAAACGAATGGCAGCAGAAGCAACGCTTCTAAGAGCGCCGATTTGATTAGGATAGGGATGCTTGGTAACTTCCACTTCTCCGTCGTTGCTGACCTTAAAGGTTTGGTTGCCTACTAATCTAAAGCGCAATACTGCCGTATATTCAGAGAAGCTACTTTTCTGGGACAAAATCAACTTTGAGCCCTCGCCGTCAACGAAAAAATTACCGCCGTTGATCTCTTGCACGAGGGCGGGGTATGCGCCTGTAGGACGGATGCTGTCAATCTTAAACTCACTGCCGCTTTCAACAGTGAATCCACCCCTGACGCCCAAGGCGGTTACGACAGCGTTATTGTTGTCTCCCTGCGTGCCATTTCCTGTGAGCTGCACCTTGGCACCATTGATGGCATAGAAGTTGGAGGACAGTGCGGTGGCCGTACCGATATCAACGCAGTTGCCGCCGTCTGCAGTAATAGTGACCTGGGCACCGTCGCGTGCATCAAAGATGCAGTGGTTGGCACCAGTACGCATGTTTACTACAGTGCCAGCAGCGTTAGCAGAATTGGACGCAGTCATATTGGATACAGCGCCCTCTTGGAAAAATACCTCTGAGCCACGGATTGCCTCGTTTAAAACTGATATATCCGAAGTAGAGTTGGGGCCAAAAGTAACGCGTGCATAGTTGGCCGCACCATCGGTAGGAAAGCCAAGGAAAAGACCTTGGTTGGTATTGGCTATCTTAAGTGAAGAGTTGGCAGCAAAGCTTGCTGACACTTGTGCGCTGGCAGAAAAGTTAACAGCAATACTGTTTCCGCCGCCACCGTCAATATCGAGCTTTGCACCCTCGCCAACCTCCAAACGAGAATTGAGAGCGATGGCGTGGCCAGTGCCACTTTTCTTTACCGTCATCTCTGCATTTTCTTCAAGAATCAGAGTGGTGCAGTTTATGGTTGCGTCGCCAGTGTTATTGGAATCAACCTTTGCGCCTTTTTTAACCGTTAAAGAACCAGATACAACGTTTCCAGCGGTGCCTGTTAGTTTAAGGAGGGAGTCTTCTCCAACTATGATAGCACCCGTGCCGGCATTAATGATGTTTCCGGCGCCGTTCTTGGTTACGTGCATCTCTGCGTTGTTTCCAATGGTGAGAGGGCCGCAGTTAATTATTGAATCACCCGTTTGTACCGAGGTCATCTTTGCGCCGTCTTTTAGGGTTAACGATCCAGAAACAACGTTACCAGCGGTGCCTGTGAGATTAAGAATGGAGTTTTGACCAACTATGATAGCGCCAGCCGTGCCGGCATTTAGGATGTTATTGATGCCGTTTTTGGTTACGTGCATCTCTGCGTTGTCTCCAATAGTGAGAGGGCCGCAGTCAATAACTGCATCAGCAGTGTTTACGACATACATCTTTGCGGAGTTTGCAAGAGTAAGACCAACACAAGCCAAGTTTCCAGCAGAGCCTTCTAAGCTTACCACTGCTCTCTCTCCAACTTGCATCGTTGAGGTGAGTGTGATGATATTTGCTGCGCCATTTTTCTTGATGCTTACTTGCGCATCGTTGGCAACGTTAAGACTGGCTGCCACCATTTGCACATTGTTATTAGTGGAATCCCAAATAACACTTCCGGAGAAATTGACCTTTGCGCCCGGTACGGCTATCAGAGCTCTGGCGGGAGCACCTTGTGCGCTCACATTGTGGAGGTTGATGGTCCAGTTGACAGTATTGGCTGCTGTTCCACCGCTGATAGCGTTAGTGGCAGCTACGCCAGGCATATGTAATATGAGATTCTCAAGTGTGAAACTCGTGGGAGCTGCTGCTGCGTTGCGGTTGGCAAGCGAGAAGTTGTTGCCCGCTACCGTCTCTGTGCCAAAGCTGAGCACGATTCCGGCACTTGCACCCGATATCTTGAGATCGCGGTTGAGATCTCCGAGCCTGTCGCCTGTTCCGGTATTGCCTCTGGTAATAGATTGCGAGAGGATAATATGAGATACGGTGGGGTCGTTCCATGCAGTAAAGAACGTAGCCCAGTCGGTGACCGTGGTGGCGTTAAGCGGCATGATGGGAGAAAACTCCGTAGGAGCGGGAGTAGGCATCTCTGGCATGTCAAACTGAGGTATCTCAAACTGAGGAATCTCAATGACTGGAGCCTCAGGAGGAAATATATAGTGCGGAAGGTCGTAGATGAGATTACCAGGGTTTGCTACCAGGTCATCAAACTCAAACGCTGGAGCATCCTGCCCTTCTGGGGCACCTCCCTCCTCAGCTATTGTGTACCCTTGATCAAGTAAATCTTGAAGGTCGATAATGTCGCCCTCTGGTGCACCAAAGGATGCCAAAGGAATCATCGTTACTGCCAGCATGAATGCCAGGAAATACGATAATGCCTTGCGAAGGATGGAACTCTTGGTTCCCTTTGCCATAAAGCTTTTTTTGTGATGGTTAGCCATGTTACTATCCCTCCTCGTCAATGTTTACATCTACGGTGACTTCATCGTCCATGACAAATCCACCACTATTAACACCTTGCTCTTGCGTTTGATCTGCTGCATTGTCGGAGCTTCCTCCGGTAGCACCTGCTGGAGTGCAGGCACCAAGTAATACAAGCGATACAAACGCTGCCAATACAAAAGTAAGCAAGCCCTTGCGTTGAAAGACCTGCTTCCTACTTTCTTTGGGTTGCTTAAACACATTCTTATCTACATCCATGTTCTTGCTTCCCCCCTTTCTTCTTGTGCTCACTTTAGTGTTCACTTTGCTCCTTCGCTCAGAATTTATTCCCTAGTAGTTGTTATTAACTATTTAAAAGTCCGGAACATGTCCGCCCCTGACCCCCTGTAAAGAGCGCTTTGCTGGTATAGATATTTGAAACGAGAAAGGCACCTACGCTGAATAAAACCATCCCACGGTGCACTTTCATAATTCTCTTCAATTTTTTCCATCCCATGTTACGATCCTGTCGATCCCCTAACCATTCCTGGTAAAGAGTCCCCTTTGTTAAGCTTTGTTACCTCTTAATGCAAAAAAGTTTTTATTTTTTAAAGAGGTTCCCAAGTTTCCCAAATCCTCATTGCGCAAGCTGTTTCTTGTACGCCAATGTTTCCTAGTTTTCCTTAAATCTTCTGCTAGCTTGCCGTTAGCACTACTCTACCCACAGAAATAGTGCCCTTCTATGCATTGAATCAACCCACTCAAGCGTACGGTAAACTGTTCTATCACTTTCTATTTTAGTTTCCCGCTTGCACTGCATTCCCAAACAGCAGTGTCCTACAACGCTATGAATCACTAATTCATGCGAGCAATCACCCAAGTCCTCGTCAAGAAGTGTTACAAATTAAATTGTTCCCAAATCCCTCAAAAGTACCACCATTTTGCCCAAGTCCTTCAAAACGGTTTGCCAATTGCTGCGTATATGATAACGCATACCCCCCCACCTTTGTCAAATTGACACTTGGTTGCCCCCATACCGCCCCCATAATCAGGACGAATCACGCATAAAAAAGGTGTTAAAAGCTCCATAAATGCTGCTGCTGCACCAACAAATTGGGGTGTTGGGCTGGATGCCTGGCTGGTTGTCGGGGTTAGGTGTTGGGTGCTTGGTCAGGGTGTCAGGCTGGGGTGTTGGAGGGGTGTTGGGGGCTAGGTGTCGGGTGCTTGGTCAGGGTGTCAGGCTGGGGTGTTGGGGTGGGGTGAGAGCTCTTTTGTATTGTCGTGCGCGGACGTGTAGCTTGCCCCTTGTTGTCCTGCGTGTTTGGCAAACAATACCCCCTGGTGCCCTGCAACGTTCATTCGAAGAGTGTTGCAAGGTCTACCTTCATTATTGGCAGACCTGAAGTAGGTCCTGCAACATCGCTTCGCGACGCGCAGGACGACAGGGGGTTGCTATGCGATGCGCAGGGTGACAGGGGTTTGTCTCGGCAAACGCGCAGGGTGACAGGGGTTGCTACGCGATGGCGACAGGGGGTGTCCGCTAAACGTTGCCTTAAGGCACACAAAAACGGTGTTAATTATTGCTTATAGATACGGTTTTTGCTTGTAGGTACGCCCGGATTTCTTCATTGTAAAGCATCCCTGCACAGGCTAACCAAATGGATACGCCCGGATAGATGCTCAGGTGGCGGGGGCATTTGGGGTGTGTCGGGTGTGTGTCACGGGGTCGTATCTCTTGACACATTTTAGACAAGGCTAAAATGTGTCAAGAGATACGACCCCGTGACACACACCCGACACACCCCAAACAACAAAACCGGTGCCAGTTGTGGCACCGGTTTTGTTTTGAGTGATATGGGTATTGCTTAGTCTTCTTCGTCGGCAAATTCCACTATCTTTCCAAGAAGTTCATCGAGCTCGGCAGGGTCGTTGGCGTTGCCGCGAATGATAAGTTTATCTGGCTCGTCTTCGAAGGGGTCGGCAGTGTAGGTCAAGGGAACGTCGCCTGTCATGAGCAAGTCGGGGTTGTCCGGCGAAAACACCACGTCAAGAAGATGCGATACATCAGAGTCATCATCATCTTTCTCTGGATCTATGAGATGCAAGAGATCGCGCTCCTCAAGACCAGACCTGAGCTCTTCGATTGCCTTGGAGCCAATGCCTTCGATACGCAAAAGTTCTTCTTCGGTCTTGCCAATGAGGTCGCCCACCATCTCGATGCCCGCCTCGCTAAACTTGTTAGCCCAGCGCTGCGAAACACCCAGGTCGTCAAAGAGATAGAGCTTGGCAGTCTCAAGAGGAATTGGAGGCAACTTCTTGCCGAGGCCAATGCTACCGAGGTAATTTGCTAGTTCTACTGGCATATTATGGTAATCCTCAGAGTCAAAGTTCCAGTCCTGCGGCTGTGGTAGCAGCTTCTCCAGATCTTTGAGCTCCTCAGGTGCCCACTCGGGCAGAATGTCTGGCTTGCCTTTGGTGGAGCGCACTGGCTCACCCTTGTAGGTCAGATCGATCTCGCGATAGGTTTTAAGCCCTGTGCCAGCCGGAATAGGCTTGCCGATGATGACGTTTTCTTTGAGGCCAGCCAAGTTGTCAAAACGCCCTTCGATGGCGGCATCGGTGAGCACCTTGGTGGTTTCTTGGAAGGAAGCGGCCGAAAGGAATGAGTCTGTGGCCAGCGAGGCCTTTGTGATACCCAAAAGTAGCTGTTGACCAGCGGGAACCTCTCCACCCTCAAGCGCAATCCTCTCGCTCTCCCGTTCAAATTCGTAGGCGTCTACCTGCTTGCCCGGTAGATAGCCGGAGTCTCCGGGAGTAAGCACTACGACCTTGCGGAGCATTTGGCGCGCAATGACCTCGATGTGCTTGTCGTTGATGCTTACGCCCTGATTGACGTACACGCCCTGTACTTGGGCAACGATGTAGCGCAGAGTCTCGCGAGCATCAGTAAGACGCAAAAGATCATGCGGATTAATTGAGCCCTTGGTGAGCTGCTGACCCATGGTTACATGAGAGCCATCCTCTACACCGGCAATCAACTGGGCGCGTGTAGAAATGAGGTACTCTCGAATTTCGCCCTCTTGATTGGTTATGGTGAGCGTTTGCTGGATCTTGTCTTTGGTTACCTGCAAAACACCCGAGATTTCGGCGAGCACAGCCTCGCCCTTGGGGCGGCGTGCTTCAAAGAGCTCGGTAACACGAGGCAGACCGTGAGTGATATCCTCACCTGCAACGCCTCCGGTGTGGAAGGTGCGCATGGTAAGCTGGGTGCCCGGCTCACCAATCGACTGGGCGGCAATAATACCCACAGCCGTACCAATATTAATGGGAGAGCTGGAGGCAAGATCCCAGCCGTAGCATTTTTGACAGACACCGCGCTCGGAGTGGCAGGTCATGATAGTGCGTACCTTGATCTCGGTCAATCCTGCTTCGATGAGTTCCTGCACTGCCCCTGCACTCAAAATGTATTCATCGGCGTCTATGAGTATTTCGCCCGTTTCGGGATGCACAGCAGCCTGTAAGACCGAGCGACCCACCAGATTTGCATCAGGATCGCCTTGACGGGTGGTAAGCGAGTAGTCTACGCCTACGTCGGTTCCGCAGTCGTGCTCTGAGATAATTACATCTTGAGCTACATCTACGAGGCGGCGGGTTAAGTAGCCGGAGTCCGCTGTACGCAGTGCCGTGTCAGCCAAACCCTTGCGGGCACCGTGAGTAGAGATAAAGTACTCAAGTACCGAAAGGCCTTCGCGGAAGTTTGCCTTGATGGGACGGTCGATGATCTCTCCCTTGGGATCGCTCATCAAGCCGCGCATACCGGCCAGCTGACGAATCTGCTTAATATCTCCACGGGCACCAGAAAAGGCCATCATATATATGGGATTAAAGCGCTCGAAGTTGGCGGCCATGGCCTCGCCTACTTCATCATTGGCTCTGTTCCACACGTCAACGACCTGTTCATGACGTTCATCTGCGGTTACCAGACCGTCTTCGTAGGCCTCGTCAATTGCAGCTACCTTTTCGTCTGCCGCTGCAAGGATTGCCTGCTTCTCGGGGGGAACCACGGCGTCATAAACACTGACGGTTACTCCAGCGCGGGTGGCGTAGTGGAATCCGGTGGCCTTGAGACCATCCAAGATTATACTCATCTCTGCCACCGAATAGGTGTTGGTGCACTCTTCTACCAGGTTTGAAATACCCTTTTTATTCATCTCGTGATTGATGAAGGGATAGTCATCGGGCAGCACAGTATTAAAGGTAATGCGACCAATAGTGGTAGAGATGCGCTGGCCAGCCTTAAAGGTGAGCTGCACCAGTTGCTTTTCGATTTTTGATTTACGTGGATCGGGGTCGTAGCCCTTGAGACCCTCGGGGCTCGGAAGCTCCACTTGGGAGCGCTCGGGCTCTACTGGCTCGCCGGTACTCTTGTCAACCCAGTGCCACTCCCTTACTTCGGTATCTCTTTTGAGGCGTACCTGGATTTTGGCTTGCAGATCTACGTCGGGGCTTAAGCTGTGGTCGCGCTCGGCGTCATAGGCGTTGAGGGCGTCCTTGAAGCTGAAGAAGGCCTTGCCCTCTCCGCTAAAGCCATCGCGAGCCGCAGTAAGGTAAAAGAGGCCGATAATCATGTCTTGTGTGGGCACTGCCAGGGGGCGACCATGCGCCGGGCTTTTGATGTTGTTGGCAGAAAGCATCAAAACGCGCGCCTCGGCCTGAGCCTCTGAAGACAGAGGCACGTGCACGGCCATCTGATCTCCATCAAAGTCTGCGTTAAAAGCGGTACACACGAGCGGATGCAGGCGGATGGCCTTACCCTCAACTAACACGGGCTCAAAAGCCTGGATGCCCAGGCGGTGAAGCGTAGGTGCGCGGTTTAAGAGCACAGGGTGCTCTTTGATGACTTCTTCGAGGATGTCCCAGACCTGACTGGAAACACCGCGGTCGATGTCGCGCTTGGCAGCTTTGGGATTTTTGTTGGGGTCGAGCTCGACCATGCGTTTGACCACAAAGGGCTTAAAGAGTTCAAGGGCCATTTGCTTGGGAAGGCCGCACTGGTGTATCTTGAGCTGGGGGCCAACCACGATGACTGAGCGGCCAGAGTAGTCAACACGCTTGCCCAGGAGGTTTTGCCTGAAGCGACCCTGTTTTCCCTTGAGCATGTCGCTAATGGACTTGAGGGGGCGGTTGCCCGGCCCGGTAACCGCGCGTCCGCGGCGGCCATTGTCAAAGAGAGAGTCAACAGCCTCTTGCAGCATGCGCTTTTCGTTATTGACGATGATTTCGGGTGCGCCTTGGTCGAGCAGACGCTTGAGTCGGTTATTGCGATTGATGACGCGGCGATACAGATCGTTAAGATCGCGGGTGGCAAAGCGGCCACCATCGAGCTGCACCATAGGGCGCAGATCGGGCGGTATTACCGGTATAACATCCAAGACCATGTCTTGAGGTTTGTTTTCGCTCTTATGGAAGGCATCTACCACCTTGAGGCGTTTGATGGCCTTGGCGCGGCGCTGGCCCTTGCCCGTGGCAATGACCTCGCGCAGTTCTTCGGCGGTAGCTTCTAAGTCGAGATGCACCAGCAGGTCTCTGATGAACTCGGCGCCCATGCCTCCCCTGAAGTAGGTGGAGTAGTTAAGGCGGAGCTCGCGATAGAGCGTCTCGTCATCGATGAGATCGCGCTCTGCGATGCGCATGAATACGTCATGGGCATCGGTGCGCAGTTGCTTGCGCTCGGCAAACTCCTCGCGAAGATCGGCTATCTCCTCGGCAATTTCTTCTGGTGTCAGATAGTCGTCTTCTTCTTCGGAAGCAGCAAACTCATCATCGCCAACGGGCGCTGCGCCGAGACGCTTAACGCCCTCGATGGCACGTTCGAGCTCGGCTTCCAGCTCTTCGACATCTGCCGCCAGTTCGTCGGCAAGCTCGTGGGCATCGGCCTCGCGCGCTTCCACATCTACGTAGGTGATGATGGATGAGGCAAAGTAGAGCACCTTTTCCAGATCTTTGAGCGCTACGTCCAGCAGGTAGCCCAGTCTGGACGGCGAGCCTTTAAAATACCAGATGTGGCTGACGGGTGCGGCCAGTTCGATGTGACCCATGCGCTCGCGGCGCACCTTGGCACGTGTGACCTCTACGCCACAGCGCTCGCAGACAATGCCTTTAAAGCGAATACGCTTATACTTGCCGCAGTTGCACTCCCAGTCTTTGGTGGGACCAAAGATCTTCTCGCAAAAGAGGCCGTCCTTTTCTGGCTTGAGCGTGCGGTAGTTAATGGTTTCTGGTTTCTTGACCTCGCCTCTACTCCAAGAACGGATCTTCTCGGCGGAGGCCAGACCTATCTTAAACTGTTCAAAGTTTTGTACGTCAAATTCGGACATGTTTATTCACCCTCCTCTTGAGCGTCTTCGAGGGTTATGTCAGAAGCCTCATCTTCTATTATGCCAAAGTCTGTACTGTCGCCACCGATGAGCTCCTCGTCTTGGGAGGCAAAGCCCAGCAGGTCGCCTATGGCTGCGCCAGCAAACTCATCGAGTCCCGAAGCTATGAGATCCAAGGCGTCTTCGCCAGATGTAGGCTCGCCCAACAAGATGTCGTCCAACGCCGAAACAAGACTCTTTGTCTCGCCCAGTTGGAAGTCATCGAGCATCTCTTCGCGTTGCTCGCCTACCAGTTCTACGTCAAGGCACAGTGACTTCATTTCTTTGACGAGAACCTTAAACGACTCGGGCACCTCGGGAGAGGGGATGTTTTCGCCCTTGACGATATGCTCATATGCCTTGACGCGACCAGCAGTATCATCAGACTTGATTGTCATGATTTCTTCGAGCACTGCGCTGGCGCCATAGGCGTAAAGCGCCCACACTTCCATCTCGCCAAAGCGCTGGCCGCCAAACTGCGACTTACCGCCCAGGGGCTGCTGCGTAATGAGCGAGTAGGGGCCGGTGGAACGTGCATGAATCTTATCGTCAACCAGGTGGCTGAGTTTGAGGATGTAGTTTTGTCCTACCGTGACGGGCTCGCGGAACTGCTCGCCGGTGCGACCGTCGTAGAGCCAGGTCTTGCCCTCGCGCGAGAGCTGCGGAATGAATTCGTCGCGTGCCAGCTCGCCTAACTCGGCATGCACATGCAAGCTGAGGTTCTTGTTGGCACGCTCGATGGCGTTTGATATCTGCTCTTCGGAAGCACCATCAAAAACGGGTGAAGCCACAAAAATGGGGCCGGGCACGGGCTCGATGGGCTTTTCTTCGTCACTCCAACCGAACTGCGCCGCCCAACCGAGGTGGGTCTCCAGCAGCTGACCAACGTTCATACGGCTGGGTACGCCCAGCGGATTTAATATGATGTCGATGGGTGTGCCATCTGCAAGGAAGGGCATATCTTCGATAGGCAGGATTGCGCTGATGACACCTTTGTTGCCGTGGCGTCCTGCCAGCTTGTCTCCTTGTTGTACCTTGCGCTTTTGTGCCAGGTACACTCTTACGAGTTCGTTTACTCCGGGCGAGAGCTCGTCTCCTGAGTCGCGCGAGAAGGTTTGAATATCTATGATTCTGCCGCCCGATCCATGGGGCACCTTAAGCGAGGTGTCGCGCACATCGCGCGCCTTCTCGCCAAAAATTGCGCGGAGTAGGCGCTCTTCTGCCGTAAGCTCAGTTTCGCCCTTAGGCGTGACCTTGCCTACCAGGATGTCTCCCGGAAAGACCTCGGCACCAATGCGGATGATGCCGTTGGCGTCAAGGTTGCCCAGCATGTCATCGGAGATATTGGGAATCTCGCGGGTGATTTCTTCTGGGCCGAGCTTGGTGTCACGTGCGTCCACCTCGTACTCAGAAATATGGATGGAGGTGAGCAGGTCGTCTGTTACGACGCGCTCTGACAAGATGATGGCGTCCTCGTAGTTAAAGCCCTCCCAGGGCATGTAGGCAACCAGCAGGTTTTGACCGAGACTGAGCTCACCTTGTGAGGTGGCTGGACCGTCTGCCAATACCTCCCCTGCCTCTATCTTTTGGCCTACGCGCACCAGCGGCTTGTGGTTTAGGCAGCCGCTTTGATTGGAGCGTTGAAATTTGGGCAGTGCGTAGTCTTTTACACCGCTCTTGCCGCGCACCGTAACCCTGTTGGTTTGCACGTACTCTACCAAGCCGGCCTCCTCGGCAAGCACGATCTCGCCGGAATCCACTGCGCAACGATGCTCCATGCCCGTACCCACCAGCGGGGCTTGCGGGCGAAGCAGCGGCACTGCCTGGCGTTGCATGTCGGAGCCCATGAGGGCTCGATTGGCGTCGTCGTGTTCTAAGAAGGGTATAAGCGCCGTGGCAACTGATACCATCTGGCGCGGTGATACGTCCATGTATTGCACACGCTCGGGCGCAACTTCGTCGGGCTCGCCAAACTGTCCGCGGGCATCGCGTGTGCGACAGAGCACCTTGGCAGCCTTGTGGAACTTGCCCTTTTCGTCGCGTGCACCAAACTCGCGGCTGTCTTGGTCAAAGGTGTCATTTGCCTGGGCAATAACGTAGTTTTCTTCTTCGTCTGCCGTGAGGTAGTCAATGTCATCGGTAACCTTGCCGTCTACCACCCTGCGGTATGGGGCTTCGATAAAGCCATAGGAGTTGACGCGAGCATAGGTTGCAAGCGATCCAATGAGGCCGATGTTGGGGCCTTCTGGAGTCTCAATGGGGCACATACGCCCGTAGTGAGAGGGGTGCACATCGCGCACTTCAAAGCCTGCGCGCTCGCGGCTCAGGCCTCCCGGGCCGAGCGCCGACAGACGGCGCTTATGGGTGATTCCCGTGGCCGGATTGGTCTGATCCATAAACTGGCTGAGCTGCGAGGAGCCAAAAAACTCCTTGATAGCTGCCACGATGGGGCGGATGTTAATAAGGCTTGTAGGCGTGATTTCTGTAACCTCCATGGTTGACATGCGCTCGCGCACCACGCGCTCCATGCGGCTAAGGCCAATGCGAAATTGGTTTTGAATCAGCTCGCCTACGGTTTTAATACGCCTATTGCCAAAGTGATCGATGTCATCGAGCTGGCAGCTGGGGTTGCCATTGGCCAACTCAACGATGTAGCGCATTGTTTGCACCACATCTTCTTTAGTAAGGATTGAAGGGCCCGTCTCGGAATAGTTGAGTGAGCCAAGCTCCTGGGGCTTACCCAGGTCTTCGGAAACGGTGCAGTCATAGCCGTCTTCATCGTTTTTTGTATAGGTAAGACCGAGCTTTTTGTCTATTTTATAGCGGCCTACCCTGGCCAGATCGTAGCGCTGTGGGTTGAAGAACAGGCTCTCGAGCAGCGTTGCAGCACTGTCTACGTTTGCTGGCTCGCCAGGACGCAGACGCTTATAAATTTCTATGAGGGCATCCTCGCGATTGTCTGTGCCGTCTTTTTCGAGCGTGCGCATCACGAGCTCGCTGTTGCCCAGCAGCTCAATGACTTCCTCGTTATTGCGAGCAATGCCCAGCGCCTTGAGCAAGAGCGTTGCTGATTGCTTGCGCTTACGGTCTACCTTTACGCTGAGAAAATCGCGACGGTCGGTCTCAAACTCCAGCCAGGCGCCACGCGAAGGAATGACCTTGCAGTTATAGAGCATCTTGTCTGAGGTTTTGTCTTGCTCGGAGCCAAAGTATACGCCGGGGCTTCTCACCAACTGGCTTACCACGATACGCTCGGTGCCATTGATGATAAAGGTGCCGCGCTTGGTCATAAGGGGAAAATCTCCCATAAAGACCAGTTGCTCCTTGATTTCTCCTGTATCTTTATTGGTAAACTTGACTTCTACGAGGAGCGAAGACTGGTAGGAGATGTCCTTCTTCTTGCACTCGTCCTCGGTATGTTTTGGCTCACCAAATTCATGCGCGCCAAATTCCGCAATAAGATTCTTGCTGGGGCTTTCAATGGGCGAGATGTCGCGAAAAGCCTCCGCAAGCCCCTCGGTGATAAACCATTTAAACGAACCGGTCTGAATAGATATCAGATTTGGTACGTCCATCACCTCTGGAATTTTTGCGAAATTTTTGCGCTCTCGATACAGTGAAGCAGGAATGGAAACTTTTCCCTTTGTCAAGGTGGTTCCTCCTTAGGAAGTAGAGAGAGGCTGTAAAAGTCGTACCCTCAAATGTTACTACAATCACGGACAAAATCAAGACTTGTTTTTTCGGTTTTGGGATTTTTTGGTTACAGATTGGCAACGGTTCTGCGAAGTACCCTCATCGTCCTGTGCGTTGCGAAGCTAACCTTCTGTCATCCTGCGCGTTGCGAAGCAATGTTACAGGATCTACTTAAGGCCTACCAAAAGTCTTCTGCAAGATCCCTCCACTCTGGATTGCCCTTCTCAATCAAGCGAATCTTGTAGGCACGATGTCTGTTCTTCAGTTTCTTTTCGCGCTCACCTGCTACATTAATATCGTTGGTTTCTTCAAAGTAGACTAGTTTTGTAGCATTGTACCTCTTAGTAAAGCCCTCAACTAAATGGTTCTTGTGCTCGTAAACTCGGCGCAGTAAATCATTAGTCGAGCCAATGTATAGGACCTCGTTATTATTACTTGCCATTATGTAGACGTAGTAGGTATTCATATTAAGTTAGTATAGCGTAACTGGTAAGTAGGCCCTGCAACATTCGCTCTTCGAGCGAACGCGACAGGGCGACATTTATACTAGTTTAATGCCTAGATGGCGCTGATCTGGGTGATCCGAGCAAGTAGATTGCCTTGAAAAGCAAAATCGGGTCGACAGGAGTGTACATGAGGTACATGACTGAGACCCGATTTTGATTTGAAGGGCAAGATGCCCGCTCTGATTGCTCAGATGATTACGCAAGCGTGGCTACGCCGCCTGCTTCTTCTATCTTAGCCTTAGCCTCATCAGCCTTAGCTTTGTCAACGCCTTGGAGGATTGGGCCGGGTGCGCCTTCGACGGCATCCTTGGCTTCTTTGAGTCCAAGGCCGGTGAGCTCGCGTACAACCTTGATGACGGCGATCTTGGCATCTCCAAAGCCTTCGAGCACTACGTCAAAGGAGGTTTTTTCTTCAGCAGCTTCTTCTCCACCGCCAGCAGGGGCACCTGCGGCAGCTACGGCTACGGGAGCAGCGGCTTCAAGGCCGTACTCTTCTTTGAGAAAATCTTTAAGTTCTTTTACTTCTAGTACGGTGAGGCTGGTAAGTTCCTCAGCTAGTTTTTTAATGTCAGCCATGGTATTGGCTCCTTTCATTTTCTTTTTTCTAGTCGGCTTCCTGTAAGTGGCATCTTGTCTTTCAAATCGATTTTGTGCCTCGGTCATGTATTGGGTATGCACTCCCTTGGCTCAAAATCGCTTTTCGAGTCAATCTACTCGCTTGCAGAAACCCTTTCTTTTACTCTTCGATCCTAATACTAATTCTTGCTCAGTTCTTCTCCTTGCTCTGTGCGGTTCTGGCTAGAAAGCCAAGATGCCGTTCAGAACAAGCGGTCTTACTTCTGCTCGGTTGTTCTGGGCGAGCAGATTGGCTTGATAGTCAGGTTCGACTCGACAGGAGCGTACTTGGGTACGCGACTGAGAGGCGGTTCTGGCTAGAAAGCCAAGATGCCGTTCAGAACAAGCGAGCGCGAGCTACGCTGCTTTTTCTTCGACAGCATCCAGCAGCGAATAAATGGTTGCTCCACCATCGACTGCTGCAATGACCTCCTGTAGGGGGCTGATGAGCATTCCGACAACTTGTCCAATAAGCTCTTCGCGGCTTGGCATGTCTGCTACGGCAACCACCTGTTTGTCATCGAGCACCTGACCCTCAAACAATCCACCTTTGATGGAGAGCTGCTTGTTTTCTTTGGCAAATTGTTTGAGCACCTTTGCTGCTGCTACGGGGTCTTCGCCTGCAAATACAAAACCGCTTGGTCCTTCCAAAACACCTTCCATAGAGGGCATTTCCAGATCTGCCAAGGCTCGGGTGGTAAAGGTGTTTTTGTAGATCTTGTATTCTGCACCCTCGACCTTAATCCTCTTTCTGAGATCCTCGGCTTGCTTGACGGTAAGACCTCTATAGTCCACCACCCAAACCGCAGTGCTCGCAGATAGATCCTCCTTTATCTGTTCAACCAGCTTGACCTTCTCTTGATTTGGCATATTTCACCTCCTGCCGCTTCTTTCCTGTGGTAGGCACCAATCTCTTGTTTGACACCTTCCAACAAAATGACCCTCGCTACCAAGTAGGAGGGCCCAAAGCTTTGGATATAAATCTTCAAATCTTTTGACCACCTCGGCGGGCTGGAAATTCCATTTAGGCTCTTTTGCTTGAGCACCGGCTGTCTTGGGTAGCGAATATTTATTTGTTAGTGCAACCGTGAATTATCCCAGTTTCTGCATTTTTGTCAAATGCAATACGAGAGAGGTCAGAGGGGCCTTGAATATTACTGGAAGTGCAACAGCGTTGCACTTAGTCTGATACTGGGGGTCAGAGGGGTCAGAGGGGTCGTTACTGATCAGGCCCAATTCGTCATTGCGGGCTTGACCCGCAATCTGAGACGCATTTTGGTTAGATTGCGGCTCGGAGGCCGCAATGACGGACTACAGTCTGACTAGTGACGAGGAGTCCGAGATGTCAGAGGGGATTTTGGATAGGTTGATGCATCATAGGTTCGGCGAGGTGGCCTGGGCCGAGGAATGCGTCTCGCGCAACGCGCATCAAGTAGAGAAGTGCGTTTTGATGTGCTTCGAACTGATGCGGAGGTACCATGCCTACTATGGCCCGATCATGAAGCATGGTTAACTCAGTACAGGCCTGTTGGTAGTCGCGCATGGCGTTAAAGCCGCCCTTGCCATGTCTGTTAAGCGCCCACTCTCGCGCCAGCTTTCTATTTTTGAGTGAAGAGAGCATGGCAAGGTCTTCATGCGTCACCAAGCCAGTTGGGAGGTACTGCGTCATGCAGGCTTGAATGCGCCCAACGGTGTGTTTTCGATCGACGCGCACGGCAACAAGAATGCAAACTACTACCCCATTCATAATGAAAAAGGTGATAGCCAAGGCGCCAACTCCGACGGATGCCGAGGCGTTCCAGAGTGCATGCAGCATCATTGCCGCAGTGAGCCCCGCCAGGGGGAGGAAAAAACGTGCCGCTCGGCTACGTTGATTTAAAGCCAGCGCTAATCCGATTCCGGTCATTGCGGTAAACACCGGGTGACAAAAAGGAGAGAGTACTCCACGCATTACAAAGACTGCAACGAGGGCAGGAACACCCTCAAAAGCTGAGTCAACGTAATACGCAATGTTTTCTGCAGCAGCAAAGCCAAGGCCGCACATGGCGGCGTACACCACTCCGTCGGTAACCCCATTGAACTCGCATCTTCTAAACCAAAACAAGCCAAAGAGCACCAGGGCCTTGGCTATTTCTTCAACTACAGGAGCCACGATGACTGCCCCAGCTAAGTCGGTGCTCTCCCCAAACCCTGGCTGGAGCACTACCACCCCTATGCCAGAAAAGATGAGGCTCAGTGCTATTGAGGCTCCCGCTCCCCACAAAAAGGTCATTATGAGAAGATGCCACGGTTCTGGCTCCAGCCGGTCAAGTGCCAGCACGCCAGCCATCATAGGTACAAGGGTGATAACCGATAGTATGGCAGCAGCAAAGAATACCAAACCGCCAACGAGCAAGTACAAAATGAGAAATAAAGCCAGGCAGGTAGACGAAGCTGTGATGCTGATTATGACACCCGTTGGCACGCCTCTGCGCACTTGTCGAGTGAGAATTGCTTTTGGGTCTATCATGCCCTTGAAAGCCTAGTTGCTGCTTGTGTTAGGCTTGAGCTTCTTCATCTACAAAGTAATTGCGCACTATCGTAGTATCAACGGAGATTCCTGGGCCCATGGTTGAGGTAATGGTTATTGATTTGAGGTAGCGGCCTTTAGCGGCGGCGGGCTTTACGCGCACGATTTCGTCAAGTAAAGCGCCGTAGTTTTCTACCAGCTTCTCAACATCAAAGGATGCCTTACCAATGGGCACATGGCAGATGCCGTAGCGGTCGGCACGATACTCTACACGTCCAGCTTTAAGCTCTCCGATGATCTTAGCCACGTCATTGGTGACGGTGCCGAGCTTGGGATTAGGCATGAGACCACGTGTACCGAGGATCTTACCCAGCTTACCCACTTTGCTCATTTGATCAGGGGTGGCTACGGTGGCGTCAAAATCAAGCATGCCACCCTGGATTTGCTCTACGAGGTCATCAGAGCCTACAATGTCTGCGCCAGCTTCCTCGGCCTCGCGAGCCTTGTCGCTCTCGGCAAAGACGGCTACTCGCACGTCCTTTCCGATTCCGTTGGGGAGCGAGATTGAGCCGCGAACCTGTTGATCTGCCTGGCGAGTATCGATACCGAGGCGAATATGCACTTCAACAGTCTCGTCAAATTTGGCTCGAGCTACCTCTTTGAGCAGCCTCGTGGCCGCCATGGGTGTATAGTATTTTTCTCTGTCTACTTGCTCGAGCTGTACTTTGCGTCCTTTAGTAATCTTTGGCATGATCTTCCTTTCTCTCAAGGTTGGTGGTTATGCAATTACGAGTCATGCCGACTCTCCCACTTCTTAACTTGTCTATTCTTCATCTGGCTGCGTTGGCTGCGCTGCGTTCCTCGGCCACGTATTTATATATGCTTGTCTGCGGTACTCGCTTGCCGCCTTGCCAGATAACGAATATCCTGCGTTAAACCTAACTTGTCTATTCTTCATCTGGCTGAGTTGCCTCAGCTTCTTCTGGGGTTTCTTCGGTCGTCTGTTGTACTACGACAGCGGGGCCTTTCTTCTTGGTTCTATAGACTCCCGTCTCAACAACACCCTCCACGCGCACACCCATGGAGCGAGCAGTGCCCTGCACAACCTTCATGGCAGACTCAATATCGTTGGCGTTGAGGTCTGGCATCTTGATTTCTGCGATGGAACGCAGTTGCTCCTTTGAGAGCTCTCCTACTTTTTCCATATGCGGTACACCGGAGCCACTGTCGAGGCTTAAAGCCTCTTTGATAAGAATGGCAGCCGGAGGAGTCTTGGTAACAAAGTCAAAGGACTTGTCTTCATAAACGGTAATCTCTACCGGAATGATGGTGCTGCCCTTGTCTTGCGTAGCAGCATTGAACGCCTGGCAAAACTGCATGATGTTGACGCCCTTGGCACCGAGTGCTGGACCTACTGGCGGAGCTGGCGTAGCGCCACCAGCCGGGATTTGAAGTTTTATGAAACCTGCTACAGGTTTTTTTGGAGCCATGTTTGCTCTCCTTAGTCTCTTTGTTTTTCTTGCCTATGTCTCGTCCAACGAGAAGCTCCTGGCGTTTAGCAGACGCCGGACGTCGGTACGCTTATCTCAAACCTGAAAGGTATCCAGGTGCCATAGTCATGTAATGCTAAATTCTCGTAACTTGATCATAGCTCAGTTCCACCGGCGTTTCGCGTCCAAAGATGGACACGAGCACCTTGACCTTACCTGCCTCCGGGTTGATTTCGGAGATGGTGCCATCAAACTCGGCCAGTGCTCCAGAGATGACCTTGACGCTCATGCCTACATCAAGACTCGAAGAGGTCTTTTTGGGGGCGGCTGGGTCGGTATGCTTCATGATCTTGTTGTACTCTTCGCGGCTGAGGGGCGAGGGCTTTCCTTGCGCTCCTACAAAGCCGGTGACACCTGGAGTGTTACGCACCACGTTCCATGAAGCATCATCGAGCTCCATACGAACCAAGACGTAACCAGGGAAGATTTTCTTGTCGCTGGTAACCCTGCGGCCACCGTCCTTTATCTCCACAACCTCTTCAGAAGGAATCTGAATATCAAAAATCTTGCCCTCTACGCCCAATGCCTCAACGCGATGCTCAATATTGCGTTTAACTTTGTTTTCATAACCGCTATAGGTGTGCAGCACGTACCACTTCTTTGACATTAAGCTTACTCACCACCGTCTTCGTTAGCTTCAGCATCTTCGTTTGCTTCGATGTCTTCGTTGGCTTCAGCATCTTCGCTTGCTTCGGGGCCTTCGTTTTCTTCGGCGCCTTCGTTTGCTTCGGACCCTTCGTTTGCTTCGGAGTTGCCATCAGCTCCGGCGTCTCCACCAGCTCCGGCATCTCCCTCGAGTCCGGCAGCTCCGCCTTGCACTAGCTCGGCCGCAGCGTTAGTCTCGGGGATGAGGTTTCCGTAGAGTGTCAGCAGCCTTACCATAATGTCATCAATGATAAAGATGAACACTCCAAAGAATACCAACGCCACCAAAACGATGATGGTCATATTAAGAACCTCATTGCCTGTAGGCCACGTGGTTCTCTTGATCTCAAGTCTGACCTGCTTGATATACTCAATAAAGCGACGGAAGATATTAGGCTTTTTATTAGCCTTTTTGGGATCCTTGGCTCGAGCCTGCGACTTGATAACAGTCTTTTCTTTATCCTTGCCTTTGCCCTTGCCTGAATCCTTGCTCGATTCCTTGCTTGAATCCTTGCCTTCTTTTTTAGCCTTAGATTTGGTTTCTTCGGCCACCGATGCCTCAAACTCTGCCTTGTCCTTGGCAAGCTTGTCGGTTGAAGGGCCGGCTACCGGCTTAGGTCTATTGGCTTTTTTCTTTTTTTTGTTAGCCATCATCTTCCTGTCAGGTAAATTGATAGTTGAGAACTAAGAAATAAGAATGAATGAAGACACAAGCCTCCGCTCTTTTGCCTGTTATTCATTCTCAATTCTTCATTCTCAATTATTCATTCTCAATTCTTCAGGTGTCTGGCAGGCCAGGAGGGACTCGAACCCCCATCAAACGGTTTTGGAGACCGCCGCTCTACCAATTGGAGCTACTGGCCTGTGCCTTCTTACCTGGTTTCCTTGTGCATAGTATGAGTCTTGCACCATTTGCAGTACTTCTTGTACTCGATACGCTCAGGGTTACTTTGTTTATTCTTTTTGGTTGTATAGTTACGGCGCTTGCACTCTTCGCAAGCAAGCGTCACCAGTGTTCGCATGGAACCTCCTCTGGCCATGTTTGTTACTTACAGCGCCTCTACGACTGGCGCAGGTGCGCACATGGCTGACCTACATTGAAACGATGGGTAATCAGTCCTTAGAGCGCAGTTTGCCGAGCAGTCGCACAAAAGAGCGACCGCCCGGCAAGCAGTACTAGTTCTTACTCGATAATCTTGGTGATACGTCCCGAACCAACGGTGCGGCCACCCTCGCGGATAGCAAAGCGCAGGCTCTCCTCCATTGCAATGGGGTTGATGAGCTCGCCGGTGATGAGGACGTTGTCGCCAGGCATGACCATCTCGGTGCCCGCAGGCAGATGGGCAACACCGGTAACATCAGTGGTACGGAAGTAGAACTGTGGACGATAACCATCAAAGAATGGCGTGTGGCGTCCACCCTCTTCTTTCGTGAGAATATAGACTTGACCCTCAAACTTGGTGTGCGGAGTAACGCTACCTGGTTTGCAGAGTACCTGGCCGCGGATGATTTCCTCACGCTTAATACCGCGGAGCAAAATACCTACGTTGTCGCCAGCCTCGCCGGAATCAAGAATCTTGCGGAACATCTCTACACCGGTGCAGACGGTCTTTTGCGTCTCCTTGATGCCTACGATCTCGACGTCTTCATTGATGTTGATGACACCGCGCTCGATGCGTCCAGTGGCAACGGTACCACGACCCGTGATGGTAAAGACATCCTCTACCGCCATAAGGAAGGGCTTCTCGTTGTCGCGCTCGGGGGTGGGGATAAACTCGTCTACAGCAGCGATGAGCTCCCAGATTGACTCCTGAGCCGTTGCGTCGCCCTCAAGAGCCTTGAGTGCTGAGCCGCGGATAACGGGGGTGTCGTCGCCGGGGAAGCCATAGTTGGAGAGCAGCTCGCGTACTTCCATCTCTACGAGCTCAAGCAGCTCTTCGTCATCTACCATGTCGCACTTGTTAAGGAATACGACGATGTAGTCAACGCCTACCTGGTTGGCAAGCAAGATGTGCTCGCGGGTCTGAGCCATGGGGCCGTCTGTGGCGGCAATTACGAGAATGGCACCGTCCATCTGGGCAGCACCGGTAATCATGTTTTTGACGTAGTCGGCATGGCCGGGGCAGTCAACGTGAGCATAGTGGCGAGTCTCGGACTCATACTCAATGTGAGCAATGGAAATGGTGATACCGCGCTCGCGCTCCTCGGGAGCCTTGTCAATAGCATCAAATGCCGTAAAGTCTGCCAGACCCTTCTCGGACAGAGTCTTTGAGATAGCGGCAGTAAGGGTGGTCTTGCCGTGGTCTACGTGGCCGATGGTGCCGATGTTTACATGTGGTTTAGTTCGAATAAACTTATCCTTTGCCATTCTTAATCCTCCTTAATCAGGCGCATAACGCGCTTTTGTTGATGCCCTATGCATCAATTGAGCGCGCCTGCGCGCGCAATCTTTTTGTGGTAGCGGTGACTGGATTTGAACCAGTGACGCCACGGGTATGAACCGTGTGCTCTGACCAACTGAGCTACACCGCCCTTTTAACTTGTCTATTTCGCCTCTCAGTGCGTTGCACTTCGTCGCGGCCTTCGGTCGTGTATTCATATACACTCCCTTGTCCGCTCCTAGTGCGCCTTCTGAGAAACGAAATATCCTGCGTTAAACTTAACTTGTCTATTTCGCCTCTCAGTGCGTTGCACTTTGAGTAAAATATCCTGCGTTAAATACTGGAGCCCACAACCGGACTTGAACCGGTGACCTCTTCCTTACCAAGGAAGTGCTCTACCGCCTGAGCTATGTGGGCTTTAACTAGTCTATTTCGCCTCTCAGTGCGTTGCACTTCGTCGCGGCCTTCGGTCGTGTATTCATATACACTCCCTTGTCCGCTCCTCGTGCGCCTTCTGAGAAACGAAATATCCTGCGTTAAA
>Ga0123356_10001533_pt1 | contig 25463 bp, 16 predicted proteins | sample TergutEmb28metaG_2_FD_92546 | JGI IMG/M metagenome (GOLD analysis project Ga0123356, IMG submission 92546) | Embiratermes neotenicus P3 segment gut microbial communities from Petit-Saut dam, French Guiana - Emb289 P3 | ecosystem: Host-associated > Arthropoda: Insects > Digestive system > Gut ...
CCGGCCCGCAGCACCAAGAACAGGACCACGGCCATCACGACGGTAATGAGCACGGCGCCGAAGAAGAAGTACAGCGCCGCCCGGCGGGGGTTTTCCGACCCGAGGAAGACGGCGGCTACGACCAGCGCGGTCGGGGAGATCGCGCCGAGCAGTGCATATCCCAAGGCCTGCGCGAGCATCGCCCGTCCCCTAACGACCGCGACCCGATGGTCGTGGCCGCGCCGACGTCCCGGTCACTGATCAGCCGGCCCGGCCGCCAGCCGCGAGGGCACCGCGGACACAAGCCACCCCGTTCCCCTTCTGGTTTTTGCACGGGTGAGCCTCATCCTTCCTCCCCGGCCGGACGGTCACGTCACCCGCTGCGGGTGATCGGGCCCGCGCTGCTGCGGGAACGCATGTCGGCAGGGACGCACAAGGCGCCAAGGAAGGACGAGATGAGAAGCAACCAGAAGTCTGCCAGCGCGATGGCGATCGAGCACCACACGCCGTCGATGATCGCCGGGGCGGTGATGATGGGCGCGGGCATCCTGATCGGGCTGTGCGGCATGATCACCGGGGGCACAGCCATGTTCGCCGCGATGCGGCACTGGCTCCAGGAGTCGGACATGACGCCCAGCGAGATGATCAGGCATCGGCTGGATCAGGGCAAGGCGGCGGCCGCCGCCTCGGCGAACGCGTGGCAGCAGCACAACGGCGTGCCAGTCCGGCGTGTCCGCGTCTGACTCAGCGGCTCGCACCGCGCGAGCCTTCTGACGGGGTGGCGGTGGTGGCCGTGCCGGGCAGCGGCCAGGACTCGGGCGCGATCCGCAGGCTCGCCAGGTAGGCGACGACGACCGCGACGATCACGAGCGGCGTCACCGCCACCCCGTCGGAGACCAGCAGCAGCGCTGCAAGGAGCACCGCGGTCAGCGGGAGCCTGAGCATGACCGCCAGCATCGCCCCGATTCCCATCGCCACCGCCGGGATCAGCGGCAGTCCCGGCAGATGCGACATGGCTATGCCGCCTGCCGCGCCGAGTAGGAGTGCGGGGAATACCGGGCCGCCGCGGAAGGCGCTCATCGACAAGGCGTAGCCGAGGCCTTTGCACGCCAGCAGCAGTAGCAGCGCCGGGACGGTGTAGGCCGCTGCGTGCGTGACCAGCGGGCCGAGCGCAGTCTGTCCGGAGAAGAGAACCTCCGAACTGGACTTGCCCGTCCCTTCCGCGTAAGCGATCGCCAGGCCCGCGACGGCGAGGCCGACGGCTGGCGTCGCCACCACCAGCCGGCTCTCGACGTGCGGTCGCATCGCCAGCGCGAGCCGGCGGACGGCGACGCCGGCCACGGCGGCAGCGAGGCCGATGACGATGGCCCAGCCGAACTCGGCGACGTCCGGGTGGGCGAAGTGGGGCAGGTTCGGGATGGCCAGGGAGTACGTGCCGAGGCCCGACCAGGAACCGAGGCCCACGAAGATCAGCGCACCGACGCCAGCCGCCAGCAGACCGGGCAGCAGCACGAGCTCGAGCGACGCGCCGCCGAGCCCGACCAGCTCCATGAGCAGGAACGCGCTGACGATCGGGGAGCCCAGCAGCGTGCTGATGGCGGCGAAGCTGCCGGCCGCCGCGACGACAGTCGTCGCGCTGGCGGGCATAGGTCGGCGGGCCAGCCCAACCAGTGCAGCGGCCAGCCCGCCGCCGAGTGCGATCAGCGGCGCTTCCGGCCCGAGTACGGCACCGAGCGCCAGGGTGGCGAGTGCGGCCAGGAACACGCCGGGCAGCTCCGACGCCTTCGGCGAGCCCGGCTGCAGGCCGTCGGCGGGGGAGTGGCCGCCCGTTCCCGGCAGGTATTTGATGGTCACGCCGACAAGCAGCCCGGCCAGGCCGAGCAGCGGCAGCGGCCACCATATCGGCTCGCCGTGAAAGCCGAGGCCAGACGGCAGGCTCCGGAATAGCCAGCCCTGCAGCTTGCTGACGAGGGCGAGAAAGCCCCACGCCACCGCCGAGACCGGCACCCCGATGATCGCGGCCAGCGCGAGCAGCGCGAGGTAACGGCGGCTGCGCAGGACGGCCACGGGATCGGGGGAGGTCACGCGGCATTCCGATCCGCGTCGGCCGGCCTTGTGTCGGGGGGCCCGGCGTGCCGCAGCCAGGTGCGCCAGAGCAGTCGCTGCCCGCGCAGCGCTAGCGCGCCGACCACGATGAGCAGCCCGACGTTCAGCAGCAACTGGACTGCAGAGCCCCCGGCCTCGTGCCAGCTGGCGTAAGCGAGGGACACGCCGACGTCCGCGGCCGCGGGGATGGTCGTGACGGAGATGAAGACGCCGATGAGCGCGCCGGCTCGCGCCAGCGTCAGCGACACGACGCCGACGAGGCCGGCGATGACGGCCACGACCACGGAGAACAGGTTCGGCGAGTTGATGAGGCTCGACACCGGGCGCACCCCGTGCAGGTACAGCGGCGGCGTGCGCCCGATCGCCTTGATGCACAGGGCGAAGAGCAGGGTGAACCCGATGGCGAGGACAAACCCGGCGGCGAGGGCCAGCAAGCCCTTGCCGACTGGCGGCCACTCACGCCGGTCCAGACCGAGCGCGATCGAGATGATCGCGCTGTACTCCGGGCCCACGACCATTGCTCCGACGATGAGGATCTGCGAATTGGTGAGGATGCCGCTCGCCCCGATCAGCCCGGCGAACACCAGCAGCCCGAAGAAACTCGGCGCATAGTTCGCGTCCGCCCGGATTCTGGCCTGCACCAGTTCCCACACCGGGGCGCGCTCGCCGTGAAAGGAACGCCGCCAGTCGGTGTGTTCGGCTGGGTCGGTAATGGCCGCTGTGATCGTCTCGACCATGACCGAGCCGTCGCGGTCGAGGCCGAGGTCTCGCAGGTGCTGAAGCACGCGATTGGCCGAGCTGGACGCCAGGTCGAACTGGACGGCGTCGCCGTGCGGGCGCTCCGCGGCCGCGGACAGGACGACGAGGTTCGCCACGCCGGCCTCGGCGGCCAGCAAGTCGGCCAGGCGCTTGGTTACCCCGGCCGGGCTGACCACCCGAACGTGGAGCATGCCACACCGGTACCCGTCCCGCGCCGCTGTCATCCGCCGCTAGAAGAGGGAACAGCAGGGCCTCAAACCGTGCCGGTTCACCCATTTTTCACTTCTCAGCCAGCGGGACTCTGCCTCAGCGAGGCTAGCGTCCCGCTGGTGCAGATCGGCGGTCGTGCCCGATCTTGACCGCGCTGAACCGCAGTCGGTAGATATTGCTAAATATCAAATATCAATGTCTATGTCAGGAAGCGAGAAAAAGATGTTAGTCCCCTCACTGTCCGGCACCGTCAAGCGCGCTCTCTTCGCCGGCGGCACCCTCGTCGCCGCAGCAGCCACGGTCGTAGCGCTGTCCGGCGCTATTGCAACCGCCGCACCGCCGGCCAGCTCAAACTCCGCTGCGGTGCCGCTCCCGGTGCCGGTCACGGTCAATGCCGGCACGACTGCTTATCTGGTGCTCGACCTGACGACCGCGGTCTGCGCGCCGAACCCTGCGTGCGTGGCCACTCTTCCGGCCGTGGCGGACTCGCTCGCGCAGGCTCGTGCGGCCGGCGCCCTGGTCGTCTACAGCAAGACGGTCACTCCCGGAGACCAGGTCATGCCGCAGGTGGCGCCGCTGCCTACGGATCCCGTCGTCATGGCCAAGGCTGACAAGTTCCTCAACACCGACCTCGCCCAGATCCTGAGCTCGCACGGCATCAAGACAGTGGTGATCGTCGGGACCAAGTCCAACGGCGCTGTCATGTACACGGCATACGAGGCGAACGCCCGGGGCTACACCGCCGTGGTCGCCGAGGACGGCATCTCGGCGGATACGCCGTTCATCTCGCGCTACAGCCTCTTCCAGCTCCTGAACGCGCCCGGCTTCCCCAACGCCACTAACGCGCCGCTCGCGGCCAACGCCGTGACCCTGAGCAAGACCACAATGATTACCTTCGCCGGCTGAGAATCGCCGCATGGGCGTACGTCTCGGAGCGGGTGTCGCGGAGTATCAGCGACGCCCGCTGCGAGCGACGCGGCCCTGGCGCCGATTGCGCCAGATCACGACGCCGGTTCAGACTGAACGACACAAGAGCGTCGTTCGACCCGGAGGTACAGGCCGTGAAGGCTCCGCAGCGGATCAGTTTCGTCCCAGTCGAGAACATGGACCCCGACATGCAGGCGGAGATGGATCGCTGCCGCCGCGAGGGCACCCCCCGGCCGGAGAGCTCGGCGATCCGGGCGCACGTGCCGGCGTGCTTCAGGAGTTTCGCGAACTCGTGGCGCGACATCTTCCGGCAGGGGGTCTGTGATCACCGGATCAAGGAGCTGTGCCGGGTGTACATCTCGCGCTCGGTGAAGTGCGAATACTGCGGCAATCAGCGATCCGTCAAGGCTGCTCAGCAGGGATTCACCGAGGCCAAGTACGACGAGCTGATGAACTTCGAGCGATCCGAGCGGTTCGACGACCGGGAGAAGGCAGCCCTTGCCTACGCGGAGGCGATCGCCTGGCACTTGCCGGACAGCGACGCGCTCTGGGACCGGCTGCACAGTCACTTCAGTGAGCCGGAGCTTGTGGAGCTCGGTTGCTTCATCGCGCTGACACTGGGCCAGCAAAGCTGGCTGCGGCTGCTGAACATCGAGCATCACCAGGTGCTGGCGGGCACCGACGCCTCGATGGCTCCCGGCTTCGAGACGGCGGAGCTGGCGGATGCTTCGAGGGGGTCAGCCGGCTACTGGGCGCGCCAGTAGAGCCTATTCCGCAGGAGGTCTGAGATGGCGCTCAAGATCATGCCTCATGGTCGGCTGCAAGAATGGGTTGCCGACGAGAAGGGCTTCTTCACCGCCGAGGGTCTCGAGTACAGCTTCGTCATCGACGGGGACTATGGCATGCGCTCCGTGCGCCGGGACGAGACCGGGCAGATTAAGACGGGCGCGTTTGGTCACGGGGGCCGACGTCAGCAAGTCCGACGTCGAGAAGTACCTGCGTGCGCTCCGCAGCGCTCAGATGGAAATCGAGCTGCATCCTGAGCGCTACAAGCACTACCACCTGGAAGCCGTGCCGGAGAAATACCGCGAACTCGTCGACGTGCGGACGTTCGGGACCGGCGAGCGAGTCGTCTTCCTGCCGTATAGCAAGGAAACCTTCGCTGCCACTCAGGAGTGGACGCTCAGCCGCAAGCTGTTCCCCGAGCAGCGATCGTTCGTGCACTACGACGAGGCAGTCCTGGTCTGACGCGGACCCGGAGGCGGCGGACTCTGCTACGCCGGACCACTGCCGGCGAAGTACTGCTGCACCGCTTCGGCCATTCCGTCGGCGATGGCCTGCTGTCCGGCGGTGCTGTTAGCGACGGAGCCCTCGAACGGGTCAGTGAGGAACAGCGGCTCGATGAGGGCGCCCGGCATCTGGCTGGGGGTCGTGAACCAGGGCGGGTCGGCGGGGCCGAGCAGGAGCAGATGGCCGTAGTCAGCCGCTGCCGTCGTGAGGGCAGGCCCGCCCAGTGTTGTGTCGGAGACGACGCCGTCGTCGGGGATCTGCCATCCGTGCGAGTTCATCGAGGCCAGCACGTCGTTCTGCACCAGCGTGGCCAGCCGCTGGTTGTCGGCGGCAAAGGGCCGGGCGGTGTCGTACCCCGTAATGCTGCCGGCGCTGGACTGCGATGCGCTGCCATTGAAGTAGATGCCGACGAGGATGGTCGCCTTAGCCCGGTTGGCGCAGATGTCCCTGGCGGCGACGTCAGCGTGCACGCCAGCGGCTGACAGCAACCCGTCTGATGTGTCGGCGGCGCTCAGGCGCGCCACGTTGGTGTCGCCGGTCCGCGAGACCACGACGCGGTAGCCCTTGGCCCGCAGAAGCGTCATCGTGTCGAGTTCGACCGGCAGGGTTTCTTCGGCCTCGAAGATCGTGTGGCCGTCCGTGGTCACCCCCTGCGCGCCGGGGTCGATCCCGCCATGGCCGGCGTCAAGGAACACGGTCTGGTGGTTGTCACCCGAGGTGGGTCCGTAGGAAACACAGGCGCCGCTCGCGAACTCCGCCGGGTCAACGGGGACGCCGCCAGCGGCCGGGTGGCCGGTCTGCGCAGGAGCGGGTCCGTCCGGCCGGGGCGGGGCGCCGCGCACGAGGCTGCAGCCCAGCAGAGTGGCGGCGAGGACGCCGGCGATCACGACCGCCCGGATCGATCGCAGGCTGAATTCGGCCCGGGTACTCATACGGCATGCAGCGCTTCGGCCGGGGAGAGGCACGTGCCGTCAGCGACCTCGGAGAATTCGTCGTTACGCTTCATCTGACCTGCCTCCGGCTCAAGTGCTCGGTCTGCCGGTCCAAGCGGTGTCGGGGACAGTTGTACCTAACGGACGGTCATAGCCCGGTCACAGTTGTGACAGCACTGTGACCTGCGACCTGGCAGTTTGTGCGTCGGCTGGCCAACACCGGACCGATGGTCCCGCCGGCCGAAGTCGACCGCCTCTTCCAGCCCTTCCGGCGCCTCGATCCGCGGCGGGCAGCTTACAAAGAAGGACACGGCCTCGGACTGTCCATCGTGCACGCGATCGCCACGGCGCACCACGCCACCGTCACTGCAGAGTCGCAGCCGGCGGGCGGGCTGTCAGTCACGGTGGTTTTCCCTCAGCCCCGGACGACTCACAGCAGTCCGAGCCTGCCGCGAGACCAGCTATCGCCGGGTCATGCCAGGCAACTAGCTCCCCGGCCGCTCGCCATCACCGGTACTCGTCGGGGTCGCTGAGCGTCCGCAGAGCCGAGGGCCATCGGGTGGCGGCATGATCGTCGCCTGAGTCGCTTCGCGGCAAAAGCTCAGGGCGTGGATCCGGGATGCAGTCCCGGATCCACGCCCTGAGCATGTCATCGAGCCCGTCGAGTGCCGGCCCCTCGGGCTCCCACGGTCCCCGCCATCAGCGTGGGCCGTGGCTCACAGGTGATCAGCCTTCGGCTGCCTGGCTATCCACGCAGCCAGCCGTGCCTCCGCTCGCGCTGAAGACGTTGTTGCTGAATTCCTGCTGGGTTATGAAGTGCTGGCCGATGATCGTCTGGTTGTAGAGAGCTCCGGCCTGGCCGTTCGTCGCACCGTAGATGTAGGCGCAGTCGTCACCGATCTCGTTGCCCGTGCTGTCATACCAGCCGGTCTCGGTATCGGGGTCGGTGATCGCCTCACTGACTTCGTGGCTTGTGGGGCTGATCTCGGTGTCGGCGTCGGGGTTGTGGTTCGGCGACTCGACGACGGGGTACCGCGCGTCGCTGCCGCAGGTGAATCCCACCGGCGATGCGTAGATCGGGTAGGACAGGTTCGCATACACCGCGCTGTACGTTGTCGTGCTGTGGTACGCGCAGTAGGCGGCGGTCGGCTGATGGTTGATCGTGCAGAACTGCCCGCCGGCCGTGCTGGTCGTCGAGCCGGGGTTGAAGCAGGACTCGACCGCCTTGGGCGTGTAGAGCACGTAGATGTTGCTGAGGTTGTCCGGCAGGTCGCGGGCGGTGGTGACCGTCTGGATTTCGGCCTGCAGCTGGGCATCGTCCAGGCAGGCGTTGTAGCCGGAGCCGTCCGCGTAGATCCCGGTCGTGTCGTTGGCGGCCAGCGCGCAGCCGTCCGCGGGCAGCGGGTTCGTGTCATTGACGGGTGTGCCGAGCCGGACGTTGTAGTGGATCTGACCGTTGTTCCCGTAGTACTCGTTCAGCACCGAGAACACGTTGCTGTCCTGGCCGCTGGCCAGCGCCACATCGTGGAGGTAGCGAGTGATGATCTCCTTGTACTGGGGCGACATCGCGTGACCTGCCGGGTCCCAGAAGATCGGCGTGATGGTCAGCGGACCGGTGGCCTGCGTCATCATGACGTCGCCGTTGTCACAGGGCGCGAACACGCAGTCCGCGGCACCACCGGAACCGTTGAAGAGCAGCGGCGGCGTGCCGTTGAACGCCGGCTCGGGCGGAGGCGGCGTCTGCAGGGCGGCAATGGAATCTGCCCCGACGATGCCGCTGATGTCGTGTGACGCCGCTGCGGTCGCGACGGCGCCCGACGCGATGGCGGCCGGCGGGTTCGGCGCCGCGGTCTTCGCCGCCGCCGGGGCGCCATTCGACGCGGCGCTTGCGATAGTCGGGGCCGCTATGGCGAACGCCGCCAACGCGGCCGAGGTGAAGACCACGGCAAGACCTCGTCGTCTGAGCGGTTTCGGCATGTTTCCTCCGTTGTTGGGGGCGTCCAGGGATTCTCTGCCGTAATCCTCCCTACGGTAGTGGGGCGAGACAATCACTATCCGTCAAATACCAGCAGGTACACCGAATCTTGATATGCATATGTTTGATCTGCGCGCTAAATCCTGTTGGCTAGGAGCGCCTTGACGGGTCTGCGGTACCGGCGCGAGCACCGTTCACGGCGGCCGCTGTCGTTGTCGGCCGCGCGGCGACTGGGGCGGCAGACGTGCTGTGCGGCGAGCGGCTCTGATCCGTTGCCCGGAGATCGGCCGCTACCAGTCGCAGGGCCACGGCCGGCCCGGGCCAAACGGGTCCTGCCCATCGTCTGGCATTGTCATGGTAGCCTCGTGGCATGCGTGCAACCATAGACCAGGCAGGACGCCTGGTCATTCCCAAGCCGCTGCGTGACAGGCTGGGTCTGGTGCCCGGCGACGTCGAGGTAACTGCTGACGGAGCCGGCCTGCATATAGAGCCGGTGACCGACGACCAGTTGGACGACGAAGACGGGCTGCTCGTCATCCCAGCTGGCGACACAGTTGTTAGCGACGACCTCGTCCAGGCACTGCGCGATGCCGACCAGCGATGACCGGCCACAGCTCCTGATCGACACAAGCGTCGCTGTCGCTCTTTCCGTGGCAGGGCATGAACACCACCAGTCCACCAGGGACGCCATCGGTGACCGCCGCTGCGGTCTAGCCGGCCATGCGGCGTTCGAGACGTTCTCCGTGCTCACCCGGCTTCCGCCACCGAACCGCCGCAAGCCGACTGCCGTAGCCCGGCTGCTCGCGCACAACTTTCCGGGCTCCAGATTTCTCAGCGCGGAGAGCGCCAGATCGCTCCATGCGAGGCTGGCATCTCTCGGCATTGCCGGTGGCGCCGTCTACGACGCCCTCGTCGCCGCGGCCGCCGCCGAGCATTCCATCACGCTCGCTACCCGCGATCGCAGGGCCGCGGATACCTACCGTGCTCTCGACATTGACTTCGAGCTGATCGAGTAAGACCGCCGAGCCAGGAGCTGACGGCTGAGCGGCGTCAGCGGGCGCGGTCACAGCCACTAGGCCGGCTGTGAGCACCCCCGGCGATCCCTGTTGCCGTGCTTTCTGCAGCTGCTGGCTGTAGCGGACGCCGAAAAGGGGCCAGTTACAAGATCGCAACTGGCCCCTCACCTGAGGTGGAGCTGAGGGGATTTGAACCCCTGACCCCCTCGATGCGAACAGGGTGTGCAGGGGAACATAGTTGCACGTGGGACGCGTCTGCGCAGGTCAGCGGCGCGCGATGGGATCCGGCGGCAGCGCCTGCCAGTGCCTGAGGCCGCATGCCCGCTCCCATTTCGCTCCCGGCCAGATTTCGGCGCTTAAGCCGGGATGCACTACGGCGATCGTGGACAGCAACTCGTCTCGAGGTCTTCCGTAGGCGAGCTCAGACGCCTCGGGCCTCTCGATGCGACTCCGGGCGGGACGGTCATCTGTGGTCACTGGCAGCAGCGATTCGCCGCTTGGGGCGGTGCCGGGAACGGAGTGACCTCCGATGGATGGCCTTCCGCCCGCAAGGCGAAACGCCGGGCCGGACGTCGCCTGGGCCTTCGTTTTTCAGGCGGCAAGTCGGGTGCTGCAGACCCCTGGGGCAACACGAAATGGCTCGCTGACCTGGGCATATATTGAGCGTGATCAAGCGCTCCGGTTGGGCCGTCGGCGTAGTTCTGTTGCTCACGCCCGAGGCATTCGACGTCCATCAGCTAGTCGGCCAGTCCCGGTTACTTGCCTTAGCACGGCGCACGAGCTGCGTGCTGCCGGGGCAAGTGTCGAGAGGTTCACGTTCGAGGCGGCCGCCTTCGAGCCGTGCCGGGGAATCTGTGGTGCCGGCTGGGATTGGTGCGGGGTGACTCGTGGGCTTGGTCAGTAGTACATGGCGCTGATCTGGGCTGGCGTGAGGGCGGTGTTCCAGGTTTGGACGTCGGCGATGCTGCCGTCGATGAAGTCGGAGGCTGCTCCGTTGTACAGGTCCTGGCCGATGGTGAAGGACCCGGTGGCGGGCCAGGTTGTGACGGTGGTGGTGCCGGTGAGGATGCCGTTGACGTACAGCTGCGCGGTCTGGGTGCCGGCGTCGTAGACGGCGGCGAGGTCGGTCCAGATGCCGGGCTGGGCGGCGGGTCCTTCGGCGGGCGTGCCGAACGCGGGGTTGGTGGTGTCGCTTCCGGCGAAGTAGAAGTCCCAGCAGTCGCCGCAGTAGGAGTTGACCCCGAGGTAGAAGCCGCTGTTGACGTTGCCGTCCTGGGCCAGGACTGCCTGGTTGTAGTCGGCTGGCGTGTTGATCTTGACCCAGGCGGAGACGGTGTAGCTGCCGGCGGTGTCGACGGCGGGGCTGCCGGTGGCGAGTCCGTTGCTGCCGCCGCCGGGGTTGAGGTCGGCGTCTCCGTCGAAGAAGTCGTCAGTGCCCCAGGCGGGCCCGGTTGCGAAGGTGGCGGTCTGGCCGCCGGTGATGTCGGTGGCGGTGTCCGGCTGGGGGTTCTGGCCGGTGCCGTCGTCGAGCGGCCACTGGTGGGCGGGGGCGGCGTAGCTGATGGCGGTGCCGGAGTTCTCGGCTGTGACGGCTGTGCTGCCGACGGTGTAGGGGGTGAGGGTGGTTCCGTTGGTGGCCCACAGCTCGGTGCCGTTGCTGTTGATGTCGGCCGATACCAGGCTGGCGGGCACTGAGGCGGCTGTCCAGGGGACGGTCAGCCGTGTCCAGGTGCCGGCGGAGCAGGTGTCGGCCTGGCATCCGGGGCTGACTGATTCCCACAGGCTGCCGTCGGTGGTGCTGAGTGCGAGCAGGGCGATGTCGGAGGGGCTGCCGCCGAGTTCGGCGGTGGCGAGGGAGTAGTCGGCCCAGTTCGTGTTGGCCGGATCGGGTGCCTGGCCGGGGGAGGAGAGGGTGGCGTCCCAGGCGTACATGCCCTCAGTGATGCCCCCGGTGGCGCACAGATTGCTGCTGTTATACGTGTTGTTAGCCGTGGAGTACAGGTCGAGGGCGTAGCCGTTGGCGGGGTCGCCGATGATGCCGATGAGGTCGTCGTAGGGGGCCCCGAGTTCGCTGGCGTTGCCGGCGTCGACCAGGGTCTTGGGGGTGTCACTGGTTGTGCTGAGGTTCAGTTTGGGGTTGCAGTCGGTGAACGCGCCGGGGGGGACGTCCAGGAGGCTGCTCGGTTGTAGCGGGGCGGCGGCGCCGGAGCCGGGGACTATGACCGCGGCGCCGGCGGCGGGGTAGTAGGCCATGACGTCCTGCACGCCGGTGCCGGTGAAGTTGCCGGTGAGGATCTGCGCGCTGCCCCAGTTGCCGATGCCCTGGGCGTCGGGGTTGGTGAGGTCGCCGATGTTGACGGGCGGGCTGAGGGTGCCGTTGCCGGTGCCGGCTGACAGCAGCAGGTTGTTGCCGGCGCCGAGGGTGAGGACGCTGGGGTAGCTGCTGCCGGTGAAGTAGCCGGCGGGGTAGGGCTTGGCCGGCTTGAGGCCGCTGAGGAGATATCCCTGGGAGGGGCCCTGGTTGCCGGCGGAGTCGGTGCCGTAGACGCTCAGCTCGATGGGGCCGTACTGGGTGACGGTGATGGTGCCGGTGTAGGTGTAGTTGTCCGCGGCGGTGACGGTCTCGGTGACGGGGGCGTTGACGCCGGTCTGGTAGGTGTAGCTGGCCGGGCAGGGGTTGGTGCCCTCGGCGGTGCACCCGGCGGGCGGGTTGAATGTCACCTGGATGCTGCTGCCGATGGCTGCCGAGGTGTTGTTGCCGGGGAAGGTGACTGTGGGCTGGCCGGGTGCTGCCGGCTCGTACTCGAAGTAGCAGGGGCCGGCGGTCGGGCTGGTCAGGACCGGGCTGGCGGTGTCGCTGGTGGCGGCGGTCCAGTAGTAGGTGTACGGGCTGATGGATCCGCTGTCGTTGGGGGCCCAGCCCTGGATGGTTGTGCGCGGGATCGGGGTGCTGACGGCGACTCCGCCGGGCTGGTTGACCGATGTGACGGGCGGGATGGTGTCGACAACGCCGCCGCTCGCGGCGCTGTAGACGGTGAAGGCAGTATTGAGTGTCCCGTCGCCGTTGGCGTTGTCGACGTCGCCGACGACCGCTGACAGGGTCACGTCGTCGTTGCCGATCACGGTCGGGCTGGCCGAGGTGCCGCAGCCGCCGGCCGGGGCGGTCTGCAGGCTGACGGGGGTGCTGGGCGTGTTGTGGTAGCTCACCGACAAGGTCAGGTTGGCTGAGCCGCTGAGGAACTGCTTCCAGTCCAGGTCGCTGGTCTCGCTGCCGGCGCGCAGGCCGAAGGTCATGGTGGTGTCGCCGGCGGCCACTGCGCCGGTGACACCGCCGATGACGTTCCAGCCGACGTTGTTGTCGGTGTAGGTGCCGTTGCACCCGTCGGAGATTGTCTGGGCCTGGTTGGTGTTCCAGCTGGGCTGGTGGTCCCAGGTGACGGAGGAGCTGATGGCCGAGGTCCGCCACAGCTGGATGGTTTCGGCGGTGCAGGTGGCTGACCAGGTGTCGGTCATGTACAGGTCGGCGGCGTTGACGACGGTGGTGCTGGTGATCTGGGAGGGCACGGGCATGGTGAACATGGCCCGGGCTACGCCGAGGCCGTTGCAGCCGGAGAAGTCGCAGTAGCCCGCCTGCAGCTGGCTGGACTCGTCCCAGTAGCTGGTGGCGGGGAACCCGGAGTCGACCTGGGTCCAGTTCGACGCGCCGGCGTTGACCGGGTCGGGCTCGAAGCTGGGGTCGATGTACACGGGGTAGGTGATGCCGGGCCCGGCCAGCGCCCCGGCCGGCGGGGCCAACACGATCTGGCCGCCGGACACCGTGGCGGGCACCTGCGTGACCTTGGACCCGGCTCCTGGCCCGGCGGCGGACGCGTACGCCGGCAGGCCGGAGGGCACGGCCAGCACGGTGCCGCCGGGGGCCGTGACGGTCCTGGCCCGGGCCGGAAGCCGCCCGGCGTCCCACATCTGCGGTGCCGGCGCGGTGAACACCGGCTGGCCTGTGGTGCTCGCGGCGACCCGCAGGGTGCTGTTCTCGGCCAGGACGTGCAGGCCGGGCGCGGACGTCCCGAATGCGAGCCGGGCCAGGCCAGGGTCGGCGGCAGCGGCCGCGCTGGTGACGATGAGGACCTCCGACAGTCCGCCCTGGGCGCTGACGGTGACGGCAAGGTTGACCCCCGGCAGCACGCCGGGATAGGTGGCGGTGGCACCGGAAAGCTGAGGGGCCGGCAGCGGGGCCGGCCAGGACAGCGACAGGGTCCGGCCGTGATTGTCCAGCACGGCCAGCGGCCCGCTGCCGCCGCCGGACAGCACGACGCCGCTGGCGGTGACCGCCGGGACGACGGTGCTGCGCGGGCCGGTGCTCAGGTCGGGGTCCAGGGTGTGCCAGGCGCCGTCGTGCCAGGCCCGGGTGGGCAGCATGGTCTCGGTGGCGGTGGCGGTGCCGTCCGGGCTGACCCTTGTCAGCGATGTCGGGCTGGTCAAAGCGGCGGCGATCACCGTGTTGCCGGTGGCCCGGGCGCGGGCCGCGGCCTGGGCCTCGCTCAGCGGCTGCGGGCGCGGCGGCGGCGGCGGCTGGACGGAGGCGTTCGCGGCTGCCTGCGCGGCCGGCGCCGCGGCGGCGGCAAGGCCGGTGGTGAGCGCCGCGGCGAGGATGCCGGCGAGCAGGAGACGGCGGGATGCGCGCGAGCGCGAGCGGAAGATCATGACGGCCCCTCCCCGGGTCAGCCGGCCGGCGACAGTGACCTGAGTAGTTACCGAACAAGCGACGCGCCTGTCAATGAAAAGTCTTATATCGAAATATTTTCGCATGAAACAGGCTCTTTACAGTAATGCCGCTGATGACCTAGCTTCCCGGTCAGGCGGGCATGGACTCCCGGCTCCGCCAGCGACGTGCTGTGAGGTGACCATGGCGGGCTGGGCTGTTCTGAGTCATGCAGGAGCGCGGCGGCTCGTCTCGCTCGCGGCCGCGGCCGGCCTGGCGGCCGGGATGCTCGGCGCCGTAGCCGCGGCGCCAGCCCGCGCCGCGGCTGCCAGTCACGCGCCGCCGTTGCCGCAGACGCCGGGGACGAGCATCACCGCCAGGCTGCCGGTCCGGCCGGCGCACCTGCATGACCAGGCCGCCTCCGTCGCCCGGCCAGCCGCGGTGAGCTGGCCTGCCGCGTCGTCGGGGACGGCGAGCCTGAACGCACCGCCGCCGCTGACCGGGACTGCGCAGCCGCCGCTGTCGGCACTGATGCCGGGCAGCGCCTGGGGCCGGTCGGCCGTGCCGGGCACGCCGGTATGGGCGCAGCCGGCCACCACCGGCGCCGGCCCGGCCGCCGTAGCGGTGCGCATGCTTGCGCATCCGGCAGCGGCGGCAGCCGGGGTGAACGGGGTGCTGTTCACCGCAGCCGCGGCGGGCGGGAGCGGCGCGGCCCGGGTCGGTGTCAGCTACGCCGGGTTCGCGCAGGCATACGGCGGTAACTACGGCCTGGCCCTTCGCCTGGTTGAGCTGCCGGCGTGCGCGCTGACCACGCCCGCCGTCCGCGCATGCCGCCGGCAGAGGCCGCTGGCATCGGTGAACGACCCGAAGGCGCAGACGGTGTCGGCAGCGGTGACACTGCCCGCCATGGCTGCGGCCCTGCCCCAGGCGTCGTCAGCGACTCCCCTGGGCGCCGGGTCCCCGTCACCGGCAGCGGCCGCGGCGCAGCCCGCGGCGGCAGCGGTGGTGCTGGCCGCGGCCCCGGCCCTGTATGACGGCGGCGGGCCGGCCGGCACTTACAGCGCGACGTCACTGCGCCCGTCGGGGACATGGACGGCGGGCGGCTCGGACGGCTCCTTCACCTACAGCTACCCGCTCACCGTGCCGCCCGCCGCCTCGGGGCTGGCGCCGGCGGTGTCGCTCGACTACGACTCGGGATCGGTGGACGGGCAGACCGCCTCGACGCAGGCGCAGGCGTCGTGGGCGGGAGATGGCTGGTCGACCCCGCAGTCGTTCGTCGAGCAGTCATTCACCCCGTGCCAGGACGACCCGGAAGGGTCGGCCTCGCCGGCGGCGACGCCGGATGAGTGCTACGACGGCCCGGTCCTGACCCTGTCGGTCAACGGGGCTTCGACACCGGTGGTGTGCCCGGTGCCGTTCAGCTACACCTCGAGCAGCACCTGCTACGCCGCCGCTGACAGCGGCGAGGTGATCACCCATCACGTGTCGTCGGGCAACGGGCAGGGCTGCACCGCGGCCGCGTCGACGTGCACGAGCTTCTCCGACTACTGGACGGTGACCGAGCGGGACGGCACCAGCTACTACTTCGGCCTCAACGAGCTGCCCGGCTGGGCAGCCGGGGACAAGACGACGAACTCGGTGGACTCGGTGCCGGTGTTCTCCGCCCACTCCGGCGACCCTTGCTACTCCTCGGCCGGGTTCGCCGCCTCGGTGTGCGACATGGCCTACCGGTGGAACCTGGACTACGTCACCGACGTGCACGGCAATGCGATGGCCTACTACTACGACCAGTCCGTCAACGCCTACGCCCAGGACGGCAACACCGCCAGCGCGGCCGCATACGTGCGGGACTCCTATCTCGACCACGTCGACTACGGGTTCACCGCCGGCAGCGCCTACACCGCGGCCGCACCCGACGAGGTCGAGTTCACCGCCGGCGACCGGTGCTTCACCGGCACCTGCGGCCCGCTGAACTCGGCCACCGCAGCGAACTGGCAGGACGTGCCGTATTACGACTACTGCGCGGCCGGGGCTGCCTGTGCTGTCACAGGGCCCACGTTCTGGTCCACCGTCCGGCTGGCCTCGATCATCACCCAGCAGTGGAACGGCACCGGCTACGCGCAGGCCGACAGCTGGGCCCTGGCCGAGCATTTCCCCGCGACCGGCGACGGCACCAGTCCCACCCTGTGGCTGGATTCCATCACCCGCACCGGATCCGACACCACCGCGGGCGGGTCCGCGGTCACCCTGCCCGCGGTGTCCTTCACCGGCGTGGACCTGCCCAACCGGCTCAACCCCGGCAACTACCCGGCCCTGGACCGGTACCGGATCGCCAACATCACCACCGAGACCGGCGCCGTCACCGGCGTGTCATACGAGCAGACCAGCCCGTGCTCCCCGGCCTCGCCGCCGAGCCCGTCGGCCAACACCTCCTCGTGCTTCCCGGTGTACTGGCAGCAGTTCACCGCGCCGACCCCGGACTGGTTCATCAAATACGCTGTCTCCCTCGTCACCCAGACAGACCCCACCGGCGGGTCGCCCGGCCTGGCCACCTCCTACCAGTACGCCGGCCCGGCCTGGCACTACGACGACAACGAGGTCGTGCAGCCCCAGTACCGCACCTACGGCCAGTGGCGCGGCTACGGCGATGTCAAGACCTTCACCGGAACCGGCGGCGACACCCAGACCGAGTCGGAGACCAGCTACTACCAGGGCATGTCGGATGACAACAACACCACCGCCGTCACCCTCACCGACTCCCAGGGCGGCCAGCACGACGACACCGACCAGCTCGCCGGCCAGGTCCTGGAGCACACCGACTACAACTTCTCCGGCGGCCCGCCGCTGGACTCCCAGATCTACTCCTACTGGGTGTCCGCCCCGGCCGCGACCCGCACCCGGGCCGGGCTGCCCGCGCTGACCGCGAACTTCACCGGCCAGGTAGAGGAATGGACCCGCACCGCGATCACCGACACCGGCAGCACCAGCTGGCGGGACACCGAGACCGACACCAGCTACGACGCCGTCCCGTCCGATGCCGACTTCGGCCTGCCGCTGTTCACGTTCAGCCACGGTGACCTGTCCCAGCCGTCCCAGCAGACCTGCGCCAGCTACACCTACGCCCCGCCGAACACCGCCGAGAACCTGGTCGGCCTGGTCGCCGAGACCGAGACCGACGCCGCCCCGTGCGGCGGCACCAGCCCCGGCGGCGCCAGCTCCCCCGGCTCCGGGCAGGTCAACGCGCTGACCGCGCCCGCCGGGCTGTCCCGGCCCGCGCAGGTGGTATCCGACACGCGCACCTTCTACGACGACCCGTCGCTGGCCCAGACCTGGCCGCAGCCCGTCAGCCCGGCCTGGCCGCAGCCCGTCCCGGCGACCGGTGACGCATCCGTGGTCCAGCGCGCCAGCGGATACACCGCAGGGGCGTTCACCTACCAGACCACCTCGGCCACGGTATACGACTCCTACGGCCGGCCCGTCGCCTCCTATGACGGCGACGGCAGCATGACCGCCACCAGCTACGCGATGACCGGCGGGGTCACCACCGGCCAGACCGTCACCAACGCGCTCGGCCAGGCCACCACCACCATCCTCGACCCGCTACGCGGACTGCCGGTCAAGTCCACCGACCCGAACGGCGTTGCCACCACCGTGGACTACGACGGCCTCGGCCGGGTGATCGACGTGTGGCAGGACAGCCGGGCTACCACCTCGCCGGCCAACTACGTCTACAGCTACGCCGTCTCTGACTCAGCGCCCACCGTCGTCACGACCGAGCAGCTGAACGACCTGTCGCAGTACCTCACCTCGACCACCCTGTACGACGCGCTGCTGCGCGTCCGCCAGACCCAGGTCCCCACCAACCTGCCCAGCGGCGGCATCCTGATCAGCGACGACCTCTACGACTCCCGCGGCTGGCTGTCCAAGACCAACACCAACTACTACGACCCCGCCGTCAGCGCCGGCAGCAGCATCATCAGCGTCCCCGACAGCGACGAGCCCGACCAGCAGGTCACCGCGTTCGACGGCCTGGGCCGGCCCGTGCTGGTGACCTCCTACGATGACTCCCAGGTCGAGTCCCACACCGCCACCGCCTACTACGGTGACCGGGTCACCACCGCCCAGACCGGCACGCAGCTGTCAGACGTGCTCCCTGGCGCGACCTCCGCCGTCACCGACGCCCTCGGCCGCACCGCCGAGATCGACCAGTACTCCACCGCGCCCGCCGTCACCGCCACCACCAGCGGCGGCACCACCACGGTCGCGATCACCGGCGGCACCACCCAGCCCGCCACCTACGCCTACAACGCCGCCGGCCAGGTCACCGGCATCAGCCACGCCGGGCTGAACTGGACCACCAGCTACAACCTGCTCGGCCAGGTCACCGCCGCCTCCGACCCCTCCGCCGGCACCACCACCAGCACCTACGACGGCAACGGCAACCTCGCCACCACCACCAGCGCCGACGGCAAGACCATCAGCTACACCTACGACGCGCTCAACCGCAAGACCGGCGAATACGACGGGCCCGCCACCAGCTCCCCGCCGATCGCCACCTGGGCCTACGACAACTCCAACAACGCAGTCCCCGGCATGACCGACCCCATCGGCCAGCTCACCACCGAAACCTCCTACGACAGCGCCGGCAACGCCTACACCCTCCAGCAGAAGGGCTTCAACGCCGCCGGCGAGTCCGCCGGCCAGACCTGGACCATCCCCGCCGCCCAGGGCGCCCTCGCCGGCACCTACACCCAGCAGGAAACCTACGAGGCCATCACCGGGCTGCCCTACCGGGTCAGCTATCCCGCCTCACCCGGCGGCGGGGAACTGCCCGCCGAGGTCCTCACCTACGCCTACGACGGCATCTACGAGCAGCCCAGCGAGGTCGGCAGCACCCTGGCCGCCTACGACCAGCCCACCAGCTACAACGCCGACTTCCAGGTCGCCCAGGCAGAACTCGGCACTACCGCCAGCAACGCGTTCATCACCGACACCTACGACCCGCACACCGGCAACCTCACCGACACCCAGGTCGCCAACACCGCCGTGTCCAGCACCCCGTTCGACGACACCTCCTACGCCTACGACCCGGCCGGCAACATCACCTCCGAGACCGACAACCGGCAAGGCACCGAGTCCGAAACCCAGTGCTACGACTACGACAGCCTGGACCAGCTCACCCAGGCCTGGACCGCCACCGACAGCTGCAACGCCGATCCCTCATCCAACAGCGGCGCCACCGTCGGCGACCAGATACCCGGCGCCGCCTACTGGACCGCCTGGACCTACAACCCGCTCGGCGAGCCAGCCACCCAGACCAGCTACTCGCTCACCGGCGGGCAGAACACCACCACCGCCTACACCTACGGCACCAGCCAGCCCGCAACCCTCGCCACCCTCGCCACCACCGGGCCGTCCGGCACCACCACCAGCACCTACGGCTACGACCCTGACGGCAACACCACCAGCCGCGACCTGCCCTCTGGCAGCCAGACCCTCGGCTGGAACGACACCGGCACCCTGGCCACCGACACCAGCGCCGCCGGCACCGTCAGCTACACCTACGACGCCGACGGCAACGTCCTGCTCCGAAACGACACCGCGACCGGGCTCACCACCCTGTACATCTTCGGCGAGCAGATCGTCCTCAACAACAACACCGGCACCATCACCGGCACCCGGTTCATCCCGCTCCCCGGCGGCGCCGAAGTCGTCCGCACCGGCGCCGGCAGCAACTACAGCTTCGAAATCGGCAACCAGCAGAACACCGGCGTCCTCACCCTCAACTCCACCGCCCAAGACCCCCAGTGGCAGCAGTACACGCCCTACGGCGCCCCCCGCGGCGCCGCACCCGCAAGCTGGCCCGACACCAACGGCTTCCTCGGCAAACCCACCGACCCCACCACCGGCCTCACCAGCGTCGGCGCCCGCCAGTACGACCCCACCACCGGGCTGTTCCTCTCCATCGACCCCATCCTCGAATCCACCAGCCCCCAGCAACTCAACGGCTACAGCTACGCCGCAGACAACCCCATCACTAATTCCGACCCCACCGGGCTCCTCCCCACCGGACCCGGCACCGGCGGCACCACCTGCACCCTCGCCAACGCCGACACCACCGCCTGCGGCGGCAACGGCAACCCCAACTCCAGCAGCGTCACCGGCACCAACGAGAGCAACTACAACAGCGGCGACAACGGCAACGGCGGCACAGCCGACGCCGGGCCCGTAGAGATCAGCCCGCACGTCTATGCCGGCTCCGGCGATCCTCAGCTCGCGGCGCTGCAGGCCGCGTGGCAATGGGTCACCGCCGAATTCGGCCAGCCTGGCAACGCGTCAGCGGAAGCCGGCGACTGGGGCCGAATCTGCTGGAACAGCCCCCAAGACCTTCAAGCAGGTGCATGCACCGGAGACATCGCCGCGTACTTCAGGAACCCATTTCCGGGAACCAGTCTTCCGGCTTTGTGGGGCTCGGGCGTCAAGATCGTGCTTGGCCGCGGCGACGTCATCGCTGGCTATGACCTGCCGCTGCTGCTCGGAGGCGTGGCCTCATCACGCAGGCTGGCGCAGAATTTGATAGCGGCGGGTTATGAGCCACCACCGGGAGCGGCAGCGCACCACATCGTCGCAGGCGGTGCTAGCAGAGCCCAGGCTGCGCGTGACATTCTCGATGAGTACGGCGTGGGTATCAACGACGCATCAAACGGAGTGTGGCTGCCGGCGAATGGAACGACTCCCGATCCTTGGGGCGCGGTCCATTCGACGCTGCACACAAACTCCTATTACGAATCCGTCAACAGTGCGCTGGAGAGTGCCGAGACAGCCCAGGAAGTCACTGAGATCCTCGGGGACATACGCGGAGACCTCCTGGCCGGAGGGATGTCGGCAGACAGCGGCGAGGGGGTCCTGGGCGAGTGATTGTCTACAGGCCCAAGGGCGAGGAGGGCTACGAGTGGGCTCAGCCTGTCAATGAGCACGATCACCGGGTATTCCGCCAGCTGCGCGGACAGCGGGTAGCAGGGCAGTGGCAGCCGGTGCGGATGCGCTTGCTTCATGAAGACGAAGGGCAGGTTTTCCGGCACGCTGACATACCGTCGCTCGGCAGCTCGGCTCTGCTGGCCCTGACTCGCCGGGCAAAGGATGTGCTGGGCGACCTGCTTGCCGTCGACTGCGAGATCTTGCCGCTCGCATGCGATGAGGAGGAGCTCTGGCTCGTCAATCCAGTCCTCTTGACCGGGGCCTTCGACGAGCAGCGTTCCGAGTTCAAGCGGTTCGCGAGCTCGGGGCGGATCATGAGAGTGACTAGGTATGCCTTCCACGCTCAGGCTGTGGCCGGGGTCCGATGCTTTCGAATCCCGGAGCAACCTCCGACATTCGTCACTGACGATGTGGTCAACGCGATTCAGGCTGCGGACCTGCGGGGAGTCGGGTTTGTTCCGGTCTGGCAAGACTCGTAGTTAGCTCAGCTTACGGCTGCATTTGCGGTGCAGCACGCGGAGCGTGCTCTTGACGACAGAAACAGAAAAGTTCGGAGCAATCATGGCAGGGCGGCGCTGGCGTTCCCGGCAAGCGGGGCTAGCCTGATGGCAGCGGTGGCTCCGGGTGGTCTACGACGCCGAGCGGTCGGGCGCTGGCCCTAACCGGGTCTTTCGCCGGCTGCTGCGCAGCTGGCATCATCTGGCCACTGGCACGCATCTTGACAGCTGAATAAGTCCCCAGGGCGATCCCGGCCGACTGGGAAGTGGCGTCTGGGCCTTCTCACCTTCAATGATCTTGCCCGTTAGCCAGGCGAAGGATTTTGCGCTGGTCAGCGGCTAGAAGCCAGTGGTCAGGTCCCGGCATCGCAGAGGGCTACGCCTACGCCGCAGACAACCCCACCAGCCAGAGCGACCCCACCGGGATGTTCCCCACAGGCCCCCAAGGCTGCGGCCCCGAAACCACCCCCTGCCCTGGCAGCACCGGTAGCGGCAGCAAGGGCACCACGGGCACCGGTGACAGCAGCTGCGGCGACAGCTGCGGCGGCGGCACCAATAACAACCCAGACCCCGGCCAGTACCTGCTGCCGGAGAAAGACCGCGCCGCCTACCTCGAGTGGGCCGCCAACTGGACCGACCCCAACCCCTACGCCACCGGCCCCGCCCTCGAACTCGACTCCCTCGGCATTTTCTGCGGCCTCCACCCCGACGACTGCCCCAGCCGCGTCAGCAACGGTTCCATACTCGACCGCTGGGGTCTCGCCGCCCTGACCGTCGGCATCGGCGGAGCAGGCATGATCGGTCGCGGCGAGGACACCGGCCCAGGAGGACCCAGCCTGGCGGCAAGCGAGCAGCTAACGGCTGAAGACGATCTGATGCAACTGGAAGGCCTGGATACCGCTCCGAACCGGGCCGTCTTCTGGTCGGGTATCAGGGGAGGTGCATCTACAGCAGCTGAGTGGGCAAGCAAGAACGGCGGCATGACCCTTGAGATGACACTCGACCAGCGAGGAATCGCTCTTCCGAACTGGGACCCGAGCAACCCATCCTCTATCAATGCGTGGCGGCAGGCATCGGCCGAGTTCGCCACCGGTGCCAGCGGAGACGTCGTCGTACTTCAGCAAGAAAGTGTGCGCATCAGCAGCGTGTGGGCTGAGGTCGAGTACCCCGCTCTCCGAAGCCAATCCGAATATCACCTCGATCACGGCAGTTAATCCAGTCACAGGCGCATCGACGATTCTATGGAGCCAGCCATGAACGAAGACGCCACGCAGGTTAGCGAGGCAGTGGTCGTATGGACCGGGTACGGGCAGAGTTCCTGGCCAGTGCGCGATCAGGCGCGACTGGCCGAACGGTACGGACCGGAGGAGACGAGAGATCTACTCCCGCGCGTTCGACAGCTGGAAGAGGACTTTTACAACTCTGATGCCCGACTCGCAGTCCCCGATCTGGCCACGATGGGCGAGGTCGCGGCAGGCCAGTTCAGGCAGTCTCATCCAGAGGTCAGCGAGGAGGCGGTGAAGGCGCTGGCCTGGTGCTACGCGTACGACTACAAATAGCGCTCACATGCCAGCCGGTTCAAGTCCTGCCGCTGGTCTTTTTGCTGTGCGCCGCGTAGCGGCCTTGGTACAGAAATTGATAAACCGGCCGTCGTCTGCCGCGGCAGCACCTGCGGCTGTCGTTCAGCAAGGTCGTCGAGTACCAGCACTGCGGCTTGGTCCACGTGCACCCCGTGATCCGCGCCGTCGGGCCAGGCGAGAACGCGCCCCGATGGCCCGATGCCCGCCTGCTGCGCGACCTGAGGCCCGCAGATCGACGCGCACATAGTCCGCCGCGAGATAACCGCCGACCTCGACGGAGCCAAGGTCGCCGCGTATATCGCAAAGTACGCGATCAAAGGCACCGAGCAGATCGGCGGCATCCTGTCAGCATCCGCAAGCCTTGACGACCTCTACGACTGGCACGTCACCCGCCCACGTCCGGAAACTGATCGCCACCTGCTGGCAGCTCGGACGGCGCGACGAGTACGCAGACAGGACACCGCCCTTTGCAAGACCCTTGCAAGATCAACGGCGGAACTTTCTATTTCTATATCAAGAGCACGCCTGCGGCGTGCCGACCGGGAGCCGATCCGAACCAGTCCTCACTGTCTTACTAGTTGAGAACGAGCGTGCTGGCCTGATCGACGGCTCACCCTTGGCTATCGTGCTCTATCCCGAGCGCAGCACATGTTTCATCGCGCCATCGCGCTAGTTGACGTACCGCCTCAGCAGTGTCGTCGTTATCAAGGAGCCCGCGAATGAGGGTTGCCCGATCAGCGACGTCTTGGCTTCTGCTGGCCTTTGCCACCGCAAGATCGGCCATCGCTGCGTCCAGATCCCCAAGAAGAACCCGGGCGTATGCCCGAGCTTCAAACAGGCGCGGGTTCCTTGTCGCTGACTTGGACGCGATGACCAGCACAGGCTGGGACTCCAACGCACTAGCCAGGGCAGCCGAGATGGCATTCTGCATCGCGGCCGTCTCGTCCATGTCATAAAAACGGGTTCCGCCGCCAACGCGAGCGGAAAACGACAGCGTGACAACGTCCGATGGTATGAACAGCGGCATCCATACTTGCCAGACATAGACGCCAGTGTGAAAACCGGAACCCTCGCCCAGTACGCCGGCAAGCACCCAGTCAACGGGCTGGCGATAGCACAACCGTCCCCGAAACGCCCAGGTGCCCTGCGGTAGCAGCGGCCGCACGGTCTTCTTCCACTCAGCCGATTTCACGGGTTGATCTCCAGCACCGGGATGTCCTGGAAGCCCTCCGGGAGCTGACTCAGAATCTGGGCGATCCGAGCCTGGGTAAGCGTCGCGCTCCCGGTCTTCAAGTCAAACACAGCCGTCGGTTCCTCCGGATTCCCCAGAACGACATCAAGTCTGACGCTGCCCGGCGTCCCGTAGGCGACGACGCCGCGATCTTTGACATATGAGACCTCACTCGAAAACTCATCAGATGGCAGCATCTCCCTGATGAGCTGGGCAAAGGCGGTGTGTACGCGCGTGCCGTATACCGCTCCGCGGCCTGGGCCGACCTCGTCGGCTGCATCTGAGGCAAGCCGCGACAGAAGATCCTGGGCAGCTGAGGCGTCGCCATTCAGAGCGCTGAGCAGCTCCGTCAGAGCCTCAAGCCCACCGCTGCCGGCAGCCTGACCGGACTCGTCACCGCTACCGTCTCCGGTAGCGAGGCTAGGACAGAGGAAGGCCAGGCCCAGGAAAGCGGCGGGGCAGAGGTTGCCGATCGCCTGGAGGCCGTTGAGCGGCTGTTCCTGGGTGTCTTCGTTGAGCTGCAGCGGGGTGTTCGTGCAGGCAGCCGGGTCGATGAGGCACAGGAACGGCACCTTCGGCGGCCCGGAGCCACCGTGAGCCGTGCCCTCGTTGCCGTTGTCGCCGGTGTTGTAGTTGCCTTCGTTGGTGCCGGTGACGCTGCTGGAGGAGGGGTTGCCGTCGCCGCCGCAGGCGGTGGTGTCGGCGTTGGCGAGGGTGCAGGTGGTGCCGCCGGTGCCGGGTCCGGTGGGGAGCATCCCGGTGGGGTCGCTCTGGCTGGTGGGGTTGTCTGCGGCAACAGTCAAGCCGCTGGCTATCGCTGCCCCTGGCGTCCTCACCCGGCCGCTGAGCGCAGCGAGAGTCATCCGCTCCGCTAAACGAGGGAGTCGTTTTCGGCGGGGCGCCCGGACGGGGTTGCCGACCGGGCTGGTGCAGTTGTCAAGGAGCGAGCGGGCCTGATGGCTGATGATGCCAGTGGCAGGGCTGGCGGGGAAGACGTCTGGTGTAACGGGTGCCAGGTGTGGTACCTGGCTCGGTCTGCGTGCACGGTGCGGGGCCTGGCCCAGGCGCTGGGCGGTTGCGGCGGGCGGGCTCGGGCGGCGTCGCGTCCTGGCGTCCTGGCTATTCGCGATTGCCGGTGGTGATGCCGGGGTGGGTGCGGGCGTGCACGGCGGCGAGGGCGGTGATGGAGACGTGCGTGTAGATCTGGGTGGAGCTGACGTCGGCGTGGCCGAGCATCTGCTGGACGTAGCGCAGGTCGGCGCCGCGGTCGAGCATGAGGGTGGC